>JAABUQ010002765.1_pt1 | contig 33815 bp, 22 predicted proteins | sample 5560001 | NCBI WGS metagenome assembly JAABUQ01 (sample SAMN10711888, study PRJNA513371) | rock metagenome | isolation source: Antarctica rocks | place: Antarctica: Victoria Land, Finger Mt nord | collected 2015-12-18
AACATGTCAGCTAACGAATTCGGCAGAGTCACATGGTGATCGAGCGGCAGATTCTCCAGCTCGTGCACCGTCATGTCATGGCTGATCAGGTAGAGCGCCAGGTCTCCCACAACTTTGCTCGAAGGCGTGACCTTGACGATGTCGCCGAAAGCCATGTTGACGTCCGCATACATGCGCGCCACTTCGGGCCAGCGTCCGCCCAGCCCCATCGCTTCCGCCTGCGCTTTCAAATTCGTATACTGGCCACCCGGCATCTCGTGAATGTAGACATCGGAACTGCCCGACTTCGGCGCTTCATCGAAAGGCGCGTAGTAAGTGCGAACCGTCTCCCAGTAATCGGAACAGCGATTCAGCGCCTCGAAGTTCAAGCCCGTGTCGCGTTCGGTGTGCGCCAGCGCTGCGACAAGCGAGTTCAGATTCGGCTGACTCGTTGTTCCACTCATTGCGGAAATGGCCCCATCTGCAACGTGAACGCCAGCCTCTGCTGCTTTTAGAATCGTCGCGGCGTTGATGCCGCTCGTGTCGTGCGTATGCAGATGAATCGGCACGCCTACTTCTTCGCGTAGCGCCTTCACCAGCTTGTAGGCCGCGTATGGCTTCAATAACCCGGCCATATCTTTGATCGCCAGAATATGCGTTCCCATGCGCTCGAGCTCTTTCGCGAGGCGTACATAATATGCGAGTGAATACTTCTCCCTTGCCGGATCGAGAATATCGCCCGTGTAGCAGATCGCCGCCTCACACACTTTGCCCGTCAACAGAGTCGCTTCCACTGCGACTTTCATATTCGGCATCCAGTTCAATGAATCGAAGATACGAAAAATATCGATTCCTTGCGCGGCCGTTTCCTGAATGAACTCGCGCACCACGTTATCGGGATACGCTGTGTAGCCCACCGCGTTGGAAGCACGCAAGAGCATCTGAAAGCAGATGTTCGGGACCTTCTCGCGTAGCGCCTCCAGCCGCTTCCACGGATCTTCGAGCAGGAATCGCATGGAGACGTCGAACGTGGCGCCGCCCCACATTTCCAAACTGTACAGTTGCGGTAATTCCTTCGCCACGTAGTCGGCAATGCGAAGCAAATCGTAGGTGCGAACCCGCGTTGCCATCAGGGACTGGTGTGCATCCCGGAACGTGGTGTCGGTTAAAAGAAGCTTCGTCTGAAGCGACGTCCACTCGGCGAACTTCTTCGGCCCGACCTTATTCAGGATTTGTTTGGTGCCATCCGGGATTGTGCGCGCGCTTGATTCAGGCACGCGCGCCTCGCGGATTACAGCCGGTTTGGGTTTATCGGCCACTTCCGGATTGCCGTTAACAATCACATCCCCCAAGAAAGTCAGCAGCTTCGTCGCGCGGTCCCGCCGGGGCGTGAAGTCGAACAACTCCGGTGTCTCATCGAGGAACGAAGTCGTCATCTCGCCCGAGCGGAACAGCGGATGATTTACCACGTTTTCCAGAAACGGGATGTTTGTCTTGACTCCCCGGATCCGAAATTCGCGCAACGCCCGGTCCATCCGTGGACAAGCCTCCCGCTGGAAGTCGCGCCCCCACGCCGTCACTTTCACTAGCAGCGAATCATAGTAGGGAGAAATGACCGCGCCGCCATACGCAGAGGCGCCGTCCAGACGTATTCCGAAACCGGCCGGTGAACGGTAGGTCTGAATCTTTCCGTAATCCGGAACGAAATTGTTGGCCGGATCTTCCGTCGTGACACGGCACTGGAGCGCCGTTCCGTGCAGCGGAATATCTGCCTGTCGCGGGAGATTGATCTCACTCCCGTGTAAATCGAGCCCCTGCGCAATCTGTATCTGGGTGCGCACAATATCGATCCCGGTGATCATCTCGGTCACGGTGTGCTCCACCTGAACGCGCGGATTGACTTCGATGAAAAACCACTCGTAAGTGTCGGCGTCGACCAGAAACTCTACCGTGCCCGCGTTGTAATACCGCGCCTCGCGGGCAAGAGCAACGGCTGCTTCCGCCAGCTCTGTTCTTACTTTCTGCGGCAGGCCGACCGCAGGCGCAATCTCGACTACCTTTTGATGCCGCCGCTGCACCGAACAATCGCGCTCATACAAATGAAGAATGTTGCCCGCTTGATCGCCGATAATCTGGATCTCCACATGCTTCGCTCGGCGTATGAAGCGCTCCAGAAATACCGCCGAATTGCCAAACGCCGCGAGCGCCTCATCACTCGCTTCCTGCAGTTTCGCTTGGAAATCCCCGGGCGAATTTACTACCCGCATCCCTCTTCCGCCGCCGCCGAACGCGGCCTTGATGATGAGAGGAAACCCGATGCGTCCAGCAATTGCTCGCGCGTCTGCACTTGCCGGGTCGACCGGCTCCTCCGTTCCCGGAACCACGCGGATATTAGCCTTCTGGGCCAGTTTGCGCGCCGCAGTCTTGTCACCCAGGGAGTCGAGAATCTGTGCACTCGGCCCTACAAAAGTGATGCCGGCCTCGTCGCACGCTCGCGGAAGTGCAGGGTTTTCGGATAGAAAGCCGTAACCCGGGTGAATGGCATCCACTGCTTTCTCTGCTGCAAGTTTGACGATCCCCTCGACGTCCAGATACGCCTGTACCGGTCCTTTGCCTTGGCCGATCAGATACGCTTCATCCGCCTTGAAATGATGAAGGCTGAGGCGATCTTCCTGTGAGTACACCGCCACGGTGCGCAGCCCCAGTTCGTTGGCAGCGCGAAGAATACGAATAGCGATTTCACCACGGTTCAAGGCAAGAAGCTTTTTCATGGACAAAAGGCGGGGAAGGTAAAGGGTAACATGAGGCCCTACCTTATCTGCGCGCGTTCCAGTGGGCCGGGCCGGCTCCCACCAGAGCTCTCAAACGCCCTTTGGTCCGGCACCCTGAGGTTTTGCGGTCAGGACCCGCGAGCAACGCGTGAGCTACCCATGTGGCCCGAGAGATGATAGTTTGAACGAACCGCCTGACCGGTACGTCTTTAAATATTGCCGTGAAAACGTTGATAGCAATTCTTTGCGCGACAGGCCTGCTGCTGGGGCAGCAACGAGACGGTAATTTTACGATCCGCTTGGAACCGCGCGCAGTTTTACAGGCCGGCGTCGAGATCCCGTTCGCTATACACGTCACCGATGACTTACACAAGCCTCTGATCAACGCGACGACAACCCTGCAGATCGAAACTCCGCAGCACACTCGTGTCAAGGTCTACAAAGCTACTGAAATTGAAAGCGGAGTGTATCTGGCCAAACCTATCTTTCCGGTGGCCGGCCATTGGAGCGTGTATGTGGAGATTCACCGCGCCGATGAGATGAGCGCCAGGACTATTGATTATGACGTTCCCGCCGAAGCTACTCCCTAGAACGCACAAAAAGCAATGGCAAGGTTTTAGCCTCGCCATTGCTTTATTCGTTTTGATCTATTTAGAACAGGTAGAGCGGTGTTCCTGCCCCTGGCGCAGCGACTTCCACATCGCCTGCGGCTACGGGCTGCTCTTCCAGCTCGCCGGTTTGACGACAGTACAAGCCGTTTTCGCCCAGATAGACGACCAGCTCGGCCGGGCGTGGCAGCGTTCCCTGAATGAGGGCTTCCGATAACGGATCCTCGATATATTTCTGTAACGCGCGCCGCAGCGGTCTTGCTCCGTAACTGCGATCGGTACAGGTCTTGTCGAGAATGTATTTAGCTGCATCAGGTTCCAAGTGAATCTTGATTTGTTTCGCGACAAGATTCGTGTTGATCTGCTGGACCAACAGTTCCATGATCTGGATCAGGTCTTCGTCCACAAGCGACGTGAATAGAATCACTTCATCCAGCCGGTTGAGAAACTCAGGATTAAAGGCGCGTTTGACTTCGCCCATCACCTGATCTTCGATCTTCTGCGGAATCCCCGTGGTCAGCTCCGAAGAGAACCCGATCTGTCCTCTCTTATCCAGGAATCGAGCTCCCAGATTTGAGGTCATGATAATGATCGTATTCTTGAAATCGACCGTGTTGCCGAGACCATCCGTGAGCTGTCCATCCTCAAATACCTGCAAGAGAATGTTATAGATGTCCGGATGCGCCTTTTCGATCTCGTCTAGCAGAATGATCGAATACGGCGCCCGTTTGACCCGTTCGGTAAGCTGGCCGCCTTCCTCGTATCCAACATAGCCCGGAGGCGAACCGATCAACTTCGAGATCGAATGCTTCTCCATGAACTCTGACATGTCGAAGCGAATTAGCGACTTCTCACTGCCGAACAGGAAGTCCGCCAGCGCTCTCGCGACCTCCGTTTTACCGACGCCTGTTGGCCCCAGGAATAGAAATGAGCCAGCTGGCCGCTTCGGTGATTTCAGACCTGCACGCGACCGACGGATCGCTCTCGACAGCGCCGAGATCGCTTTCTCCTGGCTGATGACCCGCTTGTGCAACTCCTCTTCGATCCGGAGAAGCTTGTTGATCTCTTCTTCTTTGATCGAAGTCATCGGTACGCCGGTCCAGCGGGCGACCACGTCTTCGATGTCGTCCTTTGTCACAACGCCGGTAGATGTGTCATCCAGGTTGTACTTCTCCCGGAGCACGCGCAAGTTTTCGCGTTCTTTCCGTTCCTCGTCTGAATAGAAACGCGCCTTCTCGAACTCGTGGTTCGCGATCGCATTCTCCATCCGGTGAACGATGAACTTGATGCGCTTCTGGATATCGGCCACTTCGCTTGGCAGTGTGGTCTGCCGCAGCTTGATTCGTGCGCCGGCCTCATCGATCAGATCGATGGCTTTGTCCGGTAAAAAACGATCCGGAATGAACCGGGTCGACGTGTAGACTGCCGATTCGATGGCTTCATCCGTATAAGCGACAGCATGGAACTTCTCGTACCGTTCTTTGATCCCAAACAGAATGCGGATAGCGTCCGTTTCGGTCGGGGGCGGAACTTTCACAGCTTGGAAACGTCGTTCCAAAGAACGATCTTTCTCGATCGACTTGCGATATTCGGCCGGCGTGGTAGCGCCGATACACTGGATTTCGCCCCGTGACAGAGCGGGTTTTAGAATATTGGCCGCGTCCAGCGATCCCTCGGCTGAGCCAGCGCCCACCAACGTATGCAGCTCGTCGATGAAAATGATGGCATTTTGGTTATCCATCAGCTCTTTCATGATGGTCTTGAGCCGTTCTTCAAATTGACCGCGATACTTGGTTCCGGCCACGATGAGCGAGAGGTCGAGCGCGAGAATCCGCTTGTCAGACAGGAAGGAAGGCACGTCACCATCGGCGATCCGCTGTGCGAGTCCTTCGACGATCGCGGTTTTACCGACCCCCGGCTCGCCAATGAGCACCGGGTTGTTCTTCGTGCGGCGGCACAGAATCTGCACCACACGATCCAGTTCAGAATCCCGGCCAATCAGCGGGTCGAACATGCCGTCAACCGCAGCCTGCGTAAGATCGCGGCTGAACTCGGCCAGAAGCGAACTCTCTTTGGGCCTGCTAGTCGACGTCTTTTCGGAAGCAGTTCGTGCAATCTCTTCCCGGACTGCCGAAAGACGCAGACCGCGTTCATGCAGGATTTCCGCCGCGAAGCTCTTCTCTTCGCGCAATAAGCCGAGCAGCAGGTGCTCCGTCCCAATATGCTTATGGCTCAGGCGCTCCGCTTCTTCCGCTCCATAGGCCAATACCCGCTTACACTCATGGCTGAGTGGCAGGTCAACGGAGGTCGAGACCTTTTCCCGTGCCGTTGTATGAGCCTCTATTTGCTTGCGGATGGACTCGATAGCTGCGTGGGAACGCAGGAATCGATTCGCCAGTGCCTTGTCTTCCCGCAGTAAACCCAGCAACAGATGCTCGGTTTCGATATAAGGACTTCCGAATTGGCTCGCCTCGTATCTTGCGAAGAAGATAACACGGCGCGCTTTCTCGGTGTATCGTTCAAACATAAGTACCACCGCCAAGACGGGTTGCGTCTTGTACAACTCCGATTGCTTGCATTTCCATCGCCGATGAGAGATGCAAGGAACCCTTTTTCAACTCTAAAATCCGGTCGCAACGTGCCGCAAAGCCGAGGTTATGGGTGACGAACACAGAGGTCAATCCATGGGCCCGGTGAAGCTCCGCCAACAGATCCGTAATGAACTCGCCAGTTTTGAAATCAAGGCTACCGGTAGGTTCGTCCGCCAACAGGATCTTAGGTTCGGCTGCAATGGCACGCGCCAAGGCAACTCGCTGCTGCTCGCCTCCGGACATTTCGCCCGCCCGGTGTGAACGCCGTTTACTCAGACCCACCTCGTCCAGCCTTTCCATTCCCGTTTGCGCCGCCTTGTCGGGATGAACTCCCCGAATCAAGAGCGGCATCGTCACATTTTCCAGGGCTGTAAATTCCGGCAACAAAGACGGATTCTGCCAAACGAACCCAACTTCCCGGTTGCAGAACCGGGACAACTCCCCTTCATCCAGTTTAACGATGTCTCGTCCGTTACAGAAAATCCTTCCCCTTGTAGGACGATCCAAACCCCCAAACAGGTGCAAAAGCGTGGACTTTCCCGCGCCCGATTCACCGATGATCGCCAGCCGCTCGCCTTGGCCGACAGCAACCGAGAGCTCGTCGAAGACAGTAACCTGTCCGTCTCCCGAGCGAAAGGTCTTGGTCAGAGATTCAGCCCAAATCGCGTCGTCAGCGCTCAAAATACCGCCTTTACTCTTAGCTTAAAACAGCTTAGGGCAATTTCCACCCACTGGTTACAGATCGGCAAATCGGCCGTTGTCCGTGACTAGGATTTAGCGCAGCAGGCGGAAGAATAGTACTGGTGCTTGTACGTCGTTACGGGCCAACCCGCCTCGTAGGTGCTAATTTGCTGTATCCTCGTGAGGATTAAGGGAGGACACGGTTTTCGAGCCCACCCGAGCTATTGCTGCCGCAGGATGACGCTTATCAGGCTGCCGACGCATTTGGAACGGGATGATCGATCGCCGGCCGGCCGCAATTGCCCGGTGCCGGACGACACTTGACGTGGTTGGGGGGCCTGGGCGGGAAAGGGAATGGGTCGTAAGCATTCGGGGTGGCGGCCACAATATCGCCGGGAATGCTGTCTGCGAGGGAGGCTTGATGATTGTATGGCGCGGAAATAGGTAACACTTTGATCCGGGGACACGGCTTCCAGGTGCTTCCCCGTAGCTACTGTCCAGCAACGCGGTGTTCTGGCAATGAGGGGAGTCAGGACATATTGTACACAGTTCAGGCTGCATTGATGGTCGTCCATTCATCAGGTTTGACACCGAATTCGTATTCGGCTTCCTCGACCGCTTCTGCGACGGTTCCGTGCCAAGTGTCGGCAATCTGCCCATCGACACATATGTGAAAGAAATAGCAACCGTCCCGGCCGGGTACTCCAACGATCTCCAAAGCAACAAAAGGAGGAAATGGCCTTTTTCCCCTTTGATCGAAAATGACGTGGCGCACCGGAGTTGCGTGGTGATTCTGATCTAGCTGGACCCCTCTGAATGGTCACAAGCTGCTGTTTTTGTTTCACTGTTTCCTAAGCGTACAGCAGTTGCTTTAAGAATCAGATGGGTGATGTCGGGTTCCGGACAATGGTCGATTAACGCTGCTGAGTTCGCATAAGGCAGATTAGTCAAGCCGATACTTCATTGAAGCCTCACTTAAGCTGATCACTGCCAATTTAGGGGGACCTCCGCCATGCATCTCACCAGATGGAAACGTTCTTTCCCACAATCTACCGTCTTGCGGATCTCTGAAGAGCGTCTCCCATCCTCCCGACTTTTCACTTTGGGCCACATATTGAAGGCAGTGCTGAGTCAACCAGTTGATCCGCTCGCAAGCCTCGTCGCTAAGCACCGTGCCATGGTCGTCCACCCAGCTTCCGATCAACTCGGTTTCGGAGGATTCAAGTGACCGTCTCATTTCACACACGGCAGCAAGCTGTGAACCCAAAGTCGGGTTGTCGGAGACCGGCCCTCCGCTTGAACCAGAACATTGTGCCCTAGTGGGTGGCCACTGAAGCAGCGGCGCTTTTCAAGCTCAAGCTACTTCACTACGATGTTCACCAGGCGATCCGGGACCACCACGATTTTTATAACCTGCTTGCCTTCGATGAACGGCTTTGCCTTTTCGCTGTTCAAAGCCAACTGCTCCAGCTCCGGCTTAGCCAGCCCGAGTGCGACACGTAGGTGGCCGCGCAGCTTGCCGTTTACCTGCACTGGAATCTCAATCGAGTCTTCTTTGGCCAGCTCCGGATCGAAGACGGGCCAATGTTCTCTGAAAACGGGACCCGGATTCCCCAGGGTGTCCCATAAATCCTGAGCCGCATAGGGGGCGAATGGCGCAAGTAGCAGGGTCAAATCGTGGCAGATCGCCCCGCGACTCGCAGAAAGCTCCGGTTCAAGCTCGAGCAGTTCGTTTGTCAGCTCCATTAGCGAGGCGATCGACGTATTGAAATGCCAGCGGCTGTCGAAATCGTGTGTGATCTTCCCGATCGTTTGGTGCAGCGCCCGCAGCGCGCGCCGGTCCGCCTCATTCGGCTCAGCGGAGCCGGTTCTATCAGCGTTCCGCGTGACAAAGCGATAGGCGCGGCTCAGAAATTTGCTGACGCCGGACACTCCGTCTTCCTGCCAGTCGAGATCACGATCGGGCGGCGCTGCAAACAGCGAGTACATACGGGCGGCGTCCGCGCCGTACTGCTCCACCATGTCGTCTGGCGAAACCACGTTGCCCAGGCTTTTCGACATCTTCGCGCCGTCTTTGATCACCATGCCCTGGGTAAACAGGCGTTTCACGGGCTCATCCTTAGCGACGCCGCCGATGTCGCGCATCACCTTTGTCCAGAAACGCGAATAAATAAGATGCAGAATGGCGTGCTCGACGCCGCCGATGTACTGGTCGATCGGAAACCATCGCGCGATCACGGCAGGGTCGAACGGCGCACCGTTGTTCTTTGGATCGCAGTAACGGTAAAAATACCAAGAGGAATCGACGAAGGTATCCATCGTGTCGCTCTCGCGACGACCGGCGCCTCCGCATTTCGGACATGCAACTTGCATGAACGAAGCCACCTGCTCGAGCGGGGACCGTCCCTGGCCCGTGATTTTGACATTTTCGGGTAGCAGGACGGGCAAATCGCTTTCCGGTACCGGCACCGCACCGCACCGCTCGCAATAGATGATCGGAATGGGCGTCCCCCAATAGCGCTGCCGGGAAATGCCCCAATCCTTTAATCGGTAGGTGATAGCGGCCGCGCCAAACCCGTGCTCGCTCGCGTAAGCCGCTATCTTCTTGCGCGCCTCAGCGCTCGGAAGGCCGGACCACTCGCCCGAGTTCTCCACAATCCCGTACTCCAGAAATGGCTTCTCCAGAGAGGCCCCGCTCGGCAGTTCTCCGTCCACGGGCCGGATGACCGGCACCACCGGAAGCCCATACGTCCGGCAAAATTCGAAATCGCGTTCGTCGTGGGCCGGAACAGCCATCACAGCGCCGGTCCCGTATCCCATGAGCACGAAGTTGCCGATCCAGATAGAAACCTTCGCTCCACTGAATGGGTGAACGGCGTAGGCTCCGGTAAACAGGCCGAGCTTCTCTTCTTCGTCGAGCGATTGGCGCGCCGTCGCGTCGATCATCTCTTTTACCTTCAGGCGCTTGTCGTCATCGGTAATGAGCGCCTCCAGCAGCGGATGTTCCGGGGCGAGAATGACGCAGGTCGCGCCGTAGATCGTGTCGATGCGCGTCGTAAAAACGCGAATCGCCGCATCGAGGTTCTCCACGCGAAAGTCGACTTCGGCGCCTTCCGACCGGCCGATCCAGTTGCGCTGCATGGCGAGCACGCGTTCCGGCCAGCCGCCTTCGAGTTGCTTCATGTCGTCGAGCAACTCGGCCGCATAAGCAGTCGTTTTGAGGAACCACTGCTGCATAGCCCGCTGCTCGACCGGCGTTGTCTCATGCCGCCAGCAGCACCCGTTCACCACTTGCTCATTGGCGAGCACGGTCGCGCACTCCGGGCACCAGTTGAGCAGCGCCTCTTTGCGATAGGCCAGCCCGCGCTCGAACATCCGCAGAAAGAACCACTGGTTCCAGCGATAATACTCCGGCTCGCAGGTGGTCAATTCCCGGCTCCAGTCGAAGGCAAAGCCGAGCCGCTCAAACTGCGTTTTCATGTGCGCGATGTTTGTGAGCGTCCACTCGCGCGGATTGCGATTCTCTTTGAGCGCCGCGTTCTCGGCAGGCAAGCCGAACGAATCCCAGCCCATCGGATGCAGCACGTCATAGCCGCGCATCCACATATGGCGGGCGAGCGCATCTCCGATCGCGTAGTTGCGGACGTGTCCCATGTGCAGCTTGCCGCTCGGATACGGCAGCATCTCGAGCACGTAGTATTTGGGCTTTTCGGGCGAGTCCGCTACGTAGAGCGATGGGTCGCTAGCCCACTTCTGCCGCCACTTCGGCTCGATTTGTTTGGGGTCGAACGCTTTTTCGGGGATACCAGCTCCTTTAATGCCGTTACGTTGCGGAGATCGTCGCCCGGTTGAGCGACGGGAGTCTCGAGAATGAAAGCTTTGTCGCGTAAGTCCGGATGGTTCAGGATGCGGCGAAAACCTTCTAGACCAATATACCCAGCACCGATGTTGGCGTGCCGGTCGCAATGCGAGCCAAGCTTCATCTTTGTATCGTTCGCATGGATCACCGGCACGTTGTCGAGGCCGAGCGTTTCGTCCGCTGCCGCGACCCATTCTGTGAGCCCGGCTGGTTGGCCGATGTCGATACCGCTCACATGACAGTGACAGGTGTCGATACAAAAACCTACAGGGATATTGAGATAGGGCTGGACGAGAGCGCGGATCGCTGCCAGTTCGTCGAGCTTGCCGCCCAACTGCGCGCCTGCTCCCGCTGTATTTTCGAGCAGTACAGTCAAATTCGCGCTTTTCGCCAGACTCGGGTCTACGGCGCGCCAGGCAAGCGCGAGCGCTTCCGCCACGTTCAGGATTCCTTGCTCGACCGTCAGACCTTTGTAATTGCCGGGATGCGCGACCAGATAATCTGCTCCGATCGCAATCGCCCTTTCGAGTTCGCCCGTGAAGCCGTCGATCGATTTTTCGCGGATCACCGAAGGCGGCGATGCAAGATTGATCAGATAACTATCATGGATCACCAGCGGCGTGAGATCGTGCTCCGCCCGTTGATCGTTGAGCAGGCGGATCTGGCCGGGGTCGGGCGGCTTCGTACGCCACATGCGCGGGCTGGCCGAAAAGATTTGGAAAGTGTTCGCGCCCAGCTCGGCTGCTTTCGTTGCCGCTCTCGCGAGTGAGCCCGCAGTAGATGTATGGATGCCGATGCGCAAGTCACTAGAATACGCGCCACATGCTCACAACGCGCTTAATTGTTAAACTAGCGCTCGAATGCTATTGGCCCGGGAATTCATTGGCTACCTCTCTCGGCAGCTTGTCGATCGGCTCAGTCCTACGTTCTTCGAAACTTCGAATCCGGCAGTTGCCGCCGGGTTCATCGCCGAGGTCATCGAAGAGGATCTGTCGGTTGAAGATCGGCTGAACGACGAAGTGCGGGATTTGCTGGACGACTACAGCGAATACATGCGCCGCGAAAATGTCTCGTATCAGGAGATGTTCCGCAAGATCAAGAACCAGCTACTCGCACAGAAGAAGATTATTCGGGCTTCGGGCCGCGATAGCGGCGATTCGATGAAGCTCTCGCGCGACAAAGTGAACGATCTGTCGCACAAGATTGTGACCGCGCTACGGAAATCGCGTGAGTTTCGTGTCCGGAAAGATCAGAACGAACTCCGGCTGGCGATCGTAAAGGAAATGACGGATGTCTTGCAACTCGAGGAACGAGTGGACCGCAGTGCGCGCGCCAAGATCCGCACCCAAAAACGCGACATTGCGGAGGGCGGGGAAGAGTACGACATTTTGCATAAGCGTTACTACGCCGAAGAGCTGAAGAAGCTTGGCATCAACCTGGGCAGCTAGGTGTTTGGGGCGACTCGTTTGAGCGCCAGCCTGCCGGGTACGATTCGCAAGGTTTCGGCATCATAGACCCGAAACGGGCCCTTCGAGAATGCCGGAGCGAGGGCTGAGGAGATCCCAGCGGCGCTCACCGCTTCGACGACGTAATTCGATCCGAAGACAAAATAATCGACCGGCAGAGGCAGCATGTTCTGCAGGTGGTCGCCCGACAAGGGGCCTTCCATGGTGGAATGCCAACGGCGCGACCATTCGGGAGCAAGCGCCACGTTGGAGCTGATCTGGCCGCCTCCTTGCCAGTCAACCCAGAGTGCCCGGCGGGATTGTGCGCGGAACGCTCCAGGATAAAGGCCGGCGCCTGCATCCGGGAACAGAAACATGGAACTGCCCCACGTACTTGTTTCCGCCCAGGCAGCGAGATCGGCAGTCGTGGAAGCAGGTTTTTGTAAGGGCAATCTTCTGGTAGAGGGAACAACCAGCAGCAGCAGAGAGATCGCGAACCAGGCGAGAGCTTCGGCCCGGGCGCGTATTTTGATGGCGCGAAAAGCGGCGATCAGGCAAACAAACCACGCGAGCTCGACTGTATAAGTCAACATCTGCATTGGCTCAAAGCGCAGGATGGCCGATGAGCGATAGTGCTCGACGAGCACTCCGGATAATGGCATGGTGAGGATGCCGAGTAGCGGCAGAATCGTCACGAGCCATTTTGTTTGTTTGTTGAGTGCGGGCCTGATCCGCGTGCTTGCCCAGATGCTAATCACAAAAAGCGCGAAATAGAGATAGACAAACTGAGCGGGCCAGAGCGAGATCCAGAGCTCGGGATTCCGGAACTTTTGAATTGCCGCGACAGAGCCGGTGAAACGATCAAATAGGCCTTGGGAATCTGGCGTTCCCGGCTGCAACTGGGCGAGATTTGCCAGCAGCAAGATGAAGACGACGAAGAAGGGCGCAATCGGCCGCAAGAGCCTGCGCAGCTTACGGTCGAGCACAAAAGCGATCGACAGTGCGACCCAGAACGGCGCGCCTGCGACGGGATCGTAGAGCAGCGCGAAGCCACCGGCAAGCCCAGCCAGCAGCGGCTTTTCGCGAGCGAGCAAGCCCATTGCAAGAAACACGAGATTGAACGAAAAAGCGCGTGGCACCGGTTCGCCATCTATCAGGAGAACGTTGGGCCCGGGCAGAAATGTCCCTAAATTGATTACGCTCGCTGTGGCAAAGGCCGGCAATCTTTTAAGACCGGCTGCTCGCGCGAGAAGAAATACACCTACGAGGCCGGCCAGCCTGCATGCCTCTTGCTGAAGAACAAGCGCCTTGTGAAAATCGAGCCTTCCGCCCGCCCGCAGAAAGAGAGTTACTTCGTCGTAAACGGTGTAAGCAACATTCGGATGAGTCGCTACCAAGTCGCGCGAAAGGTATCCAGGCGTCGCAAGATGTTCGAGTATGGGAAGGTAAAGCTGGCTTCGGCCCGCAAGATAGGTGTGCCCCGGAAAGAACTTGAACTCGAGATAGGCAACGAGCAAGAGTCCAAGCGAAACAGCCGGAGCGCGCCACATTACTGCGCTGGCGTTTTATCCAGTTGTTGCTTTGCCCAAATATTGGCGGGATCGAGTTTCAGAGCCTGGGTGAATGCCTGGCGCGCTTCCGCGTTCCGGTCGGCTTTGTGCAGCACGACCCCCTTCCACACGTACGCTTCGGCAAGCTTCGGGTCGAGCGAAATTGCCTTATCGACGTCCTTGAGGGCGAGATCGATGCCTCCGCCCATTTGAGCCGGCAAGTAGAAGTTGCCCACGCCCCGGCTAACGTAGGCGATTGCCAGATTGCCGTTCAGGCTGATTGCCTTTTCAATTTCATCGCGAGCGCAATTGCCATAGCTCAGGGCGCCCATGATGGGACTGGCTGGGATCACCTGGCCGCAGAGAGCGCCTTGTAACCGGTGATACTCGGCATTCGAACCGTTATCAGCGACGGCTTTCTTAGCGCGATCGAGGCCTGCAACCGCATACGATTCTGACTTCTTCTTGTCCCGGAGTTCCATCGCTACTTGCGCCGCATAGGAGTAAGCCAGTGCTGACTTATACTGCGCTTCGGCTGAACTGGCATTCGATTCCGCAGCCTTGTTATAGCGAGCGATGATGCTGTCCAGGGACGCCAGATTTTGCGCATCGCGGGCCATCTCCAACTCCGGATATGCTATCGAGGCCTGCATGAATCCGAAACAGCTAAGGGCGGCAAACGCGGCCACACGCCGCAAATGTGGAAACGAAAACATTCTCAAACCATGATTCTACTGATACGGAGTCGCAGGCATCAAATGATCGCGCAAGTCGAGGCCGGGTTAAAGCTTCATCACTTTGCGTCCAGCAACGAGAAAGTAGAGCGCCAGCACCACAACCAGCACGCCGTTTCCCGCCATAATCACCGGGGCGGATGCCTGTTTGATCAGCAATCCGGAAAGCAGGCTGCCGAGCGGCATCCCTCCCCGAAACGCGACGTTGTAGACGCTCATCACGCGCCCGCGCATCTCGTCGCCCACGTAGAGTTGTACGAGTGAAGAATTCAGGGCAAACACGATCATCAAGGCAGCTCCGGCCGCGCACACAAGCGCTGCACTCAAGGGCAGACTCTTTGACAGACCGAAACCCGTCATCAACACTCCCAGCAGCATCATCACGAGTATCGACCGTTTCGCCTGCCCTGCTTTCCTGCTGCTTGCAGCCACCAGCAGAGCACCCGTTACGGAACCCGCACCCGAGAGACACAGGAACAATGTGAAGACGTTGGGGCCGCCGTGGAACACATCGCGCGCCATCACGGGCAAGAACGTGATGAGCGGGTACGAGAGAAGCGTTCCGAAAAAAGCCAAGGCAACCAGGCTCGCCATGCCCTCTCGCTTGAGGAGAAAATCGATTCCCTCCCGCATGCTTTTGATTACGGATTGCTCGGTTTTCGCCGGTACAAAACGGGTGTGGATCATCAGCAAGGACGCGATCACCGCCAGGAATGACAGGCCGTTCAGCAGAAAGCACCACATTGCGCCGAGCTTTATCAACGCCACGCCGCCGAGCGCCGGTCCGACGACGCGGGCCAAATTGAATTGAATCGAATTGAGCGCGATGGCGTTTTGCAGATCTTCTCTATCGACCAAAGTTGGAACCAGTGCGGAATAGGCTGGTCCGCCGAATGACTGCGCTATGCCAACCGTAAAAGACAGGCACCAGATATGCCAGACTCGCACAACATGCGTGCCTACTAACAACGCAAGTACGAGGGCGCAGCTGAGCTGAATCACTTGCGAAATCAGGAGCAGCGCTCGCCGGCTTTTACGGTCCGCGAAAACTCCGCCGAATAGAGACAACAGGAAAATTGGAATTTGCCCGAAGAAGGCATCGAGACCCAGATACAACGACGAATTCGAGAGCTGGTAGACGAGCCAGCTTTGAGCCAAAATCTGCATCCAGGTGCCGATGCTCGAGGTGCAGGCGCCCAGCCACATGAGCCGGAAATCGGGGTAGCGGAAAGCGCGGAAGACTCTGTTCAGCAAGTCACGAGTCCTCGAAGAACCGCGCGGTGTGCGTGAGGCCGTAGCTGCTGGAGGCCCGCCACTGTTACTGAGCGGACGAGGTTCGAGCGGAGGGCAGTGGCTTTTCGCGTTGGATGAGGTGGAGAAGATTGCCGTCTGGATCCTTGAAAAAGACGAGGTGATTGCCCTGATTTTCGTAGGGCTCCCCTTCGGACTTTACACCCTGGGAAGCGAGCTGGTTCCGCGCCCCCTCGAAATCGTGGACGGCGATAGCGATATGTCTCAACCCAGGTGAACGCATGGCGCTTTCGCCGCGCTCGCCTTCAGCCGGTATGATCTCGATCAGCGATCCATTGGGCGCTTCGACGAAGTAGTTGCCCGCGTATTCGTAGCTTATTTCAAAGTCCAGAGTTGATACGTACCAATCGGCAAGGCGCTTCGGATTTGGCGACGCGATGGCAAAGTGTTCGATCCCGGTGAACATCATCCGGGATTGTAGCAGCCATCGAACACTTCGCCATCGCACCGCCCGGAACTGACTCCGGCGAGAGCGAATCCACCGCAGGCCGTCCTAACGTCCGCCAAGACCAGACAGCCCAGCGGCTAAACAGAACGCCGGATACCTGCCACGCAATGGGAGGCTATAAGAGAGGTGTCGGCGAAGGGCGCTTTCGTAACTGGTGTCCGCCTGGTGCAAACACCCATCCTAGTCATGAGATAAAGAAAGGAACTACCATTAAGAGGCGGGCAGCTCTCGAACGCAGCCGCCTTAAAACCGGACAACTATGGACGATACACCCGCCACAAAACCGACCTAGCCGCCGCCGTTATCCAGATACGCAACTACATCGACGAACGAACCAGAGACCTGCAAACCGCTCAGAGCCGTCGCCGACTACAACACGTCGGGCACCATCCGCTTCAGGAAGCTTGAAGCTCACACCAGCAACATCACGGGTCCTCTAAGCAACGCCTGTGAGAGCTCGAACGGCAGATGGCCGATTTCAAACTGCGACTGATCGCAATAGAAGGCAACCGTTAACCCATCCCGGATGGCGGTCGGCGTAAGCTCCCGACGCGGCAGCCGCTCAACCAATCTTCCAGCTTCGGATCCGCGAAATCCTGAATCAGCAAAGCCGCGCCGTCAAGTTGAGCCGTACTCGTCTGCACCCCGACTACGCGCATTCCCGCCGCAATTCCGGCATCGAGACCAGTAGGCGAATCCTCGAACACCAGACTATCCTCCGGACGAACATTCAATCTTCTTGCCGCCTCCAGATAGATATCCGGAAAAGGCTTCGGACGCTGGACCTCCAATCCGTTTACCGCCACCGGAAAATAGCTGCGCAAGTTGTATCTGTCGAGCACGAAATCGATGTTCTGCGGCTCGGCGTTCGAGGCGACAGCTTTAGGCACGTCTCTATGACGTTCGAGAAAATCGATTAACCCGGGAATCTCGTATTTCTCCAGCCCGTGCTGAAGAAGCATCATGCGCCACAATTCTTCCTTGGCCGCGCCATGGCCGAAAACGACGTCTTCCGGCAATCCGCTTCCGATAAAATCTTCCACCAGCTCCGCATTGCGCTTGCCGTGCATTCTCTCTTCGAGATCGTCCACGGTGATGCCGAGTTTAGCCAAGTACTCTTCCCATGCGCGCATATGCAAAGGCATCGAGTGAACCAGCACGCCATCGAGATCGAAGATGAATGCCAGAGATAGGTTTCCGCCGTTCACGCCGGAAGCATAGCACGCGGGATCTCAAACGTTGCCACCGCGTGGATTCCGCGCAGCAGCCGGACATCGTTATAATCAGGGCACATGGCTAAACCATACCGGCGCGGACGCTGGTATTCCAAGCTTCAAAAGTGCGTCCACTCAAAGCAAAATTACGCCTGCTGACCCGGCTTCTGCTGGGAGCCGTTTCAGTGATTCTGCTCGCCGGCTGTGTGGCCCCTTTCATTAATGCCGCGCGATTCAGCGGAAGCGTGAAAGACGCCGTCGAGTTTTCGCTGGGGCGCAAGGTACAGTTCGAGCGAGTCTATTTCACGCTCTTCTCCGGACCTGGATTCGCTCTCGAAGGTGTCACGATCAGCGAAGATCCGCGTTATGGCCCGGAGCCGTTCGCGTATGTGCCAACTTTGCAGGCCCGCCTGCGTCCGGACAAACTACTCGCCGGGCAAATTCGATTAGCGAGTTTACGGCTGGTGAGCCCTTCTCTGAACCTGGTGAAGCGCAGTGATGGAAGCTGGAATGTAATCGAGCTGGTCGAGCGTATGAGCGCACCACGGCGCTCGCCACTCAATCTGTTTCCCACATTTGAGATTTCTGACGGCCGCGTGGATTTCAAGCTGGGCTTGCGAAAAACAACGCTGTACATCTCTGAAACGGATTTGTCTATTTACCCGGAACAGTCCGGGAAAGTCTACTTCAGGTTCTCCGGGTCGCCCGCTCGTAGCGATCGCGCCGGCATGGGATTCGGGCATTTGCGCGGCAGTGTGAACTGGTTTCTGAACCGGTCGGCGGCGGGAGACAATCAGGTCGAAGCCGAGGTAACTCTTGACCCAAGCAATTTGAGTGAACTTACAACTTTACTTGAAGGGCACGACGCCGGTGTTCACGGCACTGTCAGTTCGCGCATCCAGATCGAAGGGCCCGCGACGGGCTTGAAGGTGAAGGGCGAGTTGCGCCTGAATGACGTGCACCGCTGGGATCTTCTACCCGCGAGCGGTGAAGAATGGACGATTCATTATGGTGGCGATATCGATCTGCTCGCTCATCGCATTGATCTGAAAACGTTGCCCTCGCAACCTGGGCAGCCCACGCCTGTGACCATGCGCCTGCGGGTCAACGATTTTCTGTCGCACGCGAGTTCTTCAACCGTCGCGGAGCTTCGAGATGCACCTTTGGAGGATCTGCTACCGATTGCCATGCGGATGGGCGTGGCTTGGCCGAAGGGCGCTGAGTTGCATGGCGCGGTTAGCGGTGGAGCAGGCTATTCGAGTGAAGGTGGCTGGTCGGGAGGGCTCGTTATCGCCCATGCGGAAGCCGTTCGAAAGGGAGTTCCTCCGCTGCGGGCAGCCGCAGCGAATGTCACCATTTTCGGAGATCATATTCATTTTGATCCGGCCGCGATTGACTCGAGCACCGGATCACTCAAAATGAACGGTGACTACTTCTTCGCCGATCAGCGCGCCTCCGCCACTTTGAATGCGAGTAGCGTTTCGCTCGATGATCTCAGGCCCCTCGCCAATTCCTGGTTTGGAAAATTGGGACCGCTCTCGGCCATGAGCGACGGCCTAATTACCGGGCAGTTCTCTTATTTGAATGACGGACTGGCGCGCGCTGCCGGCAACGAAGCTGTTCCCGCTTGGTGGTCAGGTCAGTTTGCGGTAAGTGACGCAACGATCTCCATTCCGGGTTTAGCTACTCCGCTAGCTGCCGCCCGCGCCAGGGTGAGTTTTCACGATGCCAATGTTGAGGTCGACCGCCTCAGCGCGGATTTGGATGGACAGATTGTACATGGGAGCTATCGCTTCAACGCGCTTGCGCAACGCGCAGAGCACGCCCACATCGAACTGGCGAGTGCCGACCTTGCGAGAGTGCAAGACGCGCTTGCTGCCGGTAACCGGGCCAGCGGATTCTGGGCCAACTTCCGTTTTGGACGCCGCTGGCCGCCACCTTGGTTAACGAAGCGCAACCTGGATGGCGAACTGGTCATCGAGCGCTTGCTTGCTGACGGACAGATGCTAGGAACGCTGCACTCTACTTTCACCTGGAAAGGTGCGAGCCTGCAATTCCACAACGTCTCATTGAAGCTGGCGCAAGGTGAAGTAAATGCGCGCGGATCAGTGAATCTTGCTTCTTCTGACCCGCAATGGCGGTTCTCGGCCAAGGCGTCCGATTACCCATGGGGCGGGGGGCGGCTCCGCGCTGAAGGACAATTCGCCAGCGCTGGAACTGGTAAAGATCTCCTGCGCAATCTCACTGCAGCCGGATCTTTTAACGGCGAATCTCTTGCGCTCTCGCCTACTGACACTTTCGACGAAGTCGCCGGTGATTTCCGGTTCACTTTTCTGGACGGTTGGCCGGATCTGCATTTATCTAACATTCAGGCGATCCAAAATGGAGACGAGTGGAACGGGGAGGGACTAACAGAAAGTAGTGGAAAATTGCTTGTGACCCTCGACCATGCCGGACACCAGGTACATTTCGTGAGTTCGCTTACCGGCGACAGCCCTTTGCCGCCTCTCTCGGGTTTGCCCCGGGCCGGGGGCGACGCGCAGCTCTTCAGCAACGGCCAGAAGTTTTGATGGAAGCGGAGAAGCACAGTTTAGAACCTGCTTGGGAAGCGCTCAAGCGCGATTTTGACGCAGCGCTTCAGGAGGTGATTCGTGCAGACCGCCGCCAGCTGCTCGGGAACCTGAACAGCATCTGCCGGCGTCTTCGGCAATACGAGAATGAAGAGCAGTGGCTCGGGGCACTGCGGGATGGGATTGCGCTCGGCGCATACAGTTTCGCTGTGCTTACGCTCGCGGATGGCCTGTTGCGCCTTCAACATCAGCAGCACCTGGACTCACCGGAGACCCCAGCATTTGCTGTGTCTTCCGCCAAAGCTTTTGCGGCTGCCATTGAATCACGCGATCAGGTGGTTGCGCTCTGTACGCCGGACGAAGTAGGCGAACAATTGAGCTCTTCGGGCGCTACGGCCCGGGCGCATCTGTTCCCTGTCGCAAATGGGAAGCGGGTCGTCGCGATCGTGTTTGCAATTGCCGGCGATTCGCTCGATGTGAGCTTGGTTGAGCTGGTCAGCGGCGTAGCGGCAACCGTGCTGGAACGGCAGTCCAATCAGAGCATCCATTCACAGATTGCGCTATCGCCTGCCGCCCCGGTTCCCGTTTCTGCACACGCCGCGGTGGAGCCGGCGCACCCGGTTCAAGCGCGCGGACTTCCAGCCTGGGCCGATCTGAACGAGAAAGATCGTATTCTTCACTCGCGAGCACAGCGCTTTTCGCGCGTGGCAGTCGCCGACATGCAGCTTCGAAAGCCGGAAGCTTGCCGTTCGGGCCGGAAACAAAATAACATGTATATGTTCCTGCAAACTGAAATAGAAAAGGCTCGCGAGACGTACTCAAAACAATTCATGACGATTCCTTCCATGGTGGATTACCTCGACCTCGAGCTCGTAAACGTTGCAGCCGAAGGTGACGAACGCAAATTGGGAGCAGATTATCCAGGTCACCTGGTTTAACCGGCGGAAACTTTTTTCCGCGCTGGCGGCCGCGACGATGTTGTTCGAGCCCTGGCAACACGCCGATTCCGCTGGTGCGGCGAAAACAAAGCGCATCAAGAAAGCCGTACCCAAGCCGCAGACGCCGAAAGCCGTGGGCGCGGCCGGTCTTATCGCGGTCGCGCAACACGAGCTCGAGCGGAACAACCTGCAGGCAGCAGTGGATTACGCAACCACTGCTTCGACGAAAGCGCCGATTCTGGACGACTATGCTCAGTTCATTCGGGCCGAAGCCGAATACGGGCTGAAGAACTATGCGGAAGCAGGTAAATCCGCCGCCCGCGTGTTCAACCAACTGCCACTCTCTCCGTTGGTCGGCGTGGCTGCGGCGATAGCAGTGCGCGCGCAATTGGACGGTGACAACCCGAAGCAAGCTCTTGAGCTCGTGAAGAAGTATTACGATCGCATCCCACAGCCGGAAGGCGATCTGCTCCTTGCGCGTAGTTATCAGGCGACGGCGGATCTCCCGCAAGCTGCCGAATATTTTCAGCGCGTGTACTATCGGTATCCGACCGCGAAGGAAGCGACGGACGCGGCAAACGCTCTGGTAGATCTGAAGCAGCGCCTTGCGGAGGCGTATCCGCCGCCTATGCCCGCAGCCATGCTGACTCGCGCGGAAAAGCTGGTAAACGCCAAAAATCCCGAAGCGGCGCGCATCGAATACACCGCGGCCATTCCCCAGCTGGCAGGAACAGAGCGCGATCAGGCTCGCGTGCGGTTAGGCGAAGTCGATTATCTGAGCGGAAAGATAGACGCTGCCTTCCAATACCTGACTGCTCTGAAAGTGGATGAAAGCGAAGCCGATGCAGAGCGCCTCAGCTATCTCATTCGTTGTGCCCGCAAGTTGGATCGTCATGCCGATGTGAAGGAATTGCTGAATCACTTGGAGCAACAGCATCCCACTTCGCTGTGGAGACTGGACGCTCTAATTTTCATTGCTGATCAGGCAAGGATCGACAACGATCTGGCGACGGCGATGCCGTTATACCGCGCGTGCGCCGCGACATTTCCTCAGGATACGCGCGCAGCCTGGTGCCACTGGCGCGTGGCGTACGAGAGTTATCGAACGGACGCCGCCGACACGTACGACCTGCTGAGAAAACACATCGAGTTGTATCCGGCTTCAACCGATGTGAACAACGCGCTCTACTTCCTGGGGCGCTTTGAAGAGCGTAAAAATGAGCTCGCGGCGGCGCGGGCCTGTTATGACCAGTTGATTGCACGTTTTCCCAACACCTACTTTGCGGTAGTTGCGCGCGATCGTCTGAAGGATCCCGGTATGGAGGCGGCGAATCCAGATGCGGCGATGCTGCAGTTTCTACGCTCGGCCGGCTGGCCGCCGCGCCCGGAGTTCCCCAGCTTCACTCCTGGCCCTACAGCGCAGAAGCGCATGGACCGTGCGCAGCTTCTCGAGTTAACCGGCTTGACGGAGCTGGCCGATGGGGAGCTTAAATTCGGAGCGAAGAACGATGGCGAACAGGAAAATGTGTATGCGTTCCAGCTGGCGAAATCAGCGGCTCTTCGGAACGCCCCCGATCAAGCGCTGCACTACATCAAAACGTACGCTCCCAACTATCTATTCATGCCTCTGGATCAGGCCCCTGCCGCGTTTTGGAAGCTCGCATTCCCTCTGCCGTATCGCAGTTCTATTGACCGGTACAGCCACGACCAAAGTCTGGACCCATTCCTGGTAGCGGCGCTAATCCGGCAGGAATCGGAGTTCAACATGAGAGTGGTTTCGCACGCGAATGCCTATGGGCTGATGCAGGTTTTGCCCGCAAACGGGAGGCAGCTCGCGCATCACTTCGGCATCCGCCGATTGCGCCCTGAGCAGTTGTTGACCGCCGACCGCAACGTGCAGCTCGGAACCTACTACTTTCACAATCTGCTGGATTCGTATGGCGGTCAGACCGAACTGGCGCTCGCGTCTTATAATGCCGGGCCAAGCCGGGCAAATCTTTGGCGAACCTGGGGCCCATTTCGCGAGCCCGCCGAATTTATCGAAGCCGTACCGTTCCACGAAACACGCGGCTACATCCAGATTGTTCTGCGCAACGCCAGCGTCTACCAGCACCTTTATGCAGGCACAGTCCCCGACGTGCCTGCGTACCGTCCTAAGCCGGCTCCGAAGACCAAGCCGAGGCGAAAACGTGCGCGCCCGGCTTGAGGGACGCTTACAATCACTCCATGACCGTAGCAGCGAACCCGGCATTGGGACGACGGTTGGGAAGCCATCGAATCGCTCATTTCAAGGAATCGGTGATCCGCGAGATGACGCGCATGGCGTTCAAACATGGCGCAGTGAATCTTGCCCAAGGTTTCCCGGATTTTCCCGCCCCGGCAACGGTTAAGGCGGCGGCTCAACAGGCGATCGCCGACGACGTCAATCAGTATGCGATCACCTGGGGCGCCAAGCCGTTCCGCGACGCAATCTGCGATTACTATCGCCGCTTCTACCAAGTCGAAATAGATCCCGAGCGGGAGGTCACGGTCTGTTGCGGTGCGACCGAAGGAATGATCGCGACCATGCTCGCGCTGCTCAATCCCGGTGATGAAGTGGTTGTTTTCGAGCCCTTTTATGAGAACTATTGGCCCGATTCTCTCCTGTCCGGTGCGGTCTGCCGCTACGTCAGTTTGCGAGCACCCGATTGGACGTTTGACCCGAGTGAATTGCGCGCCGTTTTTACCGAACGAACTCGGGCCGTGATAGTGAACTCGCCCAATAATCCGACGGGTCGCGTGTTCTCGGCCGCGGAACTCAAGCTGATTGCGGACCTTTGCCAGGAGTTCGATTGCTTGTTGATCACGGATGAGATTTACGAGCACATCGTTTTTGACGGCAAGCGCCACATTCCGGCGTTTACCCTGCCCGGGATGCGTGACCGGTGCGTACTCGTGAACAGCCTGAGCAAGACGTTCTCGGTTACAGGTTGGCGGGTGGGCTGGGTGATTGCTCCGCCCGATCTGACGGCTTCGATCCGCAAAGTTCACGATTTTCTGACGGTCGGAGCTGCGTCGCCGTTGCAGCAGGCCGGAGTTACCGCCTTGGGCATGCCGGATGACTACTTCTCCGAACTGGCCCGAAATTACGAAATGAAGCGAAACTTGCTGGTGGGAATTCTGCAGAAGGCGGGTTTCCGCTGCTTCGTGCCTGAGGGCGCTTACTACGTGCTTTGCGATACGGCTTCGTTCCCGTTCAAAGACGATGTGGCCTTTTGCAAGCATCTAGTAGAGGTGGCTGGAGTGGCGGCCGTGCCGGGGTCGAGTTTCTTTTCACATCCGGAAGATGGTTCCAGTTTGATTCGCTTTTGTTTTGCCAAAAAGCAGCAGACGCTCGAAGCGGCGGCTGAGCGGCTCGGCAGGCTAACTGGCTGATGCGGAGCAGCGTTTTGCCGGAAGAATGCTGTGAGCCAGTAGAATTCCGGAACCATACGGCGAGAGAACTCGTCTTTTCCGCCAACTTCCAGTAAGTTGAACATTCGAATGTCGAAACAAAGTCCTTTCTTGCTGGCAGGTGTTTTGCTGCTCGGCATGGGGGTTTCCGGATTCCCGCAAGCGGCAAGGTCTCGCATAAGCGGCCGGATAGACGAGGGCCGGCTGCACCGGTTAGTAAAGAACACGTACCCGCTGGCGCGAGCGGAATTCGATTGGGGCGCCGCGCCGGATGATTTGGCTTTGAATCGCATGCTGCTGGTTCTGACCCCGAGCGCCGAACGCCAGTCGGCTTTGGCCACGCTTTTGAACAGCCAGCAGGACAAAAGCTCGGCGCAGTATCACAAGTGGCTGACGCCGCAAGAATTCGGCGAACGTTTCGGGGTAGGCGCGGCCGACATTAGCCAAGTCACCGGCTGGCTGCAAGGGCACGGTTTCACGGTCGAGCGGGTCTCGAATGGGCGGAATTTTATTGAGTTCTCCGGGACAGCCGGGCAGCTGAACCAAGCGTTCCACACTCAGATGCACAGGTATGTGGTAAATGGCAAAGAGCACTGGGCCAACGCGGGTGATCCCCAGATCCCGCTCGCGCTTGCTCCGGTGGTGGCGGGCGTCTCGACTCTGCACAATTTCCGGAAGGCCTCGCAGATTGCTGCATTGAAGCCGCAGGCCGTCAGGATTTCCGCTCGCGGCGCCAGCCCGCAATTTACCGCGAGCAATGGAGAGCACGCTCTTGCGCCCGCCGATCTTGCCACTATCTACAACATCAATCCACTGTACGGGCAGGGAATTACTGGAGAGGGTACGACGATCGCGGTGGTAGCGCGGACGAATATCAACATGCAGGACATTCAAGACTTTCAAAACGCGTTCGGAGTGCCGAGTGCGCTGCCGCAGGTTGTTTTGAACGGTGCTGACCCGGGCGACCTTGGGAGCGGTGATGAAGTCGAAGCTGTACTCGATTCTTCGTGGTCCGCCGGTATCGCTCCGGGCGCTACTGTGAAGCTGGTGGTATCGGCTTCCACCAACACGACGGACGGCGTGGATCTTTCCGAGCTGTACATTGTGGAGAACAATCTGGCCGACGTGATGACGGAAAGCTACGGAGACTGCGAAGCGAACTACACGAAGGCTGAAGCGCAGTTTTACTCGCTGCTCGCCCAGCAGGCAGCGGCGCAAGGCATTACTTACACGGTGGCCGCGGGCGATTCCGGGGCGGCCGGCTGCGATGATCCCGGTTCAGTGACGGTCGCGAGCGGCCCGGTTTCGGTAAATGTCCTGGCGTCGACGCCGTACAACATCGCGGTGGGCGGGACCGAATTCAAGGAGAACGGCAACGCGAGCTTTTGGGCGGCAGCGAACGGCGGCAGCTTGGCCTCGGTGCAATCATACATACCCGAGGTTGTCTGGAATGAAAGCTGCACGGCGGCGCAGTGCGGCAGCAGCAACGCCGGTATTTGGGCTGCAGGGGGCGGGGCTAGCATTCTCTTCAGCAAGCCTTCGTGGCAGGCGGGCGTAGCGGGCATTCCGGACGATGGTGCGCGAGATGTGCCCGACGTTTCGCTTTCCTCGGCCGGTCATGATTTTTATTTGTTGTGCCTTAATGGCTCCTGCACAACCAAGCTCGGTCAGAGCTCCTTCTCGGGAGTGAGCGGGACTTCGGCTGCCACGCCCTCGTTTGCCGCGATTATGGCGCTTGTTGTCCAATACACAGGATCGAGACAGGGACAGGCGAATTCGACGCTTTACAAGCTGGCGGCGGCTGGGGCGCTTGCGTCCTGCAACTCGGCGAGCGCCGCCGCGAACTGCATCTTCAACGACATTACGAGCGGAAACAACGCGGTGCCGGGCGAGACCGGTTACGGCACGAGCACCGCCTCATACCAGGCTGGGGTTGGCTACGATCTGGCGACGGGACTCGGTTCAGTCAACGTGAATAACCTGGTCACCGGTTGGAACGGAACGGGTCCGGGAACGCCGCAGGTGCGTATCGGGATCGAATCGCCGTCCTCGCTGAATGGAACAGTGATCGGGTCGGCGAGCTTTTCGGGTTGGGCGCTGGCAGACACGGGCTCGATCACGAGCGTGATTATCTCGATCGATTCGGTCCGCTACGGGAATGCCGCGTATGGAGCAAGCCGCACCGATATTTGCGCGTTGTACCCAGCTGCGAACTGTCCAGACGTGGGCTGGTCTTATGGCATTGATACAACGATGCTGGCAAACGGCGCGCACAAACTGGGTGCCACGGTCACGACCACTACCGGGCAGGTTTACACTGCGTCTTCGAACTTCACGGTCGCGAACTGGACGGTATTGAATCCGATGAAGATCACTATCGACATACCGAGTTCGAGCAATGCGACGGTCAGCGGAGCGGCTCATTTTGCGGGCTGGGCTCTCGACGATCAATCAGCGATTGCGCAAGTGGCGGTGGCAATCGATGGCGTGTCATATGGAAACGCGATTTACGGCGATGCCCGCCCCGATGTCTGTACCGTGTTTCCGGGACGAGCCGGCTGCCCGAACACGGGTTGGGACTTCAACTTCGACAGCACCCAGCTGGCCGAGGGAGCGCACACTCTGAGCGTCACCTCGACCAGTGCCGGTGGACAGACCTCGACGATTTCTCGCATGTTCAACGTGGCGAATGTTCCGGCTAATGCCATGACGATTTCCATCGACACTCCGAGTTTGCAGAGCGGCGCGTTCAGCGGCATCGTGAACTTTGGCGGCTGGGCGACGGGAACGAGTGCGGCGGTAAGCAATGTGGCGATCACAATTGACGGAGAGCCGTATGGGGCAGCCGTGTATGGCGGTACCCGCCAGGATGTTTGCAATGCTCATCCGGGCCTGCCCAGCTGTCCGAATGTCGGCTGGAATCTCGGGCTCGATACCACGCGCCTGATAAACGGTCTCCACATCCTCGGGGTGACGACCTACTCGGCGGCAGGGCAGCGCGCGAACGCTACTCAGACTTTCAGCGTGGCGAACGCGGCCAGCGCCAGCCCCATCCTGATTACAATCGACATACCGAACGCGCAAAATAGCATCCTGCTCGGCCCGGTAACGTTTGCAGGGTGGGCGATCGATACCGACAACACAATAGGCGCGGTGGCGGTTTCGATTGACGGTGCGCCCTACGGAGCAGCTCAGTATGGAGAGAACCGGCCAGATGTGTGCGCTGCGTACCCGGCTGCGACGAGCTGTCCGAATGTCGGCTGGAGTCTTACTGTCGATACGTCATATCTGGCAAATGGCATCCACACCGTGACAATGACAGCAACGGATTCGGCGGGGGCACAGCTCAATACAGTTTCCGGGCAGTTCACGGTTGCTAACTGGACAAGCACCAATCCGATGAAGCTCACGATAGACGCGCCCAATTCGCAAAGCAGCCCACTGAGCGGATTGGCCGCGATCGGAGGTTGGGCGATTGATCAGCTTGCGCCGATTCAGAAGGTAACTCTGGCGGTGGACGATGTGCCATTAGGGAATGCGATTTATGGCTCGACGAGAACGGATGTATGCGCCGTCTTCACGGGCGCGATTGGCTGTCCGAACGTCGGCTGGAATTACGGTCTCGATACAAGGCTGCTGAGTGATGGGACACACACGCTGTCGGTGACGGGCACGACGGCCGCGGGCCGAAGCTCCACCTGGACGACGCAGTTCCAGGTGGCAAATGCGAGCACGAGTCCGATGCATGTCAACATCGACACGCCTAGTCCAGGTGAAACTATGTCCGGTGTATCGGCAACCGGTGGCTGGGCGCTTGATACCGGCGGGGCGCAGATTATCAGCGTGGTGCTCCTGGTGGATGGTCAGGTAAACGGAACGGCTATTTACGGCGGCACGCGAAGTGATGTTTGTGCGCGAATCCCGACTGGAGGCGGATGCCCGAACGTGGGTTGGAATTACCTGCTGGACACAACGGTCTTTGCCAACGGCATTCACAGATTGGCGGCGCGGGGCCTGGCAGCTGACGGTAGCTTGTTCACGACGAGCACGACGTTCACTGTGGCTAACCAGCCTTGAGAGCGAAATTCAGAGCTTATTAATCAGGCTCGCCACGTAGCCTGCGCCGAATCCGTTATCGATATTGACAACAGTGACGTTGCTCGCGCAGCTGTTCAACATGCCGAGAAGCGCCGCGACGCCCCCGAAGCTTGCGCCGTAACCGATGCTGGTCGGCACAGCAATCACAGGGCAGCCGACGAGGCCGCCAACCACGCTCGGGAGTGCGCCCTCCATGCCGGCACAGACAATTACGACACGGGCGTGGGAGAGGCGTTCACGCTGTTCGAGCAGGCGATGAATCCCCGCGACGCCTACGTCGCAAATGGCCTCCACTTCGTTGCCCATGACCTCGGCCGTGAGCTGCGCTTCTTCAAGGACCGGGATATCGCTCGTGCCGGCGCACACGACAACGATTTTGCCTTTGCCGGTGATCGTGCGATCGCGCCAGACGCGGATGGCTCCGGAAGCGGGGAAGTATTCGCTTTCATCCGCAAGGCTCGCCACACGCTCCGCCATGGCTTGGGTGGCCCGAGTGACGAGTAGATTGGAAGATTTCGCGAGTAGCGCTGCGGAGATCGCGCCGACCTGGTCGACCGTTTTTCCCTTGCCGAGAATCACTTCAGGCATGCCATGGCGGACGGCACGATGGTGGTCCACTTTAGCGAAGCCGAGATCTTCGAAAGGAAGATCGCGCAAGTCGCGCAGCGCATCGGGGACCGACGTTTCTCCCTGACGGACATTCTCGAGAAGGTGTTGGAGTTGCTGAAGATTCATAATGTGCACCGGCGTTGGGCTGGGGGCATCCCCTAAAATGGTAGCTGCAACCGGAAAATGCCTCGCTTTCTAACACGTCTCAGGTTGACGCTCGAAATGATCAAGTTCGAGCACTCCGTGTTTGCATTGCCATTTGCCTTGACGGGCGCATTGCTCGCTTGGCGCGACAGCAGGTTTCAGGTAAGCGGGTTGGCGTGGCGCTTTGTATGGATCGTGGTCGCCATGGTGGCGGCGCGTTCTGCTGCTATGGCGTTCAACCGGTTGCTCGATGCCGCGATCGACGGACGCAATACCCGCACGGCAAAACGTCATCTCCCAGCCGGTTTGCTCTCGGCGCGGTTCGCCTGGGGATTCACGGTTGTTTGTTGCCTGGTATTTATCTGGGCTGCATGGCAGCTCGGGCCATTGTGTTTTGGGCTCGCGCCAGTCGCGCTCGCGATCCTGTTTTTCTACTCGTTTTCAAAACGCTTCACGTTGCTGTCGCATTTGATCCTAGGTTTCTGCCTCGGGATGGCGCCGGCCGCAGCGTGGATCGCCATGCGCGGCACATTGGACGCGAGAATACTCTGGCTCACCGGGGCAGTGATGTTCTGGACCGCCGGTTTCGACGTGATCTACGCCTGTCAGGATTTTCAGTTCGATTGCTCGGAAGGGCTCTGCAGCGTTCCGCGCCGTTTCGGCATTGCGGGCGCGCTCACAATTGCGAAGCTGCTGCATCTGGCGATGATTGGCTGCCTCTTGGCGCTGGTTGTTTGTTTCCATTTGGGGGCTTTGAGTCTCGCCGGTATTGTGGCGGTGATTGTGCTCCTGGTTTATGAACACGGGCTTGTGAAAGCCGATGACCTGTCGCGGGTGAACGCGGCATTTTTCACGGTGAATGGCTATGTCAGTGTGCTGTTCTTCGTGTTCTGGGCGGCTGACATCTTACTTCACCGACAACATATTCTTTCCTTTTGATTGCGCAAACATGACATCCTCCTCCAGCCTGCATTCCATGACTCAGCCCGTGATTGAAGACGTGCGTCTGCGCGCCATCTGCGAGAAGGTGGAAGCGGGCGAGCGTCTCAGCTACGAAGACGGCGTGGCGATGTTTCGTAGCTCCGACATTCTCGCTTTGGGGTACATGGCGAATCGCGTGCGCGAACGGCTGCATGGCGACGTGACGTATTTCAACGTCAACCGGCACATCAATCCGACGGACGTCTGCGTGGCGAGTTGCCGGCTATGCGCGTTTGGGAAGAAAGCCAAAGATCCGACTGCTTACACCATGTCGCTCGACCAGGTTTGGGAGATTGCGGGCAAAGGATACGCCGAAGCTGTTACCGAGTTTCATATCGTAGGCGGACTGCATCCGGAGCTTGGCCTTGACTGGTTTTGCGAGATGATCGCGGGTTTGAAGGAGCGCTATCCGGGCGTCCATCTGAAAGCGTTCACGATGGTGGAAGTGGCGTATCTGGCCAAACGCGCGAAAATTTCGATACGCGAGACGCTGGAGCGGTTGAAAGCAGCGGGTATCGATTCCATGCCGGGTGGCGGCGCGGAGGTTTTCTCCGAACGCGTGCGGCGCATCATCTGCGATCACAAGATCGATGGCAACCAATGGTTAGAGACGGCCCGCATGGCGCACCAGATTGGTTTGAAGAGCAATTGCACGATGCTTTACGGGCACCTGGAGACGGCGGAAGATCGCGCCGATCACTTGGTCCGGCTGCGCAGTCTGCAAGAAGAAACGAATGGCTTTGTGACGTTCATTCCGCTGGCTTTTCACCCGCAGAACACCGCCCTGGCGCATTTGCCCACAACGACTGGTTTCGACGATTTGAAGCAGATCGCGGTCTCGAGGCTGATGCTCGATAACATTCCGCACATCAAAGCTTACTGGATCATGATGACGCCGGGCGTCGCGCAGATTGCGCAGCGGTTTGGTGCGAACGATATCGATGGAACGGTAGTGGAAGAGAAGATTTACCACGACGCGGGCGCTACCACGGCACAGCATTTGCGGCGTAAGGATCTGCTGCGGCTCATTCGGGAGGCTGGCCGTAAGCCGGTCGAACGTGACACCTCTTACCGGCCGGTAGAACGGGTAGAATCCGCTTTCACAGTGCTGGTATGAGTGCCGATGAGGGCTATTTGACTGCTTCGACGCCTGCGCCACGTAGAAACCCCAAGATGCGGCCTAGCAAACCAGGCTTAGGCGCCGGTGCGGCGGCTTCGGCTCCCGCAGCATGCTTACCGGCCACCAAATCGCGAAGGTAATTATCAGGCGAGCAGGTTGCGCCCTCCTGGGCCATGCTGGCGAGCCACTGCTTACCAGCCTCATCGACACTTCTAAGCGCGTGCAGGTCGAGGACTAAGCGTCGGGAGCGCAGAGTGGTTTTGGCTGTTCTCCAGCAACCGTTCAGGTCGGCGATATCTATTTCCGTGAGTTCGCCAAGCAGCTGCAATCGGCAGGCTGCAATGCCGTCGTGAATGTAATAGCGAAAGTGACCGGCACGCACCGGGCTGCCCATCTTCTTAGCTGGACCCTGTTCAGATACCGTAAGCTTCTGCTCCTCATTTGAAGCGTTACTCATAATAAAAGTGTTGGATTGGGCTGACGCCTTTCGCGTTCCACGTATTTGACTGGTATGGGCCGACGTTCAGGCAAGAACAATCATACCGAGATACCGTGCCCGAAACTGGGCCGCTTCTTCACTTAGTGATGCACGGGCGCCTATCGCCCGAGGAAAGTTAATGAATAGTTCGCATCTTGCGATTCATGTAGTCCATCAGCAGGTAATTCCCTAATGTATAGGGCGTAGTGAAATAGGCTTTGCCGTGGCACATCTGAGTGATTTTCTGGACGAACTGCACAAGGCCGAAATCGCTCGCGAGCATGAATGTGTTGATGAGAATGCCGCGCTTGCGGCAGCGAGCTACTTCTTCGAGCGTCTGACTGATCACCAGCGGGTCGAGTCCAAAAGCGTTCTTGTAGATGCGGCCATCTTCGAGCGTCAGGGCTGAGGGCTTACCGTCGGTGATCATGATGATCTGTTTCATGTCCTTCTTCTCCTGCAGAAGAAGGCGCTGCGCCAGGATCAGACCATCACGCGTGTTTGTGTAATAGGGACCGACTTGGACTCTCGCCAGGTCCGCTATGCGCATTTCCTCAGCCGTGTCGTGAAACAGAACACAACGGAGAGAGTCGCCCGGGTACTGCGTCCGTATGAGATGCGAAAGCGCGAGGGCGACCTTCTTAGCGGGAGTGAAGCGATCTTCGCCGTAGAGGATCATGCTGTGGCTGCAATCGAGCATGAGAACTGTCGCGCAGGAGCTTTGGTATTCGGACTGATGAACGTGCAGGTCGGAGTATTCGAGATTGAGAGGCACCTGCACTCCTTCGCGCGCAATGGCGGAGAAAAGCGTGGCGCTGATGTCGAGATTGAGAGTGTCTCCAAACTCGTAGGATTTGGCGCCGCCGCTGGCATCGATGCCGGTAGCCAGATCGCGCGTGTCGTGCGCGCCGAAGCTGGATTTACCGAGCGAGCCGAGCAGGTCTTTCAAGGTTTTGAAGCCGAGAAAATCGATAGCCTTATCGGTGACTTCGAATTGCATCTGGCCTTCCGGGCCGCGTTGCGAACCAGGGGCTGAGGGATCCTCGGGCGGCTCACCCGGCGTGTTGACGTAGCCACCCTGCTCTAGTTTTTGCACCAGCCGGTCCAGTAACTGGTTGCGCTGCTCAGCCGACATCTGCTCGAGGCGCTGGCGCATTTGCTCGGCCTGTTCTGGATTGAAGAGCTCACCGCCCTCGAGGGCCTGCTCGATTGTCTGCTTCAAATTCTCGAGAGTGTGTTCGTTGAATTCGGAGAACTGCATGTACGGATTCTCAAATCCGCTCTGCAGAAGAAAATCGGAGAGGGCGCGCAGCAGGTCATCCATCTCGATGCCGAGATCTTCTTCGGAAAATTTCGAGTAAGAGATCCGCTTCATGGGCTGCTCCTTGCTAAAACTAATTCAAATTACGGCCCCCGCCACCAGGACCTCCGCGACGCGGGTCACGCGGATCGAAACCACCGCGACGCGATTCCTCGCTTTCGTCCTTTGAGCGCTCTTCCCGCGAGCCGCGTTCACCACTCACGAAAGCCAGTTCTTCATTCCGGCTGATCCGTTTATGAGCGTAGAGACCTTCAAGAATGAACTCAGCGGCCGAAGCGCGCAGGGCATCACTTTCGTTTGCGCCGAGCCCGAGGTTCTTTGTTGACGAGAGCAGATCCTGAATGCGGCTAAGCTCTGACACCATTTGCGCAGCCGGCATATCTTCATCGAGGCGAAGTGAACCGCCGAGTTCGAACCATTGCGTGACGGAGCGAAGATTCGCACCGTCGAAATAAGAGCTGTAGACTTTCCCCACTGCGTTCCGGATCAGTTCGCGGGCGACGGCGTCCCCACCCTTGATCTCGCCTTCATATTCCAGTTCGAGCTTGCCGGTGATGGAAGTCAGCGCGGCATACACGTCGAGGATGCGAGGGACTGCCTCTGCCTCTTTCGCCTTAAGAGCCCGCCGCTCCGCATTTGAGACTACATTTTCGAGAACCGAAATCGGCAGCCGCTGCGAAACGCCCGACTTCTTATCGATTCGCTTGTCGTCGCGGGCGAGAAAGGCAACGTGCTCGACTACTTCGTGGATATAGGGCGGAATCTCAACCGATACAGGAGAGCGCCTGGCGGTCCACGCTTCCTGCTTGGTAATGGCAACGCCTTCCGCTACGGTGAGCGGATAATGGGTGCGGATTTCGCTTCCGATACGGTCTTTGAGCGGCGTGATGATTTTTCCGCGGGCCGTGTAGTCTTCCGGATTCGCCGTGAAGA
>JAABUQ010002766.1_pt1 | contig 33805 bp, 32 predicted proteins | sample 5560001 | NCBI WGS metagenome assembly JAABUQ01 (sample SAMN10711888, study PRJNA513371) | rock metagenome | isolation source: Antarctica rocks | place: Antarctica: Victoria Land, Finger Mt nord | collected 2015-12-18
GTGCCCCCCGACGTGCGCATCCTCGACGGGACCTTCCTGCGCGTGAGCCTGCGCCTGGCCCCCTGGCCCCCTGGCCCCCTGGCCCCCTGGCCCCCTGGCCCCCTGGCCCCCTGGCTCGCCCTCCCCGCGCGCACCAAGCGCCCAGGCGTGGCCGCCCAGACGCTCTACGCCCCCGCCCTCGACCTGCCCGAGCATGTCGTCCTCACCGATGCCCATCCCCCCGATGTGCGCGGCCTGGACGAGACCCTCCTCGACGACCCCGCCCAGCTCGCCGCCCTGCGCGACCAAACCTTGGTCATGGACCTGGGCTACTATAGCCATAAACGGCTGGCCCGCCTCCTGGACGCCGGCGTCCACGTCGTCACGCGCCTGCATCCGCAGGCTGCCCTCCACGTCGAGGAGGACCTGCCCGTGCAGCAGCCCTTGCCCGGCCTCGCCCCCCACGATGGGGCGGGCGGCCGCATCGCCGTCCACCGCGACCAGCGCGTCACCGTCGGCAGCGCGCACAACCACGCGGGGGCCGTCGTCCCCGGCCTGCGTCTGGTCGTCGCCACGGTTGCCCCCACGCCCGACGCCGCCCGTCATGGCGCGCAGCCGGCCGTCTACCGCATCCTGACCGATCGCCACGACCTCGACGCGGCCGAGGTGGTCCAACTCTACCTCTGGCGCTGGCAGATCGAGCAGTTTTTTCGTTGGCTCAAGAGCTACGTGCACCTGCCTCGCCTCCTGGGCTACTCCCCCCCCGCCATCGAGTTGACGGTCTGGCTCGCCGTGATCGTCCACCTCCTGAGCCGGTTAGCCGCCCAGGCCCGTGGCCTGAGCCGCCGGTCGCCCGCGCTCTTGCGCCAGTGCCTGGGCGCGGCACTGCTCTTGGACTCCGAGGACCTGACTGCCGCCGCGCTGCCCGCCGCCGTCCAACTCGCCTTGCCCTTCTCCCCCCAACCGCCCTACTATTTAATAAGACAGGCCTGTATTGCATACGCCCCTACGGGCAACGAGCAATGGACAACTCGCTAGATCGCGGTTGGCGCCTGGAGGTCGTTGGGTCCCGCGATACTGTCTGCCACCTCCGGCTTTGTCGCGGCCACGTGGTCGGTCGCCGCTTGCGTGGCCTGGTCGGCCTCGAACTGCTCGATCAGCTGCTCCTGCGCCACGGCGATGGTGGCCAACCGCTCGTTCTGGATGGTCTGGGACTCGGGTACGCTCGCCAGAGCCACGGGCGCGGGCGTGCCCGCCGCGGCTCCAGTCCGGCCACGGCGGCGGGCCAGCACGCCCTGTGCAAGGGCAGCATAGCGGTTGCGGCGCGGACGCGCCGCTAGCAGCCGGCTCTGGCCGGTGGCGTCGGCGTAGAGCGCCATGGCCATCACCCACAGCACGCCCACCACGGGCACCCCGATCAGCGCCCCGCCCAGGCCGCCGAGCTCCACCCCCGCCAGCAGGGCCAGCAGCGCGCCCAAGGGGTGCAGTCCCACGGCGTGCCCGCTCACACGCGGCACGATCAGGTTGCTCTCAACCTGCTGGAGCACGATAAAGAACACGACGACCCAGACGGCCAGCGGCAGGGGCTGGAAGAGGGCGATCACGACCGCCGGGATCATGCCCAGCACCGGGCCAATCAAGGGGATCAGCTCGAAGATGAAGGCCAGCACGCCGATGACCAGGGGGTAGTTCACGCCGAGCGCCCAGCAGCCGAGGCCGGCGGCGGAGCCCACGGTGGCGGCGACGATGAGCTGACCACGGATGTAGCCGCCCACGACGGAGGTCAGCGCGGCTTCGACGAAGAACCAGCGCTGGCGTCCTGCCGTGGGAAGGACGGCGACGATGCGGTTGTGCATGGCGCGGCCGTCGAGCAGGAAGTAGAAGGCGATGACCAGGACGAGGGCCGCGTCGGTCGCCAGGTTGACCAGACCCAGCACGACGCCAAGGGTGCTGTTGAGCAGCGTCGTGCCGGCCCCCGTCACGTAGCCGACGACCTGGCTGCGCAGTCCCGCGACGGTGACATGGATGCCGTGTTGCGCGAAGAAGCGGTCCAGCCCCGTCTGCTTGCCGGCCTGCTCGCTCAGCAGGAGGGGTAGGGTCTTGGTCAGGCCCTGTAGCTGAGCGGTGAGCGGCCCGACGAGGAGTGTGATGCCGGTGGCCAACGCGCCGAGCACGATGACGTAGACGAGCAGGATGGCCAAGACGCGGGGGATGCCGCCGCGCTCAAGGCGGTCCATCAGCGGGCCGAGAAGAAAGGCGATGAGGAAGCCGGCCAGCAGCAGGATGATGATGTTCAGAAAGCGTTCGGCGACTGTCCAGGCGATCGCCGCCACGACCGCGCCGGCAATGATGGCAACGAAGAGCAGGATCCAGGGGATCACGCCGAAGCGATCCAGCTTGTTCACGTGCTCGGGCGGGCGAGGTGCGTTCATTGGTGTCCTCAACAGGGTGCGGTTGTTCTTGTTTGGGCCTGTGCATTATATGCCACTCAGGCGCGTCACGGTCGGGGATGTCCCTGCCGTGACGCGCCTGCTGCATCGGACAACTCTCTTTGAGCCAGCCCCGTGCCCTGTCGGGCGGACAACTAGCTCAGGACGGTGACGTGCTCGTGGCCCAATGCGCTATTGGGGATCGAAATCTGGCCGTTGTCTGTCTTGAGTACGGTACTGTTGATGTCGTGGCGCACGACCGTGCCCGCTTGATCGCCGATGCGCACCTTCTGCCCCGGCTGGAGCAGGCTGCCCGCCGATTGGCCGGCCAACAGGCCGCGCGCGCTGTCCACGCCGCCCAGTCCAAAGGCCAGGCCGCCGGCGATGGCCAACATGGCGATCAGACCCGCGAACAGGATCTGGATCATGTTCTCGCCGACGTGTAGCTGCGTCAGAGCGGTTAGAACGGCGAAGCCCAGGATGGCGTAGCGGGCCACGTTTCCTATCAAGCTAGCCGTGCCAAGCCCGGCTTCGCTCGCCGCGCCCGTCGCGATCTTGGCCATGATGTTGGCGAAGAGCGCGCCGACGATCAGGATGATGATGGCCACGAACACGTTGGGCAGGTAGGCCAGGATCGCGGTGATAAACACCGTGATCTGAACCAACCCAAGCGCGTTGAGCGCCGCATTGATGAAAAACAGGAACACGAACCAGTAGACCAACGCGGCAAGCACCGCCGCGGCGTCCAGGTTCGTTCCGGCGGCCTTGAGCGCCTGGCCCACCCCGGCGCGATCGGTGATCTGGTCGAACTTAATGGCGCGCAGGGCGTTCGTCAGGACCGTCCTGAGGATGCGGGCCACGATGTAGCCGATCACGAGCAGGACCAGCGCTGCGAGGATGTTGTGGAGGTAAACGACGGTCTCCCCCAGGAGCTGGTTGAACGAGTTGCCGATGTCAGTGAACTGTGGCATTGCCTTCCCCTTCTCTTATATATACGTGTAGCAGTTGCCCCGCGCCTGGCAGCATCTCAGCTCACGGGCTCGTCAGGCACCCGATGATCCCACTGGTGTTACCGCGCCCGGCTCGCTTTGGCGTTTGAGTCGTTCGTTTCGTTGCCCGTCGGGTCGCGTGCCGGCACTCACTTACACTGACACGCGAACCCGCGCGTTAGTCACATCGCCCTACCTGGCCGCTGGCCGACTAAGTAGGTATTGCTAGGTTCTTGCGATGCGAGGCATGAGGGCTTTCCTGGGAGCGCCGGCTTCCAGCCGGCCCCGGTGAGCGGGCCGGGGCCTGGAGGCGGCGATCGAGCCTGTCGCGGAGGTCTGCCAGGCTGGCAGCGCAGCGAGAGCCGGCGCTCCCAGGGAGCGTCGTCTCCTGAATAATGCAGGTTAGCGGCGGCTCAGCATCTCCTTGGCCGCGAAGCCGGCGATGCCGACCGCGGCGACCTTGCCCAGCGGGTTGTTCCAGATCTGCTGGAGCACGTTGGGATTCTGCTGCGCCGCCTGGTGCAGCCCCTGCGCCATGCCCTGGGGGTCGTTCGGGTCCATCTGGCCCTGCATCTCCGGGGGCAACTGCTGCACGAACTGCTGGCGCTGGTCGGGCGGCATCTGCTGGAAATACTGCCCGTAGACCTGCTGCTGCATCTCGGGAGGCGCGTTCTGCGCAAACTGCTGGACGTGGCTGGCCGCCTGGTCGGAGTCGACCTGGCTGTAGTCGCCGGAGTCGGCGGCCTGGGCATACTGCTGGTACTGCTGCTGGTTGTTCTGATCGAACGGGAACATGCTTTCTTACTCCTTCTTTCGCGGGCCGTGCCGTTCCATCCTGATAAAGGTGGCACGGCCCTCTTTTCACCTGTGAGGTCGATGATGGATCCCCGTGGCTATGGGGACGGACGCCGATGCGGTCTTACTGCCGCCGCCGCGCGCGCGTTTGGCTCTGCGTTGTCGTGTCCACCTCGTCGACGATGACGCGCTCCTTGCGCACCGTGTCGCTGACCTGCTCGGTCTCGCTGACCTGATCCTTGTGCAGGCGCACTTCCTCGACCACGTGAGCTTGCTTGCTCACCACGGCCTCCTCGCCCATCAGCGGCACCTCGATGTCCCGGTTTTGAAACGCGGTCGCGAGGTCCGCGTCGCTGACCTGTCCGGACAGGGGCACGCGCTCGACGGTGATTTCCTCGTGGCGCAAGTTCAGCGACACGCTCTGCTGCTCCTGCACGACATCCTTGTGCAGATGGACCTGCCCCAGCTCCTCCTGGCGCTTGCCGACGGTCAACTCCTCTTCGTAGACGGGGACGTTGATCGTTTCGTCGTTGCGGACGGTAGAGGTCTGGGTCTGGCGGGGAGCCGGCGCGGGCATCGGGTCCTGCACGCGTGTCGCCATCGGGGCCCGCGTGGTCGTGGTGTCGGCTACCGTGGCGCGCTGGCTGTAGCTGTCCTCGCCGCTCACGCCTCCAACGGGCGGCTCGTCGTAGCGGCTGTCCTGCAGGTCGTCCTTGTAGAGGCTGAGTTGCACGTTGCCATCGGCGTCGGTCCCCTTGACGGCGCTCAGGGGGATGTAGAGGTCCTTGTGGAAGAGGAAGCCTTTTTGCACCGTGATATAGCCGCCCTGCTCATCGTGGGCATGCAGCGTGCCGACCTTCTCACCACCCGCGTCGTAGACCGTGGCGTCCTGGTAGAACTGTTGCTGCGCCATATGTCTTCGTGTTCCTTCGTTAGTCGTTAGATGAAGTTGAGGCGGGGAATGTCCTGTACCTTACAGGGGGGCTGGCGCCAGGTGTCCTACAAGCCGCCCCCGCGGTTGCTCATCACCTGCTTGGCGATCAGGCCAACCAGGGAACCGAGGCCGCCTCCGCCGCCCGCTCCGCCCATCATGCCGCCAAGGCCGCCGCCCGCTCCGCCCATCACGCCGCTCGCGCCGCCCATCAGTTGCTGGAGCATGCCGGGCTGTTGCTGTCCCATCTGCTGGAAGCCCTGGGCCATCTGCCGCGGGTCGTTCGGGTTCGCGCCGTACTCTGGCGGCATCTGCTGGGCGAACTGCTCGCGCTGCTCCTGTGGCATCTGGTTGAAGTGCTGCTCGAAGACCTGCTGTTGCATCTCGGGCGGCGCGTTTTGCATGAATTGCTGCACGTGGCCCATCGCCTGGTTCGGGTCGATGCCGCTGTAGTCGCCGCTGTCGTGAGCCTGGGCGTACTGCTGATACACCTGCTGGTTGTTCTGGTCGAACGGGAACATAGGTCAACTCCTTCTCTCTGTGATGTTAGCGTCGTCCGGCGCGCCACCTCCCTAGGTGGATGGTATGTCGGCCCGTCCGGGCCTCGTGTCGCGTGTGTCCATCTGAGTTGTGCGCTGGCCGGATCACGTCGCCGCTGACGTCCGCGGGTGTGAGAGGAGGCCGGCTATGCGTGTCCCATACTGGATAACACCCGAGGCCACTAGTCGGTCACATTGGCCTACTGCCGGTACGTCATTGTCGGCGTCGCAAGCAGTGGATGGTGTTGTCGCCGCCGGCGTCTTTCGTCTGTAAGGTCCGACGTCTTCGATAGCCTGTCCGGCCGGCGTGTGGTCAGGGAAGACTCACCCGATCACCTGCCCTATGGCAGCCTCCTATGCCCGAGCTACTCTCGGGCTCGCGGTGTGGGTCCTCTGTCAGGGGAGGGGCAACAACCCACGTCCGCGCCATCTCATCGCCAATGCACGGCTTATGCCATGCCCATTGTGGCCACCGTGCGCCCCGCCATACCCGCCCTCACCTACTCGCGAGGAGGACGGCGCGGCTCCAGGAGAGGCTCTGGATCATCGCGCCGCGGAGGCCGATCAAGACCGAGGCCGAGAACGGCATGATCGAGACGAGGGTCAGCATGCGGATACAGCAAGGGTCGGGGCGCTGCTATGGCGGCGCCCCGACCCTTGCTGTATAGCGGGCAGGAACCGGCCGGCGCCGGTTCTCAACCCCTTTGCGTACGCCTGGAACTCCTCAATGCCAATGGCGTCGCGATAGCGCCGGCATCAGGGCATCCCGACATCGAACGCTAGTGGCGCGTCGTACCGAGATCCGTCCCGGTGGTCTGGTCCTCGACACCATCGACAATGACGCGCTCCTTGCGCACCGTATCGCTGACCGTCTGGTCCTGGGTCACGGCCTGCTTGTGCAAGCGGACCTCCTCGGTCTCGACCACTTTCTTGCCGACGACGGCCTCCTCGCCCATCACGGGCACCTCGATGTCCCCGCCCTGGAAGGCGTCGCGCACGGTCGCCGCGTCGACCTGGCCGGACACGGGGACGCGCTCAACGGTGACCTCCTCGTGTTGCAGCGGCACGCTCACCGTCTGCTGCTCCTGGACCACGTCCTTGCGCAGGTGAACGTCGCCGATCTGCTCGCGTTGCTTGCCGACGGTCAGCTCTTCCTCGTAGACCGGCACCTCGATGTCCCGGTCCGTCGCATCCGTCCGTGTCGTGTCCGCGGATCCCACGATCCTCGTGGTCGCTGTCGTCTGGGGCGCCCCGGTCCCTTGCCGCACGGTCGCCGCCCGCGCCGTGGTCTCCCCCTGGATGGTCTCCTCGGCCTGCTGCTCGTGGCCGCCGGTCACATCGCCGAGCAACTCCTTGGCCTTGCCAAGGATGCCCTCGCCCGTGGATTGCTTCTCGCTCACGATAGTTTCTCCTTCTCTGTTGCGTATGCTTCTCCGAACTGCACTCCGGCCGCCTCAACGTCACCGCTGACGTCCGCGGGCGCGAGGCGGACCGGTCGTGCGCATGCCCATACCAGATGACACGCGGGCCGATAGTTCGGTCACATCGGCTCATCACCGGCGCTTCTATTGCCGTGGCGGGCTGCTAGGCATGGAGTCCATTGTGCTGGCCAACGCTCATGACGGTTGTGGCCATGGCAGGCGCGGGCGCCAATTAGCCAGCCGCGGCATACACATCGTGGGCGTCACGGATGTCGTGCGGGGCATCGTCCGCCGGGTCGGGCGTCATGGAGAGGACGAACTCGCCGGAGCGGCTGAGGGCGACGTGCTCCGGTCCCAGCCCCGCCGGCAGCCGCTTGGAGGCCTGCACCGCCCGCTCCAGCGCCCGCCGGTTGTGCAGCCCCAGCGTCTCCAGGATCGGGTTGTTCACGTGCCGCACCTGCTTCATCGGTGTGTGCAGCCGCGTCCGCCCCATCGCCTCCACCAGCGCCTCCGCGTTCGGGATCAGCGCCAGCGCCGGCATCGTGAACCCCCCCAGCACCGTGGACAGCGCCTCCAGCGTGTCCTGCGGCAGATACTTCAAGTAGATGCGCACCAACTCCAGGAAGACGCCGTGGTGCGCGATCTCGTCGGTGGCCACCGTCTTGAACGCTCCCGCTGCCCCGATCTGCTGGCCCCGTTCGCGCTCGAAGGGGGTAGCCCCCTCGGGCAGGCCGTACTCGGTGCGGATGCGCTTGCGCATCTCGTCGTAGTTGAAGTAGGTGGCGCGCTCCTGCACCATGGTGTAGCAGGCCACGCCGAGGGGCGTGTCCAGCCCCGGATGCGCCTCCCGCCCCCGCCAGTGGTGCTCCGACACGCGGTCGCGGTAGGCCGCGAGCTGCGCAGGGGTGCGCCGCCCCGAGTGCAGGAGGACCAACTCCCAGGCCTCGGCGTGCTTGCTCTCCTCCATCCCCCAGGCCAGCTGCAGGTTGCGGCGCTCGCGCTGGCCGCGGCACAGATGCAAGCCCTGCTCCACGTAGTCGCCGACATAGTCCTCGACGCCGAGGTAGGCCTCGATGATGGTCACGGTGTCCTCGGAGAGGAGGGGGCCGCGCGCGGCCATCTCGGCGAGGGGCAGGTCGTCCCAGGGGGTCCAGTTGCGCACCTTGACGGCCTTGCGGAAATAGCGGATAAAAGCGTCGCGCGCCTCGGCGGCGGCGGCCTGTTCGCGCGCCTCGCGCGTCCACGGGCCAGGCATCACTAACGGCATCTCGATCAACGGCGTCTCGATCATGGGAATCTCCTCTCAGCACCAGGGTGTGGGATCGGGGCTGTCTAGCCGCCCATAAGGCGGCCTGTCCAGGATAAACAGCGATCCCTTGTCAGCAGGGACAATGGATAAAAAGCCGTATGTCTGCGCGGACGAAATAAGACCGCGTATGCGATCCAGGTGGATGGTCAAGACGCGCTACTCGGCGCCACGACCTCGCGCGCCGGCCCGGAGGCAGTGTCTGATGGCGCGCCGGACGGTGGCATCCCCGTCGCCGGCGTGTCATCCGTCTCCTGAGCGGGGTGGCTCAGCATCCAGTCGAACGAGCCGTCGGCGCGCGCGTCCGCGCCGCGCGCATCCGCCAGCAGGTTGCTCCCCTCCGGCCCTGACATGCGCACCATGCCGATGGCGTAGCGCAGGTCGTCCCTCTCAGCACTGTCGACGACTGGGGAGTCTGGCCGGGCAGGATCGTACCGCAGCACGTCCACCGCGGCCCGATACCCGGACGCCTGATGCGCCAACACGTCATGGTCGGGCGTCGCAAAGCCGTGCATACGGTGGTCGTCTCGCTGCCATCCTCGGGCTGCGAGGCCGTCACGCCAGCGGTCGAACTCGGCGCGGCCGACCTGGCCCCGGGGCAGGTCCAGGGTCGCCGCTATCTCCGCCACCGTTGCCGCCAGTTCCCGATCCGCGTCCGTCATCGGGGAAGACGGTGATACGGCCTCCGTCCCCGACGCATGGCGAAATCTCGCAAGGAGGCGGGCAGCGAGGAGCCCGCACAGCACCGCGCTCCCCAAAGCGACTGCTATCGCGCCCCCCAGGACGAGGGCAGGACGCCAGCGGGCAGGTCCAATGGCCTTGAAGGCATTGGCTATCCCGCCGGGGACGCGGCCCTGGTTGTCGGATGTACTCATCATGGTAGGGTGTCTCCTTCTCGTCGTCATCCGCGTATCGGCGTCTCTCATTGGGCTGCGTCGTGGGACGGCCGCGCACGAGGGCATCACAGTCAAGCATCGGTTCGCGTGCGCATCCGTGCATCGGCGCCGGTCACCCACGCGCCCAGGCCGGGCACGGGCGCCTATCACTGCAGTCTATGGACTGTTCCTGAGACCAGCCTGAGAAGACATTGATTGTGCTATGGCCACCGCGCGCGCCACCACACGATGCTCAACAGCCTGGAGTCCACTGTACTCTCGCCACGAGCCACCGGTGTGGGCCGCCGCCAGACCTCCAGGAACGCTTCTTCCACCGCCGCCTCCGCCGCGCCCGTGTCGGTGAGCAGGTGCGCGGCCAGCCCGTATACCGCCGCGCTGTGCCGGTCATACAGCAGGGCCAGGGCCGCGACGTCGCCCGTCCCGATACGCGCGAGCAGCATACTGTCCTCGGCACAATCATCGTCGGCCACCGGGGCGCCGGTACGGGGGGATAGGGAAAACATGAGTGACTCCTTCGCCGGTTACGTGTCTCGCGGCTGCATCATGGAAAATGGAACAGGATAATATCGTCGATCCGCGCGTCGGCTTCCCGCCAATTTGCGTCGGGCAGGCACGCTATGCGCGACCCATGAGGCTGATAGGCGCGCCGACGCGCATGGGTCTAGCATGCAGTCTAGGACCGTTTGCTGAGACCAACCTGAGAACCGGCCTGGGTCTGTGAATTGAGGGACTCTCAGCATCCTCTCAGGAATGGAGCGTAGACTGCACCCTATATCCATCGTCAGACGACAAGGACAGGGCAGATGTACGGGCAACACCTGATCGCGGGCGTCGCGGTCTACGACACGACGGGCCAGAAGGTCGGTACGCTCCAGCAGTACGACCCGTGGGGCGGCTATCTGGTCGTGCGGACCGCTTTCCCTTTCGACAGGGACCTCCGCGTCCCCCTGAACGCCTTCCGAGGGGCCGACGCCAACGGGGACGTGCATCTGGGAGTGCACAAGGGAGACCTGGCAGGCGTCCCCCTCCGCGTGGCGCCGCGCCTGCGGGAGCCAGTGAACGGCCTGACCCACGGGGCGGGCGCGCTGCTCGCGTTGGCGGTGCTCGTCGTGGCGCTTGCAATGGCGGTCCACACGGGCAAGATCGCGCACGTCATCGGCTTCGGCGTCTTCGGGCTGAGCCTGGTCGCCCTCTACACGGCCAGCGCGCTGTATCACGCGTTGCCCCTCTCGGCGATCGCGGTGGCGCGGCTGCGCCTCCTGGACTACGCGCTGATCTTTGTGCTGATCGCGGGGACCTACACGCCGGTCTGCCTGGTCGCCCTACACGGAGGGTGGCGCTGGGGCCTGCTGAGCCTGATCTGGGGCCTGGCCGCGGGCGGGATCGCCCTCAAGCTGCGGTGGACGCGCATGCCCGGCGGCCTCTCGACGGCGCTCTACGAACTGATGGGCCTGGGCGCCGTCATCGCGGTCCCGGCGCTAGTGCGGGCCGTGCCGCTCGGAGGCCTGGCCTGGCTGTTTGCCGGGGGCCTGGCCTACAGCGTCGGCGCGCTTGTCTACGCGCGCGGACGCCCGACCCTCATCCCCGGCGTGCTTGGGCCGCACGAGCTGTGGCATCTCTTCGTCCTGGCGGGGAGCGCCTGCCATGTGTGGGCCTTGCTCCGCTATGTCGCGCCACTCGGATGATGGCGCCGTCGGCCACGGCGCCCCTGAGACTACGGCGCCCGCAGGGTGTAGCCGACGCCGCGCACGGTGCGGATCAGCGGCGCGTCGAAGGGCGCGTCAAGCTTCTGGCGCAGGTAGCCGATGTAGACCTCCACGACGTTGCTGCCGACCTCGCTGTCGCTCCAGACCGATCTCTCCAGTTGCGCGCGCGTGAGCACCTGTCCCGCGTGATGCACCAGGTACTCCAGCAGCACGTACTCGCGCGCCGAGAGGTCCACGACGCGGCCGGCGCGGCGCACCTCGCGCGTCACCGTGTCCAGCTCCAGATCGCCCACGCGCAGCACGCGCGCCCGAGCCGCGGCGTCGCGCCGCACCAGCGCGCGGACGCGGGCCAGCAACTCGCCGAGGCCGAAAGGCTTGATCAGGTAGTCGTCGGCCCCCGCGTCGAGGCCGGCGATCGTCTCGCCCTCGCGGGCGCGGGCGGTCAGCATCAGGATGGGCGTGACGACCCCGGCGGCGCGCAGGCGGCGGGCGACCTCCAGCCCATCCATGCGGGGGAGCGTCAGGTCGAGCACCACCAGGTCGTAGGTGTTCAGGCGCGCGTCGAGGAAGCCCTCCTCGCCGTCGCGGGCCACGGTCACGCCGTAGCCCGCGTCGGTCAGGCCGTCACTCACGATCTCGGCGATGTGCGGGTCGTCTTCTACGACCAGAATGCGCATGGCGTGGTCTCCCGTGCGGCGCGCGGCGACGTTGGTGGGCGTTCCGTCACCCATAGAACTTTTGTGGCACATAACAGGCCGCTTGTCGTAAAGCAACCTCTGTGCCACCGCCATTCGGCCGGCGCGGCGCTCCTTTTTTCTATAGATAGTTTTTCTATATATAATGGGGGCATGCCACGGTGGGCGCCCGGCTCGCGGGTGTGATTCCGGGGTAGCGAGTGGCGGCAGAGGACCAGGACATCGAACTGGCCGAAGGAGGGCTCATGCCTGAGGTGTCGCCGGCCGCGCGGGCGTTGGCGCGGCGCGTGCTCCTGCACGAAACCGGGGGGCATCGGGAGCCGGCCGCGCTGGCGGAGGCCGCCGATCGCGCCGACGCGCGCCTGCGCGGCCGGCTGGCCGACCTGGTTGGCATAACCGGCTATACCACCCTCGTGGCCCGCGCGGTGCGCCTGGCGCGGGTTGAGGTCCCCGCCCTGGAGCGCGTCACGGTCGACGTGCGCGAAGCGGCGGGGGCGGAGGGCGGCCTGCGCGGGGTGCGGGAGTTTGCGCTGGCCAGCGACGGCGATCCAGCCGTGGTCGAGGCCGGCCTGACCGCTATCCTGGCCCACGTCGTCGGGCTGCTGGTGACGTTTATCGGCGAGGGCCTGGCGGTCCGCCTGATCCGCGAGGCCTGGCCGGAGCTCGCGGACGCTCAGGACAACGCGGAGGGACGAGCATGAGCGAGAGCGAGACAGCACGCGTGGCCATCGCGCGGCTGCCCACGGGCGTTCCCGGCCTCGACGAGGTGCTGGGGGGCGGGCCGCCCGAATACTCCTGCAACGTGATCGCCGGCGCTCCCGGCGCCGGGAAGACCACGCTGGCCCACCAGATCCTGTTCAACCTGGCCTCCCCGGCGCGGCGCACGCTGTATTTTAGTGTGATCGGCGAGCCGGCGCTCAAGATGCTGCGCTACCAGCAGCAGATGGCCTACTTCGACCCGGCCAAGGTGGGCGAGAGCATCCGCTTCATCAACCTGAGCGACGCGGTCCTGACCCAGAGCCTGGACGAGGTGCTGGCGGACATCGTGCGCCGCGTGGAGGAGAGCAGCCCGGACTTCGTCGTGCTCGACTCCTTCCACAACATCGCGCGCGGCTGGCGGGCGGGGGCCGGGCGCGCCGGACGTCCGGGACTTTGTGCAGCGCCTGGCCCTGCACCTCACGAACTGGCAGGCCACGACCTTCCTGCTCGGCAACTATCGCGACGAGGACCTACGCGGTGACCCGGTGTTCACCGTGGCCGACGGCGTCGTCTGGCTATCGCAGGTCACCGACCACAACTCCGTGGTGCGCAAGTTGCAGGTGGTGAAGATGCGCGGGCAGGAGCCGATGCCGGGCCTGCACACCGTCCGGCTCGATGTGACTGGCCTCCAGGTGTTCCCGCGCATCACCGCCAGCCTGGAGCGGACCGATCGGCTGTCGTCGATAGCGATCCGGGCCGCCACTGGGGCGCCGGGCCTGGACGCGCTGGTGGGTGGGGGGCTCCCGGCGGGGGACGCGGTGTTGGTCAGCGGCCCCTCCGGCACGGGCAAGTCGGTGCTGGCCACGCAATTTATCGCGGCGGGGGTACGGCAGGGCGAACTGGGGGTCATCGCCGTCTTCGAGGAGCATCCCCAGGAGTATCTGCGGCGCGCCCAGAGCCTGGGCCTGGACCTGGAGGGCATGGAGCGTCAGGGGACCCTCGCCGTCGTCTACATCCGGCCGCTAGACCTCTCGCCGGACGAGACGCTGCTGGCGATCCGGCAGGCGGTGGCGCGGATCGGGGCGCGGCGGGTGGCCATCGACTCCGTGTCCGGCTTCGAGCTGGCGCTGGCGCCGGACTTCCGGCAGGATTTTCGCGAGTCGCTGTACCGGTTGGTGGGGGCGCTGACCGGGACCGGCATCACCGTGCTGATGACCATGGAGATCGTGCAGACGACCGACGAGTTGCGCTTCAGCCCCTACATCATCTCCTTCCTGTCCGACGACATCATCCTGCTGCGCCACGTCGAGATCGAGGGGCAGTTGCGCAAGAGTCTGGCCGTGATCAAGATGCGCAACAGCGATCACAGTAAGGAGTTGTGGCTGTACGATATCACGGGGCAGGGACTGATTGTGCGTCAGAGCTTGTGGGACCTGCGGGGCGCCGGTACCGCCACGGCCACGTTGCGCTCGGGGGTCGGTCAGCCCGCCTACCCCGGGCTGACCGGCCGCGAGACGACGGTGCTGGAGGCAGTGCTCGAGGTGCGGGAGGCAACGGTCGGCGATCTGGAGCGACGCACCGGGCTGGGGGAGGCCGATCTGACCGCCGCGCTCGACCGCCTCGTCGGTCTGGGCTATGCCGAGCGGCGGCAGGATGCCGGGGCCGTCTACCGGCCAGCGGCGCGCTCCCCGTGGTAGAGTGGGCCGTGGGCCGTGGGCAGAAGCTCCCCTCTCCCGCGGTCGGGAGAGGGGTTGGGGGTGAGGGTTGCCCCGCGGTCGGGAGAGCCGGTTGGGCTGTCGGCTCCGCAGAGCCGAGAGACCAATCCGCATGGGGTGGGGGTGGGGGTGAGGGTGAGGGTGAGGGTTGCCCCACGGTCGGGAGAGGGGTTGGGCGCGCGGGTTGGGGGGTGAGGGTTGCCCCGCGGCCATCACAGACCCGTGAGGAACGTATGGCTGAACGAGAGGGATCGACGGGCGCCTCGCCGCGGGGCGAGCAGGGCGCCGCGCGCGGCGGCATCCGGGAGGGGGCGCCGCCGTCGCTGGAGCGCGAGCCCGTCGCGCCGAGTCCGGCGGAACTGCGGGACGTCAACGAGCAACTGCTTATCGCCGGCCTGCGCGAGCAGGAGTTGGCGGCGGCGCTGGAGGTCGAGCGGGCGCAACTCGCGGTGATCCTGGCCGGCATTGGGGATGCCGTCCTGGTGGTCGATGGGACGGGAGCGACCGTGCGCACCAATGCGGCCTACGCGCGGATGGTCAGTGGCGCCGGCCTCCTCCTCGCGCCGGAGGACGCGCGGGGACGACCGCTGCCGTCCGACGAGACCCCATGGGCGCGGGCGGCGCGGGGCGAGACGTTCAGCCTGGAGTTCACCTTGACGGCCGCGGATGGGAGCCGGCACTGGTTCGAGGCCAACGGGCAGCCGCTCCCCGATCAGGGCGCGGGGCGCGCCGTCGTGGTCATCCGCGACATCACCCTATCCAGCCAGCACCGCCACCTGCAGGATGAGTTCCTCTCGCTGGCCAGCCACGAGTTGCGCACGCCGCTGACCTCCATCCAGGGCTATCTCGACCTTCTCCTCTTCCGTGCGCAACGCATAAGTGATGATGAGCGCCTCGTCCGCTACGCGACGCAGGCTCTGGGGCAGGCGCGGCGGCTGGCAGCACTGGTCCGCGACCTGACGGACGTGGCGCGCTTGCAGAGCGGCAAGCTCACGCTCGACCTTGCCCCGTTGGACGTGGCCCCGCTCGTGGCGCGGGTGGTGGAGACGGCACGGGACCTGCCGCCCGGCCGTACAATCAGTCTCGACGTGGGCGCCACGCCTCTGTGGGTACACGGGGACGCGGGGCGGTTGGAACAGGTCCTGTTCAACCTGCTCACCAATGCTATTGCCCACGCGCCGAGCGAGACGCCCATCGACGTGCGGTTGCGGCGCGTCGATGGTGATATCGCGCTGGACGTGCAGGATCACGGCTTGGGTATCGCGGCCGATCAGTTCCCCCATCTCTTTTCCCGCTTCTACCAGATCGCGCGCGACGATCGGCCATCCCAGGGTGGCCTGGGGCTGGGCTTGTTCATCTGCCAGGAACTGGTCGAGGCGCACGGCGGACGCATCACGGTTGTATCCACGGAAGGGGAGGGAGCGACGTTCACGGTATGGCTGCCCCTGCTCGACGCGAAGGGCAGCCAACCATAGCGCCAGACGGAGATACAGCACGTCGATGGTCCACTCGCTGCTCGCCGTGTCCGTCCTCGGTGGGGCGGCGTTCACGGGTACGCGCCCCTGTTTGTGCCTGCTCGATGATCGATGGTGCGGCACAATGGCGCCATCAGCCGAGGGAAGCGACGCCGTTAGCCCAGGGGAGCGACGCCGTTAGCCCAGGGGAGCGACATAGCGGAGCAACGCCCACACATGGCAGGCGCTTCCTGCCAGGACGAAGAGATGCCACAGTTCGTGCGGCCCAAGCACGCCAGGGATGAGGGTCATGCGGTCGCGCACATAAATGAGCGCACCGACGCTGTAGGCCAGGCCCTCGGCGAGCAGCCAGGTCAGACCGCCCAGCGGTATCGCCTGCATCAGCGCCGGGACCGCGATGACGGCGGCCAGGCCCATCAGTTCGTAGAGCGCCGTCGAGAGCCCGCGGGGCATGCGCCGCCAGCGCAGCTTCAGGACGATCCCGCTTGCGGCCAGGCCCCAGATCAGGCCCAGCAGGCCCCAGCGCCACCCCCCGTGCAGGGCGACCAGGCAGACCGGCGTGTAGGTCCCCGCGATCAGCACGAAGATCATGGCGTGGTCCAGGAGGCGCAGCCGCGCCGCCGCGGCCGTTGAGAGGGGCAGCAGGTGGTACAGCGCGCTGGCCGTGTAGAGGGCGACCAGGCTCAGCCCGAAGACACCAAAGCCGATCACATGCGCGCTGTTGCCCGTCTGGATCGCCATCCCCAGCGCCACGCCCAGCACCATGAGCGCGAGCAGCGCGCCCGCTCCATGGGTCAGGCCGTTCACCGGTTCCCGCAGGCCCGTCACCACGATCGTCTCCCCTCCACTATTTGTCCGTGTCCTCCCACCAGGCGCATGACCATCTTCCGCTTGTCCGTGTGGAGGAGGACGCACGGGCGCTGCGTCGTGGCGTGTCTCTACCCGCCGCGCCCTCACATGGAGGGTGTTGCTCCGTGGCAGGTACAAGATGTAGTCTAGGCGCACATCCTGAGAGAATATCCTGAGAGTGCCCATGTAGCAGATAGCTATAGCCCTCCCTGGAGGCACAGCAAAGGAAGGGCTGGGTAGCTGTCGCGGCTACCCAGCCCTTCCCTTGCTGTGTTCGGATCAGCGTCGGCAGGCGCCGGCGCTGATCCCTTTGTCTCCTGCTCTGACGTGTCGGGTGACGCCAGCATCGCGGCGCCCCGCCATCGAACGCTAGCGGCGAGTCGTACCGAGATCCGTCCCGGTGGTCTGGTCCTCGACGCCGTCGACGATGACGCGCTCCTTGCGCACGCTGTCGCTGACCTGCTGGTTCTCGGTCACGGCCTCCTTGCGCAGACGAACCTCCTCGACCTGATGCGCCTGCTTGGCGACGACCGCCTCCTCGCCCATCACCGGGACCACGATATCCTGGCCCTGGAAGGCGTCGGTGAGATCGGCGGTACCCTGGCCGGTCACCGGCACGCGCTCCACGACGACCTCCTCGTGCCGCAACGTCACCGGGACGTTCTGCTGCTCGGACACGATTTCCTTGTGGACGCGGACGCGGCCCTGCTCCTCCTGGCGCTTGCCGACGGTCAACTCCTCCTCCACCACTGGGATGCGGAGGTCGCCGTCCTGGGTCTGCGTCTGGACCTGCTGCACCGGTTGAGCGGTCTGAACATACTGCTGCTGAGGCGCCGTGGCCACCGTCGCGGTCTGGTCATAGCCGCCGCCGTAGCCGCGGTCCTGCAGGTCTTCGGCCCCGTCGCGCAGCATGATCTGGCGCACCTCGGCCTCGCGGCCCTGCGCCCCCTGCGCGTCCACCGTCACCAAGGCGCTGCCGCCATGCACCCGATCCTCATAGTACTGGGCCTCCTCCTTGGGGATACCCAGGCCCACCAGTCCACCGACCAGCCAGCCAGCAGCTCCACCGACAAGGGACGTGGCCAGAATGCCCGCCGAGACGAAGGGGCCGATGCCGGGGATGACCAGCGCGCCAGTGGCCGCCAATAAAGCGCCGGCTGTGCCGCCGATGATGCCGCCGCCAATGGCGCTCTCGGTCGAATGCGTGCCGTGCTCCTCGGTGACGGCTTGCGTCTCCTTCTTGTCCTGCATCACCACGCCGATGCGATTAGGATCGATGCCGGCGTTCTTGAGGTCCTCGATGGCCCGCTCGGCCGATGGACGGTCGGGAAATAGCCCTGCGATAGCTCGTGCCATGTACGTACGTCTCCTTCTATTTATCCGAGGTACTCTCGGGGCTGCGGTACGAGTCCCCTCTCTCAGGGAAGGGGGCACATGCCTCGCACCCGCGCTGTCGTGGTATCAGTGCACGATCCGTACCATAGGCCGGCACGAGACCGGCAAGGCGCGTTCCTCTACGCGGCGTTGGGGAGGGGCGCTGCCGCGGCGCGCGCCTTCAACTCAATGTAGAGGACCGTCGTCGCGGCGGCCGCGACGGGCTGCACGACCAGGGCGATACCGATGCTCAGCGCGGTTTGCAGTAGCGGGGAGGGGAGGCCGAGCGCGTGGCTGAGCGCGGCCGCGAGCAGCGCCGGGGGGATGCCGATCAGCACGAGGACCAGGACCACTACGACGATGAAGAGGTTGGACGCCTGCTGCCAGTGCCCTTTGACCAGGCGGCGGCTGCGCCCGCTGGCCCCGCCGCCGCCGCTGCCCTCCAGCATCACGGCCTGCGGAATGAGCGCCCACGCCACCAGGACGTAAATGAACAACACCAGCCCCACGATGGTGGGACAGAGCAGGAATAAGATGGCGAAGCGGATCGCCGCCCAGCAGAACGCGCCCAGCAGCGCGCCTAGCCGGGTCCTGACCGCGCGATAGGCCGCGCCCACGCCAATGGGGCGCCCTTCCATCCGGCCCACGATGATCGTGGCCAGCGCGGCCGTGGTCAGCACTCCGACCAGGGACGAGAGCACCAAACCGCCGATGGCGCGGACGCCGATCTCCACGATGGCGGCGACGTGCGCCGTTGTGAACGGCTGCACAAGCCGGAACGTCGATCCTTGCAGGGATGGCAGCTTCACCAGCGCGGAGACCGTCAGCGGCGGGATGCGCGGCGCGGTCAGGTTCAGCAGCGCGGTCACGACCTGCATCGGCGCGTTGAGCACGGCGACGACGGCCACGAACCGCGCCGCGTCCGCCCGGTACAGCCGTAGCGTCTCCTTGAGCATGGCGCCGGTCGCGGGCAGACGCTGCTCCTCCGGCGTTCCATCAGGCCCTCGCGACGGTGGGTTGGACATCGGATGCTACTCCTTCTCGTGTCGGATGACCCACGCTGTTGACGCCGGGAAAGGCGCCCGAGGTCAGGATCAGGGTCAGGGGATCAGCAGTACTTTGCCCCTGGTGCGACGCCCTTCGAGATAGCGATGCGCCTCGGCCGCCTGATCTAGCGGGAAGGTCGTGTCGATGCGCACGCGCAACTCGCCGGACGCGATCCAGGCGAAGAGGTCATCGGCGCGCCGGAGCAGCTCGGCGCGGTCGGCCGTGTAGTGGGCCAGGGTTGGCCGCGTGACGAACAGCGACCCCTTGGCGTTGAGTTGTTGCGGGTCGAACGGCGGCACGGCGCCGCTGGACTGGCCGTACAGCACCATGTAGCCGCGCGGCCGCAGCGCGTTCAGGCTGCCCTCGAAGGTCGTGCGCCCCACTGAGTCGTAGACGACCTCGACGCCCCGGCCCTCGGTCAGGCGCCGCGTCTCGGCGCTAAAGTCCGTCTCCGTGTAGCGGATGACCTCGTCGGCGCCGGCCTCGCGGGCCAGTTGTTCCTTTTCAGCGGTCGACACGGTGCCAATCACGCACGCCCCGCGCCGCTTCGCCATTTGCACCAGCAGCGCCCCCACGCCGCCGGCCGCCGCGTGGACCAGCGCGGTGTCCCCGGGACTCAGGGGGTAGGTACTATGGGTGAGATAGTGCGCGGTCATGCCCTGCAGCATCACCGCCGCGGCGGCGCGGGTGTCGACGCCGGAGGGCAGCGGGACAAGCGCGTCGGCCGGGCCAACCGCATAGTCGGCGTAGGCGCCGGACAGCGCGACCGAGGCGACGCGGTCGCCGGCCGCCACCACGGTCACGCCGGGTCCCACGGCGTCGACGACGCCCGCTCCCTCCGATCCTACCGTGAAGGGCGTCTGGCCGGGATACTGGCCGCTGCGGCGGTACGTATCGATAAAGTTGACGCCCACGGCCTCGATGCGCACCCGCGCCTGGTGGGAACCCGGCTCGGGCAACGGCACGTCGTCATAGCTCAGGGCATCAGGATCGCCAAACGAATGGACACGGACTGCTTTCATCAGTGGGCCTTTCTTCCATGGACGAACTATAGTCTCAAGATACCTGTGCTCCGATGATAGCGCCCGCATGAGACATCGTCTCACTCCCGAAAATTGTGGAATCCGACCTGCGACTGCCCGGCCAGACCGGCACGTCCGCAGACGTGGGGGGCTGGTCCGCATGGTCGCATGGCAGCAAACGGACACTGCGGTGTCGGACCGGGACCAGGGGCGCCATCGCCGTGGACCACATCCGACCGCAGTCGGCTCGTGGTTTGCCATGCGACACATGCGGACTGGCCCCCGACCGGCTGCGGCCGGTCCCGGTCCAGCCGGGCAGTCGCAGGCTCGTTATTCCACAATCTCGAGGCGCACCCGTCGCCTCCACCCGGAGTCTGCTATAGTAGAGTCCGCTGGGAGGCCGCGCTTTCCTCTCGGTCACGATGAGACGATGTCGTGTGCCCGCCCGATGGCGAGGCGCGACACGGGACGAGGGATGACGATGGCGACAGTCCGCGAGGCGACCTACACACTGCTGCGCGCCCTGGGGATGACCACGGTGTTCGGCAATCCGGGCTCCACCGAGCTGCCCTTCCTGCAGGATTTCCCCGACGACTTCACCTATGTGCTGGGCCTGCAGGAGAGCGTGGCGCTGGGCATGGCCGACGGCTACGCCCAGGGGCGGGGTCGCGCCGCCCTGGTCAACCTGCACACCACGGCCGGCCTCGGCAACGCTATGGGCGCGATCGTGACCGCGCACCACAACCGCTCGCCCCTGGTCATCACGGCGGGCCAGCAGGACCGCCGGCAGCTGGCCCTGGAGCCGCTGCTCTCGGGCGACCTGGTGGAGCTGGCCAAACCGTACGTCAAGTGGAGCCACCAGCCTGCTCGCGCGCAAGACGTGCCCGCGGCCATCGCGCGGGCCTACCATCTGGCCATGCAGGAGCCGCAAGGACCCGTCTTCGTGGCGGTTCCCATGGACGATTGGGCGGCCGAGGCCGCGCCGCTCGACCCCGCCGCGCATGAGGTGGTCTATCGTAGCGCGCCCGATCCCGTGGCGCTGGCGCGGGTGGCGCGCGCGCTGCAGGAGGCGCGGCAACCGGCCATCGTGGCGGGGGCCGACGTCGACCGCGCCCGCGCCTGGAACGCCGTGGTCGGCCTGGCCGAGCGCGCGCGCGCCAGTGTCTGGGCCGACCCCATCGGTTCGCGCGCTGGCTTCCCGCAGGACCACGCGCTCTTCCGCGGCCACCTGGCCCCGGCGCAGGCGCTGCTGGCAGGCCAGCTGGCCGAGCATGACGTGGTGTTGGTGCTGGGAGCGCCGGCGTTCCTGTACTACCCGTACGTGCCGGGTCCGACGGTGCAGCCGGGCACGCAGCTGTTCCACATTACGACCAGCCCGGACGAGGCGGCGCGCGCGGCGGCGGGGGTCAGCCTCGTCGGCGATGTGGGACTGGCCGCGCGGCGCCTGATCGACCTGCTGGGCGAGGCGACCCGCCCCGCCCCCACCGCGCGACCGGCGCCGGTCGCGCCCGAGGCGACGACGCCGCTCTCGGTGGCCTATGTGATGCAGTCCCTGGCCGCGGCGCTGCCGGTCGGCGCGGTGATCGTCGACGAGTCGATTTCTTCCAAGAGCACCCTCAACCGCTATATTCGCGTCAACCAGCCGGGCGGCTACTATACCTCCGCCAGCGGTGGGCTCGGCTTCGCCATGCCCGCCGCGGTGGGCCTGCAGCTGGCCGTGCCCGAGCGGCGGGTGGTCTGCGTGATCGGCGACGGCTCCAGCATGTACTCCATCCAGGCCTTGTGGAGCGCGGCGCGCTACAACGCGCCCGTCGCCTACATCGTGGTCAACAACGGGCAATATGCTATTCTCAAGGGCTTCGGCGCCCTGCTTGGCGTGAGCGGCGTGCCCGGCCTCGACGTGCCGGGCATCGACCTGGTGAGCGTGGCGCGCGGCCTGGGCGTCGCGGGCGAGGCGGTGGAGCGGCCCGAGGCGCTGGCGGCCGCGCTCGAGCGCGCCCTCTCCGGCGAGCGCCCCTACCTCGTCAACGTCATCGTTGACCCCGCCGTGCCCTCGCTGCTGGGGTAGGACATGATTACTGCCTGCGACGAAAGCCGCATGGAAGGGAACGGATTTGGGCCATTTGGACTGCAACCTGTTGCTGCATCGAGAAGGCCGTGCGCGGATAACTTGTGTGCAGTCATGAAATCAATGCCCTGTGTCGTTACCTGTGCCCCAGGTGATCACCCCGGTCCGGCGCGCGCTCCCCTAGGGCACGGTAGGGATGAGGCGCGCGAGGCGGGGGTCGTCCCAGCGCGTGTAGCGCACGGCCCCCACCGCGCGGGTCAGCCCCGTGCTCGCGTCCAGGATGATCTCCTGGGCGACGACGAGCCGCGCCGTGGCGGGGTCGATCCACACCGGGACATGCAGCAGCAGCAGACCCAACGAGTCGGCCTTGACCGTGTAGCTGGCCGCGTAGCCGCGGGCCGCGACGCCGAACAGCGGGCGCGTCCCGAGCGGCCGCCACGTCACGGCGGCGCGTGGCCCCTGCAGCGGGTCGGGGTTGTGCTGGCCGGCGTGGCACCGCCAGGAGGACGGCTGCGGGGGGGCGTGGTCGCGCTCACAGGTCCGGGTCGGCGTCGTCAGTATGTCCGTGAGGGTGACGCGGCCGGTGGCGTCCGTCAGCCGCTCGTCGAGATCCCAGGCGTCCCGCCCCACCCCGCGGACCTCGACGGCGTGCATGTAGGTCACGGGAAACGGTCGAGGACTGCCGGGGAGCGGCGCGATCGTGTCGAAGGCGACGGCACGGGCGGTCCGCACGGCGACGCGGGCGCGCGCGATAAGCGGCGGCGTGACGGCCTGCGCGGCCCGCCCGCCCAGCGGCACGGCCGGGGCGGGGACCGCCCGTGACGGCAGCAGAGCCCCTGCTGGTGACGGCAGCAGAGCCACTGCTGTTGCTGTTAGTCCCCGTCCGATGCGTTGGAGCGATCCCATGCGCCACCTCCTCCCCTGCCCTATCGTACAGCGCGCGAGCGTTGCGCCCGGCGCTCCCCTTGGTCCGACGCGCTCCCCTACTGGGGCGCGCCATCATCTATGGCTGTGCGCGCCCGAGCGACGGGCAGCGCGACGGATCAGGAGCCCACCAGGAGCGCGCCGGCGGCGCCGCCGAGGTAGCACCGGTCGGCGCGCGGGCAGGCGATGGCGTCCAGGCTCGCCGCCGTGGGCACGGCCTCACGCCGCCACGTCCGCCCCCCGTCGGCGCTGCGCAGCACCACGCCCCCCTGGTTGTTCGCGCCTCCGCCGACCGCACGGCACACCCCGCCCGCGCAGGCCACCGCGTAGAGGTTGGTCGTGCCCCCCGCAAGCGGGTTGGGCACGGCGGGCCACGTCCGCCCGCCGTCGGTCGTGCGCAGGATGGTCCCGTTGAGGCCGACCGCGAGGCAGGTGCGGGCGTCGGAGCAGGTGAGCCCTTGCAGGATGGTGGCGATGGTGCGGCTGCGCCAGCTGGCCCCGCCGTCGGCCGACAGCGCGATCTCGCCTCCGGTCGCCACATGGTGGGGCGGGCTGCAATTGCAGAGGATACCGACGGTGTAGCAGGTCCCGACGACGGGGCAGGACACGTCGGAGAGCACCGCCTGTCGGCTCGTCCCGACCGCCTGGGGCGTGTCGCTGTATTCACCGGCCCGCACCGCCCAGGTCGTCCCGCCGTCGGTGGTCCGATAGACGTGCCCGACCGTGCCCACCAGCAGGCAGATCCGGGCGGTCGGGCAGGTCGCCCCGTAGAGGCCAAGGAGGTAGAAGTTGGGGCCGGTCCCGCTCCCGTCCACATCGTCCATACTGGTGAGCGGGGGCCGGTAGACCAGGTCCCAGGTGCGGCCGCCGTCGGTTGTGCGCAGGATGTGGAAGTTGCGCTCGGAGCCGGCGAGGCAGGTCGTGGCCGAGGGGCAGGCGAGGCCCCAGGGGCCGGGGTCGGCGCCCGCGAGCAGCCCCGTCCAGGTGCGGCCGCCGTCGGTCGTGCCGATGATCGTGCCCTGGGCGGCGGTGGCGTAGCAGACGGTCGGCGTGGGGCAGGCCACGGTATGGATGTCGCTGGCGGTCTGGCTGTCCGGGGCAACCCAGTGGCCGGGTAGCGCGGCGGGGAGGATCGCCCCGCGTGCCACGGGCGGGCGCGGGGCGGGGGCGCCGGTGACGCCGAGGAGGAGGACGAGAAGGAGGAGGAAGCGACGGCGAGTGGACATACGTGGTGGTCTCTTTCTAGTAGTCGTGGATGGTGGACGCGCGACACGGTGGGACTGGCTACCACCCCTCCCATCTTACCGAATGGGGCTCCCATGACGCTAGGTCCGCGCGGCGGCGCGCGCGCTGTGCGCCCGCGGATCTCACCAGCGGCCCAACGCGATCCTCGCCACGTAATCCCCGCCCTGGGGCGTTACCTTCACCCCGACATATCCTGCGTCATGCCGGAACAACGATGCCATCGCGTTCGCACACGCGCTGCCGCACGCGACCCAGTTCGTCGTCGAGCAACGGCTCCGCACAGACCGGACAAGCGATGAGGGGACGATAGTCGTCCGCCGATTGGTCCCGAGAGTACCAGTAGTAGCAGCGACGGATCGCGTCGATCTCCCGCTGCACGGAGCGGCCCCGCGCGTTCGCAGCGCTCCCGATATCCGACAACTCCGCGCGCGCCCACGTTTCGTAGGGACCGGAGTCGAGCCAGAGGCGGTCCAGGGCGTCGTACACGTCGCGCCAGTTGGCGAGCGCGTCGATGACAGCGGCCGGAAGGCCGAGCGTGTCCGGAGGCACCTCCCGGTTGCAGATCATGCAATGCATTGGATTGGGGGTCAGTGCGGACATCAGCTTGAGCGGCGCGCCGCGGTGTGGGCAGAGCTCGTCGGGCGGCGTCCGCGGGAGCGGGCGTAGCCGCGCGTAGGCATCCGGTCTCATGGGCGCCCGTCCTGTTCTTCAGCCGCTACGCACTGCGCGCGAGGGCGCTCTGGCGCTGCTGGCCTGCCCTCGCGCAGCGCCATTAGACGGCCACGGCCTCGGGCGGCACGCGCTCGAGGTACTCCGGCTCGATCCAGATGCTGTCCCCCAGCACATCGGGGTGGTCCGCCCCGTCACGGACCCACAACTCCACGTCGCCGGGCGGGGTGCGCAGGGCGCGGACCCGGAATGTCCCTCCAACACAGGGTTGGAAGACGCGCTGGCTCTCCTCCGGCATCCGGCTAACCCATGGGGGTAGCCCCGTCAGCCTGACGAGATCCCCGACGTGTAGGTCGGGCTGTTCTTGCGGTTGTGACGGCCCTTGTCCCATCGCTCTCCTCCCGCTTCGGCCTTCCTCGCGCACCACCGGCTCACATGTCTTGGACTAACTCTAACAGGTACGCCCCCGTAACACTTGGGCTCATGAAAGAAATATATCTCGTCAGTCCAATCATGTGGCTGAGTCTCAAGCGACGATTGGTGACAGAAAGCTGGTCGCGGACGTATTCTTTTGTGACGATCTGCTGCGTACATTGCAGATTTTCATGGGTGGGGGCGTCCCGCAGGGACATGACGATCTGCCATGCGACTAAAGTCGGGGGCTGGAGGGCCGTGGGACTCGCTTGAACCCTGCTGGCGTTCCTGGTAGGCTGAGCCAGCAGGCCCGCGCGGGCGCTTGCGACAGACTCATCGGTCCCACGTTCAACCCACAAGCTACTGGCCACTAGCTGACGGCTACTGGCTGATGGCTACTAGCTACAAGGAGAAGCGCGATGACGACGGAAGGGAAGTGCCGCTTTGGGGTCACCGGGCTGGCAGTGATGGGCGCGAATTTGGCGCGCAACGTGGCCAACCATGGTATTCCCGTGGCGATACACAACCGCACCCAGTCCAAGGCGGACGACCTCTATGCCGAACACGGCAAGGACGGGCCGATGACGCTGACGCACTCGGTCGAGGAGCTCGTCGCGGCCATCGAGCGGCCGCGCCCCATCCTGATCATGGTCCAGGCCGGCAAGCCCGTCGACGCCGTCATCGCCGGACTCGAGCCCCACCTTGAGCCTGGCGACATCCTGATCGACGGCGGCAATTCGCTCTTCACCGACACGCAGCGCCGCACGCGCGAGCTCGAGGCCAAGGGCCTGCGCTTCCTGGGCATCGGCGTCTCCGGCGGCGAAGAGGGTGCGCTGCACGGCCCCAGCATTATGCCCGGCGGCACGCCAGAGGCCTATGAGCGCGTCGAGGAAGTCCTGACGGCGATCGCCGCGCAGGTCAAAGGGGAGCCTTGCTGTGCCTACATGGGCCCCGACGGGGCCGGACACTACGTCAAGATGGTGCACAATGGCATCGAGTACGCCCTGATGCAGCTGATCGCCGAGTCGTACGATCTGCTCCACCAGGTGCTGGGGCTGAGCCCGAGCGAACTGTCCGGGGTCTTCGCCGACTGGAACAACGGCGACCTGCAATCCTTCCTGGTCGAGATCACGTCCACCGTGCTGGGCAAGACCGACGCGGCCACGGGGCAGCCGCTGGTCGACGTGATCCTGGACGAGGCGGAGCAGAAGGGCACCGGCCGCTGGACGGTGCAATCGGCGCTCGACATGGGCATACCCACCCCGGACATCGCCGAGGCGGTGCTGGCCCGCTCGCTCTCCGCCCTCAAGGACGAGCGCGTGCAGGCCTCCAAGATTCTGACGGGGCCCGACGTCCGCTTCGACGACCAGGAGCGGGAGCGCAATGCGGATCTGGTCGACGCCGTGCGCGACGCCCTCTACGCCGCCGAATTGACGGCCTACGCCCAGGGCTTCGCGCAGTTGATGGCGGCCTCCCGGCAGTACAACTGGAACCTCCACCCCGGCTCCATCGCCACGGTCTGGCGGGGCGGCTGCATCATCCGCGCGCGCTTCCTGGACCGCATCAAGGAGGCCTACGACGCCGACCCCGAACTGCACAACCTGCTGCTGGCGCCGTACTTCCGCGACATCGTGATCGGGGCGCAGGCGCCGTGGCGGCGCGTGGTCGGTCTGGCGGTGGAGAGCGGCGTCCCAACGCCCGTCTACTCCGCCGCGCTGGCCTACTACGATGGCTACCGGCGTGAGCGCACGCCCGCCAACCTGATCCAGGGCCTGCGCGACCTCTTCGGCGCGCACACCTACCACCGCGTCGACCGTCCCGGTACCTTCCACGTGCGCTGGTCGGAGGACGGCGCCGAGGAACAGACCTCGTAGGCAACCCTCACCCCCAACCCATGACTGACTGGCCCCTCGAACCCTAGCCGCGGGTTCGACGGTCCAGCGCGCTCTCCCGTGCGCGGGAGAGGGGAGACGTGGCAACACTGTCGACGTCCGAAAACCTAGCCGTGTTGACGTGATGTACCCCATCGGCGACGAACGAGGCGTCCTCGGAGGCGAGGTAGCGGATCGCTGCCGCGCTATCCGTGGGCCGTCCCCGGAGGGCCTATCAGGCGCCATCTCCGTTTGGCCCGTGCCGCTCGGCGAGGCGCTGGCGCAGCCGCTCCACTTCCGCGTCCTTGCGCGCCAACTCCTCTTCACGACGCGCTATTTCCTCGTGCAGCCGTGCCCGCTCCAGCTCGCCCTCGCCTTCGCGCAGGATACGCCGGCCGTCGCGCGTGTAGATCGCCGCCATCACGCCTTCCAGGGCGATCGCGACGTCGATCCGCGCGCTATGCCAGCGTCCGTCGGCCTCGGGCAACCATGGGCGATAGACGCCATCCTCCAGGCGCCAGGCGCGGATGCCCTCGGGCACGAACTCGCTCGCGGGGTCGAGCGCCAGGTACTCTCGCACCCCTGCCCGCGCGTAGCTGTAGCCCTTGCCTTCCGCGAGGTCGAGGTCGACATCGCAGGTAGCGTCGCTGAGCACCTCGACGATCAGCAACGGAGGTCCATCGACCGCCACCGTCAGCGTTCCCCGCCTTGGGTCGATCGGGCGGGGATAGACGAACACGTCCGGGTAGGTGCGATAGAGAGAATCGTTGGGGCGCTGGCAGCCCAGCAGCGCGGTCTGACTCTGCGCCTCCCAGGGCACGGGTTGCCCCGGCACACGGCGCAACGACGCGACCTCATTGATGCCCCAGCGCAGGTTGGTAATCGTCGTCTGATGCAGATTGGTACCCAACACGCTCTCCTCGGTGTCGTGGGGCGGCCACGACCGTCCGGGGACAACCGTCCGCGGTCGAACCCGTGTCTCACTTGCCATCGTCGTTCCTCCTGCCTCTACTGTACTCCAAACGCCGCTACCGTACGCCGTTCTACACGGCCGGCGAAGCAGTCCTGGACCATGGCGCCGCGATTGCGCTATCTCAAAGTAGACGGCCAATAGCTATGCGCCGACGGAGCAGAGATGAGACTTCCCGACCACCTGGACTCCGCCTTCCTGCTGCGCGCCTACGCCTCGGGCATCTTCCCGATGGGCGACGAGGACGGGACGGTCTCCTGGTACGCGCCCGACCCGCGCGCGGTGCTGGAGCACGACGATCTGCGGGTCAGCCGCTCACTGCGCGCGACGATCCGCTCGGGGCGCTTCACCGTCCGCGTCAGCACGGCGTTCGAGGACGTGATGCGCGCGTGCGCCGCGCCGCGCCGGGGCGAGGAAGGGACGCATACCTGGATCACCGAGGAGTTCGTGCGGGTCTACGGCGTGCTGCACGACCATGGCTTTGCCCATAGCGTGGAGGCCTGGCGCGAGGGCCGGCTGGCGGGCGGCCTCTACGGCGTGTGCATCGGCGCCGCGTTCATGGGCGAGAGTATGTTCTCGCGCGAGACCGACGCCTCCAAGGTTTGCCTGGCGGCGCTGGCGGAGCGCCTGAGGGAGCGCGGCTTCCTGCTGCACGACACGCAGTTCCTCACTCCCCACCTGGAGCGGCTCGGCGCCCGGCTGATCCCGCGCGACGAGTACGAACGGCGGCTGGCGCACGCAATCACCGTCCCGTGCCGCTTCCTCTAACGAGTAGCCAGACCGGCAGTGTACAGACTCTGCCCCCTGATCGGGTGCGCCCCGCGCTTGTGGTTGCCGCCTGACCATTCATGGTCATGGCAGGGCCCGGACCCTAAAGGGTCTCCTCTAAGCATGTGCTCAGAAATCTGGCACGTTTTTGTCAGGCGTGATTCGCCCGAGAAACCGTGCCGAACTTATGGTCAGGTGCTTAGCCCGTCCGCCAGCGCAATCGGAGCACTCGCGCCGACCTTTTAAGGTCCGTCCCTGCCGTGACCTTTTAAGGTCAGGCCGTCGGTGGCGCCATCACAATCATCAAGGCGTCTCCCCCTGATCTCCGGCGTCCTCATCGTTCGGCTGTGCCCGCTACAATAGAGGGTGAGGAGACGGATAGACCATGCGCATCGTCCTGTATACGGGGAAGGGTGGGGTCGGTAAGACCAGTACGGCGGCGGCCACGGCGCTGCGCTGTGCCCAACGGGGACAGCGCACCATCGTGTTCAGCACGGACATTGCGCATAGCCTGGCCGACTCTCTGGACCGGCCGCTCGGCCCGGAGCCGGTCGAGGTTGCGCCAAATATGTGGGCGCAAGAGAGCGACGTATACTACAATGTCGCCAAGTACTACCGTGTGATCCAGGACTGGATGCACTCCTTGTTCGCCTGGCGCGGCCTCGACGACGTGATGGCCGAGGAGCTGGCCGTCATTCCGGGGATGGACGAGCTGGCCAGCCTGTTTTGGATCGCCGAACACCACGACTCGGGGCGCTACGACACGATCATCGTCGATTGCGCGCCCACCGGCGAGACGTTGCGCCTGCTGGCCATGCCCGAGAGCGCGCGCTGGTGGCTGGAGAAAATCTTTCCTATCCAGCGGCGCGTTGCCAAGCTCACCGGTCCATTGGTGCAGCGCATGACCGGCATGCCCATGCCCGACGACCGCGTCTTCGCCGCCGGTGAGGAGCTATTTTTCCGCCTCGACCGCATGCACACGTTGCTGGCCGACCCCGGGCTGGCCTCGGTGCGGTTGGTGGTCAACCCGGAGAAAATGGTGATCAAGGAGGCGCAACGCACCTATACCTATCTCAATCTGTACGGGTACGTCGTGGACATGGTGGTGGTCAACCGCGTCATGCCGGTGGAGGCGGAGGGCGGCTACTTCGCGCAGTGGCGCGAGCAACAGGGGCGCTACTTCACCATGATCGAGGAGGGATTCTCGCCGTTGCCGATCCGGCGCGTGCCCTATTTCGAGCAGGAGGTGGTCGGCCTGGAGATGCTTGACCGGCTCGGCCAGCAGTTGTTCGGCGACGAGGACCCGGCTGCCCTTTTCTACGAGGGGCGCACCTACGAGGTGCGGCGGCAAGGGGACGGCTACATGCTCGACCTCAGGCTGCCGTTCGTGGAGAAGGGGCAGGTCGCGGCGCGCCGGCTGGGCGACGAATTGTTGTTGGAGGTGGGCACATACCGCCGCACGTTGGTACTGCCGCGCGCTCTGGCCGAGCTCAGCGTCGGCTCCGCCAGCGTTGGCGACGGTCTGCTCAGTATCGCGTTTGGAGGGACAACGAATGGAACAGCGTGATCCGCAGCCAGTTGGGCCGGCGGGCGCACCTAGCGGCTCTTTGGAAGCCCGCGTGCGCGAACTCGAGGAGCAGTTGCGCCAGGTGCGCGAGCAGCAGGGTCAGCAGGGACGCCGGCCGGGCGGTCTATTGCACAGCATCCTGCCAGCGGAGACGCGCCACCATCTGCGCGCCGCGCAGCGGGAGCGGCTGCTGGCCGTGCGCTCGCTCGTCGACGCCGCTATCAAGCGGACCGAGCAGGAGCCCAAGGCCGAGAGCGCGGAGCGGCCGCGCCGGCCCGAGAGCGTGCGCATCGAGTAGGGGCGTGATCCTCAAGTGCGCCCCGAGGTTGTGATGGTGTATGCCGACGACCTAACCTGACCTCGAAAGGTCATGGTAGGGGACGGACCTTGAAACGCTTGTTGTGAGTTATTTCGCCCCATTTCGTGACCGAAAGTGACGTTTATGACGCTTCTGACACGCAAAGCGCCTGTCGTTTACCACGGCAAGCACGTTATTCGAACGCATGACCCAGATCGACGACCATACATCATCTCTTTTCGGGCCAAACAGGCTTGTCGAGGCCAAAATCAGCCAATTTAATTCACAACAAGCGTTGAAAGGTCGACGCGGAAGACCCGTCTGCACCGATCTCTTATGGGGTTCGCGCCAGGTGATGGGCTAGCAAGACCCTTCAGGGTCTGTGCCCTGCCATGACCATTTATGGTCAGGCAGCTACCACGATCGTGATGCGGGCGCTACCCGGCCTGCGGCCGGGTAGCATGGATGTCGTGTACCATAGATGGTGACACGCAGCAGCGCATGGGAGCCTTGCATCCGGCGGGGCGAGGCGAAGGGAGTATCAGGCGATGACGACGGGAGAGCGGCCGCGGACGGCGCGCGCGAGGGCGGCAAGGCTATGAGCCGGCAGGAGCAGCGCCGGCGCGCGGTGGCATCGGCGGCGCGCGGACGGCAAGGCAGCGCCCTCGGTACGCTGGCCCGCCCGCCCTTCGTCATCGCCTGCGCGCTGGTTCTGCTGGCGCTCTGCGGTGGAGGGGCATACCTTGCCTTCGCGCGCAACGGCGGCAACGCCGCCCAAACGGCCGCGCCTGCCGCGCCCGTTGCTCCCGTGAGCCAGCAGGGCGCGGGAAAGGGCGGTAACGTCCGCGCGCCCGTGAGCCCGATCGTCGCGCCGGGCGGGACCGTGGACGGCGTGCAGTGCCAGGCCAGCGAGTCGGTCGTCTACCATATCCACATCGCCCTGACCCTGTACGACCACGGTAAGCCGGTCATGGTCCCGCAGTGGGTTGGCATCCCCTTCAGCAAGTCCATCGACGAATCCGCCCAGGACCCCCAGAATCCAAACGTGTGTCTCTACTGGCTGCATACTCACGACCCTTCGGGCATCGTGCATATCGAGAGCCCGACGCAGAAACTGTATACGTTGGGCCAGTTCCTGGACGTGTGGCGCAATACGGCCGCGACCGACGCGACGGGCGGCTACCAGGATCAGATCTCTGTCGACGGCTCGTTCCCCCAGGCGCTGCGGGCGGCCAATCCGCGCGACATCCACGCCTACGTCGACGGCAAGCCGATCAGGACGCCGTATTGGACCATTACCTTTACGCCGCACAAGCTGGTCACCCTGGAGATCGGCGCGCCCCAGAAGCCGCCGCTGACCCACTTCGTGTTCCCCGATGGGGAGTAACAAGCCGCTTTCATCACTCTGACTCGTGCCAGGGCCTGCTGGTGACCGGCCTGACTCGCTCTACCCCGCCGCGTCGGTCTCCTCGTCCTCTTCGAGCAGCGGGATTGGCGCCGTCGTCCCCCGCAGCGGCGGGTACGCGCCCCATAGTTCCTCGCGCGTGTAGCCGCTATTGGCGCTGTAGGCCTCGACGTAGGGATCGGTGACCAGCCGGAAGCGCACAAAAGCCTGCCAGTCCCCGCGCGCGATCGAGCCGTCCTTGCGTAGCCCTGCCGCCCGCAGCTTGGCTACCAGCGCCTCATACTCGCGGCGCAACCCCTCCGTCGCGTCGGCGTCCGCCAGCGGAGGCAGGACGTCCAGGTGTTGCGACGCGCCCAGGCTGCGCAGCACCATAATCAAGGTTTCTTCCAGTCCCACGACGCGCGGGTCCTGCACCAGGGTGGGATAGTCGGCTCTGCGCAAACCGTAGCGCAGCAGCGCCATCAGGTGTTGCGTGACGATCAGCATGCGCAGGAACGACCGCTCCGGCCGGGCGGGATGCGCGTAGAAGAGTACCGGGTGCGTGGCGTGTGCCTCGGCGAGGGTCATTAGCGTGCTGGCCACCTCTCGGCAGCGCTGCGCCAACGGCTCGGCCGCGTCCACCGCGAGATAGCGCTGCACCAGGGGCACGGCGTCGAGTTGCCCGTTGCTTTCTTCGTTGAGCGTGATGGCCAGGACGCCGGAGATCGGCAGCACGGGGAAGACACCCAGGATGTAGGTGATGGCCACGCCCACGATGACCAGGCCGGACAGTCCCTCGCCTACCGCCAGGGCTCGCAACAGTCCGTGCAGCGGGACGATGTCGCCGAAGCCGACCGAGGTCAGGCACACTCCGCTGAAATAGAAGGCGTCGCCCCAACCAAGGCTCTGGCCCGCGAAGCGGAAGGCGCCGGGGGCGCCCATACTCGGCGCGTAGATCAGGGCGAATCCGACCAGCAGCCAGAACAGCCAGGCCAGCACCAGGCCGGCGATGCTCAGCGGCAACGTCCAGGACAGCACGCGGCGGCACAGCGGGTCGGGCAGGCGCCGCGCGGTGTGGCGGATTAGCGTCCAGACGACGCGATGGAAGCGCGCGGAGACGGGGCTCTGCACGGTCGGATGCAAGGCGGTGAGCATGATGTCCAGCACGGCCATACACACGCAGACGCCGCCCAGCACGATCGATAGGACGCCGATGAGGGATATATGCATATCTCCATGGTACACGCCGCGGCCGTCTATTGCTTCCGAGTCAGGCGCCTAGCAACGCCTGTGATACCGCGAGTACGCCCAGGGAAGCGCCGACGACGAGCAGCGTGACCCACCAATTCTCGCGAATGTATTGCCCCCAGGAGACCTGAATGTCGTGCTGGGCCAGGATGCGCAGCCACAGGAGGGTGGCGAGGGAGCCGAACGGAGTCAGCTTCGGCCCGATGTCCACGCCGAGGATCAGCGCATAGGTCGCCGTATGCGCGCCGTGACCGCCGCCCAGGGCGAACACGCCGAGCAGCGCGGCGGGCAAGTTGTTGACCGCGGCGGAGATCAGCGACGCGAGGCCGCCGACCACGAAGATGCCGGGGAGGCCGGCGCCCGGCCGCGCCGCGTCGCGCAAGATGCCGACGAGCCCCCCGAGCACGCCCGCGTCGTAGGCGGCGGTCAGCACCGCGAACATCCCCAGGGCGTAGACGAGCACCGGCCAGGGCGCGGTGGCCAGCGCGTCCCGCGCCGGGCGTAGCCGGCGC
>JAABUQ010002767.1_pt1 | contig 33792 bp, 39 predicted proteins | sample 5560001 | NCBI WGS metagenome assembly JAABUQ01 (sample SAMN10711888, study PRJNA513371) | rock metagenome | isolation source: Antarctica rocks | place: Antarctica: Victoria Land, Finger Mt nord | collected 2015-12-18
AGCCGACGCATCGGTCGGGCCCCGTCGAGTTGACGCCGAGAGCCCTTCAAGCGACCGTCATCATAGGCACCGGTTTCTGTGCGCGTGTTGCGTCCTCCCGCGGATACGGCCCGCGCGCGTGGAGGGGAGCCGCGGCACGGCTGGCCCTCGTGCGCCGAGACCTCGACGCGATCTTCTACTTCCGCAGGGAGGAGATCGCCCGGCGCCTGGGCACGCGGGCGACTAGGCTCTCCCGGCGATGACCCCGACGCGGGCACAGGCGAAGCTCTGGGCCCAGAAGTGGCGCTGGTATGAGCGCAACGCGTTCCCGTGGCGGCGCGCGCGCATCCACTCGCACTTCCTGCGCCGGGAGGCGTTCGTGCGCTGGCCGGTGTACGGCAACGTGCTCGAGATGCTCGACGAGGGACGGCTCGAGATCGGGGCCGGGACGCTCCTCGAGCCGGGGGTGTGGCTCACCGCGCCCGGAGATGCCCGGATCCGGATCGGCGAGGGGACGTTTCTCAACCTCGGGGTGATGGTGGCCGCGGTGGAGCTCGTGGAGATCGGCTCTCACTGCATGCTCGCCAACGGCTGCTTCGTCACGGACGGGAGCCACCGCTTCGACGACCCGGCGCTGCCCGTCACCTGGCAAGGGTTCACCTCCAAGGGCTCGACGCGGATAGGCGACAACGTGTGGTGCGGGGCCAACGTCGTGGTCACGAGCGGCGTGACGATCGGCGAGCGCTCCGTGGTGGGCGCCAACAGCGTGGTGACCATCGACCTGCCGCCGTTCTCGATCGCCGCCGGGGCGCCGGCGCGAGTGCTCAAGCGGGTCGAGTACGGGGACGTCGAGACCGCGGTCGACATCGCCCAGCCGCCGGACGAGCCGCGCCGCGCACCCGACTCGCTGTAGCGCTCCGGCCCGGCCGCCGGGGCGGTTCCGCGACGGACCGGCGCCGGCGGTCAGCTCTTCTGGATAAGCAGGAGATAGCCGCGCACGAGTGCCCACACGCAGGCCGCCAGGCCGGCCACCGCCAGGGCGGCGTAGGCGACCGCCGCGACGCCGCGCTCCTGACGGCGCAGATCCCCCGCGCGCGCGGCGCCGAAGACCACGAGGGAGTAGGCGACCGAGACCCCGACGCCACCGGCCAGCGAGACCCAGACGACCTTGAGGAGCGCCTTGCTGTCGACGAGGGCCGCGATCACTCCGCCGTCGCCACCCGGGCGGTGACCTGGAAGCGGTGTACGAAGAGAGCGGCGACGAGCGCGACGCAGGCCAGCGCCACGACCACCGGGCCGACCGCGCCGGCTCCGAAGAGCCGGGTCACCTCGAACACCGCGCCGCCGACGATCGCCGCGGCGGGCAGGGTGAGCACCCAGGCGATCACGATGTTGCCCGCCACCCCCCAGCGGACGGCCGAGAAGCGCTTGGCCGCGCCGGCGCCCATGATCCCGCCCGAGATCACGTGCGTGGTGGAGAGCGGATAGCCGAAGTGCGAGGCGGTGAGGATCACCGCGGCGCCGGCGCCCTGGGCGCTGAACCCCTGGGTCGAGTCCATCCGGATGATGCGGCTGCCGACCGTCTTGATGATGCGCCACCCCCCGCTGTAGGTGCCCAGCGCGATCGCGGCGGCGGCGCTGACCTTGACCCAGTCCGGCGTCCCGGCGGTCTTGGCCAGCTGCCCGCTGGCGATGAGCGCGAGCGTCATCACGCCCATGGTCTTCTGGGCGTCGTTGGTGCCGTGCGCGAGCGCGAGCAGGCCGCTCGAGGCGATCTGTCCCATGCGGAAGCCGCGATTGACGGGCCCGGGCCGCAGGCGGCCCACCACCCGGTAGACGAGGAGGATGGCGGTGCCCGCGACCGCGAAGGCGAGCACCGGAGCCACGAGGGCCGGGATGATGACCTTCCCGAGCAGCCCGGCGCCGATCACCGAGCGGGCGCCGTGGGCGGCGAAGGCGGCGCCGACGACCCCGCCGATCAGCGCGTGGGAGGAGCTCGAGGGCAGTCCGAAGTACCAGGTCACGAGGTTCCAGAAGATCGCGCCGATGAGCCCCGCGAACACGATCGTGGTGGTGATCGTCTTTGGGTCGACGATGCCCTTGCCCACCACCGCCGCGACCTTCAGCGACAGGAACGCCCCGGCGAAGTTCAGGAGCGCCGCGATCGCCACCGCGGTGCGCGGCGGCAGCGCACGCGTGGAGATAGCGGTGGCCACCACGTTGGCGGTGTCGTGAAAGCCGTTGGTGAAGTCGAACGCCAGCGCGGTGGCGATGACGATGACGAGGATGGTGGTGTCGTGCATCGGGCGGCGAGGACCCGCTAGTGGTTCGTCTCGTGAGTCCGTGCGCGCTTGGGCGAGACCCGGGGGCCGCCAGGCAAGGACGCAGGAGCGAAGGAATACCGGCGGTATTCCGAGGTCCGAGGACGCGGCATGGCGGTCATCCGGGGCCGCCCAAGGGTGTGCGGATTTGCGGGACGGGCCACTACGCGTTCTTGATGACGATGCCCTCGAGGATGTTCGCCACGGTCTCCGTCGCGTCGATGGCCGACTCGAGCCGTTCGAAGATGTCCTTCCAGCGGATCACCACCATCGGGTCGATCCCGTTGTCGAAGAGCGAGGCCATGGCCTCGCGCGAGACGCGGTCGCCGTCGTTCTCCAGCCGGTTGACCTCCACGGTGTGCTTGGAGAGGTCCTTGAAGCCGCGGAGGAGCGGGATCGCCACGGCCAGCTCGCGGGCGGACTGGAGCAGGATGTGCGTCAAGCGCTGGGCCTGCTCCATCGGCGCCTCGATCTTGTACAGGCCGAGGTAGTCGGCCACCTCCTCCGTGTAGTCGACGACGTCGTCGAGCGCGGAGACCAGCTCGTAGATGTCCTCGCGGTCGATCGGAGTGACGAAGGTCTGGTTCAGGCGCCGGATCGTGTCGTGGGTGATCCGGTCACCCTCCTGCTCGCAGATGAGGATGTCGCGCGCGAGGTCCGCCGTGTCGGGATAGCCCCGCATCATCTGGTCGAGGAGGTCGGCCGCACGCAGGATGTTGGCGCCCGCCCTCTCGAACAGGTCGAAGTACTCACGATCCTTGGGGGCGAAGACCTGGGACAGGCGCGGCATGGCGCGAGGCTCCTCGAACGTAGCTGGCCGACACGAGCCTCTCCTACGCCACCGCGGGGCGTGTGAAGGGCCTGTGAATCGCCGCGGAGTCTAGACCGCGCGGCGGCGGCCGTCGCGCTCGGCCGCGCCGTCTACCCGAGCCCGGCGCGGAGCTCCGCGAGCTCGGCCGGATCGATCGAATAGGTGTGCTCCGGGGCGGGGAAGCGCCCGTTGCGCACGTCGTCGGCGTAGGCCTGCACTCCGGCGACCATCTCCGCCTTGAGGGCGGCGTAGCGCTTGGCGAAGCGCGGACTCAGGCCGTCGTAGATGCCGAGGAGGTCGTGGAAGACGAGCACCTGGCCGTCGGTCGCCGCTCCGGCGCCGATGCCGATGACCGGAACCTCCATGCGGGGCATGAGCGCCTCCGCCACACCGGCGGGGATGGCCTCGAAGACGACGGAGAAGCAGCCTGCCTCCTCCAGGGCGAGGGCGTCGCGGGCCACGCCCAGGGCGCGCTCCGCGGTGCGGCCCTGAGCGCGGTAGCCGCCGAGCGCGGTGGCCGTCTGGGGGGTGAGCCCGACGTGGCCCATGACCGGTACCCCCGCCGCCACGATCGCGCGCGCCCGCTCGACCGAGGTGCCGCCGCCCTCGAGCTTGACCGCGTCGGCGCCGCCCTCTTTGACGAAGCGCTGAGCGCTCGCCACCGCCTGCTCGTTCGAGGCCTCGTAGGAGCCGAAGGGCAGGTCGGCGACGAGGAACGGCGTGGAGAGCCCGCGCCGCGCGGCGGCGGTGAGCATGAGCATCTCCTCCACCGAGACGGGCACCGTGCTCGGGTAGCCGAGGACGGTCATGGCCCCCGAGTCGCCGACGAGCACGAGGTCCACCCCGGCGGCCTCGGCGACCTGCGCGCTCGGGAAGTCGTAGGCGGTGACCATCACGATCGGCTCGCCGAGGCGCTTCTTCTCGGCCAGCCCGGGCAGCGTGACGGGCAGGCGCTGGGCGGTGGGGGAATCGGGAAGGAAAGGCGCGGCGGACACGGCGGCCTCCTAGCGGGTGGCGGCGGGATGGGTCAGCAGGGTGGCAACGCGATCGTCGACGTCGATGAGCGCGTTCTCGGAGTCGACGTGCACCACGCGAGGCTCGTAGGTCGCGAGCTCGGCGCGGTCGTAGGTCGCGTAGGAGATGACGATCACGGTGTCGCCGCGATGCACGAGGCGGGCGGCGGCGCCGTTGACCTTCACCTCTCCGGAGCCACGGACGCCGGCGATCGTGTAGGTCTCGAAGCGGGCGCCGTTGTCGACGTCGACGACGGCGACCTGCTCGAAGGGGAGGACGTCGGCGGCCTCCAGGAGCTCGGGGTCGACGGTGATCGAGCCGACGTAGTGCAGATCGCAGTCGGTCACGGTCGCTCGGTGGATCTTGCTCTTGAGCATGGTGCGGTGCATGGGGTTTTCAGGACCTCCCGTTGGACGAGGGCGGCGCGAGCGTGACGTTGTCGATGAGGCGGGTCCGCCCGACGCGAGCGGCGACGGCGAGGAGCGCATCGCCGTCGATCCGGTCGAGCGGAGCGAGGGTGTCGGTGTGCACGAGAGCCAGGTACTCGGGCTCCACGGCGTGGGGCCGCATGGCGGCGCGAGCGAGGCGGAGGATGGACGAGGCCTCGCGCTCGCCGGCGGCCACGGAGGACTCGGCCGCGTCGAGCGCCCGGTGCAGCGCCACCGCGCGGGCACGCTCCTCGGCGTCCAGGCGCGCGTTTCGGCTGGACATCGCGAGCCCGTCGGCCTCGCGGACGGTGGGGCAGACCTCGATGCTCACCGGAAGGTCCAGGTCGCGCACGAGGCGACGGACGACCACGGCCTGCTGGGCGTCCTTCTGACCGAAGTAGGCGCTCGTGGGCTGGACCATGTTGAGGAGCTTCAGCACCATGGTGCCGACGCCCGCGAAGTGGCCAGGACCGCGCACGACGCCCTCGAGCGGCTCGCCGAGCCCGGCTACCGACACGGTGGTGGCGAACCCGGGCGGATAGACCTCGGCCGCGTCGGGCGCGAAGAGCAGATCGGCGCCCGCCGCGCCCGACAGCACGGCGTCGCGCGCCTCGTCGCGCGGATAGGCCTCGAGGTCGAGGTCCTCCTCGAACTGGGTGGGGTTGACGAAGAGGGAGACCACGACGACGTCGTGCTCGGCGCGCGCCTGGCGCACGAGCGACGCGTGGCCGGCGTGGAGGGCGCCCATGGTGGGGACGAGTCCGATGGAGCGTCCCGCGCGCCGCGCGTCGGCGAGCGCGGCGCGAAGCTCGGCGACCGTGCGGACGGTCCTCATCGCGCCGCTCCGACGGGGTGGGCGAGCGTGCGGGTGGCTTCGGTCAGGGCGTCGAAGAGCGGGAGGAGGTCGGCGGCGCGCTCCTCGACGGCCGCCCGCTGGCGGCGCACGGTCGTCTCGTCGCCGCGGGCGACCGGGCCGGTGAGCGCGCGCTCGGGCCCGACCGCGGCCCAGTTCTCGACCGTGGCGCGCACGAGCGGCACGAGCGCGTCGCGCTCCACCCCCGCTCCGGCGGCCAGCCGCTCGGCGGCGGCCTCCAGCGTGAGCAGGTAGTTCGAGGCGAGGGACGCGGCCGCGTGGTAGAGGGCGCGGTCCTCCTCGGCGACCGCAACGGGCCGCAGGCCGAGTCGCTCGGCGAGCGCCGTGCCCGTCGCTCGCGCTCGGGCGGTGGTGCCCGCCACCGCGGCGCCCGCGCCGGCGAAAGCCGCGCCGTCGTGCGTCACGGTCATCAGCGGGTGCAGGGAGAACGCCTCGTGCGGGGCGAGCACCTCGAGGCCGCTGGCGCCCGAGCAGTGCCCGACGAGCCGGCCGGGGGCGATGCAGCCCGCCGCGGCCCTGATCTCGGCGTCAGGGACGCACAGGAGCGCCACCTCGGCGTCGCGCCCCTCAGCGCCGCGGCCAAGCGGGCCGTCGACGGCCACTCCGGCGGCGCGCAGGGCGGCGCACAGCGCCACCCCGAGACGGCCGGCTCCGACCACCGCGCAGCGCGGCAGGGGCCCGGGAGGGTGGGGGTGGAGGTTCCGTTCCAGTTCCCGCATGGGAGATACCGGTCGGTGCGACGTGGATTCGGCGGAAGCTGCCGGTCCGTCCTCTCCAAGGAGAGTGACGGCCTACTCGCCGACTATACCTCTCGGCCCAAGCGCGGTTACCATCGCGGCGCGATGGCGGCGGCAGCAGAGCGGCGCGAGGCGCTCAAGGCGGTGTGGGAGGTGGCACGTGGCTGCGTGCGTTGCCCCCAGCTCGCCGAGGCGCGCACGCAGGTGGTCTTCGGGGCGGGGAACGCCGACGCCGACCTCATGTTCGTCGGAGAGGCGCCGGGGGCCAACGAGGACCGCATCGGCCGTCCGTTCGTCGGGCAGGCCGGGAAGCTGCTGGACCGGCTCCTCGGCGAGATCGGCCTGGACCGCGAGGAGGTCTTCATCGCCAACGTCCTCAAGTGCCGGCCGCCCGGCAACCGCGACCCGCTGCCCGCGGAGATCGAGAACTGCTCGGGCTACCTGCGCACGCAGCTCGATCTGATCGAGCCGCGCGTGCTCTGCACCCTGGGCAACTTCGCCACCAAGCTCCTGCGCGCCGATCCGGCCGGGATCACCCGGCTCCACGGACAGGCCGAGGTGCGCGTCGTCGGTCCGCGGGCGGTACGCCTGTATCCGCTCCTCCATCCCGCCGCAGCGCTCTACACGCCCGCCATGCTCGAGACCCTTCGTGCCGACTTCGCTCGCATCCCCGAGCTGTTGGAGCTGCCGGTGCCCCAGCCGCCCGCGCCCGGCCCCGAGGTCCCCGCCGCACCGCCCGAACCCGCCGAGGCGGCGAGGCAGGGCGAGAGCGCCCCTCAGCTCGGCTTGTTCTGAGGTGAGCTCGGCGAACCGCCAGCTCGCGGAGGAGGTCGCGCGGCTTCGCTGGTTCCACACCATCGACCTCGGGGGAGGCGTGGTCACTCCGGGCCAGGACGACTCCTCCCGCAAGCTGCGCTGGCTGAGTCTCCCCGAGGACCTCCGGGGGCGCACCGTGCTCGACGTCGGCGCGTGGGACGGCTTCTTTTCCTTCGAGGCCGAGCGGCGCGGCGCCGCGCGGGTCGTGGCCGTCGACCCGGCCGCCTGGCGCGAGCCGGCGTGGGGGCCCGACGGCTGGGGCACGCGAGCCGGATTCGAGCTCGCGCACCGCACACTGGGCAGCCGGGTGGAGGCCCTTGACGTCGACCTGATGGACCTCTCGCCGGAGCGCGTCGGCGCGTTCGACCTCGTGCTCTTGCTCGGGGTGCTCTACCACCTCCCCGATCCCTGGGCGGTCCTCGAGCGAGTGGCGAGCGTGGCCGGCGAGCAGCTGATCCTCGAGACCCACGTGGACCTGCTCGACGTGCGGCGGCCGGCGGTGGCGTACTACCCGGGAAGCGAGGTGAGCGGTGACGAGTCCAACTGGTGGGGGCCGAACGTGTCGTTCCTCGTGGCCATGCTGGAGCAGCTCGGCTTCTCCCACACGCTCGTGGTCCATCGCGACCGACTGCCCTACCGGCTGCTGCGGGCCGCCTACCGTCGGGTCAGGCCTCCCGCCTACCGGATCGCGCAGGGGCGGTGCGTCGTGCACGCCTGGCGCTGAGCGCGATCGAGGATGGGAGCCGACTCAACGCGACCCCCTTGCGGAGCGCGGAGAGGGCGCGGGTGCTCGCTGCTCGCCGCGGGCGGCGCGGAGGGCGGCGAGCTGCGCCCGCTCACGCTGCGCCTCCCGGCGCAGGATCCCGCGCGCGAGCGCGCGGGTGGCGAAGGTGAGGCACTGGGCCGCGTCGTCGAAAGCGAGCGCCCGGGGCCCCAGCCGGGCGCCCACGACCGCCCGGCGGCGGCGGGCGAGCAGGACGTGGGGCTCGGCTCCGTAGGCGGGACCGGTGGAGTGCGCGCCCCCGTGCGTCAAGGCGATCTCCGGGCGCAGGACCGTGGGGATGCCCTCCTGCCGGGCGCGCAGGCAGAGGTCGAGATCCTCGAAGAAGAGGAAGGTCTCGGGGTCGAAGGGACCGAGGCGGCGCAGCGTCTCGGTGCGGGCGGCGAGGCAGGCGGCGATCACCCAGCCCACGACGCGCGGCGAGTCGGCACGCCAGGGGTCGGCGTGCTCGCGGGCACGGCGAGGCAGCGCGCGGGGATGCACGAGGGCGGGGAGCAGCGCGCGCGGGCGCCCCGGGATCGGGTGGGCGGTGCGCTGCACGGTGCCGTCCGGGTTGAGCAGCCGCGGCACAAGCAGCGCCTCCGTGCCGTCGGCGGCAAGGGCGAGGCGAGCGAGGCCGTCGTCGTGGAGCTCGACGTCGGGATTGACGAGTGCGCAGACCTCGGTGCGAGCACGGGCGACACCGACGTTGTTGGCGGGGCCGAAGCCGGGGTTGCCGTCGAGCTCGATCACCTCGGCGCCCGCCTGCCGGGCGAGCTCGGCCCCCTCGTCCCGCGAGCCTGAGTCCACGACGACGAGCGCCGGCGGAGGATCGAGGTGCCGTGCGATCGACTCGAGCAGCTGCGCGAGGTCGGGCGCCGAGTCGTGGATCACGACCACGACGGTGAACGGCACGGCGCTCCTCATGCTCCTCCGCCCACCGCCTGGGCGAGCACGCCGCGGGTGCGCTCCGCCGCGCGCGGCCAGGTCAGCTCCGCGAGCGCCTCGCGGCCGGCGAGCACGAGCCGCCGGCGTAGGGCCTCGTCGCGCACGATCCGCCCGAGCGCCGCCGCGAGCGCGTCGACGGCGCCCGCGGGGACGTAGAGGGCGGCGGCGCCAAGCGTCTCGCGGAGCACCGGGAGGTCGCTCACGACCGCTGGGGTGCCGAGGCCGAGGGCCTCGAGCGGGGTGAAGCCGAAGCCCTCGAGCCACGAGGGGAGCACGAGCGCGAGCGCGCCGCCGTAGAGCACGTCGCGGGCGAGGGCGTCGACCGGACCGAGGAGATGCACCCCGGGGCCCACCAGCCCGGGAGCGAGCCGGCCGCCACCTACCAGGGCGAGCGCGGCGTCGAGCCCGTCCGCGCGAGCGCGGGAGAAGGCGCGCACGAGCACGTCGGGCGCCTTGCGCGGCTCGAGCGCGCCGACGAAGAGGAGGTAGCGCTCGGGCAGCCCGAACCGGCCCCGCACGGCGGCCAGAGCCTCGGGAGCGATCGGAGTCGGGACGCGCACGCCCGAGGGGACCACCGTCACGCGCTGGGCCGAGAGGCCCCACCGCTCGAGCGCCTCCCTACGGGTGGCCTCCGAGACCGACACCACCCGGGCAGCGCGCCGCGCGAGCCGCCGCGGGCGCGCCGTGCGGTGCCACGCGCGCTCGTAGAGGGTGAAGTCGTGCGGTCGCGCCACCCACGAGAGGTCGTGCAGGGTGAGGACGAGGGGCACGTCGGGCGAGACCGCGAGCGGCGCCGGAGCGGGCGCCCAGAACACATCGGGTCGCGCGCCCAGCAACCGGTCCAGCCGGGGGCGGCGGGTCAGCGCCGCCGCTCCGTAGAGCACGCGCCCGGGTACCTCGACGCGAGTGATCTCGACGCCGTCCGGCACGTCGGTGCTCTGGCCGGCGGCCAGGAGCACGCGCCACTCGTCATCGGGGAACCGGGCCACGAGCGCGCCGAGGAGGGCGCTCGTGTAGTGCGCGACCCCCCGGCCCGCGCCCGTGAGGCTGCGACCGTCGACTCCTACCCTCACGCCGCGGAGACCGCCCTGTCCTCCTGACCGCCAGGGCCCGGCACGAGATCACCCTATCCGAGTTCTCCCGCGGGCTTCTGCCCGCTCACCGGCAGCGCGTGACGCTGGACTTGGCGCCGCGCCGGCAGCCCGCGAGGCTGAGGACGGCCCTCCGCCAGGCGTAGAACGCCGGCTTGGCGCGCGAGTCGCTGCTCGGCGAGCTCACGGTCCGCAGCCCGGCGTAGTCGAAGGGGTCGGTCCGGCCGCGGTCGACCGAGACCCAGGTGTACCAGTAGACGGCGGTGATCCCGAGCGAGCGCCGCGCCTTGGCCAGCAGCCGGTAGACCTCGGCGATCTTCTGCGCCTGCTGGCGCTCGGTGACGTTGAAGCCGTAGTTGTGGTCGGTCCTGTTGTGCCCGCGATTGTCGTTGGTCGACGGCCACGAGAGCTCGGTGAGGAGCAGGGGCTTGCGTCCATCGCCGTACCGGCGCATGACGTCGCGCACGTAGCGCGAGCTGCGCACGACGTTCTTGGGCAGGAGCGTGTAGGGGTGCAGCGCCACCTGGTCGAAGAGCCCTCGCACGCGCGTCTTGTACAGCTCGTTCAGAGACGTCCAGGCGACGGCGTGGGCGGCGTTGGAGAAGGCCCCGAGGACCACCTTGGCGCCGGGATCGGCGGCCTTGATCGCGTTGTGGGCGGCCACGAGCAGGGCGCGGTAGCCCTTGACCCACGGCCCGTGCCAGAAGTAGGGGATGTTCGGCTCGTTCCAGACCTGCCAGGCGCGGATCGGTCGCCGCGGGAGCTCAGGGTGCTCGGTCCAGAACGTCCCGTTCGGTCCGTAGCGCTCCACGAGGTCGGTGACGTAGTGGGCGTAGTCCCGAGCATCCTTGGGGTGGGGCAGGTTGTCCTCGGGGTCGGCGGCCGCCCAGGTGGGCGCCTGGATGACCACGGGCAGGACCGGGAGTCCGCGCCGGGCGGTCGCGGCGACCACGTCGTCGCTGTCGGAGAAGTCGGTCGGAACTCCGAAGCGGTCGCGCGGCAGCGAGCTCCCCCCGTTGGGATCGTCGGGCTGCGCGCGGGCCCACACGAACGGCGCGCGGACGGACTCCACGCCTGTGCTCACCATCCGGTTCCACTCCGTGTCGGCGTGGGCCGGTGTGCCGAGCCGGTCGCGGTTGACGACCATCCCGATCCAGCCCTGCGGCACCGTGCGCCGCGCGCTGGCGACGGCCGGCAGGATCAGGGCGAGCAGGGCGGCGGCGAGGAGGAGGCGGCGCACGGCGGCGGCCAGTGTAGGTCGCCGGCGGGCGGACGCCGACCGAGGGAGGGTCACGGGGTCGGCAGGGCGCTCGGCGTCTTCGGCATCGGTGCACGAACACCCATCGCTGGGCGCAGTTGCGCCCCACAGCGCTCCGCTACCGTCCGAGCCGTGAGCCCTCACCGCGGCGAGGACCCAGCAGCGGGACGGGCGCCCCGGCGGGTGGCGCTCGTCCACGACTTCCTACTCGACGTGCGCGGGGCGGAGCGCGTCTTTGCGGTCATGTGCGAGATGTGGCCGGAGGCCGACCTCTTCACCGCGGTCTACGACGAGCGGGGCACCGAAGGCCGCTTCGCGCACCGCCGGGTCCACGCCTCGTTCCTCCAGCGCCTGCGGCCGACGGCGCGGAGCTTCCGGGCGCTGCTCCCGCTCTACCCGCGAGCGATGGAGGCGCTCGACCTGAGCGCCTACGACCTGGTGATCTCGAGCTCGAGCGCATGGGCGCACGGCGTCCGGGTCGCGCCGGGCGCCGTGCACGTCTCCTACTGCCACAACCCGTTCCGTTACGCGTGGAGCGCCCGGGAGGCCACGCTCTCCCGGTTCGACGGCGTGGGCCGGCCTGCGCTCGAGGCGATCCTCCGCCGCTGGCGGAGCTGGGACCGGCGGGCCGCCCGTCGGGTCGATCTCTACGTCGCCAACTCCGAGACGACGCGGAAGCGGATTTGGGACTTCTGGGGGCGCGAGGCACGCGTCGTCCATCCTCCGGTGGAGATCGGGCGCTTCGTCCCGCGGGGGCCCGAAGCCGGCGGCGCCAACGGCAAGGCCGATGGCGAGGAGCCGCACCTCGTGCTCTCCGAGCTCGTCTCCCACAAGCGGATCGAGGTGGCGGTGGAGGCCTTCAACCGCCTCGGGCGCCCGCTCGTGGTCGTGGGCGACGGCCCCGAGAGCGACCGGCTCGCCCGGCTCGCCGGCCCCACCGTGCGCCTGGAGGGGCGGGTCTCCGACGCGCGAGTCGCCGAGCTCTTGCGGGGCTGCCGAGCGCTGGTGGTCACCGCCACGGAGGAGTTCGGGATCGCCGCGGTGGAGGCCCAGGCCGCCGGGCGGCCGGTGATCGCGCTGGCCGAGGGCGGGGTGCGCGAGACGATCGAGGAGGACCGAACCGGCGTCTTCTACGCGCCGAGCGACCCCGACGCGCTCGTCGGCGCGGTGGCCCGCTGCGAGGCCCTCGACATCGATCCCCGGGCGTGCGCCGCCAACGCGGCCCGCTTCGACGTGGCGCGCTTCGAGGCGGGCGTGCGCGCCGCGGTGGAGGAGGCGTGGGCGAGCCGCGGGGCGCTCAACCGCAGCGGTTGACGTCGAGCTTCGGGCGCCGGCAGCCTTGGAGGGAGAGCACGGCGCGCTGCCAGGCGCCGAAGGCCGGCTTGGCGCGGGAGTCGGTCGAGTCGCTAGGCGCCGCCGCCCGCAGGCCCGCATAGTCGAACGGATCGCCGCGTCCCCTGTCGCTGGCGATCCACGTGTACCAGTAGACGCGTGCGATGCCGAGCGATCGTCGCGCCCGCGCCAGCATGGGGTAGATCTCGCGGATCTTCTGTGCCTGCTGAGCCTCGGTGACGTTGAAGTTGTAGGCGTTGTAGTCGCTCTTGCCGCGCGCGGAGGGCCACGAGAGCTCGGTCACCCACAGCGGCTTGCCGGCGTCCCGGTAGCGTCGCATCACGGCGCGCACGTTGGCGATGTTGCGCATCACGTTCTTGGGCATGAGCGAGTACGGGTGCACGGTGACGGCATCGAAGAGCGGTCCCACGCCGGCGCCGTAGAGCTCGGCGAGCGAGCGCCAGGAGAGCGACTGCTTCGAGTTCGAGAGCCCGGCCAGGATCACGCTGGCTCCGGGATCGGCCTGCTTGATCGCATCGTGCGCGGCGCGGAGCAGCGCCGGGTACCCCGCCACGTGCGGGGCGTGCCAGAAGAAGTCGATGTTGGGCTCGTTCCAGATCTGCCACTCGCGGATGGGGCGCTTGGGGATGTCCGGGTGCGAGTTCCAGAAGGTCCCGTTCGGGCCGTAGCGCTGCACCAGGTCGGTGAGGAAGTTCGCGTAGTCGGCCGGATCCTTCGGCCGCGAGATCGAGTACTGGGGGTCCATGGCCGCCCACTCCGGCGCACCCAGCACGACCGGCAGGAGCGTCAGCCCCCGCCGTGCGTTGGCCTCCACGACGGTGTCCATGTGCCCGTAGGCGGTGGGGATCCGGCGAGCGTCGAGCTCGTAGGTGCCGTCGAGCAGGCTCGTGGGCGGCACGCCGGTGGCGTCGTGATGGGCCTGTGCGCTCGACCAGTAGAAGGCGGCGCGCACGCTCTCGACTCCCGAGCTCACCATGCGATCCCATTCGCGGCCGGTCTGGGCGGGGCTGCCGAGCTGATCCTGGCTGACCACCATGCCGGTCCAACCGTGCGGCACGCGCAGAGGCGGGGCACGACGACTCCGGGCTCCCGCCGTCCCGGCGGCGGCCAGAAGCAGCGCCGCGAGCGCCAGGACGAGCGGCAGGCGGGAGCGAGACAGACGCAGGAGGAGGGTGAGCGGGGACATCGGTGCAACGAACACCGTAGTGCGCCCGGGGTTGCGCGCGACCGGGGGAGGCGCCCTTCGGACCTGGCGCATCCCGCCTGCTCCGAGCGTCCCCGAGTACCCTCCGTGTAGTGGATCCTCACGGCGCCGACTAGTGCCCCTGAACGCAAGTACGGTCGTGGGCTCGCTGTCAGGGGCGGCGGGTGACCAGGACGCAGGCTTCTCCTTTGCTGGTGGCAAAGGGGAAGGCGAGGACGCCGTCAGCCGGCGTCCTGCGGCGGCGAGGACCGACCGTAATCGCGGGAAGGGGCACTAGCCCTGCGCGTCGCCGTCGTCATCCCGAACTGGAACGGCCGGGGCTGGCTCGACCGGTGCCTGGGCTCGGTGGCGGCGCAGACCCGGGCGCCCGACGAGGTGATCGTCGTCGACAACGGCTCCACTGACGGCTCGCTCGAGTGGCTCGCCGCGCGCTGGGCGCAGGTGAGCGTTATCGGGCACGCCCAGAACCTCGGCTTCGCCGTGGCGGCGAACCGCGGCGTCGAGGCCGCCACTGCGGACGCCGTCGCGCTCCTCAACACCGACGTGGAGCTCGCGGCCGACTGGCTGGAGCGCATGCTGCGCGCGCTCGAGTCACGCTCCGACGTGGCCGCGGTGGCGTGCAAGATGGTCGAGCTCGAGGCGCCCGACCGGCTCTACGACACTGGAGACATTCTGCGCCGGGACGGGGTGTGCGAGCAGCGCGGTCGCTTTCGCCGCGACGTGGGGCGCTACGAGCGAGCGGGCGAGGTCTTCGCCGCCTGCGCCGGCGCGGCGCTCTACCGGCGGGAGGCCGTGCTCGCCGTCGGCGGCTTCGACGAGCGCTTCTTCGCCTACCTGGAGGATGTGGACCTGGGTCTGCGGCTGCGACTCGCGGGCTGGAGCTGCCGCTACGAGCCGGTCGAGGCCCGCCATGCCGGCGGGGGCTCCTCGGGTCAGCTCGCGCGGCCCGTGGCCGGCTGGGTGGCGCGCAACACCCTGCTGCTGGCGGCCAAGGCCTTCCCGCTGCGCTGGGCGCCGCTCGTGCTCTACCGTCAGGCGGCGTGGGCGTGGCGAGCCGCGCGCACCGGCGTGCTCGGAGCGCATCTGGCCGGGGTGGCCGCGGCGCTGCCGGCTCTGCCGGGCGTGCTGGACGAGCGCCGCCGGCTGCGGCGCACGAGCACCATGCCGATCGAGGCGGTCGTGCCCGCCCGGCCCGTCCGGGGTCCCCGAGCGGGCGGCCACGCCGGATCCCCCGAGTAGCCGGCCCCACCTTGGGTCATCATCGGGGCGTGCTCCTGCGCGCCGCAATGGCCCTCCTCGCCCTCCTCGTCGCGAGGTGGCTCGCGCTGTCGCTTCACGACGCCGTCGGCGAATCGGGGTTCTTTCCGAAGTGCGCGCTGCTCGCCTCCTGAGCGCTTTGCGCACCACGCCGCGAATCACCGGCGAGCGGATCGTCAGCCCGGCCGGCGGCTTCAATGCGACGTGGCAGCGCCACGTCGCTGCCTATCTCGCCTGCGAGCCGTTCCTGGGGCCGGGGAGGGTGCTCGACGTCGGCTGCGGCGCCGGCCACTCCTTCGATCGCCTCGCTCCTCGTGAGACGGTCGGGGTGGACGCGGACCACCGAGCGCTCGTGGGACAGGACCGCACGACCGTAGTCGCCGACATGCGCGCGCTCCCCTTTGCCGCGGCCACCTTCTCCTCGGTGGTCGCGGTCCACTCGATCGAGCACGTGCCGGATCCCGGGCGGGCGGTGGCGGAGGCCGCCCGCGTGCTCGAGCCGGACGGCGTGGCGGCCTTCGTGACGCCCAACCGCCTAACCTTTGGCCGTCCCGACGAGATCATCGATCCCTACCACTACGTCGAGCTCGACCCCTGCGAGCTGCGACGCCTCTGTGAGCGGTGCTTCGATCAGGTCGAGGTGCACGGTCTCTTCGGGTCCGCACGCTATCTCGAGCTTTTCGCACGGGAGCGCCGCACGCTCGACCGGCTCTTGGGGCTCGACCCGCTCGCTGTGCGACGCCTGGTGCCGCGGCGGGCGCGGCAGATTGCCTACGACGGCCTGCTGCGGCGGTTCCGTCGGGCGGAGGACCCGCGCGCCGCGGCGATCGATGCCCACGACTTCGAGCTGCGCCACGATCGCCTCGACGAGGCCCTCGACGTGGTCGCCGTCTGCAGGCGCCCACTCGGGGTCCCAGCGTAGATTGGCGGCGACGGGGCGGTGAGCGGACCGGTGAGCACGTGCGTGTGGTGCAAGTCTCCGCTCGACGGCGACGCGGTCCGTCTGCCGGGTCGCGTGCGCTGCGCCAGGTGCGGCGCGGCGACGACTGATCCGTGGCCGTTAGAGGAGCAGCTTGCCGGCGCGTACGGCACCTGGTACCGGCCGGACGGAGGCCGCTTCGGTTCGCTCGGCGACGCGCTGCTGCGGCGCTCCCGCGGGCGCCAGGCCGGTCGCATCGACCGCGTTGCGCCGCCGGGGCCGGTGCTTGACGTCGGGGCCGGCGAAGGCGTTCTCGTCGACGCCCTCCACAGACGCGGCCGCGACGCCGTCGGGCTTGAGCGCGAGTCGCGACCGCCGGACATACGCGACGAGCCGATGGAGGAGATCGACGGTGAGTGGGCAGCGATCGTGTTCTGGCACTCCCTGGAGCATTTGCCGAGCCCGTATGACGCCGTCCAGGAGGCAAGACGGTTGCTGAGTCCTGGAGGCGTCGTCGCGATCGCCGTGCCGAACGGGGGCAGCGTCCAGGCCCGAGTGTTCGGCGACCGCTGGCTGCACCTCGACCCGCCGCTTCATCTCGTGCACCTCACCGAGCCCGCGCTCCTCGCCGGCCTCGAGCGGGCCGGCTTCGTGGTGGAATGCATCTCCCACCTGCGCGGTGGCCAGATCGTGATCGGGTGGCTCGACGGCCTTGTCGGTTCGCTGCCGCGACGTCCCCGGCTCTACCAGGCTCTGCGGCGCGCCGAGGCGCGTGAGCGGGTCCTCAGCCGTTCTAGCCGCGTGGCGACGGTGGCAGCCGGCGTGCTGCTATACCCGCTTGCCGTAGCGGCCGCGGCCGCCGAGGTGGCACTCCGGCGCGGGGGCACCGTGTACGTGGAGGCACGCTGTGTCTGAGCTCGCGCACCCGAAGGTCGTGGTCGTGATGCCTGCCCGTCAGGCCGCGGCGACGCTCGAGCACACGTTTGCGGCGATCCCGCAGGACATCGTGGACGAAGTCATCCTCGTCGACGATTCCTCGACCGACGACACGGTTCGCCTGGCCAGCACGCTCCCCCTGCACCTTGTCTGGCATCCACACCAGACGGGTTACGGCGCAACCAGAAGACCTGCTATCTCGAGGCGCTTCAACGGGACGCGGACGTGGTGGTCATGCTCCATCCCGACGGCCAGTACGAGCCCGAGCTGATCCCTCGGATGATCGAGCCGATCGTCGCCGGCGAGGCCGACCTCGTGCTCGGCTCGCGGCTGCTCGAGCCGGGCACGGCGCTCGCCGCCGGCATGCCCCGCTGGAAGTACGTCGCCAACCGCTTGCTCACCACGATCGAGAACCGGATCATGGACACCCATCTCTCCGAAGCCCACACCGGCTACCGCGCCTACTCGCGCCGGCTGCTGTTGACAGTGCCCTTCCTCCGCAACTCGCTTGACTTCTCCTTTGACTCCGAGCTCTTGATGCAGGCCGTCCATTTTGGCTTCGAGATCAGGGAGGTACCGGCGCGCTGCCACTACTTCGAGGAGGCCTCCTCCGTACGTTTCCGGAGCGGAGTCGTCTACGGGTTCAAGACTCTCGCGATTGGCGCGCGTCTGCTCCTGCACCGGTGGCGTGTGCTGTCCTCGCGGAAGTTCAAGGCGTAGCTGCGCGCCGCGACCACCACCGATCGACTCAACTACTGGTGGCCGATGGGCCCCCCGCCATCGAGGACGATGGCGCCCGTCCGGGGTCCCGGGCGGGCGGCCACGCCGGATCCCCCGAGTAGGCGGCCCCACCTTGGGTCATCATCGGGGCGTGCTCCTGCGCGCCGCAATGGCCCTCCTCGCCGTCCTCGTCGCGGGGTGGCTCGCGCTGTCGCTTCACGACGCCGTGCTGACGAACCGAGCGGTCTTCGCGACGCTGTCCTCGCTTTCGGGCGGAGACCCGGCCGGGCACCGCAGATCCGCGCTGAGCGCGCTCCAGGCAGCTCGGTCCGCCCGTCTGCTGAACCCGAATCGGACGCCGGACATCTACGCCACCTATGCTCTGGCGCTCCTGGGACGGCGCGCCGAGTCGTTGCGTCGGCTGGACGAGCTGGCGCGCGCTCAGCCCGACGACGCCTTCGTCTGGCTCTCGATGCTCTCCCTGGCGCGGGGTGTGGATCCCGGCCGCGAAGCCCGAGCCCGCGCGCGGTTGGCGGTGCTTGACCCCGGCCGGTAGGGATCGTCCGCGACTCCGACGAGGGCTGCGGCGAGGAGGAGGGCGACGAGCGTCACCGCCGGCATCTCCCAGTCCCAGTCGATCGCCGAATGCAGGAGCCACACGGTCGCGGCGGCGCACCACCCGGCGACCAGATCGGGACGGCGGCGATGGGCGCGCACCGCCGCGAGCACGGCACCGGTGAGCAACATGACGAGCGCGGCGACCCCCACGAGGCCGAGGTTGGCGGCCGTCTCGAGCTCCAGGGAGTGGGCGCGCCGGGGGGTCTCGCTCGTGGGCCGCTCGCGGAGCCAGGCGACGGCGAACCCGGCAGCGCCCAGCCCGCGCACGGGCTCGGCCGCGAAGGCTCGCACCGCCACGCGCCAGTACGCGTAGCGGGTCGTGTCGACGCGCGTGAGCCGGGCGGCCGAAGCGACCGTGCCCGGTCGCGGCGGCGCCTTGCGCTCCTGCAGCCCGGCGTACACGAGGGCGCCGACCACCAGCAGGAGCATGGCCGTGGCGGCAACCGGTGCCCAGCGAGGCAGGGCCAGCGAGCCCACGCGAGCACCCGGGCGGCCCTCGATCCTGAGGCCCGCGGCCGCCGTGGCGGCCGTGCCGAGGGCCAGCGCGAGCAGCACCCCGAGGAACAACGCCCCCTCACGCTCGATCGCCGCACGGCTCCCGGAGAGCGAGGCGACGATCGGGAAGCGGGTCACTGCGAACACCGTCAAGGCGCTCGCGATCAGGGCGAGCGTGACCGCGCGGAGCTGGGGCCAGCTCGGAGCGGCCAGGAGCAGGACTATGAGCGCCGCACCCGCTGCGGCCAGCGCGCCACGCGAGTAGGTCAGGTACAGACCCGCCGCGAGGGGCGCGCACGCCGCGCCCGCGAGCACCCGGGCGGTCGCAGAGCGGGCGCCGTCGCCGAGGATGCGGGCGCAGAGCACGAGCCCCATGGCGGCCAGCGCTCCCTCGGCGTTCCAGTAGGTCAGCGGCTGGTCGAGCCGGTTGTCCGCCGCCGGCGTGCGCAGGCTGGGGATGACGCCCGGGAGGAGACGTACCGCCAGCGCGTACCCCATCACGACGCAGGCGCCGGTGGCCAGGGCGGGCTCGAGGCGCCTCCGGGTGGCGCCCCCGCGCAGGGCGGCCGCGCCGACGAGGAAGGCGGCCAGGTAGAAGAGGTTCAGCTCGAAGTCGCGCTCGGCCGTTCCCGCCACGGGCGCCCAGGCGATCGACGCGCCGCTCCACGCCGCGAGGAGCGTCATGCCGGCCAGCGTCAGACGTCCGGCGCGACTGCACGGGAGCGGGACGGGTGCGGCCACCGCGACGATGAGGACGAGCACCCACGCGGCGATGGCGGCCACGAGCGGTGCGACGGGATGAAACGGCGCGGTGAAGTCGCCCCCCCGGCGGAAGGCAAGCGCCGTCGGCGCGCCCAGGGCGATGATCGCGGTCAGCGCGAGGGCACGGGAGCGCATCGGCGCGGCAGGCTAGCGGTGGTTCATCGCCGCCTCACCGATGAGGCGACACCACCGGGCCGGGCGGGTGCGGATCGATCACCCACTTCCGGGGTGCCCTCCTTGCCGCAGGGTCCGGTCCTGCTCCGCGTAGCCGCGCGCGTACGCGCGCGCTGCCCGGTAAGAGTAGAGCCGCTCCAGCACGGGAGCGCGGACGGGGCCGGGGAGCAGCGGAGCGGCCGCGCGGGCCAGCACCGCGCGCACGCGGGCCGAGCGCCTGAACGGCGGTGGCGGCTCGGCGATCTCCGGGTGCTTTAGGTGCACCATCCGGGCGGCGCGTCCCACGACGCGCATGCGCCGGTCCGTGCTCTCCGGGGTGTCGATGCGCCAGTGGTACACGAGGGCGCAGGCGTCGTAGTGCAGCCGCATGCCTCGTTGGGCGAGCCGGTAGCCGAGCTCGGCGTCGGTGAACCGCTCGAGGGTCGCGTCGAAGGGATCTGAGCCCAGCAGCTCCTGCTTGACGGAGACGTTGGCGGTGCAGAAGTGGCGCCAGTCGACGTCGTCGGGGTCGCTGATCGTGTTGAAGGCGAAGAGCGGACCGCCCTCCTCGAGCCAGGTCATGTGATGGGTCACCTCGAGCTGCGGCGCCCAGGTCACCGGGCCCACCAGCGCCTCGCGGGATCCAGGCCGCGCGCGGTGGAAATCGAGGTGGCGCTGCAGCAGGCCGGGAGTGGCGATCGCGTCGTCGTCGAGGAACATCACGACCCGCGCGGTGGCATGGGCGACACCCGCGTTGAGAGCGGCCGGACCTCCGCGCGACTCCTGGTGGATCGCCTGGACCCCGGGGTGCTGCGCGAGCACGACGGAGGTGCGGTCGCGCGAACCGTCGTCGACGACGATCACCTGCACGTCGGCATCGACCTGCTGCGCGGTCAGCGCGTCGAGGCACCGGGCGAGAATCGAGGCCCGGTCGCGGGTCGGGATGATCAGGCTGAGTTCGCTCACGATGGGAGCAGGAGTGGGGCACGCGCCAGCCAGCGCCAGCCTAACCGGCCAAGCCCGATCCTGGATGGTGCGGCGCTCTGCATGTGCAATGCTTAGGCAGATGGCCGACGTCACCCTGGGAGAGGCGGCTCGGGCGCTCGGCCTCAGCGTCGACACCCTGCGCCGCTGGGACCGTGCGGGCAAGCTGCGCACCACGCGCGACGAGCGCGGGCGCCGGCGCGTCGCCGCCGCCGAGCTCGAACGGCTGCGCGTCCGTCCCGAGCGCCACCGGGCCGGACATCCGCTCTCGGCGCGCAACCGCTTCGCCGGGGAGGTGACCTCGGTCGAGGTCGACGGGGTGATGGCGCTCGTCGAGCTGCGCGCCGGTCCCTTCCGCGTCACCGCGGCGGTGACCCGCGACGCGATCGAGGAGCTCGGGCTGCGTCCCGGCGTCAAGGCCACCGCCACCGTGAAGGCGACCTCCGTGATGGTCGAGCGCGACGGAGCGTGAAGCGCGTCGCGCTCGCCCGACTCGCGGCCGTCGCCCTGGCCGCGGCCAGCCTGGCGGGCTGTGGCAGCGGCGGCTCGGAGCTGCGGGTCTCGGCCGCCGCGTCGCTCGCGCGCGCGTTCGCCGGCGCCTACCCCACCGGAGTGCGCTTCCAGTTCGCCGGGACCGACCAGCTCGCCGCCCAGATTCGCCGCGGCGCCCGACCCGACGTGCTCGCCGCCGCCAACTCGCAGATCCCCACCGCGCTGCACGCGACGGGTCTCGTGGAGCGCCCGGTGCCCTTCGCCTCCAACCGCCTCGTCCTGGCGGTGCCGGCGGGGGAGAGGAGCGTGCGCTCCCTCGCGGACCTCGAGCGCCCCGGCGTCTCGATCGCGATCGGATCGCCCTCCGTGCCCGTGGGCGCCTACACGCGAGCCGTGCTCGCCCGGCTCCCGGTCCGGCGGGCACGGGCCATCCTCGCGCACGTCCGCACGAACGAGCCCGACGTCTCCGGCGTGGTCGGCAAGCTCGCGGAGCGGGCGGTCGACGCCGGCTTCGTCTACGCGAGCGACGTGGTGGGCTCGCGGGGACGGCTCCGTGCCCTCGAGCTGCCGGCTCTCCTGCGTCCGCGCGTGGTCTACGCCGCCGCGGTGGTGCGCGGCTCAGCGCACGCCAGCCGAGCTCGCCGCTTCGTCGCCGAGCTGCTCTCGGGCGCGGGGGCGCGCGCGCTGCGCCGCGCCGGGTTCGGACCTCCGGGCGCGTGACCCGACGACGCCCGCGGTGGTTTCCCGCGTTGCTCGCGGTGACCGTGGTGCTAGCGGTCGCGTTCCTCGCGGTGCCGATCCTCGCCGTCTTCGCCGACGCGGGGCCGGCGCGGCTGCTGGGCTCGTTGGGCGATCCGTCCGCGCGGGAGGCGCTGGTGCTCTCGCTCGAGACCTCGCTCGTCGCCGTGGGATTGGTCGCGCTGGTCGGGACGCCGGCCGCCTACGCGCTGGCCACCCGCCGCTTTCGCGGTCGCTCTGCCCTCCTCACGCTGCTCGAGCTGCCGCTCGTGCTCCCCCCGGCGGTGGCCGGCATCGCGCTCCTCGCCGCGCTTGGCCCGCACGGCCTGCTCGGTGGTGTGCTGCGCGGGGCGGGGATCGAGCTGGTCTTCGAGACCGCCGGCGTGGTCGTGGCGCTGATGTTCGTGAGCGCACCGTTCCACCTGCGCCAGGCCCAGGCCGCCTTCGCCGGCGTGGATCCACGCTGGCTCGAGGCCTCGCGCACGCTCGGGGCCGGTGAGGCCGCGACGTTCGCCCGGGTGGCGATCCCCGCCGCGGCGCCCGGGCTGCTCGCCGGCCTGGCGCTGGCGTGGGGGAGGGCGCTGGGTGAGTTCGGGGCCACGCTGCTCTTCGCCGGCTCCTTCCGCGGCGTCACGCAGACCGCGCCGCTGGCCATCTACGAGCGCTTCGACTCCGACTTCACCGGCGCGCTCGCGCTGTCGGCCGTCCTCGTGGTCGCCTCGGCGGCCCTGCTGCTCGGGGTCAAGCGGGTGGAGGGACGGAGTTGACGCTCGAGCTCGAGCTCGCGACCCGTCTGGGTCCGCTCGAGCTCGCGGTCGAGCTCGAGGCGCGGCCGGGGGAGTGCCTGGCCCTGGTCGGGCCCTCCGGCGCCGGCAAGACCTCCGTCCTGCGCGTGCTCGCAGGTCTGCTGCGGCCGGACCGTGGGCGGGTGCTCTGCGCGGGCGAGACCTGGCTCGATACCGGGCGAGGGATCGACGTGGCGCCCGAGTGGCGCCGATGCGGATACGTCTTCCAGGACTACGCGCTGTTCGGGCACCTGAGCGCCTGGCGCAACGTCGCCTACGGCCTGCGCGGGGTGCCGCGCCGCCAGCGGCGGGCGCGTGCGACGGCGCTGCTCGCCCGGCTGGAGCTCGACGGCCGCGCCGGCGCCCGCCCGGCCGAGCTCTCGGGCGGCGAGCGCCAGCGGGTCGCGCTGGCGCGCGCCCTGGCGCCCGTGCCGCGCGCCCTGCTCCTCGACGAGCCGCTCACCGCGCTCGACCCGCGCGGGCGCGCGGGGGCGGCGCGCACTCTGGCGAGCGCGATCCGCGACGCGGGCGTTCCGGCCGTCCTCGTCACCCACGACTTCACCGAGGCGGCCGCGCTGGGTGACCGGATCGCCGTGCTGCAGAACGGCCGGGTGGCGCAGGTCGGTAGCGCGAGCGAGCTGGCCGCCGCGCCGGTCTCGGGGTGGGTGGCCGACCTCACCGGTGCCGTCGTGCTCGAGGGCCGCGCCGAGGCGACCGGTCAGGGGCTGACGCGGGTCGCGCTCCCGGGCGGCGCCGGAGTCCTCAGCGCGGACTCGGCCCGCGGCGCGGTCGCGGCGATCGTGCAGCCCTGGGAGATCGCGCTCGAGCCCGCGGGGGGCCCGGACAAGCCCTCCGGATCGGCGCAGAACCGGCTCGAGGTCGAGGTGACCGCCCTCACGGTGCTCGGACCGCGCGCTCGCGTCGCCCTCGCCGCGCCCGAGCCGCTCCGGGCCGACATCACCGCGGCGTCGGCGGCCCGACTCGGGCTGGCTCCCGGGCGGCGCGTCGTCGCCGTGTGGAAGGCGACCGCGACGCGGCTCGTCGCCCGGTGAGGCGTCAGGGCAGGCCGGCGGCGGGCACGTCGACCTGCGTGGTCAACAGGACCGCTTCGCGCACCGGCGCGCGGCTGTGCTCGGCGAAGTCGGGCGCCGCGCACAGGAGCAGCGTGCGGCCGTCCTCGCCTCCGAGCATGCACGCGAAGATACCCAAGCCCTCGGGCGCCGGGATCTCCTCCACCACCCCTTCACCCTCGCGCACCCGCGCACAGCGGGCGCCGAGCGCTTCGGCCATCCAGATCGCGCCTTCGGCGTCGAGGCCGCATCCGTCGGGCCCGACCGTCACCTGGGGCAGGGTCTCCTCGTAGGAGCCCAGGGTCGGCGTGGGAGCGAGCTGCGCCCAGGTGCGCCGCTCGCCCAGAGCGCCGTCGGGCGCGACCGTGAACGCGGTGTAGCGGCAGCCGAGGGTCTCGCCGACGATCAGCGTCCTCCCGTCAGGCGTGATGACCGAGCCGTTGGGGAAGAGGAGATCCTCGGCTACCACCTGTACCGCCCCGTCGGGATCGACCCGGCAGAGCACTGCGGGAGCCGGATCGGCTCCGGCCATCAGCTCGAAGCCGAAGTTGCCGACGTACGCCCGGCCGGCCGTGTCGACCACCATGTCGTTGAGCGGGCCGCCGCAGTGCGCGGAGAGCTCGGCGTGCGTGGCCAGCGACCCGTCGGGACCGCGGCGCAGCACGCGATGATCCTTCATGGAGACGACGAGCAGCGAGTCGTCGGGCATCCAGCCCAGCCCCGAGGGCTGGGCCTCGACCTCGAGCACCGTCTCCTCCCGTCCGTCGACGCCCACGGTGGCGACCGTGTGGCGGTAGAAGTCCGAGACCCACCAGCGATCCTCGTGCCAGCGTGGCCCCTCGAAGAACGAGCCGCCCTCGAGCAGGGTGCAGAGCTCGCGGCGCGGCATGGAGCGACCGTAGTGCACCCGGGCCGCGTTGGCAACGGGGTGCTCCTCGCGCGTTCGGCGCCGAGCGGTTAGGCTCGGCTGCATGCCCTCCGCCGAGACCCGCCCAGCTCCCACCCGCACCGACGTATCGTTCGCCGTCGAGGGCGAGAGCTGCGCCGCCTGGCTCTACCGGCCGGCTTCCGAGGAGCCGGTTCCCTGCGTGGTGCTCGCCCACGGGTTCGGCGCCACGCGCGAGTTGCGCCTCGACGCCTTCGCCGAGCGCTTCGCGGCGGCGGGGTTCGCCGCGCTCGTCTTCGACTACCGCCACTTCGGCGCGAGCGAGGGCGAGCCCCGCCAGCTGCTCGACATCGGGCGCCAGCTCGCCGACTGGGCCGCCGCGGTGAGCTGGGTACGCGGCCAGCCGGGGATCGATCCAGGGCGGATCGCGCTGTGGGGATCGTCCTTCAGCGGCGGCCACGTGATCGCCACCGCGGCTGAGGATCCGCGCGTCGCCGCCGTGCTCGCGCAGGTGCCGTTCGTCGACGGGCTCTCGACGCTCCGGCTGCTGCCCCCGCTCACCGCCGTGCGCCTGACGCTCGCCGGCCTGCGCGACGAGTATCGTCGCCGCCGCGGGCGGCGGCCCTTCACGGTGGCGCTCGTGGGGCCGCCGGGTGCGGTGGCCGCGATGACGAGCCCCGACGCGGAGCCCGGCTACCGCGCGCTGATACCGCCGGGCGCCGCCTTCAACGACCGGGTGGCGGCGGGGATCGCCCTGCGCCTGGCCCTCTACCGGCCGGGCCTCAAGGCCTCACAGGTGCGCTGTCCACTGCTCGTGAGCGTCGGGACGAACGACGCCGTCACGCCGCCCGAGCCCGCCCGCCGCGCCGCGGCTGCCGCCCCGCGCGGGGAGCTCGTGGAATACCCGATCGGCCACTTCGAGGCCTACCAGGGAGCCCCGTTCGAGCGCGCGGTGGCCGATCAGACGGCCTTTCTGAGGCGCGCGCTGACCTAGACCACGCGCACGCTCCTCGCCGGCGGCGCCGGTGGCCCTTCGTGCGGCCGCGCGGCTCCGGGGTCGTGCACGGAATGGCGTGCCCTAGGAACGCACCGGCGCCTCGGCGCCCGCGGTGGGAGGCGGGGCGCCCTCGAAGGCGGGAATCTCGACGTGCACCCGTTCGGGCATGCGTCGCAGGCTCAAGGACAGCACGACCACCGCCGCCACCGCCTGCACCGCGAGCACGGTGGTGGCAAAGCCGACGAGCGTGTGGGCCCGCAACAGCAGCACGAACTCGACGACGGCGACGGCGCCGAGGATGGGCAGGAAGACGACTCGTCCGAGCGCCAGGAGGTACTGAACGGACAGGTAGGTCAGCGCGAGCACCGCAAAGGCGGCGCCGAGGATCACCAGCGAGCTGCTCGCCTGCACGTACTCGGGGTGCCCGAAGGCGGTGCGGAGCAGGAGCTTGGGGACCGCGAGGAAGATCAGCAGCGCGGGCGTGGCCAGCGCGACGATGATCAGCAGCGCCTTGCGCAGCGCCGGCCGCGGATCCTCGCCCGCGACGGCGAGCCGCGTCGCCTCGGGCAGGAGGTGCATGCCGACGCCGATCGCCACCCACACGACCGCCTTGGCGGCCACCGTGGCGGCGATGTAGGCGCCCGCCGGCCCACCGCCCACCTGGTGCTTGATCACGAGCTGGTCGAGCGTCTGCAGCAGGGCGAAGAGCCCGAGGGCGAGCAAGGACGCCCAGTGCCGGCTGAAGAGCGCGAGCAGGCTGTGCAGGCGCCCGTCGTCGGCGGGCGTCCCGAGCCGCCGGCGCAGCAGCACGAACAGCGCCGCCGCGATGATGAGCTGCGAGAGCGGCGTGCCGAGGAAGGCGCCGGTCACGCCCAGGCCCGGGGCCACCAGCGCGAGGCCGGTGAGAAGGCGCCCCGCCGCCTCGAGGATGATGCTCCAGGCGACGAGTCGGTAGGCCCGCAGGCCCTGCAGGATCCCGCGCTCGATCGAGAGCAGGAGCCAGAGAGCGGCCGTCGGCAGAACAGCGGCCGCCGCCCACGACTCCTTGACGCCCATCAGCTCGGCGAGCTGGCCGCGAAAGACGGCGGCGAGCGCGCCGAGGCCGAGGCAGACGAGCGCGAGGTCGCGGGTCCAGCGCGTCACCGTCGCCGAGAGCGCCCGTCCCTCGCCGAGGCCGCCGAAGGTGGTCTGGCGCGCGGCGGCTACCTGCATCGCCTGCCCGGGCACGCTGAGCACGAAGAAGTAGCCCGCTACCAGCACGCCCAGGGATCCGTAGCGGTCGGCGCCGAGCATGCGAGTGAAGACGAGCGTGAACAGCAGCCCGAAGGCGTTCTGCACGAGCGCGGCGATGGCCAGCCCGGTGGCCTTCCCGGTGTCCGAGCTGCTCGCCCGGCGCACTCGCGCCGAGAGCTCGGCCCGGCGTGAGACGTTGGAGCGCGGCGCCTCTTCCATCGGCCGAGCAAGCTAGCGGAAAGCCCCCGGGCCGCCGACGTCCGACCGCCGGCACGGGCGAGAGCGACTTCGGCTCCCGGCGCGAAAATGGAGCGCGGGCGGCGGTGTCGTCCTCTGACCGACTTCGGGCATAGAGTCCGCTCGAGACGGCCAGCGGGCAATCGTTGGCCATCGTGCGGCTCGAGCGCAACTTCCTCCCCGCTTCGACGTCTAGCATGAGGAGACGCATGCTTCGCACACGTCACATCACGACCCTTCTCAGTGCTCTCGCCCTCGCGCTGCCGGCCTCGGCCGCGGCTCAGGGCAGCGCCGGCGGCGATCAGTACCAGGACCCGTTCGCCAACGGCAACGGCAGCACGCAGCACGGCTCTCCGGGCCAGGGCAGCGGCTCGAGCCAGGCCCTGCGCGCGTCCCGGCCGTCGTCATCGGGCGTGAGCTCGGGGTCGTCGTCCTCCGCGAAGGGCACGAGCGGGAGCTCGTCCGGGAGCCGGGCCAAGGCCGCGCGGAGCCCCGCTTCGGGAAGCGCGCCGGGCCAGTTGCCCCGCACCGGCATGGACGCCGGGCTCGAGGCCCTCGGAGGCCTCGTGCTTATCGCCGCGGGCCTGGGCCTGCGCCTTCGGGCGCGCAGTGTCGCCTGACCAGCCCGTCCGCGAGCAGACCGCAGGCCCCGAGGAGACCGAAGCGCTCGGCGCGCGCCTGGCGGCGACGCTCCGTCCCGGGGACCTCGTCCTCCTCTTCGGGGAGATGGGCGCCGGCAAGACCTCCTTCGTGCGCGGGGCGTGTCGCGCGCTCGGGGTGAGCGCCCCGGTGACGAGCCCGACCTTCGTGATCGGTCGCCGCTACGAGGGACGCGAGCTCGGCGTCTCGCACCTCGACCTGCACCGCCTCGACGGCCTCGAGGGCGAGGATCCCGGCCTGCTCGCCGACTACCTGGGTCCCGACCGGATCGCCTTCGTCGAGTGGCCCGAGTCGGCCGAGGACGAGCTCCCCGGCGGCGGCCGGCGCGTGCGGGTGCGCCTCGGCCACCTCGGCGGCGAACGCCGGCGGGTGGAGATCGAGGGGTGATCGTCCTCGGACTCGACACCGCCACGCCCGCGACCTCCGTGGCGCTGCTCGCCGGCGGTGAGCGCGGCGAGCGGGACGGCGTCTACGCGCACCGGCTCCACGTCCCCGCCTCCGGCGAGCGCCCCGGCCACGCGACGCACCTGCTGCTCCTCGTCGAGCAGGTCCTCGAGGAGACGGGCGCCGGCTGGAGCGACGTCGATCGCCTCGTCGTCGGCACCGGGCCGGGCACCTTCACCGGCCTGCGCATCGGCATCGCCACCGCCCGGGCGCTCGCCCAGGCGCGCGGGCTGCTGCTCCTCGGCTCCTCGACCCTCGAGGCGCTGGCCGCCGCGGCGCGGCGGGAGGATGAGGAGCCCGAGCGTCCGGTCCTCGCCATGATAGACGCGCGCCGCGGAGAGGCGTTCGCCTCCGCGTGGAGCGACGCCCGCGAGCTGCTGAGACCCGCCGCCCTCGGCCCGGAGGGCCTCGTCGCGCGCGTCGGAGACCTTCCCGGGAGCCCGCTGGCGGTCGGGGACGGGGCGGTACGATTCCGCTCCGACCTGGCGCGAGCCGGAGCCATCGTCCCGGAGGACGACTCACCGTTGCACACCGTCGACGCGGCCTTCCACTGCCTTCGCGCTCTGCGCTTGGAGGCGAGCAGCGTCCACGCGGTCCTGCCCGACTACCTCCGGCTGCCCGACGCCGAGCTCTCGCTCCGGCGCGCCGCCGAGCGGACGCCGTGAGCGAGCCCCTCGAGATTCGGCGGCTCTCCTACTCCGACCTGCCGCAGGTGGGCACCGTCGAGCGCCGCGCGTTCCCGACACCGTGGTCGCTGGCGATGTTCGTGCTCGAGCTCTCCAAGCCGTCGGGCATCTGCCTCGCCGCCCTGCGGGGGCGCCGCCTCGTCGGGTACCTGATCTGCTCACGCTACGACCGCGTCTGGCACGTCATGAACATCGCCGTGGACCCCGGGGAGCGCCGCCGCGGCGTGGCGTCCGCGCTGCTCGAGCGCCTCTTCGAGCGCGCGGGCGGGGCCGAGGCGCAGTTCACGCTCGAGGTGCGCCCCTCCAACGTCGCGGCGATCACCCTCTACGAGCGCTTCGCCTTCCGCTCGGCGGGGATGCGCCGGCGCTACTACCAGGACAACGGCGAGGACGCCCTCATCATGTGGCGCACGCCCGCCACGCTGGCCGCCGCCGGGCCGCTCCCCTCCGCCGAGCCCGCGTGATCCTCGCGCTCGAGACGAGCTGCGACGACACCTGCGCCGCCCTCGTCACCCAGCGCGGCGAGGTGCGCGCGAACGTGATCTCCTCGCAGGGTGTGCACGACCGCTACGGCGGAGTGGTGCCCGAGGTGGCCTCGCGCCACCACCTCGAGCTCGTGAACGCCGTGGTCGAAGACGCCCTGGAGCAGGGCGGGGCGAGCCTGTCCGGGCTCGACGCCGTGGCCGTCACCCAGGGGCCGGGCCTCGTCGGGGCCCTCCTCGTCGGCGTGGCCAGCGCCAAGGCCCTCGCCGCCGCGCACCGGCTCCCGCTCGTGCCCGTCGACCACCTCCACGGCCACGTGGCCGCGAACTTCCTCGCCCCGCGGCCGTTCGAGCCGCCGTTCCTGTGCCTGATCGCCTCCGGTGGCCATACCCTGCTCGCTCGCGTGGAGGACCGCGGACCGGCGTGGGCGGTGCTCGGCACGACCCTCGACGACGCCGCCGGGGAGGCCTTCGACAAGGGAGCGCGGCTGCTCGGGCTCGGCTACCCCGGCGGCCCGGCGCTCGAGCGCCTGGCCCGCGCAGGCGACCCCGGGGCCTTCTCGTTCCCGACCGGGAGGCGCGTGGCCGGGCTCGACTTCTCCTTCGCCGGGCTGAAGACCGCCCTCCTCTACAAGCTCCGCGAGCTGGGCGAGGAGGAGACGGCGCGCCGCCGCGCCGACCTCGCCGCCGCCTACCAGCACGCGATCGTCGAGGCGCTCGCCCGCCGTCTCGAGTCCGCGCTGGCCGAGACCGGGCTGCGCCGCCTGGCCCTCGGCGGCGGCGTGGCCGCCAACGGAGCGCTGCGCGCGCGGGTGCAGGGCCTGGCCGACGAGCTCGAGGTGCCCCCCCTCGAGCTGTGCACCGACAACGCGGCGATGATCGCCAGCGCCGCGCGCTACGTGCCCGCCCTCCCGTTCCCGGACTACCTCGCGCTCGACGCGTACGCCTCCGGCGAGCGCGGGTTGTGACGCGGCCGCCCCTTCGCGTCGTGGTCATCTACGGCCGGCCGGGATGTCACCTGTGCGAGGAGGCCCGCGAGGTCCTCGAGCGGGTCAGGCGGCAGGTGCCCTTCGCGCTCGAGGAGCGCGACATCGAGCGGGACGAGGACCTGCTCCGGCGCTACCTCGAGCGCATCCCCGTCGTCACGGTCGACGGGGAGGAGGCCTTCGACTTCTTCGTGGAGGAGGCCGACCTGCGCGCGCGCCTGGCGGGCTGATGGTTGGTTCCGTGGCCGCGTGTGCGCGGGGGCGGCGATGCAAACTTGGGCCGGTCAGGCTGAGGACGCAGGGCGAAGCCTTTGGTGGTGCCAAAGGCAAGCCATGACCACCGGCTTCGCCGGCGGTGCCCAACGCAGGTCCAGCGCAGATATGCGCCGTCATCCGCGTGCGCGGGGTCGTGGAATCGATCATCTAGAGTGGACGGGGCGATGAGCTTCGTGCACCAGGCCCCGGCGGGCAGCGAGGACGGCGCCGCAGGCGAGAAGCTCTCGCTCGGGGTCGCCGCGCGCCTCTCGCGCTACCTCCAGGTGCTGACCCAGGCCAAGAAGATGGGCAAGGAGACGATCTCCTCCCAGGAGCTCTCGGACTACACCCACGTCAACTCGACCCAGATCCGGCGTGACCTCTCGGGCTTTGGCAAGTTCGGCAAGCGGGGCGTGGGCTACAACGTCGACTCGCTCGTCTCCCAGATCCGCAAGATCCTGCGCACCTCGGGACAGCACAACATCGCGCTGTTCGGTGCGGGCAACCTGGGCACGGCGATCGCCTCCTCCGACATCTTCGCCGACCACGGCTTCCGCGTCGTGGCGATCTTCGACGTCGACTCGAGGAAGGTCGGGCGCTCGATCGGGCCGCACCGGATCCACCACCCCGACGAGCTGAAGAGCGTGGTCGACGAGGAGGACATCGTCGTCGGCGTCCTCGCCGTGCCCACGAGCGCCGCCCAGCCCCTGGCCGACCTGCTCGTCGACGCAGGTGTGAAGATCATCTTCAACTACTCCGAGGCGCTCGTGGACGTGCCGCCCGAGGTCACCGTCCACACCTCGAGCCCGGCGGTCGACCTCCTCTACGCGCTCTACTTCTACCTGACGTAGCACCCCAGATGGTTGGTCCGAATACGGTGCTTGCGGGGGCTGCGGTGGACCGCCGTGTTCACGCCGCATCGCGCAAGTGGGGGAACAAGGAACCAACCATCTAAGCCGCCATGGCCATCGACCTCGACTCCGCCTTCGACGCCTTCGAGGCCTCCACCGACCTCACGGTCGGGCTCGAGGAGGAGTTCGCGATCCTCGATCCGTCCTCGCTCGACCTCGTCGATCGCTACGAGGAGCTCGCCACCGCCGCCGCGGAGGACGAGGTGCTCGTCGACTCCGTCGCCGGCGAGCTCATCTCCTCGGAGGTGGAGATCCGCTCGGGACGGGGCCAGACCCTCCATGACGCGCTCGAGCACCAGCGTGAGTCTCGCCGGCGGCTCTTCGCCCTGGCCGCCGAGCGTGGGTTGGAGCTGGGCGCCACGGGGACGCACCCGTGGGCCGACTACCGCGAGCAGCGGATCATCGACACCGACCACTACCGCCGGCTCGAGCGGGACCTGCAGGCCGTGGCCCGCCGCAACAACACCTTCTCGGTGCACGTGCACGTCGGCGTGCGGGGGGCGGACCGCGCGGTGGAGGTGTGCGACCGGCTGCGTCCCGTGGCGCCCGTGCTGCTCGCCCTCTCGGCCAACTCGCCCTACCTCGACGGCCGCGACGCGGGCCTGCACTCCGCGCGCACGCAGATCTTCACCAAGAGCTTCCCGCGCTGCGGGATCCCCGACCACTATGGCTCGTGGGAGGCCTACCGCGACTACATCGAGCTGCTGCTGCGCACCCGCTCGATCGTCGAGTCCACGCAGGTCTGGTGGTCGCTGCGCCCCCACCTGGGCTTCGGAACCGTCGAGGTGAGGATCTGCGACGCGCAGAGCACGGCGCCCGAGTCCGACGCGCTCGCCGGTCTCATCGTCGCCTGCGTGGCCCAGGCCGCTCGGGATGCCGACGAGGGCCGCCCGCTCGTCGAGCAGCCGCGCCGGCTGGTCGAGGAGAACCTGTGGCGCGCCATCCGCTACGGCCGAGACGGCGCGCTGGTCGACTTCGCCGCCCGCCGGGAGCTCGAGGCCGAGGAGGCGCTCGAGAGCCTGCTTGCGTGGTGCGCCCCCGTGCGCGCGGAGCTCGGCCTCGAGGTCGCGCTGCCCGAGCTGAACGGCGCTCAGCGCCAGCGGCGGCTCATCGAGAGCGGCGCCGGCCCGGCGGAGGTCTACGCTGTCTCCGTGCGCGATACCCGCGAGACCTACGCAGCCGAGGCGGTGCTCGAGTGAGCGCGGGCACCGAGCCGGGCGCCGGCGGAGAGCGCGAGCCCACCGAGGAGGAGCTCCGCGCCGCGCTCGAGGAGGAGATGAAGCGCGTCCGGGTCGAGGACGTGCTTCTGCAGGGCGTCGTCTCCACGCTCAACCTCGGCTTCCGGCGGGCGGGTGTGGCGCCCGGGACGGAGGGCGAGCGCGATCTCGAGCAGGTGCGCCTGGCCGTCGACGCCGTGCGGGCGCAGCTTCCGGTCGTGGAGCGCGCCGCCCCTGAGCAGGCCAAGCCCATCCGCGACGCGCTCTCACAGCTCCAGATGGCCTTCGTGCAGGCCGGCGGCGCGCCACCGGCCGAAGCGGGGCCCGCGGAGCCTCCTCCCGCCGGGGGCCCGGAGAAGCCGGAGGGCCCCGGAAGCGCGCAGTCGAGCGGGCGGCTCTGGGTCCCCGGGCGCTGAGCCCTTCACCACGGCGCGTCGACCTCGCGGGACGCTAGACTGCCGCCGCCTCTGGCCCGGACAGCGTCGCTGACGTTCCGGCCGCTCGCCTGCTGCTCCCGGCGCGCCCTGGCGGCGCGCCGCCCGCCTTCCCACCGACTTCGGAGGAACCTTCCTTGAGTGCATTCCTGAGAGATCACGGCGTGGTCATCGCGCTCGTGTGCGCCGGCGCCGCGGTGCTCTACGGTGCGCTCACCTCGCGCTCCCTGCTCGCCCTGTCGGCCGGCAACGAGCGCATGCGCGAGATCTCCCTCGCCGTGCAGGAGGGCGCCTCGGCCTACCTCAAGCGCCAGTACACCGTGATCGCCGGCGTCGGCGCGCTCCTGTTCGTGGCGCTCATCTTCATCCAGGACATCAAGGTGGCGATCGGCTTCCTGCTCGGCGGACTGCTCTCCGCCGCCGCGGGATTCATCGGCATGAACGTCTCCGTGCGCGCGAACGCACGTGTGGCCGAGGCGGCCCGCGGCGGCATCCCGCCCGCGCTGGCCGCCGCCTTCCGCGGCGGGGCGGTCACCGGGCTCTTCGTGGTCGGGCTTGCCCTTCTCGGCGTGGCGGCCTACTACGGCATCCTCACCTCGTTCTTCGGCATCAAGCCCAAGGAGACGATCGACGCGCTCATCGGCCTGAGCTTCGGCGGCTCGCTCATCTCCGTCTTCGCTCGCCTCGGCGGCGGCATCTTCACCAAGGGCGCCGACGTCGGCGCCGACCTGGTGGGCAAGATCGAGGCCGGTATCCCCGAGGACGATCCGCGCAACCCGGCGACGATCGCCGACAACGTGGGCGACAACGTCGGCGACTGCGCGGGCATGGCCGCCGACCT
>JAABUQ010002768.1_pt1 | contig 33779 bp, 31 predicted proteins | sample 5560001 | NCBI WGS metagenome assembly JAABUQ01 (sample SAMN10711888, study PRJNA513371) | rock metagenome | isolation source: Antarctica rocks | place: Antarctica: Victoria Land, Finger Mt nord | collected 2015-12-18
TGCTGACCATGCACCGCGATCAGCAGCATATAGTACAGGCAATGAAAAGTGGTGCACGTGGCTACTTGCTCAAGAGTACTCCTGTACGCGAGGTGGCACAAGCTATTAGAACGGTTCACGCTGGCGGCACGCTTGTTGAGCCAGGCATGACTGGGGCCATCGTAAGCGAGCTAAGGCGTCTCTCCGATGACTCAAAAGGGGGACAGCGTTTACTTGAACTGCTTACAGAAAAAGAGCTTGAGATTGTGCGCTATGTTGCTACTGGGATGAGCAACAAAGAGATTGCCAATACACTTGTCTACTCCGAGAAAACCGTCAAGAATTACCTCTCGATCATTTTCCAAAAACTGAATATCCGCGACCGCACACAAGCGGCAATACTGGCACTACGCCAGGGTGTGTTGCCCGAGGAAATCTATTGATAGAAATGAAATATGGCTCAGGCTCATAAGAGCCTGAGCCATATTTCATTTCTATCAATAGACCCATTATCCCATGCTCCTTTGCGGCTTCGTTTGTACTATGATATACTGATGCCGCCGCTATGTGTAGGCGAGATGCCATAGGGGTTGTTGTCTTCTTCATTATCTCGATGCATACCTGCGCAGTATCATGTATATCCTGTATAAAATTATGTATATCTATAGACCTCGAGGGGACTTATGGCGGATAGAGAGCGGCTCATTCATAAACGCTATCAACTGCAACGCGTGCTGACGCAGGGACAAGCCTGCACAATATACCTGGCATTTGACCAGGTATTACAGCGTGCTGTTACAGTCAAGATTATCCCTGCTGAACATATAGCCGTCTATAAATCCTCTATTCGGCTCACCGCTCAATTTTCGCATGCTAATATCATCGGAACCTACGATTTTATTCAAGAGCTGGAGACGCTCTATCTTGTACAGGAATATGTTGATGGTGACACCTTTGGAAGTCTACTACAAACACAACTTTCGCCCTACACTGTTGCGGACTTCGGTTTACAGGTCTGTCAGGCGCTTCTCTATGCAGGAAGTAGCGCACGGAGTGTCTGTCACGGAGATTTAACGCCAGCGGCAATTATACGAGATCGCCGAGGGCTTGTACGCATAAACGGTTTTGCGTTGCCCAGCGATATGCAGTACTTCACCTCATGGAGTCTCGTTGGGGGAGATGGGCATGCCGTTTCAGATTCGGAACTCCCGTGGGGTAAAATAAGTGATGCGCGACGCGCTGATGATACCCGCGCGGTCGGTCTGCTGCTCTACCAACTACTCTCTGGTCGTCCATCAGGAGCAACGAACGTAGAGCCACCAATGGATGGACGCTTACGCTTCTTACGCAACGTACCTGTTGAGTTGTGCGAAATTATCGCTCGTGCTGTAGTTCGTCAGCATCCACAACACATCAACACGTCCGAGGTCCTTTATGAAGAGTTACGTAAACAGGTAGAGGCACTCGAACTCTCCACAGAGCCTGAACCAAGTATATACCAGACACAAGACAATTTCAAAGCAAAATCTTTCGTTCCACCGAGTAGTCCAGGACTTTCAGGAAGCGAGAAACTTGTAACAGCATTGCCAATCCGAGAAAGTGGGCAAAGAGGAGTAAGTCTTTCGGCATTTCAAGCAGAGGCAAATGCGCCAATGGTGGCAATGGAAGCACAACAACCTTCTTTTACGCGAGCGGCTACAGATGTGCCATTCAAACTCGCAAACGCGCAACGATATAGCCCAGAAACTGACGCTCGGCCCACCCGACGTCTGAGTATTCCTATGCTGATACTATTTTGCCTGCTCATATTCGCTGCCTTTTTCGTCATTGGTTACTTTGTTGCCCATGCAATGTTACCGTCGTAATGCTACTCCGTTCTGTCGTCAACACGAGACTGAGAACGCAGCCCGACAACGGTTGTTATGGATTTGAATATAGCCGTATTATCGCAAATGCTGCACTACACGAGTATGCTTATTCATACACCATTGAAGAGGAGGTCAGTAAATGACTACTATTGACGCTGCTACAAAGAGAGAACTGGTAAAAGAAGTAGTATTAGCTCTTGCCAAGAAACAACGTTTAGCTTTTGCCTCAGATTTTCATGCACTCGTAGAAGGGCGGAAACTTGTATTAGCAGGTGTTTCCTTTGATAATTTTACAAAGGGACCTAATACGAAGAGAAGCGATGGTGATGTTGTTGCTCATGCAATTGTTATGGCCTTGGCTGGTGCGACTAATACAGGGGATATTGATGATTGGTTTCCAGATAAAGGAGAGGTAGGCGTAAAATCCGTTGACTATCTTCCCGAAATACGTCGAAGGCTTATTGAGGAGAAACACCTTATCATAAGTACAGTAGATGTAACCATACTTTGTGGAGAGCAACCACGTATGAAAAAGCGTGTCGCAGAGATGCAAAGCAACATAGCAGAAGGATTAGGTATAAACATCGAGCAAGTACATGTTAAAGTTAGTAGTATGGATGGGACAGACGAAATTGCCCGTTTAGAAGGTATCGAAGCACGGATACTCATCAGTCTATGGGAAGGTCTATAATCAATATACGCAATCAAGATTGAGAACTCGATAGATGGTCTGCCTACTTAGAGATAGAGCGTGGGGATTTCTGCTACAATAGATGACATCTATAGAAAAATAGAAGAGGAAATATTGTGTTTCGTACCCATATCATCCGTATTGCACTTGCTCTCGTCGTCTGTGTCTACATACTGTCACAAATAACCTATGCGCATACCTATGTACAAGCATCTTTACATCAAACAGCCCAACACATAACACAAGTGTCCTCCTCTTCCACAGAAACGTCACCTACTATTCAATTGGATAAACGTATTCCTATTCAGACTGTGAAGGCTCAAAGCCGATTTACAAATATCAACGCAAAGTTTGGTTCACGCTTCAACTTTTCCATCAATCCTGCTACATCCTCTGTTTCTAGTGGTACCGATGGCATCTTTCATGACAATGCTGCCAGCTATATCGTTGGTATTGCTCCAAGCCAGCAACAGAAGACCTTTATGTTTCATATGGGAACACCCAATACAGGTGATAGCTACCTCCTCAATGAACAATGGACCCAGGGCCTCAATACCACACGTTGGGAGGGTGATGCAACGGATGGCAACGGCATGCATGTGAGTGTCGATTTTATCGATACATTTCGTGGCGAACCTGGTTGTATCGCGCTCGAACAATGCGCTCATGCAGTACGCGACGATATCGTTCCAGTTCTTATTGTCGGCGTACATCTGCAAAACAACAGTCTTACTACTCAGACAGGCAATTTTCTTTTTGGCAGCAACCGCATCCTTCCTCCGAGCAACGCCTGTATCCCTCATATAACTCCTGCTGGTACCCGCGTTTCACTCCTATCCTATGATCCAAAAGCCGACGCTACAGGCGGCACGCTTTTCCTCGCAGGCGATTTTCAGCACTGGACATGCAATACTAATAGCAGTGATCGTGCAGGCCTCGCATGGACCTATAACATGCCAGCAGGTCAAAGTAGTACAGCATACCTTATACTTGGAGGATGGAATCCAAATCAGCAACTCTTCGCCAATACAACACTTCCAGCAGGCTGTCAAAATGAAGGCTTGTATGCCACACACGAGTGGTCTTCCGAGCAGGCAGTAGTTGATTTTGCCATTGATAATCTCTCGACGCATGACAATTTGCTCGCGCAAGCACAGACAATGGAAAACTACCTCATCAACAACAATGTGCTTCCCTCTGCACAACGCTGGTTGCTAGGCAACACATTGCGCAGTTACAAGGCAAGTAGCTGGCTTATGGCACGTCAAGCATGCGCTGGGAGTGGCTATGATGCAGCGGTTTACGAAGGAACATATGGCTTTTTGAGTACGGTTGACGTGATGCATGAGTATGGCTACTTCGAGATTACGCGCGTACCATGGTTCTTCAAGTCTGCGATGAAGACAGTGCTTAATAATGCTACTAGCAATGCCTTCGGCAGCTACTTTCAGCACGATCAAGGCGGTGATGTAGATAGCAATGGTCAATGTACAGCACCAGGGCATGGTACTCCTACCATTCGTGCCACCTGTTACGCCCCTCCCTATATCTCCGCAGGTATTCCAATGCCTACAGAAGAGAACGATAACGTCGTGTTACTGCTGGCCTACTACGAATTTATTACGGGGGATAGGGATCTGCTTTATCACTCTATCGGACTGCTTGATGCCGCGATGAGTCACAATCTCAAAGTCGGCGATCCCGCTACCGGCATTGCCTACAAGTTTCAAGATACAAACACAACCTTTGACGCTGCCAGTGATTGTCTACACAACAGTGGTCCTGGTGCAGGCAATCAATACTATCAAGGGTTAAAAGAGGCAACAGGCTATCGTGCCACAGCCTACCTTGATGGATTAGTGCATGGAAATACAAACGGGTCTCTCTGGAGGGATGCCGCCAGCAAGATTGAACGTGCGATGGTGCACGAGTACGATACACATGGCTTCTTACCTATTGCTAGCAATACCGCGTTTAGCAACTGCTCTGGACGTACAGTTACGCTGGGTGAAGGCTTATTTTATCTGCATCTGATTGGACAAGATAGCACAATGAATCAGACACTGTTACGCGACCTGGCTCAACAATACCCCTCAGACCTGGATGCAGACACGCTCTCATCTCCTAAGATGGTCGTGCTTACCTCAACGGCTGCGCGTGGAGAGCAATGTAGGATAGGTCGTTGTTTACGCTATGAATGGTTCAGCAAAGTTATGCTATCAGGTATAGTAGCCAATCTCGTTTATACCAAAAATGGCTGCACCACTTGTGCTCGGCTGGATATAGTAGAAACGGCCTACACCTATAATGTCGGCTTCGACAAAACCTTCAGCGATGGCTTTCACGACGACAACAGCGATTGGGGAGGCCACTTCTATCCACGTGGCATCATTAGCTGGGTATACTTGAGTGCAATATATTAACGAATGAAGCGTTCCTATTATGACCTCTTCTGTATACTAGACTCACAATACTATATTTGTGAGGAGTCCTATAATGCTATTGCCTATCCCTGCCACATCACTTGTCGCGTTTTGCTCAACGCGCGACCTTACTCTATATCTTTCTTCTATCTGGCAACACTACTTTTCTGATGTTCCTCATGCGAACGAAGTACAAATTGCCTATTGTCGTCCCTGGAAAAGCCGTTTGGGACTGATTCGTATGTCGCTTGACAGTACCCATTCCTTTATTGGCATCAACTCGCTGTTACAACATAAGGGTGTTCCTGACGATGTACTGATCACGACCATTGCCCACGAGTTAGTTCACTACACACACGGCTTTGGCTCACCCTTACCACAATTGTTTGAACAGCCACATGCTAACAACATCGTTGATACCGAACTTCAGCAACGCGGACTTGGTGATGCTCTCTCCACTTGTAATCAGTGGATTGACAAGTATTGGTATGAATTTTATGAGGAGCAGCGTATCGCTAAAAGTACGATAGGGGCAAAACGCTCTTTTGTCGCACAACAGAAAGTTGGATAAAATATTCTTTATATATTTCTATCTTACTATAACATTCGACATACTAGTAATACGACAGTGCTGCTGTAACATTGCTACTGCTTATCCACAAGTTTTGTGGATAAGTTTTCCACAGTTTTAAGTTCATACATCGAGACGATATATTTTATCCACATACTTATCCACACTCTTTCCACATTACTACAATTAATATCGTCTCGATATATTTTATCCACATACTTATCCACAAGTTATCCACTTATCCACATACCACTAAATTGTATGTAACTTATCCACAATTTGTGTGGATAAGTTATCCCCATTTCCACATTGTGACACCAGTACTGTAACATTGCTACTGCTTATCCACAAGTTTTGTGGATAAGTTTTCCACAGTTTTAAGTTCATACATCGAGACGATATATTTTATCCACATACTTATCCACAAGTTATCCACTTATCCCCCAAGCTTTTTTTGCTCGTGATTTATCCACATAAATTGTGGAAAACTTATCCTCATTTCCACATTGTGACACCAGCACTGTAACATTGCTTCTGCTTATCCACAAGTTTTTCAGACAAATATATCGTTTCGATGCATTTTATCCACAAAAACTGTGGATAAGTTTTCCACAGTTTTTAACATAGTGTATAACTTTAGAACAACTTTTAGGAGGTTTATCTTTATATCTATCGGGCATGGTAGGCAGAAAGTGGATAAACTAGCTAAAAATGTGGATAACTGCTTAGAAATGTGGATAAGTTTCTTTATCTCTTTTCCCCTTTCTGTTATCCACGATTTGGATGGATAAGTTTTCCACAATCATGTGAGGTAGGAGGATACGTTACAAAAACTTTCCACAGTTTGGGTGGATAAGTTTTGCACAGAAGATGATGATGGGGGATAAGTCATAAAGTTATCCCTATTGCCTGGGGATAACTTATGCCCATTTTTCTTAAAGGCAAAAATAATGGGCATAACTTATCCCCATTTTTGCCCAAGGTTATCCCCATTTTCCAACAGTTATCCCCAGGGTTTTTCATATACGATGTGTGTGGATAAGTTTTCCACATAAGCTAATCTGGCTCGTGAGGCTGTCTGAGCATAAAGGCAAAAATGAGCAAGACATTCTAACACAAAGTTATCCGCTTTTCCACATCCCCTACTACTACTGCGATTCTTATATATTTTTATATAAATAAGAATCATAGTATATAGAGCGTGTGGAAAAGTGGATAACTTCTTAAAAGGAGAGTTTTTTGAGTTCTTATGATAAATGTGAACTATTTTATTCTGCACCACTTACTGCATCCTATCAATGATAGGTAAACCTATATGTCCTATCCACTTACAAATATATGAGAATGGTGAGTACAATGTAAGTGTTCTCTTGATTGTGCGATTCAGCGTATTTTATAATGAATTAACAACGTCTTTGTGCTATCTGTACCTAAAGTGTTTAACCAAGGATGAACAATGTCTGCTTCTCCCATTGAGGCTATCAAAGCAAAGATTGATATAGCGGAAGAGATCGGCCAGGTCGTGCGCCTGCAAAAATCAGGCAAGGCCCTCAAGGGACTATGCCCATTTCATAACGAGCGCACACCCTCGTTCTATGTCTTTCCTGAAGCGCAAACGTTTCGTTGTTTTGGCTGCAATGAAGGTGGCGATGTCTTTTCCTTTGTGCAGAAGCAGCAAGGGTTAGAATTTCGTGATACGCTGCACTATCTCGCGGAAAAGGCTGGTGTCACCGTCGAGGATACTCCTGGACGTGACCCGGAAGAGGAGCGCGAACGGAGTGCTCTCAAGGAGCGACTCCGCAAGCTGAATGAGGATGCACTTCTATGGTTTCACCAGGCACTACTGCGCTCTAAAGAGGCGTCAGAGGCTCGTGCATATGTGCAGAGTCGCGGTATATCATCCGAGTCAGTACTTGCGTTTAGCCTCGGCTATGCGCCAGAATCGTGGGATGGCTTGTCACGTTACCTTTTGACACAGGGTTATACAGAGCGTGAGCTTGTTCAAGGTGGACTTGCGCGAGAGCGTGAAGGAGCAATTGCCACCGAGGGTGGAAACGGTATTTACGACTACTTTCGTAACCGTTTGATCTTTCCCATCCGTGATACCAGGGGTCGTGTTATTGGCTTCGGAGGGCGTGCGTTAGGTGATGGCAAACCGAAATACTTAAACTCGCCTCAAACACCACTCTTTGAAAAGAATACCGTTCTTTATGCTATAGATATGGCCCGTGATGCAATAAAACAGGCTGGGCAAGTTGTTATTGTAGAAGGATATGTTGATGCAGTCATCGCGCACCAGTATGGAACAAGGCAGACAGTAGCCTGTATTGGAAGCGCGATTACAGAAAAGCACATTCAGCAACTGAAGAAGCTTACCAAGCAGGTTACGCTTGCTCTTGACCCAGACGCCGCTGGAAGTGCTGCCACCGAACATGGTATTCAGGAAGCATTAAAAGGCTTTGATAAAACCGTTGTAGCCGTGCCGCTCGCAGGAAACGCGACAACACAACGTCGCAGTAAAAATGGACCTGCATCGCGTGGCATGATTATGCTTGAAGAGCAAGTTGATGCTGAGATCAACGTCCTACAACTTCCACTAGGTGAAGACCCAGACGAAGTAATTCGGCGTGATTTTTCCCTCTGGCTGTACGCTGTGTCACATCCCTTGCCACTTATTGATTACTACTTCGTAGTAAAAACGGAGGACCTCAACCTGCGTGAACCGCACGGAAAAACGGAGGCGGCAAAGCGCTTACTTCCCGTAATTGGCATGATGAGTGACCGTATCAAGCGTGATGCATACATGCGCAAGCTAGCAACCATGATTAGTATCGACGAACGTACGCTATACGAAGAACTACAGCGTGTTTTACGAAACCAGAAAACACAAGGTGTGACGGCAGCTTTTGTTGATTCAAAGACACAAAAGCAAGCTAGAGTAGGCACGCAAGAGACACGCGAACCAACTTGGTTGAACGACGGAAAGGAAGGGAACGACGGGGGACGTGGCGGAAAGGGAGAAGAGTCCTATACACAAAGTACTACCGTTACCAATTCTACGGTTCCATACGTTAGTATTGACAAGAGTAAGGCTGATAAGCTACAATGGGAGGACTACCTGATTGGACTACTCTTGCAAAATCCTGGCTTGAGTCCGTATGTATGTGGTATAATACATGATGGTGACTTTGCTGGAACAGACACGCGAGAATTGTACCATATACTAAACGTTCTGTATCAACGTGGTTCTTCCCCCTCATATCAATCCTTAGAGCAATTTGTGCCTGTGGAACTGCAATCAGCAGTCGCCAGGGTGCAACAGTCCGTTGAGTCGAGGTCCCCGTTAGATGGGGTGGGACAGGTGAAGGCAGCCGTCCAATGCGCTACACGACTCAAACGAACGCGCTTGGTACAATTGAATACGGAATTACAATATCTACTGCGTGAAGCAGTCGATTCTGGCGATCGTGCTGGAATACAGCAGCTTCAGCAACAGCTGATAGAAGTACATCAGCAATTACGAACAATCGACTCTGCGACTCACCTACAGGGGTGATTTTATGATGTTAGTCAATGAGTGCAATCATTTTACCAAGTCGGAATCGGAGAGCAGGAATTTTTTCCTTTTATTATTATTGTGCAGAGCCTGTTTTCTGAAGGGGGATGCCAGAATGGTGAATCGGGAACAAGATGTGATGGACCGCGTAGAGGAAGAGCGTGGCAGTGGGATTGTGCAGAGGGGTCTGGGGGACACGAAACCCCAACGAGACATGTTTTTATTAGATCGTTTTGATGAGTCTATGTTAAATGATGCAGAAAATGTTTTTGGTGTTGAAGCCGTAGGTCATTCTACTCAAGCGAACAATGGGGGTCATGGAACACCTGTTGCGGGAGCTGAGCCTTTTGACCTGTTTAAGCTACAGGACGAAGAGCCTATGGACACCCTGGACCCAACTAAAGAACCACCAGCAGACTGGGAGCCGGGACCTGAAGATGTCGAGGTAATCGCGGATGCAGAAGTGATGGTTGATCCCAAGTGGGAAGAGCTACAAGATGGCTTCGGCATCGTGGTTGCCGACTTAGAGAGCAGCCTTGATGATCCCGTGCGCATGTACCTGCGCGAGATTGGTCGTGTTCCCCTGCTCAACGCAGAGGAAGAGGTACGCCTTGCCCAGCGCATGGAGCGTGGCAAGGTTGAGCGAGCGAAGCCTGAACAGAATAGAACCACGCGCCGTTATATCGAAGACGGTGAAGAGGCCCAGCGCCGTTTGACCGAAGCAAACTTGCGCCTCGTCGTCAGTGTCGCGAAAAAGTACATTGGTCGCGGCATGAGCCTGCTGGACTTGATCCAGGAGGGCAATATTGGCCTGATTCGTGCTGTCGAGAAGTTCGACTACACCAAGGGCTACAAATTCAGTACCTATGCAACGTGGTGGATTCGCCAGGCTATCACTCGCGCTATCGCGGATCAGGCCCGTACCATCCGTATTCCAGTGCATATGGTAGAGACGATCAACCGTTTGATTCGTATTAGTCGTCGTTTACTGCAAGAATTGGGACGTGAACCCACGTCCGAAGAGATTGCAGAGCAGATGGAAATTAGTGCGGAGAAGGTGCGTGAGATCATCAAGGTCAGTCAGGAGCCGGTTAGCCTCGAAACTCCTATTGGTGAAGAGGATGACAGTCATCTTGGAGACTTCATCGAAGATCATACCGCACTTGCACCAGCTGAGGCCGCAAGCCATCAGTTGCTCAAAGAGCAGGTTGAGGATGTCTTGGAAAGCCTGACCGAGCGGGAGCGCAAGGTGCTGCAGTTGCGCTTCGGACTCGACGATGGGCGAAGTCGCACCTTAGAAGAGGTCGGAAAAGAGTTTCACGTTACTCGTGAGCGCATCCGCCAAATCGAAGCGAAAGCACTCCGCAAATTGCGTCATCCAAGCCGCAGCCGCAAATTAAAAGATTACTTAGATTAGTAACACATATAACAAAAAGGGCATGAGAGGTATTACCTCTCATGCCCTTTTTGTTGCGCTACTTATTATGACCCACTAGCTATACTGGAAAGGAAGCAAGATTAAGAGGAAAGGCTACTTATGCAAACGAAGAAATATCCAATACCTTCAGCACGAGCAAGAACACAAATTAGGCGTAATATACTGAACACGCTAGAAAAACATGAGAATGCTGATTGGCTCAACGATGTTCATCCAGCATCACCTATAGCAACAACGCAAACACATGAACATACAGTTTGCTATGAAGACCTGCCGACTATGCCGCTTTCCATTCTCAATCCTTCTCTTGCAATACAAGCGCCAGGAGCTATGCATGAAGAGGAACTTATCGATGAAGATAAAACAATTCAACTTAATAAACGAAAAAAAAATAGTATCAATAATCCGCTTGATGCTCTTCTACAAGATGAAACCATCTCAGGTATAACTGCCCTTGGTCCACAACGAATCTATGTTGAGCGTGATGGCGCAATACAACAAACTTCACTTCGTTTCTCTGATGAGCAGCATATGATGCGTGTTATCGAGCAACTTCTACATAATGCTGGACTATCGATGCCTACACAAAGTCCTTTAACCAACGTGCGCTTACCTGACGATTTGTTGCTCACAGTCGCTTTACCGCCAAGCGCGCTAAACGGCCCGGCATTGACACTGAGCAAATGTACCAAGCATATTTCAACACTGTATGACTTGGTGAAGCAGAGGTCGATGAACCAAAAGATGGCAGATGTGTTATCAGCGTGTGTACAAGCACGCCTTAACATCTGTATCTGTGGTCCTGTTGGTTCGGGAAGAACAACACTCCTAAACGCACTTTGCGCAGCTATTCCCAAAGAAGAGCGGATTGTGACCATTGAAGATGTCGCCGAGTTGCGATTGAGCCAAGCTCAAGTAGTTGCGTTGCAGGCTAGTACAAAGGCTCATACGACCATAAGCGATTTAGTGTCTCATGCTGAACGTATGCACGTGAATCATGTCATCGTTGGTGAATGTCGCGGTAATGAGGCAGAAAGATTGCTACAATCCATGTACAACGGCCTTAATGGAGTGATGACTACAATGTATGCTCAGAACGTAAGAGACTGTCTAGCACGCTTTGAGACGCTTTGCTTATTGGCAAGCAAAGACCAATCTTCACCGCGACTAGCATTGATACGAACACAAATTGCACAGTCAATTCATATCGTGGTATCGCTCTCAGCAGAACATAAAGTCACAAACATTGCAGAGATACAGTTGCTAGATGAAGGTCCTATGAAAATACAAAGCCTCTTTCATTATCAAGAGAGCAAATCTACTGCGGCAAAAAATCCAGAAGACACCTTTAAAGCCAGCGGTTTTCAGCCAGCATTTTTAGAGCGATGCAAAGCGTTAGGAATAAATATCCCAAATGAAGTATTCGTTATATAAGCTGTCCTATACCTATAATCAAGTAAAAACAGTATGGTGGGCTAAATTATTTAGCCCACCATACTGTTTTTACTTTACAATTGTTGATGTTGTGTAGGGTTGACACCGACAGCAGTGCCGTAACATAAAACCTCAGTAATGCCCTGTGCAAGTTCAGTCGTGTCGTAACGCACACCAATTATCGCGTTCGCGCCTAACTGCTGGGCGTGCTGTATCATAATTTCGTAGGCATCACGACGCGAATTTTCGCAGAGCTCGGTATAAAGCGTAATATCACCGCCCGCAAGTTGTTGAAACGAAGCACCAATTTGTCCAAACACGCTGCGTGAACGCACAACAATACCTCGTACCAATCCAAAGTGTCGCGCAATTTGAAAACCGCTTAGCTCAAAACTTGTTGTAACAAGACTATGATCCATAAAAAACCTCCTTATGCTGTGCTGAAATAGGAGTTCTATGCACTGCAAGAAAAGCATGCTCGTCGTAGACAACTCACCATTATTGTATCCTCTAACACGAGAATGTTTGTCTCTCAAAAGAGGTAATTTAACGAGTTACTAGCTCGAAGACTTACTGGCTTTCTACAACATTGCGCACAATCTCGACAAAATCTGGTTTGATGCTCGCACCTCCAACAAGTGCTCCGTCAATGTCAGAAGCAGCCATAAACTCGTGAATGTTCTCCGACGTTACACTTCCACCATACAAGATGCGTAATGCAGTAGCGACTTCCTGGCTGTACATATCACGATAACGCTGGCGAATAGCTTGTGCAAATCTTTCAGCATCATCTACCGTTGCAGCTTTACCACTACCGATAGCCCAGACTGGCTCGTATGCCACAACAATATTTTGTAGCTGCTCTTTTGGGAAATCACACAAACAGCCTTGAATTTGTGTGTCGATGACCTGTTCTGCTTGTCCTGCCCCGTGCTGTTCTTCATTCTCGCCAACACAAATAATTGGACGTAATCCATACTGAAGTGCTGCTAGAGCTTTTTTGTTAACAAGTTCATTTGTCTCGCCGAAGTACATCCGGCGTTCAGAATGACCGAGGATAACGGTGCTACATAACTCACGTACCATTGGCGGTGAAATCTCGCCAGTGAATGCTCCCTTCTCTTCAAAGTACATGTTTTGAGCACCAAGTTCAATATAAGTTTGGAGTGACGATGGAAGCGTATTGAGAGCCGCTCGTACCGCACCTAGCGAGATTGTAGGCGGACAGAGGATGCAGAGTGTTTGTGTGCTGTTATAAAGTACCCTTCCAAGCTCCGGCAATATCTCTTTCACAAAATGCTTCGCCTCGGTAGGGCCATAATTCATCTTCCAGTTACCCGCGATGATTGCGGTACGAGCGCGTGTCATCACTAATCCTCCATCATATTTAAGAGAGCATGACAGGGCTTGCCCCTGTCATGCCTTTCACGCTTTTCATGCCCCGACCCACTGTCACGACGATACTTCCTTCTTATCTCAAGATATCATTCTTTATCTTGTAGCGCGGCTACTCCAGGCAAAGTACGACCCTCGAGAAACTCTAGTGATGCTCCCCCACCAGTTGAGACGTGCGTCATTTTGTCTGCCGCCCCTGCATGTTCGACTGCTGCCGCAGAGTCACCACCGCCGATAATCGTTATGGCTCCCTCTTGAGTGCGATGTACCAATATCTGTATCATGCTATTGGTGCCTTCAGCAAAGGTTGGCATCTCTGCCACACCAAGCGTGCCATTCCAGATAATTGTATTCGCGTCCGCTAACGCTTCCCGAAAATTGGCAACAGTTGCTGGACCGATATCAAGAATACGCCATCCCTGTGCAGGCACTTGATAGCATGTCACTGTTTTATGTAGCGCGTCTGCTGCGAAGCGATCTGCTATGACAACATCTGAGGGAAAGTGTAGCTTGACGTTGTGCTGGTGAGCCTTTGCAATTAATTCACGTGCAACATCTAGCTTGCTCTCCTCGAATAGCGACTCACCGATCTCATAGTTCTCGGCTGCGAGAAATGTATTCGCCATACCGCCACCGATCAAGAGTACGTTAGCAAGTTCAATGAGGCGTTCCAGTACCGTAATCTTGTCTGAAACCTTCGCACCACCTATGATAGCTGCGAAAGGACGCTTTGGATTCTCCAATGCAGAGCCGAGAAAGTTCAACTCTTTTTCCAGCAAAAAGCCAGCTACTCCCGGCAGAATGTGCGCAACTCCCTCTGTTGAGGCGTGCGCACGATGCGCTGTACCAAAGGCATCATTGACGTAGATATCGCCAAGACGTGCCAGTTGCTGTGCAAAAGCAGAATCGTTCTTTTCCTCTTCTTTGTGGAAGCGGAGATTTTCTAGGAGTAACACTTGTCCTGGCTGTAAGGCTTTCGTCTGAGCTTCAATCTCTGACCCAATGCAATCACTTGCAATGGATACCTCTCGCCGCAATAACTCGCTCAAGCGTTTAGCAATTGGTCTCATGCGTAACGTTTCGACAACCCGGCCATCGGGGCGTCCAAGATGCGACATTAGCACCACCGAGGCCCCACCATCAAGTAATGCATTGATGGTGGGAAGTGCTGCGACGATACGCGTATCATCGGTGATATGTTGCTCCGCGTCTAAAGGAACGTTAAAGTCAACACGCACAAGTGCACGTTTACCTGCAACGTCAATATCACGCAGTGTCTTTTTATTCATTAGAAGCCCTTTTGTCCAATGAAATTTGCAAGGTCGGCGACGCGACTAGAATAACCCCATTCGTTGTCGTACCATGCAATGACTTTTATCATGTTGTTGCCAAGCACCATCGTTGAGAGTCCATCAACGATAGACGAATGCGAGTCACCACGATAATCTGTTGAGACCAACGGTTCCTCATTAATATCCAGAATACCCTTAAGTGGACCGGAGGCAGCCTCTTTGAACGCGGCATTAACACTGTCTATTGTTGCGTCTTTGCGTACATTTGCCACAAAATCAACAACAGAAACCGTGACAGTTGGCACACGCAGTGACATACCATCAAAGCGGCCCTTGAGTTCTGGAATAACAAGGGCAAGCGCGCGTGCTGCTCCTGTGGAGGTGGGGATAATGTTTGCACCCGCAGTGCGTGCACGACGTAGGTCTTTGTGTACCTGGTCAAGAATACGCTGATCGTTTGTGTATGAGTGGATGGTATTCATCAGACCATACTCGATACCAAAGCTATCATTGAGGACCTTGGCGGTAGGCGCAAGACAATTTGTGGTACAGGAGGCATTAGAGATAATGTTGTGTTTGGCAGGATCATAGACGTTATCGTTGACACCTAGAACGATAGTCAAGTCCTCACCCTTCGCTGGAGCCGAAATAATAACCTTCCTTGCACCGCCATGCAGGTGTGCTACAGCTTTATCGGCATCGGTAAAGAAACCAGTTGACTCAATCACAAGTTGCACGCCAAGATCGCCCCAGGGAATTTGCGCTGGATCGCGCTGTGAAATAACCTTGATGCTGTGCCCGTTGACGATAAGCGCTTCTGGTGTCGCCTCGACCTCACCGGGGAAGCGTCCGTAGGTGGAGTCATATTTTAGTAAATGTGCATTTGTCTTTGTATCTGTAAGATCGTTGATAGCGACAATTTCGATATCGCGTGGGTAGCGTTCAAGCATTGCCTTCATGGACTGACGCCCGATACGTCCGAAACCATTGATGCCTACGCGCGTGGTCATGAATTTTCTCCAATCGTCTACTTGTATTCGTTACGCTACGAATGTTTCACGTGAAACATTCTTCTATTATATAGATGCCTTCTGTAGGGACCGATGTATCACGTCCTTCTGGTATTCTAACTGTTAAGAAGCACGTGATACATCGGTCCCTACGTATGCCTTTGTCACTATAAGGGTACCATCTGATTTCGTAACTGGCAAGGTTAAGGTATGGGGATGACACCAATAGAGAAACGAACGTAATCATCAGTGTAGCCAAAGCCCGAACCAGGGACACCTGCAATACCTGTTTTCTCGAAAAGCGAAAATGCATCTTCACCTGGTCGCAGTTGGCTCCAATTGTAGACCGTTGCGTCATCGTCAAGATAGATGTTTTTGAAAAGATGTTGCTCTTCATTTATACGCCGTAGTTGTTCGATAAAGCGTTGTCTACGTAGGTGATAAAAGGCGCGAAGTTTCTCCGCAAGCCAGGGACGTGTATCAAACAGCCGAAGATAGGCCATAAAACGCAGTTGCCATTCACCAGGCAGCGAGGCCATCGTGTTTGTCCAACAAGGAGTAAGTTTGGGCATAAGTGCTGAGTCGCCCACCGTTACCCATCCAAAGCGTTCCCCTGTAAGGCTATATGTTTTTGAGAAACTGCTTACGAAAATGCTATGCTGTAGTACATCCGATTCAGCAAACGTAGCCATTCGTGCACGATCATCTCCTGGATTACCCGTACCAATATACGCGAGGTCAGCAAGAATATAGATAGAGCGTCCTGCCTCTCGATAATTCCTCAATACGGCATGCAAGTCGTTCAATTCATTGGCAGTATAGGCAAACGCGGTAGGATTGTTTGTAACTGTGAGATATACGATGCGAATATCTACATATTTCTGAAGTAGAGCATTCAGTTGTTGACCTGTTAGTTTAAAGTTGTGCTCCTCCAGCGTTTGAAATTGATGAAGACGGTAGCCAAAAGAACGCGCTTGCCACTCTGGAATTCCAAAGCCAGGTTCTGGAAAGAGAATTGCGGTGTCAGGAACATGCTGTGCTTCGTAGAGCATATGTAGCCCACGCAACACTTTGTCTATCCCGTCCATCGCACCAAGGCTCGCCGCGATGTGTTCCTTATCCACCGGCAACGCCCATTGCTGCATCTCCTGTGCCAGGCGTTTCCGTAAAAGAGGATTGCCTATACCATAGATATCATACATACGGATATCGATATGTTCTGATAGCAAAAGTCGTTCACATTCCATCATCTGCTTCCGTAGCCAGAGATAGGTGTCCCCTGTAGCTGTGTAACCCGCTAACCGTTCACCAGGAAGTGCGACACCAATTTCGTCTGCAAGACGCCGATAATCGCCAGAACTTCCTGCTTTCCCTTCAGACTCAGTAATCAAGCGCAGGTTAATATCCCCGATTGTGCGGTTCACTATCTCAGATTTTATAATAGCTTCAGGAATATTGTGCGTCCGACACTCTTGCTCAAGTTCTGCCACAATTCGTGCCATAACCCGGATTGGACCGGGTCCTTCTTGAATATGTGGACGATAGCGTACTAAGATATCATGTCGTAGTTGTCGTAATAGCGTATGATATTCTGCGTGAGTAGGAGAGGAAGAGGAAAACGTTAGCAGAGAATCCTCGTGGGTAATCACAGTGTATGCTCCCTTCGTAATACGCACAACGTGGCGTACCTGTACACGACAGCGTCGCCATTGACCTGTCGATATCGTAAGTGTAACACACAACTACTAAACGTTCCAATGTTTCACGTGAAACATTTCAGAAAGGATGCCCATGTTCAAGGGAAAGAATGTTGTTATCACAGGAGCAGGTCGTGGTATTGGTCGTACTTTAGCACTTGGTTTCGCCACACAAGGCGCAACTGTGCTTGTCCACTATTTACACTCACGACAGGGTGCCCAGGATGTTGTGCGCCAAATTGAGACACAAGGTGGACATGCTGTCCTTATGCAGGCCGATTTGAGTCAACCAGAACAGATAGCAACATTTGTGACAAATGCTCATGCGTTACTTGGACCATTCGATGTGTGGATTAATAATGCAGGTGCAAGCGCAAATTCAAAAGAGACACAAGGAATGAGTGATGTTGCGATGTTTGAGCGCATCATGGCGGTTGATGTTCTGGGAGCATGGCAGTGCTGTCGCAGAATTGAACCGCTTATGCGTGATGGCAGTTGTATTCTTACTATTGGTTGGGATAGTGCGCTATCTGGTGCTACAGGTTTAACCAGCCAGTTATACGCCATGAGTAAGGGTGCAGTCATGTCATTGACGCGCTGCCTGGCACTAGAGTTCGCGCCGCGTATTCGCGTAAATTGTATTGCCCCTGGCTGGATTGAAAACGACTGGTCACAGCATCTGGCCGAAAGCACGCGTCAGAAGATGATACAAGGTGTGCCAATGGAACGTTGGGGGACAGCAGAAGATGTACTTGGTACTGCTCTTTTCCTTGCATCTCCCGCTGCTGCATATATCACGGGACAAATTCTTCCTGTAAACGGTGGTCAGGTTATGCAGTAATGTTTCACGTGAAACACTATCATTTAGATCGTAAGCAAATTATGTATTGCTGTTTCACGTGAAACGTTATGCTTATTCTTCTATGAACATACCATTCTTGACCGCTTGCGCTAAAATCGCTATGTCTGGCGCAAGAACACGGTCCTGTTCTAATTTAGAGACTAGAGAACGCACGCGCTCATAAGCGTCGCGCACTCCTAAGCCAGGATGAAGAGGCTTACGAAATTCAAGCATCTGTGCCGCACACAGTAGTTCAATTGCAACGACTTGTTGTGCTTGCTCAATAACACGAAGCAGTTTGTGTGCGCTTGTCACGCCCATGCTTACAAAATCTTCCATGCCTGCTGACGTTGGAATAGAGTCAATGCTAGCGGGGTGTGCCAGTATTTTGATTTCATTGACAAGCGCTGCTGCCGCGTACTGTGTAATCATGAGGCCAGAATTGAGGCCAGGATTTGGTGTTAAAAACAGAGGGGCACCACCTTTATCCCATTCATGCGGTCCCATAAGGTCGTAGACACGCCGCTCGGAGAAACTTGCCAGTTGCGCAAGTGCAATTGCCATCGTATCAAGCGCTAGAGCTAGCGGTTGCCCATGAAAATTGCCTCCACTGACAACATCGTTCTCTTCTGGAAAGACAAGAGGATTGTCCGTTACCGCTCCTAGTTCGCGCTCAAAAACGTTTTTGCAATATTCAAGAGCATCACGAATAGCCCCGAATACTTGGGGCGCACAACGAAGTGTGTAGGGGTCTTGTACTCTTGGACAATCGCGATGACTTTCGTGTATCTCACTTTCACGTACCAGTGTACGAAGATGTGCGGCACTTAATTGTTGGCCCACCTGTCCGCGGCGTGTATGAATACGGGCATCGAGTGGTGCATGACTACCTAACAATCCTTCGAGGCTCATTGCGCTTGCTACTTCAGCAGTTTGTATAAGCGTGTCTGCATCTGTGAGTGCTAGGATCGCGATTGCCTCCATCAGATGCGTTCCGTTAATAAGCGCGAGTCCTTCTTTGGCTTGCAAGCGTAACGGCTTCACCCCAATTAGCTGCAAGACTTCTGCCCCTGCAATCCGTTGTCCATCAAGAAAGGCTTCACCTTCACCAACAAGAATTAAGCCGAGATGTGCTAATGGAGCAAGATCACCGCTTGCACCTACAGAACCACGTGATGGCACAAACGGAGATACCCGTGCATTAAGTAGTGTAAGTAGCGTCTGCACAACCTCGACTCGTACTCCTGAATGACCACGTGCAAGACTCGCAGCCAATAAGAGCATCATTGCGCGCGTGATCTCTTCACTCAACGGCTCACCAACGCCTGCTGCATGGCTGCGCAATAAATTATGTTGCAAGTCTACCAACTGCTCCTGCGGAATACGAACACTACTAAGATGACCAAAGCCAGTTGTTACGCCATAGACTTTTTTACCTTGAGCCGCGATGTCATCAATGACAGAACGAGCAATTTGTATCAAATGGATAGACTCGTTCCCAAGTTCTACCAATGTGTATTGACGAGCAACGGAGAGTACTTCAGCAGTTGTAAGAGGCTGACCGTTAAGCATTACGTTAGAGGGAAAAGCGTTTTGTATAGATTGTGTCTCCATCATGAAGACTCCTTTCTGGGCATCGTTGCCCATATTCTAACATAGGCCAAAAGAACAATTTAAGTGACAAAAACGTTTCACGTGAAACATTTCTGCCCTCTAGCGTATTCGTATGTTCACTACAATTTGCGCTATGGGTGCAGCTACAGTGAGAGCTAACGTTGCAACAAGGAGCGGGAGAGTAGCAAATTGCGTAACAAAAGCAAGTTGTGGTGGTGCTAGTAATAAGAAGAAATAGAGACATTGCATTACTCCTGCGCACTTACCCCAAACAGTCGAACCAAAGCGCACTGGCTGTGCAAAGAGAAAATAGCTTGTGAGTGCTGCAATAAGTGGTACAAAAAAACGTAATATAAGCACTATACTTAGCCAGAGCGGAAGGACAGCATCGTGTACAAGAATAATGCTTAATGCGAGATAAAGACAAAAATCGGCTTCACCATCTAGAATTTGACCAAGTTTGCTCTGCATATTTGTTCTGCGTGCCACCTGTCCATCAAGCATATCAGTCGCAACACCAAAAAGAAATATAACTAATGCTAGCCATACAGGTGTGCTAAGTCCACTCAATAGTCTACCTAAAAGAAAAGATGCTCCCAAACCCCTTAATCCTGTGAGCATGTTGGCTATACCTAGAGTTGGTAACAGCTTTCCATGCTGTACCTGTCGATGTAAGCCTAAATGCCAGAAGAGATCGCTTTGCTGCCATACAACACAAAATACAAATCCAGGAAGGAGACGAAGTAACGCAAGAGGACCCTCAAGAAAACCTACTAGAATGCACGCACTTAATGCCAGGCTACTCACTAGTGTGGTTATACGAAACCATGAGCGTTTAAGAGCAGGATTATTATTTGCAGTCTCGCATGTCATATTCCATGAGCGGAGAAGAAAATGCCACCACGCCGCGAGGCTAAAACGTTCCTTTCGCAGGGTCATAAGCAGATCGACAACAAACTGATTTTCTTTGTTGACTGACTCTTGCATATCATTTTCTCCGTGTACAGTAGCTACACTGCTCTAACTTGCAAAATTTATTTCATATCAATGTTTCACGTGAAACATTGCTCCGTGAAACAATAAAAATTTAGCACTGTATTAACACTGATTTCACAAGGTTTACACCAAAGTGATAGCCAATTTCATGATAATCTTCAATCGACCAAAGCGCGAGTTCACAGCGTTTCCCAACTTCAATGCTTCCAATTTGCTCGTGCAGTGCTAACGCTCTCGCTCCATGAATTGTCGTAGCTAGCAATGCCTCCTCAAGTGTCATACCCATTGCCGACATTGCTAAGCCAAGCATCATCTGCATATTTTCGCAATACGATGTACCTGGATTAAAATCGGTTGCCAATGCAACTGTGAGACCACGATCTAAATATCGTCTTGCTGATGGATAAGGACTACGTAACGTGTAAGAACAGCCAGGAAGAAGCGTAGCAACAACGCCTGCGTCTCGTAACGCGTCGAGGTCGGCATCTGTTGCATAGTCAAGGTGGTCCGCTGAAATAGCCCCTAACTCTGCTGCAAGTCGCGTACCACCAGAAGAACTTAATTGATCGGCATGTACTTTGAGCTGATAGCCAAGCTCTTTGGCTCGCGTAAGTATGCGCCGACTTTCTTGTACCGTGAAGGCTTCACGCTCACAAAATACATCGCAAAAACGCGCAAGTCCTACAAATCTAGGCAGCATTTCGTTAACGATTACATTCACATACTCATTCCGCTTTTCTTTATATTCAGGTGGTACACTATGAGCACCGAGAAAAGTAGGAACAACCCGCAGCATTGTACGTTGAATTGACATATCGACATCTTGCGTGTTTAGTTCATTAATGATATGCAAACATGCTTCTTCCGTTACCACATTTAAACCATAGCCTGTTTTGACCTCAACGGTTGTCGTACCATAACTATGCATTGTATCGAGACGCGCACCTGCTAATGCAAGCAACGTTTGTGTATCAGTAGTACGGGTAGCATTCATCGTTGTGAGAATGCCACGTCCCTGCGCTAGCAGTTCACCATAACTAAGGCCATTGCGTCGTAGATGAAATTCTTCTGCTCGATCTCCTGCAAAAACAAGATGCGTATGCGAGTCAACAAATCCTGGCGTGATCACTGCTCCTTGTGCATCTATCAGCGTGATGCCATCAGCATCCGCACTGGCGTCTTGCAAAAAATGAGGTATTGTGTCATTATCGGAACCAATCCAAACGATGATACCCTCGTGAACCGCCATCGCGGCATGTTCAAGTACCTGTAGCTGTCCAGTTGCTCCGCGTATCGGTTCCTGTGCCATCGTGACCAGTTGCCCAATATTCCGAATAACGGTACTCGCTTGAATAGGTTGTGCCTCTTTGGGTTGAGCGTTTTCATACATTGTCGCTTACTCCTTCATTGTATTTTCTATTGACGTTATAACACATTGCATTCTTGCTAGTTCTGATCTTAGCCGCTTCCCCATCACGAATCTTAGCGAAAATTGAATGCTGTACCAGTCTGATTTCATCACACCTTTTTGTCATCGTACAGATATGAGAACAGAGGGTAGTGAAATCAGACTGGTACATACATTGTGCTATAATGGGGCAATATGGCAGGGACGTCGAACAGGAGAAAGAGAGAGGTAGTGTTGTATGCGAGCAGTTGACGATGGCAGTCCTAAATACGCTGCTGTACTCGATGTACTGTTGAACTGGAAACAATTGCCAGAGAGCGATATAACACGTATACTTCGCACGTACTATCTCATCACAGATGATTTTCGTGAAATGGAGGATCAGGGACTACTCACGATGGCGTTTGTGGGCGATGAATACATGATTACCCCAACACTCTTAGGCCGTATCTGGCTGGAGCAATACAGACGCGAGTTCCAGGAACAGAAATAGTAAGGAGCTGAACATGGCATACGAAGACGAGAATGAGGCATTACCATACACAACTATTGGCACCGATGAAGCTAAACATATGGTTGACTCCGGTACCCGTATCATAGATGTACGTACACCAGAGGAGTGGGATCGTGGTCACATCGCTCAAGCAGAACTCGTGACAATTGGTGGCATCTATAGCTTCGGCAGGGCATTGAAAGATCTGAACCTGCCACCAGATCAAGACGTAATCTTTGTTTGTGGCTCTGGACAACGTAGTGCAACAGCCTCTGAAATTGCTCTATTGACTGGCCTCAACAAGGTATACAATCTTGCAAATGGTATGAATGGTTGGGTTGGTCGTCGCTATCCAATCGAACGTTAAGAGGAAATATCTACATGTATATAAGTAACAGTTTACGTACATACATGTAGATATATTTTAGTTAGAGGAGAAAAAAGTATGCCTTTATTAGAGGGTAAGAAAGCACTTATTTTTGGAGTGGCAAATCATCGCTCTATCGGCTGGGCTATTGCACAATCACTTGCAGCAGAAGGTGCGCAGATAATGCTGGCTTACCAGGATCGTATGGAAAAGTATGTCCGCGAACTTGCAACAAAAATTCCTAACACTTCGGTTGTGCAATGCGATGTGCAGCAAGACGACCAGCTCGACGCGGCATTTGCGGAGGCTGGCAAAATATTTAACGGAGAACTTGATATCCTCATTCACTCTGTTGCCTATGCACCACCGAGCGAGCTAGAAAATCCCTTTACCGATACCACACGCGCCGGTTTCCATACCGCTCTCGATATCAGTGCCTATTCATTGATTGCAATGGCAAAGCGAGCGAAGCCACTTATGCAAGCCAAGGGGGGCAACATGCTCACGCTTACCTATATGGCGAGCGAGCGTGTCATGCCAAAGTACAACGTGATGGCTGTCGCCAAAGCCGCACTAGAGTGTAGCGTGCGCTATCTCGCATTTGAACTGGGCGAGTATAACATTCGTGTGAATGCGATTTCGGCTGGTCCTCTGAACACGCTTGCCGCACGCGGTGTCTCTGGCTTTACCTCGTTTCGTGAGCAAATGGGGCAGGTCGCGCCACTACGCCGGAACATCGAGCAAAGCGAAGTGGGTGATGCTGCACTATTCTTATGTGGGCCGCACGCACGAGCTATCACCGGCGAAATCATGTTCGTTGACGCGGGCTACAATATCATGGGTGCATAGATACAGACAAAAAGTAGGATCGTGTTTCTCATACGATACACGGTCCTACTTTTGTCTATACAACTACTGCTCAAAGCGATGCACAATTGTTGACGATGCTGGTGGCGCGGGTGCAGGCTCACCACATATACTACAGAAACGTGCGCTTGAGCGATTCATATGTCCACAAGGCCAGGGATGTAGTACGCCAGAGCTATCGGAAGGAGTCGCCTGCTGGCCAAACGGTGCTTGTGGAGCAGGTATTGGTTGTCCCATTTGTGGTGGTTGCTGTCTCACTGTAGACTGCTGTGTTGGATACGGCTGCACAGGAGCAGGTACTGGACCACCAAATGCTGATACACCATTGCTATATGCGTGTGAAGCATTTGGAGCAGAAGGTACAAAATTAGTATGTACCTGTTGTTGCTGTCCTGGTTGCATTGGAACATTGCGATTTGGTTGAGCAGGATATCCTTGCACGCCATTTGGTGGAACAGCACTTTTCTTTCCTCGTCTTCCAAAGCCAAGTGCCACGATTACGAGAGCGAGAAAAGCAATGAGTGTTAACGCTCCAATCGTCCATGCAAGGGCTGGAATGGATGTTGTACTCCCAATACTTACTGGACTACCCGCCGCGGGTGCTGACTCGTTCTTTGCCTGATCTTGTGCGTAATTTAGATAAGGCGTAACAGCCTTGAAATTTGGATAGCTACTTTGCAACTGCGCAAATTCCGTCTGTGCTTTATGCCAATGTCCCGTTGAAGTAGAGGCGTAGTCCGAGAAAGCCTTGCTCCATGCTTGCTGAAATGCTCCTGGCGCTGTGTTCAAGTTAAGCGATTGTATCAACTCTTGCGCACTAGCACTAGCTTGTAAGAAGCTGGTGCTTCCAGGAGAGTTCGGGTTAGCAGCACCGAAACTGACAACACCTACAACCTTGCCACTATTGTTTAATGCAGGACCACCACTATCGCCATGTTCAACATTGCCCCCAACCTGAATAACAGGCGCACCATTATCAGTTGTCTTCAGTGAACTGACAATAACTTTGTTGATTGATGAACTTAGTACACTTGTTGGGCTATTTCCAACATCACCATTGCCAGGGAAGCCAATAATCGTAAGCTCGTCCTGCTGTTGTACAACCGTTGAGTCACCAATAACGACGCTGGGCGTATCATTTAGCGCAACATGAACAATAGCGACATCCTTCTGATTGACAGGACTCTGTTTCTCTATGGTATCAACTCTTGCATGAACTTCTGGTGGCACATCTCGAAATGCCGTCGCGGTCAAAGTACCTGTATAGGCCGTACTGAGGAATGCTTCACTTACTGGTGTACTATAAACCGGGTCTGATGCTATCTGGTTGCTTTGCAGCGCTTGCGCTACCTGATCTTTTGTAACCTGTTGCGAACCATGTTGATTAACATAGGTCGCTACATCTGATGCAGCACGCGTGTCAAGATACTGACTCAGCGCTGAGTCGTGTGGCGGATTAACAACATGATCTGCTGTGAGAATATCGCCGTGACTGCTAATAAAAGCACCACTTCCAGAGAGTTCCAATGGATACGGATCGCCTGTTTGAGGGAAGGTGACGCTATTGGTCTGTGAAAAATGCACAGTCAATTTTGCAGGTACATCTGTAATAATACGTACCACTGCTGGCTTAGCAACATCTACAGCGCGTACTACTGGGTCTGCAACAGTACCCCCCGGCACTCCATCCGCATATGCTACTGGATGTGCTTGCAACAAAAAGACCATGCAAAGCACACCAACCAGCGAGAGCAGGCATGTTATATGACAGTTTGTATGTAACAGTTTATGTGTAATATTTTTTATCGGCATAGTACCTATCCTACCCCCGATTACAGAACAAAAGACGTTTTGATAACATCATTATACTTCATATTACATAAAATACGTCCTGTACAGGGATGCGTTGCACAAAATAGATAGGTTAAGAATACTTGCTTTCTCTTCCACAGCCACGAACCTGATAGAACATTTTCTATGTAACAGTTGATATGTAGTATATGTATATATCAATGGCCCTCCCTACCACTACTTTCCCACTCGCTCTCTAGTATCCCAAATACCTTCAAGTCTACATAATGGTCATACAGCCATTCGGCTTGTCGTATGGTGCCTTCTAGCGTAAAGCCGAGACGTTGAGGAATAGCGCAGCTTTGTATGTTGCCCGTGGCGCAGTGTATCTCAACCTTATTGAGATGCCATTCGTCAAACACATATGTCACCATCGCTTTACAAGCCTTCGTCATTAAACCTTTACCTTGAAACGCTGCACCCAACCAATATCCAATCTCAACGCGCCGAGTTGACCAATTAACCTGGTGAAAGCTGATTGTTCCCGCCACCTGTCGCTTATAAAGAACAACACAGCCAAAACTTCCATTACTGGTACGCTGTATATTGAGTGTGCGAATAAATGCATGTGTATCCTCAACAGAGCGCGTACCATCTACCCACGGCAACCACTGACGTAAATAAGATCGGTTCGCATCGGTCAGCGCAAAGATATCTGAGGCATCGCGCTCTTCAATTGTTCGTAACTCAGTATCAGCATCTATCCTCATGCGAAGCGTAGGCAATGTCGCCATATCTCACGTTCCCTTCTCAGTATATTTAAATGTATACGGACATAATAACGTATAGGAGCAACGAGAGAAACAATATGAGGTACTTCTGCACGTCATAAAAAGAAACAATGCCTGGAGGTACAGCAGAAACGCGTGCAGAGCGGCTAGTCGCTCTGCACGCGTTTCTGCTGTACCTCTTAAAAGCTACTCTTCGATGGTTGTTAAATCCCCCAACTCGGTGCCTAGCTCACGTGCTTTTAGTACACGGCGCATGATTTTACCGGAGCGCGTCTTGGGCAGACTAGCCACAAAATCTATCTCGGATGGTGTCGCAATCGGCCCAAGCTCGCGGCGCACATGCTCAATCAAACTCTTGTATAACTCGTCACTAGGTGTCTGACCAACCTTGAGCGTCACAAACGCTTTGATCGCTTCGCCCTTCATCGCATCCGGCTTGCTGATGACGCCTGCCTCGGCGACTGCAGGATGACTCACTAACGCGCTCTCCACATCTGCCGTACCAATGCGGTGTCCCGCGACATTCATCACATCGTCGAAGCGACCCAGCACCGCGATATATCCAGCCTCATCCGTGGTCGCTACATCGCCCGCTGTATAGTACGGTGGCACGGTACGCCAGTAGTCGAGGTATCTTTCTTCACTTCCCCAAATGGTACGAAACATTTGAGGCCATGCCCCCTCAATCACCAGATAGCCACCCTGATTGACGCCGACCGGTTGCCCACTGCGGTCAAGCACTTTTACGGTATAGCCCGGCAACGCTTTACCCGCACGCCCAAGCCGCACCTCCATACTCGGCAATGTTCCCACCGTCGGGGCGGCGGTCTCCGTCTGCCACCAGTTGTCGCAGATGGTAACACGTCCATTATCACCAAGATGTTCTCGCGCCCATAGATACGCCTCTGGATTGAGCGGCTCACCGGCACAAACAATCAAGCGTAGACTTTTCAGGTCGTGGGCTTTAGGGTATTGTGGTCCAAACTTCATAAACATACGCAACGCAGTGGGAGCGGTAAAGAGTTTGGTCACGCCATACTTCTCGACTACCTGCCAGATAATTCCTGGATTGGGATAATCAGGCGCACCCTCACGTACCAGGATAGTTGTACCATTCGCTAGCGGCCCATACACCATCGCGCTGTGTCCCACAATCCAACCGATATCGGACATGCACAGGTAAATGTCGTCTTCTTTTAGATCAAATGCCAGTTTGATATAGTACGCCACGCCAACCAGATAGCCCCCATGCACATACACGCACCCTTTCGGCGCACCCGTTGAGCCCGATGTATAGAGCATAAATAATGGGTCTTCCGACTCCATGACCTCGGCGGGGCAGGTTGTCGCTTGTGCATTGCAGAGATCATAAAAATCGACTTCGCGTGTGGGGTCAAGAGGGACAACAGGATTAGCACGTCGATACACAATGACTTTTTCTATCAGGTCGAGGTCTCTGACCGCCTCGTCCACAATAGACTTTAATTGCGTCACCTTGCCACGACGATAGCCAATGTCAGAAGTTACAATCACACGCGCCTGTGCATCCTCAATACGCGAACGTAACGCGCTACTCCCCAATCCAGCGTAGACAACCGAGTGTATCGCACCGATACGCGCACAGGCTAGCATCGTCACAATGCCCTCAGGCGTCAATGGTAGATAAATACAGACACGATCACCCTTTTTTATACCAAGTGAGCGTAAGCCATTCGCGACCTGACACGTCAGAGCAAGCAGCTCTGTAAATGCGTATATGCGTTCCTCGCCATCCTCGCCCACAAACAACAACGCGGTTTTGTTTGCTCGGCTTCCCTGTGCGTGACGGTCAAGGCAATTCGTCGTGATATTGACCTGTCCATCGACGAACCAGCGTGCTTCAGGGGCTGTTCCCTCTAAGACACGTGTCCATGGCTTGACCCACTCAAACTCTTTCGCAATCTCATCCCAGAACGCCTCAAGGTTGTTCGCGGCTTTATCGTACAGTGCTTGATAGTCTTTCACATCGACCATCGCCAGCATTTCGGGGCTGGGAGCAAAATGCTCTTCTTTCGTCAATAGTTGGCGAAAATCGTCTGCGCTAGCATCTTGCTGTTGTCCATCATTGGATTGTGTGGCCATCATTTATCCCTCCTATAAGAGATATAAGCATTGTGGCGCAAATGGTGTTTGCTGCCACTAGCATATCATATCCCACCAGGCGATGCTTGACAGCGTTGAGTAAAGCCTGCACGAATAGGCAGCTCTACCTCTAAGCGTATGTATTATTTCACAATTACACTGTGCTCTACAAAGTTGAACGCCGCTGATATCCAGGGCACAACCACTCAAGTAGTAGGTTCTGACCACGTTGTCCATCTCAAGGTCGGCAACAAGAACTTCACCTTCACCACCAGTCCCAGCACCGAGCTGAAGGATTTCGCTAACATACAGGCAATCGCCAGCAACCAGATCATTAAAGCAGAAGTGCTGTTCAATGGCTCCAATGGCACTCTTCTCAAAGTGGGAAACGGTAACAGCTAATCGTATAATACAAAGAGAAAGAGGACAGGTCACGCAATCAGCCCTCTTTCTCTTTGTTAAGAGCACTGATTTCAAGGATTCTTAGTAGAAATGCACGAGAAATGAGCAGTAAAGACTATCGAACACTCATTCCTGTGTTTGATGAATTGAGGGATGAGCAAGTAATTGTGCGCCCTCATCGGGAGGAAGATGCACAAGCTATGTTTGAAGCGATGGAAGAAGCGCGTGAGTATATACGTCCGTGGCTTTCTTTTGCTGATGCCCATCAAACAGTTGAGGAAGCTCGTGATTGGATTATTCAAAGCATGGCAAGTTGGTTACTCCGTGAAGGTCTTATGGTTGGTATCTGGGATGCCAAGACTCAGCACTATATAGGAGGAAGTTGGATCAATCCTCATAATTGGGAACTTGGTTACTTTGAGCTTGGATATTGGTTGCGTCCTTCTGCTGCTGGTCATGGATATATGACTGCAGTTGTCAAGCTACTTACAGATTATGCATTCAAGGTATGGAATGCCAATCGTGTAGAAATTCGCTGTGATGAGCGCAATAAGCGCAGCATTGCAGTAGCAACGCGTCTAGGCTTCACGTATGAGGGGAGACTACGCAATGTCGAACGTGCTTTTGACGGACACCTCCGCAACATGCTCATCTTCGCACTGATCCCCGAAGACAAAGAATCGAGCGGAACTAATCCTACATAAAGTATGCTCAATCAGAAAAGTATTTGATAAAGGACGGCAAGATGACGAATAACTTCAATGGACTTGGTATGGGGCTGGGCAACCTGGCGCGCCTCTCGCATGCACGTACGCGCTCGATTAGCGCGGAAAATTTCAGTGGGGAGAAGGGCCAGGGTGGACGAGCCAGCGAAGGGACGGGCGCGCAGGCTGCGCGCGACCTGGGTTTGGGCTGGAAAGTATCTCCTTCCATTATGCTCGCGCCCCAGAGCACAACCATCCTCGCGGAGATCGCGGGACCGGGGGCCATTCAGCACATCTGGCTCACCACCTTCCCTGCCACCTGGCGTCGGCTGGTCCTGCGTGCGTACTGGGATGACGAGGAACTACCCTCTATTGAGACGCCGCTGGGCGACTTCTTCGCTAACGGCTGGTGCGAGCGCTGCAACGTCAATTCCTTGCCCATCGCCGTCAATCCCGCTGGCGGCATGAACGCGTACTGGGAGATGCCCTTCCGTCAGCGTGCGCGGCTCACCATTGAAAACCTGGGGGGCGAAGAGGCTGTACTCTACTACCAGGTTGACTATACTCTGACCGAGGTGCCTGACGACATGGCCTACTTCCATGCCCAGTGGCGGCGTAGTCATCCCCTGGTGTACAAGCAAGTGCACACCTTGCTGGATGGCGTGCAGGGTCATGGGCACTATGTGGGCACGTATCTCGCATGGCAGAGCAACGCCACGGGCTGGTGGGGCGAGGGCGAGATCAAATTTTACCTGGATGGCGACCAGGATTTCCCTACCATTTGTGGCACTGGCACCGAAGATTATTTTGGTGGAGCCTGGGACTTCGAGCAGCCTGCTGGTCAGTATGGCAGCTACTCCACTGCCTTCCTTGGCCTGCCCCAGGTCATCAAACCCGATGGCTTATACAGCAGCCAGCAGCGCTTTGGCATGTATCGCTGGCATATCATGGACCCGATCCGCTTCGATACCGACCTGCGTGTCACCATCCAGGCCCTCGGTTGGCGCAGCGGAGGCCGCTATCTGCCACTCCAGGATGATATCGCCTCGCTAGCCCTCTGGTATCAAAGCGAGCCGCACAGCCCATATCCCGCACTACCCAGCAGAGACCAGCTCGAAGTCATTTAGAGAAAATGCATATCAAGCATATGGTTAGTCAAACAATAGTTGATGATATGAAAAACTAGGGATGACTTTGTACAAGGTCATCCCTAGTTTTTCATATCATCAACTATTGCAACAACCCCCATTTTACCGCCAGCAAATCCACCGCATTTTTGCTCTCTTTCAAGCCGAGACCTGTACTTTTACGATACACTTTAATAGCGTGTAACCGACTCCCCGTTTCTAAGCAGTGCCGTATTTCTTCCAATGCTGTAGAACTTCTTCGCCTAAGATGTGCCTCGTATTGAGCTACAAGCATCTCGTCTGCCATCATCTCTACCGCCATCTTTGCCTCTTTGAGGCTTGCCTTTGTCTCTTCTTTATAGAGTTTGATCGCCTGTATCTTTTGATGTTCGCGAAGCAAGCGTTGAAGCTCTTTGGGGTGCTTGAGTAGCACATCTAATTCAGCTTTGCGCTCTAACCAACGCTTTGTGCTTGTAGGCTCGGAACGGTGCGAAAGCGCCTCTACCACAATCGTAATAGCGCCTTCGAGAAGAGCAGTTAAAAGGTCTCTTATCATGTCTCGACTCAACTTTCTTTCTCTGGTTTCTACATCGGTTGTCGCAAACCCCATTTTATCTCTAGCATATTCACTGCTTCTACCCCCTCTAACAATCTTGCTCCCAATAGTGGTGTAACTCCATCCAACCACCAACAAGTTCCGCCAGCCCACATAAGCTTTCGAGGATAACAAGCATAAATCCTCCTCAATATTATATGTAGCTATACAATATATAACATATAGCTATTTTCATGTCAAGTACGTAGAGGTTAAAGGTGAGTGTCAACTTTTTAAGAGAATAAAAGTAAGTAACTACTTATACATATACTACAGACATGATGCAGCAACAAAAAGAAAATTTAGTAAACTCAAAAGTGTAACCCAGAATGTTATCTACCCTGACTTGCTACAGACTATCCCGCCATTGATTGAGGCCGCTATTAGCATTAACATTGCTGAAAAGACTTGACAGGTAAGCATATACTTACATATACTGTAAACATGGTACAGAAACAAGAAGACAACATAGTACAGGTGGACGTATTTCACGCGATCTCTGACCCAACACGGCGCAGACTGCTCGATCTTGTTGCGAACGGTGAGCAACCTGTGAAGACACTGGCGCAAGCCTTCGCTATGTCACGACCAGCAATTTCACAACACCTGCGCATTCTAAAGCAGGCGGGTTTGGTCATAGAACGCAGAGTTGGGCGCGAACATCTCTACCAATTACAAGCGGCTCCCTTGCACGAAGTCAGTGATTGGGTCCAGCATTATGAACACTTCTGGCGGAAAAGCCTTGAGTTACTTGGCGAACATCTGGACTCGACGCCATGAATGGAAAGGGTATTATTCAAATTGTCTTCTATCCTCACTCTCTACAAAAAGTGTGGGCTGCCCTCACCGAGAGTAATGCGCTCTCTCAGTGGCTCTTGCCCAACACGTTCGAGTTACGTGTAGGACACCGTTTTACCTTTCGGGAAGAGACATTTCGTAAGCACGACGGTTGGAATGGCATTGTCGAGTGCGAGGTCATTGAGGTTGAACTCTTACACCGACTCGCTTACACATGGTCAGCGCATCCTGGTCTACCAGAGATGCTAATCTCATTCACATTGGAACCTGTAGCAGGTGGAACACTGCTCCGTTTAGAGCAGAAGGTATTTGCCAGAACACAGCAAGTTGGAGCATGTGTGCAGAAAGCTCTACCATCGCTTCACGCGCTCCTTGCAGGAGGTTTACCACATATGGCACGCTTTTTCCGTATCGAAGTTGACGAGTCAGCCCTTACCGACGCTCTCTACGATTTTGTCACCGACCCACGTACATCACGTAACGAACGACCCGTTGTGCAAGAACTTCACAGCTTTGTCCCCGAAATGGTCTCTGTCCTCGAACACATGATCCTCGATGGTGTCGAGGAGCGACAAGACGTAGCCGATTACGTCAACTTTGTCTTTGGACGTTAGTAACACAGGAGGTCATTATGACGACGCAAGAGAATAAAGCCATTATCCGTCGCTACTTCGATGAAGCCTTAAATCAGCATAAGGTCGCCACTGTAGACGAGATTTTTTCGGAGGACTTTATTGGCTATGCGCCTCGTGGTACTACGAGTGACCTAAATACATTTAAAAATGCCTTCATGATGTCGCACAAAGCATTCCCCGATCTGCATGTCACTATCGAAGACCAGATTGCAGAGGGCGACAAGGTAACAACGCGCTGGAAAGCTTCTGGTACACATCTGGGAACATTTGCTGGACTCGTTCCTCCAACACATAAGCCTGTAACAATCACTGCGCTACATATTCATCAAGTGGTAGATGGTAAAATCGTGGCACTCTGGGAACAAATCGACCTTTTTGGCCTCTTCCAGCAACTCGGCTTCTTCCCTCCTGTAGGCTAGAGCCACTCTCTATACGGGTCTGATTTCATCGCGCGCTCTGACATTGCAAATGGGCAAGGGGGTGTGATGAAATCAGACCCCATACGCATCAAGCGAAGAACTGCTGAGTTTGCAATCGCTTGTGAGGCCGTGGAGCGCATGACAGGGGCAAGCCCATTGACTCCAATGAATTGCTACAAGAGCCTGCAGAGCGGGTTGGGAACATGACAGGGGCAAGCCCCTGTCATGTTCCCAACTCTTCTATGAAAATGTCACATTAACTGTAAACGTATTTAAGAAGAGAACATAAGAAGAATGTTCTTCCTTTGCTTTGTCAATGTTCTCTCAATGGGTCTCCGTCCTTCCGGGGGAAAGTGTATGAGGTACTCACATCGTCAGTCGAAGAGAGTCCCCACATCGTCAGTCAGAAAGGCGGTAGACTAACTGAAACAATGAGAATCAGCAAATGCTTCAAGG
>JAABUQ010002769.1_pt1 | contig 33771 bp, 36 predicted proteins | sample 5560001 | NCBI WGS metagenome assembly JAABUQ01 (sample SAMN10711888, study PRJNA513371) | rock metagenome | isolation source: Antarctica rocks | place: Antarctica: Victoria Land, Finger Mt nord | collected 2015-12-18
TGAAAATTCGCGATTTGTTACTGGGACTGTAAAGCCATCCTCGGATCGGATCAAGTCCCGCCCGGGTGAAATCGCGAGATTGGCACCGGAATTCTGGTGAAGCGGCTTCGCGGACGGGGTCCGCCGTCCCGTCCGTCCCCGGGAATCGGCCTCTGCCGTCCGCCTCTCGGTCCTTGCCATCCGCCGTCGGGCCTCTGCCTTCTCCCCGGCGGATTTCCCCGCGAGCTTGAGCCGACGGGCGTGCTTCCCTTACAATGGGGAGGTGCGGAGACCCCTGCCCGGAGGTGCCCCTTGAGCGACTGGGACGACCCGAGACTTTGCGGCGAGCGCGATCGCCTGCTCGACACCCTGCGTGGCTACGGCCGGGTGGCGGTGGCGTATTCCGGGGGGGTGGACAGCGCCGTGGTCGCGCAAGCGGCGCACCTCGCCGCGGGAGACGGCGCCGTCGCCGTGACGGCGGTCTCCGACAGCCTCGCGGCCGGCGAGCTGGAGGAGGCCGAGGCCCTGGCCCGCAAGATCGGCATCGCCCACCGGGTGATCCGCACCGAGGAGTTCGCCGACCCTAACTACCTCCGCAACGCCCCGGACCGCTGCTACTTCTGCAAGAGCGAGCTGTACGGCCGCCTGGAAGGACTCGCCGACTCCCTGGGCGTTGACGCGATCGCCTCCGGCGCCAACACCGACGACGCTGGCGACCACCGCCCCGGCATGCGCGCCGCGGGCGAGCACGGCGTGCGCCACCCCTTGCAGGAGTGCGGCCTGGGCAAGGACCGCGTCCGGGCGCTGGCCAAGGCGTGGGGCCTGCCCACCTGGGACAAGCCGGCGACCCCCTGCCTCTCCAGCCGGATCGCCTACGGCGAGGAGGTCAGCCCCGAGCGCGTCAAGATGGTTGACCAGGCCGAGCAGTGGCTCCGCGCCCGCGGCCTCCGCCTCCTGCGGGTTCGCTACCACAAGGGCGACCTCGCCCGCATCGAGGTCCCCGTCGAGGAGCTGCCCGGCCTGGCCCGGCCCGAGGTCCGCGACGCCCTGGTGGCCGCCTTCCGCGCCCTGGGCTTCAAGTTCGTGACACTTGACCTGGAGGGGTTCCGCTCCGGCAGCCTCAACGCTTTGATCTCCCCGGAAAGCCTCCTGCGCCCGGCCGCCGCCGTCGTGCCGGCCCGCTGACCGGAACCGCGCCGGGACACCCACCGAGATCCCCATCCATGCCCCGGGCGACCTGCCGTTGCGGCCAGACCCTGACGATCTCGGCCGACAGCCCCGACCGGGTCGTCTGCCCGAAATGCGGGGCGCGCGTCCGCGTGCGGCCTCGTCAGGCCGCCACCGGCGACGGATACTTGCGCTTTGTCTGCCCCTGCGGCCGTCGCTTGAAGGTCGACGCCGCCAATCCGCCGACGCACGGCCAATGCCCCGACTGCGACCGGGTCGTCCCGGTCCCCAGGGCGAGCCATTCCCCCTCGGTCTCCGCCCTGCCCGTCGAAATCGAGGGCAAGACGGCCGACCTCGGCCCCGAAGACCGCGAGCGGCTGGAGCATTGGGTCGAATCGCACCGGGCGCCACCCCCTCCGGCACCCGCGCCCCCTCCGGCACCCGCTCCCCAAGCCGGGCCTTCGGGCACTCGCACGGAAGCCGGACTCCGCGTTTGCCCCGGCTGCGGCAGGCCCGTCCATCTGGGTGCCGACACCTGCCGCCACTGCGGCACGCACGTCCCGAAGCGCTGAAGCAAGCCGGGACGGTCGCGCGCCTATTGGCGGCCCGTGGGCGTGATCCGCCGCACGGCCGCGACGATCCGCGCCAGGGCGTCGTCGACCTGGGCCGCCGTCGTGGCCGCCCCCAGGCTGAAGCGGACGGAAGAACGCAGGCGGTCGGCCGGGACGCGCATGGCCAGCAGGGTCGGAGAGGCTTGGGTCGAGCCGCTGGCGCAGGCCGAGCCGAGCGAGGCGGCGACCCCGGCCAGGTCGAGCTGCATCAGCAGGGCGTCGCCGTCCAGGCCGGGGAATCCCACGTGGAGCGTTTGCGGCAGCCGCGAGGCGTCGTCCGCCGGCCCGTTACGGGCGACCGCCCCGGGGCCCAGGGCCGACACCAGCCCCCCCTCCAATCGGTCTCGCAGCGCCACCCAACGGGCGATGCGCGCGGCGGCCTCGGCCTGCCACTGCTCCAGCGCGACGGCCAGTCCGACGGCCAGCGCCACCGGCTCCGTGCCCGGCCGCACCCCCCCCTGCTGGCCGCCTCCCCGCAGTCGCGGCGCGATCGCGATCCCCCGTCGCACCAGCAACAGCCCGACGCCCGCGGGCCCGTGGAACTTGTGGGCGCTGGCCGCCAGGGTGGCGACCCCCAGCGCGTGAAAGTCCACCGGCACCCGGCCGACGGCCTGCACCGCGTCGGTATGCACCGGCACCCCTGGTCCCGAGGCCAGGGCCGCCAGCCTGCCGACCGGCTGAATCGCGCCGGTCTCGTTGTGGGCCAGGATCAGGGTGGCCAGCCGCGTTTCGGGCCGCAGGGCGTCGGCCATCGCGTCGGCGTCGGCCAGGCCATCGCGCCCGACCTCCGGGCGGTCGACCTGCCACCCCCCTGCCTCCAGGTGCGCCACCGGCCCGGCGACGGCGGGATGCTCGATCGGGCTGGAAAGGAGGTGGCCGGGCCCATCCGCCTGGCATGTCAGGCCGAAGATGGCCAGGTTATTCGCCTCGGTCCCCCCCGAGGTGAAGACGACCTCCGCCGGCTCGGCCCCGAGGATGCGCGCGACGGCCTCCCGCGCCCCGTCCAGGGCGCGCCGGGCCCCTCGGCCGGCGGCGTGGCGGCTCTCGGCGTTGCCCGCGGCCAGCCAGTGCGGTCGCATCGCCTCCAGGACCTCGGGGGCCAGCGGTGTCGTCGCGTTGTGGTCGAGGTAGATCGGTTCCATGGGAAAGTGGCAAATCCGGTTGTGCCGTCTTAAAAAGCCAGGCTCACTCGGGGCGTGGCGGGTCGGCCGCGACGGGAAGCCAAGGGCGCCGAGCCGCATCGCTCGTACTTAATGGGAGGATGGAGGGACGCGTCAACCCAGCGACCGCAGCGTCAGCACCAGGCCGACGAGGAACACGGGGATGCCCAGCAGGTACAGCGGGCCGGCGATCAGGGCGACGCCCAGCACCATCAGGGTGAACCCGATGAGCAGGGTCGTCAGCCGGCCCAGCAGCTCGATGACGCGGGCCAGCAGGCGGAACGGCAGGGTGAGGACCGACCAGAGCGCTGAGAACATGGCGGAATCCTAACACACCCCGGCACGGGCCCGCCGGGAGCCGGCGATCTTCGCGCGATCTTGGCCTTGCCGAAAACGGGGGCTGGGGGTCCAATGTCCGCGCCGCCAGAGGGGGATTCGCCGGAAAGGGCGACCCCTTGGCTCGGGCGGGTCGTTTCGGCTTGGCAAGGAGGCCGAGGCCGTGCGCAAAGGGCTCTTCGCCTTGGTACTGGTGGCCGCGTCCTTCGCCGGGGGCGCCGCGATCAATGGGCCGGGCCTGGCCTGGGCCCGAGGCCTGTTCGAGAAACTGGCCCACCCGAGGGTCGCGGCCCTCGCCCGGGTGGCGACGCCCCGGGAGGCCGACGAACCGCCGCCGCCGGGGCGCCCGGACCCGGCATCGGATATCCCGGAGGCGGCGAGGGCCCCGCTGGGACTCGACGCGCCGCGGCTGGCCCCGCCCCCCTCGCGGTCGAGGCCCGAGGCGCCCGCACCGCCGGAGCCGCTCGCCCCGCCGGACCTGGGGCCGCCGGCGCTGCCGGACCTCAAGGCGAATGACGGCGACGGCGACGGCGACGGCGAGAAGCCCGACGCGGGCAGGCCGAGGCCGCTCCCGGTGGCCGGTCCCCCCCTCGTCCCCGCGCCGCCGATCCCGACGCCGGAGGGTCCGGCGAAGACCGACCGGGCGGTCGCCCATGCCGGCGGGTCCGCCGCGCCGCGCGACTGGGCGGGCCTCCGCAAGCGAATGGTCGCCCTGGGCGTTGCCCGTTACTGGGTGGAGGGGGAGCCGGGCGGGCCTTGCCGGTTCCGCTGCGTGATCCCCACGGCCGGCGGGCAGGCCGTGGGGCAGCATTTCGAGGCCGAGGGGGACGACGACTTCCACGCCGCCGAGGCCGCGATGCGCCGGGTCGTCCTGTGGAAGGCCACCGAGGCCCCCTGATCGCCCCGCCCGCTCCCGCCGCCCGCTTGCCGCCCCCTTCTCCGGGGCATTAGCATGGGGCGATCTTCCGTCCCGTCCCGTTCGCCGAGGGCCCGAGCATGGCCGACGTCCCGATGGTCAAGCTGGTGCTGATCGTCACCGGGAGCACGCTCCGGGCCGAGGACGTTGACCGCCCGCTGGCCTACTACCTGAAGCAGGAGGTCGAGCGGAGCCTGGCCGACCTCGACCCCGCCGTCGGACCCTTCAAGGTCGTGGTGGTGGCCGACTTCCGATGGCTCAACGACGAGCCCCTGCAACGCCTGCCGACGATCTCCGTCGGGGGCCCCGGCGTCAACGCGCTGGCCGGCCAGTGGGTCGAGGAGGAGCTGGAGTTCTCCCTGGCCGTCGAGAAGCAGTACTACATCCAGATGGACCCCGAGCTCGAGTCCCTCCGCGTCAGCATCTGGGGCATGGATAACCCGACCACCCAGATTGCCGTCTCCGTGTTCCTCACCCGCTTCCTGGAACGCTTTCTCCGCCGCTGCGACGAAGAGTCGATCGACCTGGAATTGGAAGACGACCCCGACTGAACTCCCACCCGGCGCAGGCCCGCGCAGTTCCACCCCGTTCAGCCCAATCCAGAACGCCCCGGTCCCGGCCCCTCCCCGCTTTGGAAATCCGGGAGGGAAATCCGCGCAGTTCTCGCGACGACCCACGATGGTTCGATAAGGAAGGTGCCGGGCGCCTCACGCCCGAACGGCATCAACCCCCACCGCGTCGGTGTGGGGAGACGGGGCCGGGAAGGTTCGACCGGCCCCCTCGGTCCACGAACGAGACCCCCGAGTTGTGGCCGCCCCCGGAAGGGCGGCCGGCGTGACAGCCCCAAGGACAGGGGACTTCGACACATGCCACCCCATTTCTCCCTTCCCGCCCCGTTCCGCCGCCTCACCTCCCCGGCCATCCTGGCCACCCTGATCGTCAACGCCTCGGCGGCCCCGGCACCCGGGGCGGACCTCGCCGTCGTCGACCGCGTCATCACGCAGGATCGCGTCCAGGGCAAGAAGGCCAGCGGTCTGGTGGAACAGTTCACCTACTGGCAGGTCGACTACCGCCTGCGCAACGACGGCCCCGTCACCCTGGAGGTGATGCCCTCGGAAATCGCCGGCAAGGTCGAGGGCTGGGTCTCCAACTCCCGAGTCGCCAGCCACGCCGCCCCCCGGCACTCCGCGCACGCCCTGCGCGGGCCGACCGGCCTGTCGACGTTCGCCGAGGTCATCGAGTCGGCCGACGAGGGACGGCGCTGCCGTGAGCGCGCGACCCTGCGCATCTGGGCCGACGGGGAGGCTCCCCCGGACCCCGCCGCCGCCGCCGAACCCTCGGCGGCCCCCGCCCCCCTGAGCCTGGCGCCTGGCGCCGTCGTGCGGGCGCGGCTCCGGCTGGAGCACCACCACTTCCTTTACGGGTCGTATGACCCCCTGCTCGGCCCTCGGGAGCTGGAGCTTCGCCTGGGCACGGCCTCGATGCGCGACGCCCTGCCCCTGGACCGCGAGCCGCGCGTCCCTCGCAAGGGCGTGTCGTGGCCCCGGCCGCCCGCCGACCGCCTCGACACCCAGCAATTCGTTTCGGCCCCGGACAGCCTGCACCTGGAGGCCCACGTCCCTGGCAATGAGCAGTATCGCTTCGACGACCAGCCGATCCGCTACGCGACCCGGATGCGCCTGCGGTTCTGGTACCTGATCGCCCCCGGCACCCTCGGCGAGTGCCGCGCCCGGGTCGTCCAGTACAAGGACGCCCCGACCGCCTGGAAAGTCCTTTCCGACGGCTGCCGCGACGAGCCGCTGGCCGTCGTCGGCCGCTGGACCCGCGTCGAGCGCACCTTCCGCACCGAGGCCGACGCCACGAGCCTTGCCCTGGACTTCCGCATCATCGTCGGCACCAGGGTCGGCGAACTTTGGATCGACGATGTGACCTTGGAGCCCGTCGACGCCGACGCCTGCGGCCCCTGACCTGTTAAGTCGCCGCCGGGTTCCCGAACCAATTCGGGGACCCGGAGGTCGATTTTTTGGGAACCGGGTGAAATCGTTCTGACCTGGTTTCGGGTCCGCTAGAATGGGGCGACAGGAGCCCCTCCCATGCGATCGCCACGGTTCGGAATCCGCACGATGATGGTCGCAACGATCTGCGTGGCTGCCCTGCTACGTTGGGCGACGACCAGACCCTATCCCGTCTCTTGATTCACGTTTGCGGACTATCAAGTTTTTTGGTCGGATGGCACGAGGACGACGATTGCTGGGCCTGTCTGGAACATGGTGACAATCACGCGATACATTTTTTCATCATCGTGGACTGGCCGGATGGGAGCCGGGGCTTCTATCTGACGCCTCGCCAATCCCCCGCAAGGTATCGCGGACCATGACCCTAACCCGCCCCCGGCTCACCGTCCGCCGCCTGATGATCGCCGTGGCGGTCGTGGCGGTGATCGCCTGGGCTGGCAAGATGCTGTGGCTGTCGGCCGCGTACCAGCAAAGGGCCCGGGCGTATCTGTCGAGTATCCCCCCTTACATCTATTGGGGACCCGGACCGATAGAACCCCCTCGCACGCCCCACAACCTGTGGGCTCACGAGATGGCGGATAAGTATTGGCGTGCCGCCCGCTACCCATTCCTCCCCGTCCCATCCGATCCCCCCGAACCCGAATGACCTAAAGACTTCGCTTGCCGGGTCTTTTCAGCCGTCCGATGTCCGTCCAAGGTTTTTGGAAGAAACATGGTTGATGCTAAACCTCGCGCGGTGATGCGTTACTTCATAGGTGGACGAGGGTTTAGCAACAAAGCCAACCCGATGGGGGTCTGAGTAAGATAGCAGGAATCGCTGCGTGTCGCGAAGATCGGGAGGATGGGAAAGGTCCGAATCGGCCGGGCCGGAGGGCTCGTCGCGATTCCCGTTGGCGAGTCGGGCCGGGGTCGGATAAACTGATCGTCCTGAGCATTGAGCCATCCATTCTCATTCCCGTCGGAATCTCCGCGTGAGGGCCGCGACGATGAACTCCCCGCGACTGCGCACCCGTCGGCTTCCGCTCCTAGGCCTGGCCTTCGTCTGCCTCGCCGCGGCGGCCCCGCCGGTTGACGAGGTGCTTGAGGGCAAAGGCTTGAGCAAGTCGGGCCCCTATTATGTCCTGCCGGCGGAGGCCGACGTCGCCAAGGCATCCGAGAAGGTCAAGGCGCTTCAGAAGGCGCTGGTGGCCGCCGCCATGAGGCAGCGGGCCATCGAGATGCAGGACCTCGCGAACAAGAACCTCATCATCGAGTACACTCAGCAGAGTCGCGCCCTCCGCCAGCAGAAGGCGATGGTCTCGACTGTTCAGGAGCGCAACCAGATCGTCGACGTGTCGAACGAGCTGATCGACCGCATCAACCTGCTCTCGCGGGAGGTCGAGGACGCCAAGTCACTCAAGAAAGAGGTCGCCGCGGCCGTCGCCGAGCGTCGCGAGCCGTTTCTCCAGGAACTGGAGGAGCTGGTCAAGCTCGTCGGGGAAACCAACACGCAATATGCCACCCTGGCCGGCGATTCGGAGGTCGTGGCAGCGCTGGCTCGGCTCAACAAGGACCCCAAGGCGGGCGCCAAGCTCGGCCCTTCGCGCACCTACCAGGCCTACGCCAAGGCCCTGAAGAAGGCCCAGGGCCTGATCCAGTCCGAGTCGATCCCGCTCCAGGAGAACAACGGCACCTTCGAGGTCTCCGTCACCCTCAACGGCAAGCTCAGCAAGCCGATGGTCTTCGACACCGGCGCCGGGATCATCTCGCTGCCGGCCGCCCTCGCGAAGGAGGCCGGGATCGTGCCGGGCCCCGAGGACCCCAAGATCGAGCTGACGACGGCCGACGGGCGCGTCCATGAGGGGACGCTGATGACCCTCAAATCGGTGCGCGTCGGTAAGTTCACGATCGAGAACGTCGAGTGCGCCGTGATGCCACCCAACCTCAAGAATGCCCCCCCGCTCCTCGGCGGCAGCTTCCTGAAATTCTTCACCTACAAGCTCGCCCCCGAGTCCAGCACCCTGACCCTCTCGAAGATCGGCGGACCCGAGGTCGATGCCGTCCGCCCGGCGGACAAGAAGCCGGGCAAGGGGAGAAAGAAGTAAGGGCAGATGGCAGGATCGGTCTGAGTCATCCCGCCCCAAACGCACGTGGTCAGGCCGAGGCGGGCGTGGGTGCGGGATCGATGTGGTGGCGGAACCAGAGTTCGAGCATCAGAAGTCCCCAGAGCCGATACGCGTTGTCGCGGCGGCTCTGAACATGGTCATCAATGAGCGCGGCGACGGCCTCGGGGCGGAACAGGCCGCGGCGCAGGGCGACCGGGTCGAGCAGGACGGCGCGTAGCTCGTCCTTCAACTCGCCCCGGAACCAGCGGTCGACCGGGACGCCGAAGCCCATCTTCGGGCGGTCGCGGATCTCGCGCGGCAGGAGGTCGGCGAAGGCCTGTTTCAGCACGGCCTTGGATCGCCCGGGGCGCAATCGGAGCTTGCGGCGCGCGGGCATGGCCAGGGCCAGCTCGACGACGCGATGGTCCAAAAAGGGGCCGCGGCACTCCAGGCCGTGCGCCATGCTGGCCAGGTCAACCTTGACCAGGAGGTCGCCCGGCAGATATGTCAGCAGGTCGGCGATCATCGCCCTGCTGGCCACGTCACGCCTCGGCGCGACCCCCAAGGCCGCCGACAGAACCGACGCCGGGTCGGCCCCCTCGGCATCGGGGTCGGCTCCGGCGTTGGCGGTCTCGGCCAGGAGGTCGAGAAACCCGTCGCTGTACAGGGCGGTCCGCCCCGCCTCGTCGAACAGGCAGACCCAGCGCAGGTAACGCGCCTCGGGCGGGTCGGCGATCCCCTCGATGAGTCGCCGGACGCTTCGCAGGCGCGTCTTCGCCCGCGACGAGGCCGGCAGAGCGCGGGCGATCGGGCCGCCGATCCACCGGCGGAGGCCCTCGGGCCAGGTGTCCAGTAGCTCCGTCAGGGCCAGGGCCCGGTAGCGGTCGTAGCCGGCGAACAGCTCGTCCCCGGCGTCGCCGGTCAGCGCCACGGTGACGTGCCGCCGGGTCTCGCGCGCGACGTGCCAGGTGGGCAGGGCCGAGCTATCGGCGAACGGCTCGTCGAACTGCCGTGACAGGTCGGGCAGAGTTTCCCACGCCTTGGGGGCGACGACGAAGGCGTGATGCTCCGTCCCGAACCGCGCGGCGGCCACCTTCGCATAGCGGGTCTCGTCGAACGCCGGGTCGTCGAAGCCGATCGAGAAAGTCTGGACCGGCCGGTCGGAGGCCGCGGCCATCAGGCCCACGACGATCGTCGAGTCGATCCCGCCAGACAGGAAGGCCCCCAGCGGCACGTCGGCCACCATCTGCTCGCGGACCGACTCGGTCAGGGCCCCGCGCAGGCGTTCGGCGTCCTCGCCCGGCGGCCGGTCGACCTCGGTTTCCCACTCGGGGTTCCAGTAGCGCCCGAGGGTCAAGGCCCCCTCGTGCCAGGTCGCGAAGTGCGCCGGCGGGAGCTTGTAGACCCCTTGCAGGATCGTCCCCGGGTGGGGGATGTAGCCATACGTCAGATAGCGGTCAATCGCGCGGGGGTCGACCGCCCTGGGCACGTCGGCCTCGGGGAGGGCGAGCAGCGCCTTCAGCTCGCTGGCGAAGGTGATGCGGCCCCGATCTGGCCGGTACAGCAGCGGCTTCTGGCCGAGGCGGTCGCGCCCCAGGACCAGCGTCCGCCGCCGGGCGTCCCAGATCGCCAGGGCGAACATCCCTCGCAGGAGGGCGAACATCCCGGTCCCCTCATCCTCGTAGAGGTGGACCAACACCTCGGTGTCGCCCGCCGATCGGAGCGTGTGCCCACGCGCCTGCAACCGCCGCCGCAGGGCGGGGAAGTTGTAGATCTCGCCGTTGAAGACCGTCCAGATGGCGCCGTCCTCGTTCGCCAGCGGCTGATGCCCGCCGGGCAGGTCGACGATCGAGAGCCGGCGGAACCCCAGCGCGGCATGGTCGTCGCGATGCGTCCCCGAGTCGTCCGGCCCCCGGTGCTGGAGCCGCGCGACCATTGCCCGCAAGTCGCCGTCGGTGGGGGCGCGGCCGGCGTCGGTCCAGGCCGCGCCGCAGATCCCGCACATGGCGATAAAACCCCGTCGCGGAAGGTGTCGCCTTGCGGCGTCGTCGACCGGCCTCGGCGCCGGCCCCAGCAGACTCTATCGCGCCGGGCCGGGACGCACCACCAGGCAGGCCGCCGGATGGATTGCTCGCCAAAGCGCCTGAGGATATCGTGACCGGGGTCGGCGCCCGGAAACGCGGCCTCACGGTGTGCTGGCGGTTCGCGTCGCGTTCCCGGGCGCGGGGGCGAATCTTCGATCAAGATCAGGATGCCATGCCCGTCTGGTTCCGGTCGCTGGGATACATGACGCTGGTGTTCGCCGCGTGGCTCGTCGCCGCTCCGGCGGCCTTGTTGCTCGTGGAGCGCGGCAGGTTCGATCTCGCTTTGCGTGCCCCGCCCTGGCCGGCGATCGGCGCGGCGACCCTGATGTTGGGGCAGGCGCTGGCCCTGGTGGCCGGGGGCTACCTGACGGTCGTGGGGCGCGGAACCCCCTGGCCGCTCGACCCACCGGCGCGGCTCGTGACGACTGGCCCGTATCGCCTTGTCCGCAACCCCTTGGCGATCGCCCTCCTCTTGATGGTCGCGGGCGAGGCCCTGGTGATCCGCTCGCGATTGCTCTGGGTGATCTGGCCGCTGACGCTGGCCTACCTGCAGTTCCTCGCCGGCCCCTGGGAAGATCGCCAGTTGAAGGCGCTCCACGGGCGGGACTACCTCGCCTACAAGGCCCGCGTCGGGAAGTGGCTCCCCAGGTCCACGCGGGGGGAAACGCCGGGGCCTCGCGCCCATTGACGAGCGCGAGGCCCGGCAAGGTGGTCATCGACCCTGATCCGAGTTCACCACTGGATGGTGCCGAGGTTCTGGTTGTTGATGAGGATCGTGCCGGCGGGGACGACCGAGCCGGGGGGCAAGGTCGAGTTGGACACGTAGGCACGCGAGCCGATGGTCGAGCCCGAGCCGATGGCCGAGCTGAAGACGACGGCGCCGGGGCCGATCCCGACGTCGTTGCCCACGGTGGTTGCGCCGGCGGGGCTGCCCAGGATGCGCGAGCCGCTGCCGGCGTCGAGGTTCCGGCCGATGGTGATCGTGCCGCTGCCCGGCGAGTGAATCGACACGTCCCGGCCGGTCTGGGCGATCGACCCGATGGTGATCGGCTGCCCCTCGTCGCCGCGGAACGAGTTGCCCCGGCCGAGGTGGTGGGAGATCGAGGACGGCCGATCGCCGAAGACCACCTGGCCGGTGACCCGGGCGCGGAAGCTGGAGAAAAGGCCCTGCACGCTCTGGCCGGAGCCGCCGAGGAACCTCGGCCCCTGGCGGGCCGGCTCGAACCGGACGGTCGGGTTGCCGGGCTCGACGCTGGCGCCGCGGACGGTCGCGAGGTTGCCGTTGTTGATCCCCGTGGTGGTCAGGGGGACGCCGGGCGAGGTCCCGGTGGCGGGGTTGCCCTGGTACAGCGCCGTGTAGCCGGCGGCCAGGGCCACGTTGTTGGACAGGTACGAATTGAGCGTCGCGAGGTCGGCGGCCGTCACGGGCACGACCTTCCCCAGCGCCGGGTTGCCGGCCTCCGCCTGGGTCGAGACGTTGGCCCCGGGCAGGACGCGGAACCCCGACGGGATCGTGACGCCGGGGCCGACGCGGGCCTGGGTCGAGACGATCGCGCCGGGGGAGACCGTGCCACCGTCGATCAGCGCGTTGGCCCCGACCATCGCCGCGGCCGACGCGGCCTCGACGCCGAAGCCGCCGACCTGGGCCGGCCCGCGCACCGTGGTCCCGGCGCCGATGTAGACGTTGTCGCCGATGACCACGCCGATCGCCCCCGGCAGGCGGTCCGGGTTGCCCAGCAGGACGGCGTCGTCCTGGACAGTCGAGGCGCTGCCGATCTTGATATACCCCGACGGGCCGGCGTTGAGCGTCGCGTAGGGCGCGATGAAGCTCTGGCGGCCGATCTCAACGTGCTTGCCGAAGTTGATGCGCACCGAGGGGTCGACGAAGCTCGCCGACGAGGCCGAGGCGCCGAAGGGCAAGACCGGGGTGTTGGGGCGCACGGGTGAGGCTCCGGAGGGCGAGAACAACACGGCGGCGATGGCGTCGTGAGTCGGCGAGCCCGCCGCCAGCAGCAACCTGTCCTCGAAGCGCTCGGCCAGCGGCCGATACCGGCGCGGTCGTGGGCGGGACGTTCGGTTCATCGCGTCACCGGGTTGGGCGAGGTCGTGGGCGGGGGGTCGGGCTTCGGGCGCTCCGTCGGTCGTCTTATCGGCGTCCCTCGCCGCCGAATGCAGCGACTCCGACGGGGGTGGGGGACGCCGGCAAGGGTCGCGCAACCCGCGCGGGATTTGCCGAGGGGACGCGCGATGGAGTAGCGTGGGGGCCGCCGCGACCGATTCGATTTCCCGCAACCCGCGGAGAACGCCCCGCGATGCCTGCCCCTTCCACGAGTCCGACACCGACACGTGCCCGGATCGACATGCCCTGGGGCGACCAGCCGCCCGTCCCCCTGGAGCTGCCGGCGGACTGGCCCGAGGCCCAGGCCGCCTGGCCCGACCTTGACGGGGCGCTGGCCGACTATCCCGCGGCCCTGGTCCGGGCGCTGGACGACCCGTTGGGGGGCGTCGCGCTGGCGGAGGGGCTCGGGCCGGGCAAGACCGTGGCGATCGTCGTGGACGACCCGTCGCGGTGGACCCCTGTGCGCGAGGCCCTGCCGATCCTGCTGTCGAGGCTGACGGCGGCGGGCGTCCGCGAGTCCGACGTGACCCTGAGCGTGGGGGTGGGACGCCATCACGCGGTGGACGACGCCGCGATGCGCAGGCGGGTCGGCGACGGGATCGTCGACAGGCTGCGGTGCTTCAGCCCGCCGGTGGACGACCTCTCGCAGTACGTCGACCTGGGCACGACGCCCGAGGGGGTGCCGGTGCGGGTCTTCCGCCCGGTGGCCGGGGCGGACGTGCGCTTTCTGATCGGCTCGGTGCTGCCGCACTTGCAGGCCGGGTTTGGCGGTGGGTACAAGCTGGTCTTCCCGGGGACGAGCCACCGCTCGACGCTGGGGGCGCTGCACCACCAGGGGCTTGGGGGCGACGCCGGCCGGCTGCTGGGCGGCGACGCCGTGGCGAACCCGATGCGGCGGGCGATCCACTCGGCGGCGGCGTTGTTGCCGGGCCGCAGCGTGTCGATCAGCCACCTGATGGGCGACCCCGGCCAGGTCCTGCGGGTCGTTTCCGGGCGCCCGGAGGCGGTCCAGGACGACCTGGCGGCCGAGGCCCGCCGCCGCTTCCGCTTCCGCGCCGCGGCCGGCGAACCGGCCGACCTGGTTGTGGCCGGCAACGACCCCTGGCCGGGCGACCCGATGCAGAGCTTCAAGGTCCTGTTACAGCACCGCGCGGCCGGGCGTCCCGGCGGCGTCCTGGTCGGGTTCTTCCGGACCGAGCCGGGCGAGATCGACCGGTCCTTCCCGATGCCCCTGGCGCGGGCGTTCGCCGCCACCGGCGGCGTGGGCGCCTGGGTCACGCGCCACGGCCTGGTCGCGGTCGACGGGCTCGCCGCCGCGGCCAAGGCCCCCTTCTCGTTCCTGCTGCGCTGGGCCCGCGAGCTGGTGGTCGACCGGACGGTCCTGGTCTACGCCCCCCTGCTCCGCGAGCGGCTCGGCCCGCGTCTGGGCCCGGTCCGCCTGTTCGCCGAGCAGCCCCCCCTGTGGCGGGCCGCCGCCAAGGCCCTCGCGCCGATCCGCGCCCCCCGCGTCCGCGTTTTCCCCAAGGGGGGTCTGACGTACTGCCCGGAGGGCGATTGATCGGAGCCGCTCTCAATCCCCGTGCTTCTCCCGCAGCCTGGGCGAGAGCCGCAGCATGAGTTGGGCGCGCTCGAACTGGTCGAGCCACTCGGACATGACGAGGGCCATCGCGTCGGCGTCGGGCGGGACCAGGCCGGTCGGGCAGGACGGGCCGAGCTGGTCGACGGCGAGCTGACGGTAGCGCGAGACCGTGCGGTCGCCGTAGCGGGCGACCTCCTGGAAGTCTTCGCTCAGGAAGACGACGACCGGGACGCGGTGGCCGCCGTTGACCGCCAGGGCGTCGCGGACCTCGGGCCGGGCGTCGCGGTCGAGGAACCGCACGTCGATGGCCCGCGGGGCGGCCTTGGCGAAGTGGTCGAAGATCGGGCACTGGTTGATGCAGTCGCCGCACCAGGCCCCGTTCAGGACGAGCACCGGCATTCGCCGCACGAACCCGCCGAGCAGCGCGACCTGCGCGGGCGTCAGGCCGACGCGCCCGTGCATGGCGTCCCAGCGGGGGCGTGTGGCTTCCGTCGCGTACCTGTCCAGGAAGGCGCCATAGGGAAGGGCCTTGTCGAAGAGCGCCGACCAGTCCATCGGGGGGTTCTCGATCCAGGGGTATCGGGCCGGCGGGAGAGTCCCGGCGTGCCCATTCGGGAATTGTACGCGATCTCCGGCCGGTTCCTTAACGGTCGTCCCGGACGATCCGCGCCAGCCGGGCGCGGCCCGGGGTCTGCCAGGTGTGAAGGCCCAGCCAGCGCGCGGCGAGGGGCGCGGGGACTGGCCTCGCGGCCTCCAGAATCAGCTCCCGACCGCGGGGCTCGGGCGCCGTCAGCGCGGCCGTGCCCAACGCTTCCGTCGGGAGCATTGGGGCGGCGCCGTGGCTCGCGAGCTTCAGCAGGTGGCGCGTGCTCAGGCCCGGCTCGGCGGCCTTCAGCACCGCGACGACCCCCGCGAAATAGGCCGCGGCGTTCGATGAGCCGTACGAGACCTGGCCGTCGGTGAAGAACGCCCGCGAGTCCTCCAGCACGAGGTCCGGCTTGACCCGGCGGTCGGCGGTCGGACCGACGGACGAGCCAGGCCCGTTGTCGCCGACGGTCACGACCATCGGGTTGTCGGCCGGCGGAAAAAGTTCCTCCTGGCCGGTCGCGTCGAGGAACTCCACCGCATCCGTCGGCGCGTCCCGCCCCGGCGCGACGAAGGTCTCGCGGCTCGCGGTGAGCAGGATGCGGATGCGGTCGTCCGCCGTGAAGTGCCCCGATCTCGCCCGGACGCGGATGCGGTAACACGAATCGGCGCGGTCGGGGTTGGCCGGCAGGTTGGTCAGGACGACGCGCTCGCGAGGGTTGCGGCTCTCGTCCGGGCCGGCGGCGTGCGCATCGCGAACCTGGGCCTTGTCGCCGGAGCCGACGCGACGGCCCGCCCAGTCCTCGACGAAGAGGTCGAGGTCCTTGCCGGTGCCGGCGTCCTCTTCGCCCCGGTAGTCGTTCCAGATCAGGGTCACGGTCACGGTGTTCTCGTCGACGCGGTTGCGGAAGCGCAAAGCGGTGACGTCCGGCTTCGGACGCAGGCGGAGGTAGGCGTCGGGCAGGAGCCGCACCGGCCCGTTGAAGACGCGGTGGCCGTAATTGCCCGCGGCGTTGACCCACAGGATTCCCGCGGCCGTCGCGTCGGCGACGATGTTATTGATGAAGCCCCGGCCGTCGCCGTTGCCGCCCCCCTCGAACGTCCCGCTGAAGAGGACGACGTCCACCCGCTCCTCGATCGCGTACCGCACCGCCCGGCGCAGCATGGTCGGGCCGTTGGCGTTGAGCAGGAAGAACTTCGGCCCCTGAGGACGCGCGCCGGTGACCGCCCAGACGATCTGGGCCATCACCCGGCCGTGGGAGTTGCCCGGCTCGAACGGCTTGCGGTACTCCGGATCGCCCAGGCCGAAGCGGCGGATGAACTCCGGGTCGTAGTGCTCGACGACCACGGCGTCGCCCGGCAGGTAGGGGCGCCCGCTCTCGATGCCCTCGAAGCCGTAATCCAGCACGGCCACCTTGATCGCCTCGACCCCGGCGACGCCCTCGTACTCCGGCACCAGCCCGAGCCGCTTGCATACCGCGCGGGCGTCGATCAGGCGCGAAGCGGAGGGTGTGCGTCCGGTCCTTGCCGCGCCCGGCCCTGGCGTCGGCCCCGGCACCGGCGCCGGCCCGTCGGTCTGCGCCGTTCCGGCCCGGCCGAACGCGAGGAGGGCCAGCAGGCAGGTCGTCACTCCCCAACGCATGGGCTCCTCCCGCGAACGACAAGCCGGCGACCCCCGCGTACGGCCACGCGGGGGTCGGCGGGGTGATCGGAGTCCAGCCTCATCCAACCGACTTCCGAACGATCAAACGGCGTCAGCGGGTTCCTGTATCCGCACGAACCGGCGGGTGCCGGAAGTTTACCAGCAGCCGTACCAGTACGGCGAGTAGAAGGACGTCTGGAGCAGATACCCGCCGCCGTACCCACCATAGCCGAGTCCGCCAAAGCCGAGCCCGCCGTATCCGAGTCCACCGTATCCACCATAGCCGAGGCCGCCATAGCCGAGGCCACTGTATCCGAGGCCGCCGAACCCGTAGCCGCCGTAGCCAAGGCCACCGTATCCGAGGCCAAGGCCGCCGTAGCCAAGGCCACCGTATCCGAGTCCGCCGTAGCCGAGTCCGCCGTAGCCGAGCCCAAGCCCGCCGTATCCGAAGCCGAGGCCACCGAAGCCACGACCGAATCCGCTGTAGCCGTATCCACCGAAGCCACGACCGAATCCGCCGTAGCCAAACCCACCGAAGCCACGACCGAACCCGCCGTAGCCACGACCGAACCCGCCGTAGCCGAACCCGCCGAAGCCGTGGTAGCCCCAGGACTGGGAAGGGGTTTCCCCATCCAGCTCGCTGGCCTTCGGGGCGACGGCGCGGGACGCCATCGAGGACAGGCCGGGCTTCTTGGGGCTGCCTGCCTTCGAGACCGATGCCGGAAGGGTCGGCGACTTCCCTCCGAACTCCGCATCCAGCTCACTCGCCCGGAGCGACGGCCCCGCGAGCAGCATCACCGCCAGGCACGAGAGGTATCGAGTCATGGTTGCCTCCTGTCAGATTGGCGAACCCCGGGGCCCGCATCCTCTTCCATTCTATGCTCAAGGAGGGGGCCGGTCACTCGGCATCCCCCCGATATTGACGGGGAATCCGCCCGGCGGTGACGGGTGGGGGCGGAACTTTCGAGCGGTTTCGCGGCCCCTCACCAGAAGTGCCAGGCCCTCGCGCCAAGGACGTAGACACCCAGGGCAAGGTTGGCCGCCATGTGGCTGACGACGCAGGCCGACACGCTTTTCGTCCGGTGCAGGAGCCAGGCCCAGGCCAGGCCGCAGAGCAGCGCCGGCAGCCATTCCGCCGGGTGCGCCGAGACGAACAGCGCTGCCGTGACCGCCGCCGCCGCGGGCGTCACCTTCCCGATGGGGACCTTGGTGAAGTCCGGGTCGATCACCCAGCGCATCAGGAACGAGCGCCAGAAGAGTTCCTCCACCAGCGGCACCAGCACGACCAGGCCGAAGACGCGGGCGACCAGGAACGCGGCCCGGCCGGCCGTCGGCAGCGTGTTCGGGTCAAACCCCGAGCGCTTGCCGAGGCTTCCGATCGGCGGATAGTGGCCGTCCAGCCCGACCCAGAGCGCGGCGAGGGCCAAACCCAGGGCGACCGCCAGGAGGAGCCCGCCCGCGCCCGGCTGGGGCGTTAGGTCGCGCCAGGCCGACCGGCAGGCCCAGGCCACGGCGGAGACGACGGCGACCTTCAGGGCATAGGCCGTCGCGTACCAGGCCGGGTCCAGCCCGGCGTCGGAGTGCGGCAGCCACCCTTCGGCGGAGGTGATCGCCAGGAAGGCGGCCATCGGGGCGACGTAGGGCAGCCAGGGGCGCGGGGGCCTGGGCGTGTCATTCATCGGCGGACCGAGAGGGAGATCGCCGCTCCCGCGAGACGGTCGGGGAGCGGGCCCGCGATCATCGGTCGGCGTCGGGGCCGTGTCAACGGTCGCGCCGGCCGGGATGCGGAGGCGGGTGAGACGGGACCCCGGGGGAGTCCCGCGACGGCCGGGCTCGGAGGATCTCCGTAAGAAAACGGCCGGTCCCGGCGACAATACAGGGTGGCGGCGCTCCCGAGGCTCGAAGGGACGAGGCCCATGCCCGACTGGGACGCGATCGTGGGACAGCATGGCCGGCTCGTCTGGCGCACCGCCTATCGGATCCTGGGCAACCACGCCGACGCGGGCGACTGCTTCCAGGAAACCTTCCTGTCGGCGCTGTCGGCCGCCCGCCGGCAGCGGGTCGAGAACTGGGGGGGCTTCCTGCAACGGCTGGCCACCGCCAGGGCGCTCGACCGGCTGCGGCAACGGCTGCGGCATCCCGCGCGGGGCGGGCACCTCACCGACGAGGCGGCCGTGCCATGCCCCGCGCCCGGACCTCCCTCGCAGGCTGAGGCCCAGGAACTGAGCGAGCAGATCCGCGGCGCCCTGGCCGACCTGCCGCCCAAGCAGGCCGAGGCCCTCTGCCTGCATTATCTGGAGCAGTGGAGCTACCAGGAGGTTGGCCGGCATCTGGGGATCGCGACCAACGCCGTGGGAAGCCTGCTCCATCGGGCCCGTGCCGGGCTGCGAGAGGCCCTGAGTTCCGTGTCCTCGGGACGAGAAAGCTGAGGTGCCGCCATGAGGCCCGACGACCGGCTCGACCAAGCCCTCCGCGCCTTCCGCGATGTCGACGTCCCCGACGGGCCGCCTTCCGAGATCCTGTCTCGGACCCTGGCGGCCCTGCAACGAGGAGGGTCCAGACCCTCGCTCGCGTCCCTCGCCCTCGAAAGGTTCCAGACCATGCCCCCGATCCTCCGCATCGCCGCCGCCCTGCTGGTGGCCGCCGGCACCACCGGCCTCGTCAGCGTCATGACCTCAAGCCAGAAGGGGCCGGGCGTCGCCTTCGCCGATGCCCTTGTGCACGTCCAGGCCGCCCGCACGATCACCTACACCCTGCGCATCGGCGACGACCCCAAGCCATACCGCGTGTCCCGGATGGAGCCCGGACTCATCCGGACCGAGCTGCCGGGCGGCGACGTCACCATCATGGACCGCACGAAGGGCAAGACCCTCGTGCTCAACGTGACCGGCAAGCTGGCCACGCTCCTGGAAAACAAGGCCGGCGGCCAGGCCGGGCGCGGCGAGGACCAGATCGACCAGCTGCGGCACTTCCGGGGCAAGCCGGAGGAGGACCTCGGCGAGAAGGTCATCGACGGCCGGCCGGCCCGGGGCTTCCGGCTCTCGGCGGGCGGCTGGTCGTCCGTCGTCTGGGTCGACTCCAAGACCGACCTCCCGGTCCGCATGGAGACCCGCAACACCCTCAACGCCGACGGGGCGCAGGCGGTGGTCTACAGCGATTTCGTGTTCGACGCCCCCCTGGATGAGTCCCTGTTCCGCATGACCGCCCCGGAGGGCTACAAAAACCAGGTAATCCCCGTCGCCGGGGACCAGGTCCCGCCGGTCGAGAAGGACTTGGTCGACCTGTTCGGCGCATACGCCGGACGATCGGGCGGCCGGTTCCCGAACGACCTCCAGATGCCCTCCCTCCTGGACGTCCTCAAGGACGTCAAGGTCACGAAGGACGGGCTCGACGAGGCGACCAACGCCTGGATCGCCAAGGTCGGCAAGGGCATCGGCCTGGTCTGGGCCATGCCCCCCGACTCCGACGCCTTCTACTCTGGCAAGGCCGTCAAGCTTGGCGAGGCCGACAAGCCGATCTTCCGATACCGGCCCCACGGCTCCAAGACCTACCGCGTGATCTATGGCGACTTGACCGTGAAGGATGTCGAGCCCGGCCAGATTCCGAGGTGATCGACGTGAGCCTCGTTCCCCAAGCCGAAGGGGCCGATTGGGGCACTCGCCTCCAGTCGGCCCCTTCGCGATTTCGGCGCGCCTCGGCCGGGTCGGCGGACCCGGGCACCCTGACGCCACGCCGGAATTCGCCGGCCCCACCTTCAAATCCACTTCAAGGCAACCAGGGCGGCCAGGTGCTTGCAGACGCCCTCCGGGTCGAGGTCGGCAATCTGATACGTCCACTCGGCGCAGTCGCACTGGGTCGTGCCGTCGCGGAGGCGACAGGCGTGATACGGGCCGTCGTCCGGGTCCAGCAGGCGGGCCAGCCGCCAGAGGATCGGGGCCTCGGGGGTGTCGGGCAGGCGTTTGGCGTGGTAGGTCCGGCCGGCGATGGGGACCAGGACGTAAGGCGGGATGTCGCCGGGTCCCGCGTCGCCCAGGGTCAGGAGGGTCACCGGGGGCTCGGCCAGGGCCTCCTCCAGCGCCGCGCCTCCGACCTCGGCGCGGAGGCGGTCCCAGGAGCGTCGGGCCTCGGCCAGGGCGGCGCGGAAGTGGCAGCTCGTGGGGTGGAAGGGGCCGAGCGACCCCTCCGCCGCCTCCAGGTCGGCCGTCGCCACGTCCAGGATCATCCGGCCCCGCTGCGCCAGCTCGACGGCCCGCCACTTCGGGTCGGTCGGGTCACGGCGCCGGGCCGTCGCGGGGCGGCGTGTGGGAGCCTCGCGAGCGGGCCCCGGTCGCCTGCTAGGCTCCATCCTCCACCCCTGCTTCGGCGTTGGTCGTCAGGTGGACATAGCGCGGCGGGCCGCCTCCGGCATCGGGCTCGGTCGCCTCGACGAGATACGTGCGGCCCCTCCACTCCAACCGCGATCCCGGCGCCCAGGGCGCCCCGGGCCGCGCCGTGCCCAGCAGGGTGACCTCGCGCACCGAGGGCCCGAAGGGCCCCGCCTTTGTCTTCCGCTTCTGCTTCTGCTTCCGCCGTTGCGTCCCCATTCCCCTGGGTCCGCGCGTGAGTATCGCCATCCTTCGCCCTCCACCGGAACCGGGCGGCACGACCCTGACTGTACCGATCAACAGTAGAAGGGGCAAGGGTCGTATGTCCGGTTTTGCCGATTTTTCCGCGCGGGTCGGCGACCAAGGGCCTGCAAGTCCCTCAACTCAGCGGCGACGCCACCAGTGGACCAGTCCGTGGGCTCGGCGCGATCACCTGGCCGGGCAGGGCAACTCCGACCCCTTTTTCCCCGCGGCAGGCTGGCTTCAAACCGACGCCTTTGAAAAATCGCGGGCGAGCGGTGTCGGAGCCAGAAGGCTAGCGGTAAGATCAGGATTTCGGCTGTCGATCCGACGACTAGCCACACTCCCCAACGTCGGGACGCTCCCATGCCAGAAACAGCCAGCGAAGCCGTGCCTTTCCTAACGGCGCGGCAGGTAGAAGGCAAGGCGAGCGATGTGCTCAAGCGGCACAATCTGACGACCGTGCCGATCGATCCGGTGACACTCGCTCGCCGCGAAGGGATCAGGGTCAACAACGCGAAATTCGCCGACGACAACATGGCCGGGATGATCGTCAAGCGTGGCGACGACGTCTCGATGCTGGTGAATTACGACGACCCCCCCTACCGGAAACGCTTCACGATCGCGCACGAACTCGGCCATCATTTTCTGCACCTGCTCGGCGACGGTGAGTACGTCGATAAGGAAGCGAACCTTTTCCGTCGGCAACCGGGCGAGGATGGCACGATGATGCCCCCGGATCGCCGCAAGGAAATCCAGGCGAACATGTTCGCCGCCTCGCTGCTGATGCCGGAAGAGGAGGTCCGCCGGTATTGGATCGAGCGGAAATCCATCGAGGAGCTGGCGAAGATTTTCAACGTCTCCACCGAGGCGATGGGTTATCGGCTCGATTCGCTGGGGCTCGATTGATGGCCGCGAAGGACAAGCTCCCCGCGAAGATGCAGGAGGTTGCGGAGCGGGCCGGCGTCGAAGAGGTCCGCGAACCGGTTACCAGCGAGCAGGTCAACAACATCGGCAAGCTTCAGGACATCCAGGAGCGGGTCAGACGTGATGGCGGTGTTCGCCGAGGTCAGTGCGCTAGTGCTCCTCGTCGTCAAGTATCTTTTCCCAGCCCCGAGCGACAAGATTCTCGAACTCATCGGCCTGTTCAAGTCGAAGGAGCAGATCGGATGATCGATTGCCGCAGTTGCGAGGACGCGGAGCAGGTGGCGGGCTCCCTCAACGGTCGCTCTGCCGGTGGGGCCGATCCGCGGGGATTCCGGGGTCGGAGTCCCTCCCCCAGTCACCCAGCAAAGCGCATCCCAACCCCAGAATCGAGAGCGACGCCCATCGCCGGCCTCCTCGTCCTCGCCCGTCGCCTGTCGAAGCGGGGTTTATGCTACAATCCCTCGGCCCGGGGGGTGTTCCTGAGAGCCCGACGGACGAGGAGGCCAGCTTGATGTCCCGCGAAGAGACGCAGGGAACCGACCGCCGCACGTTCCTCCAGGCCGGTGCGCTCGCCGCGACCGCGGGCCTGGTCGCCAACCCCCTGGCGAGGGCGGAGGACGCGCCCGCCAAGGCGACGGACCTGCCCCGCAGGAGGTTGGGCAAGACTGGTGTCGATATCACGATCCTCAACCAGGGGACCGGCGGCAAGAGCGAGAGCATGGACCGCATCCTCCGGCTCGCCTTCGCCGCGGGCGTCCGCACCTTCGACACCGCGAAGGTCTACGGCTCCGAGCCCAACTTCAAGAAATGGTTCGCGGAGGCCCCCGAGGTCCGCAAGCAGATCTTCCTGGTCACCAAGGACACCCCCAAGGTCCCCGGCCAGTTGGTCGGCATGCTCGACCAGCGTCTGGAAGCCCTCGGGGTCGACTTCGTGGACCTGTTCTTCGTCCACGGCATGGGTGACGAGCACAGCCTCGACGACGCCCTGAAGTTCGTCAAGAGCCAGGAATTCAAGGACACGGCCGAGGCGATCCGCAAGTCGGGCAAGGCCAAGTTCCTTGGCTTCTCGACCCACCACAAGGACCGCGCCGCCATCATCCAGGCGGCGGCCGAGGGCGGGATCGTCGACGCGATCATGCTCCAGTACACCCCCTGGCTCGACAAGGACGCCCCCTTGAACAAGGCGCTCGACGCCTGCCACGAGCGCGGGATCGGCCTGATCACGATGAAGCAGGTCGCCGGCAAGTTTCCGCCGAACCAGGCCAAGAACAACATCCTCGACGAGGTGGCCCGCCGGGTGCCGATGCTCAAGGAGAAGCACCTGACCCCGTATCAGGGCCTGCTGCACGCGATCTGGACCGACGAGCGCATCAGCAGCAGTTGCGTTTCGATGCGGAACACCGACCAGATCCGCCAGAACGCCGATGCCGCCCGCCGCTTCGAGCCGCTGAAGGAGGCCGATATCCACCGCCTCCGCGACGCCGTCGCGGCCCACAACCCGACGCTCTGCGCCGACTGCGACGGCCGCTGCTCGGTCGCCGCCGGCACCTCGGCCGAGCTGGGCAACCTGACGCGGTTCCTGACCTACCACGAGCACCACGGCCTGCGCTCCGAGGCCCGTCGCCAGTACGCCGCCCTCGACCCCGCGGCCCGCGACTGGTCCGGCGCCGACCTCGAAGCCGCCCGCGCCGCCTGCCCCTCCCGGCTCGACTTCGCCAAACTTCTGCCTGAAGTCCAGCGGCATCTGGCCTGAGACCTCACGCCCGGCGGGGGGTTCGGCCTGGCCTGACGGCCGCCGTCGACCCCCGCCGGCGCCCCGCCATCGCCAATCGAGGATCGGCGGCGATCGTGACTTTACCCCTTCCTCGACATCTCCGCTCTCGCGTTGTTTTTGTCAGAAATTTTTATGTCTGTAACTTTTGATGGCAAGGTGGATTGCAAGGGCCGCCCCGATCCTCGCCCCGCCCTCATTCTTCCTCGCCGCCGAGGCCCTCGGCGAAGCCCCGGGACGTTGCGCGGGTGAGGCCCCTCGGGCGCTCCGAGAGGGTGGTGGCGAAGGCGTCCAGGAGGCCCGTGCGGCTCGGGTGGATCGCTTCGAGGTTCAGCCGCGACTGCGCGGCGTAGGAGAGCTTCTGCTCGGTGCCGACCAGGATGAACAGGCGCTGGCACTCGGGGAGCTGGAGCAGGTCGTCGACGCGGGCGAGATCGAGCTGCGCCAGGTGGGGTAGCGTGGATCGGAGGATGAACCGGAGCCTTCCGCCGGGCGAGGGGACCTCGGCGGCCCCAGGGAGGTGGTCGGGGCCGACCACGGCCAGCAGGGTGAAGGGCCTGGCCTGCTGCCGTCGCAGGATCATCTCGCGCAGTTCGAGCAGCTCCGCCGTTTCTCGGTGGCGGAAGCCGACCTCGCGGAGGCCCGAGGCGACGATGGCCAGGATCACCGCCGCCAGGAACCCCCCCAGGACGAGCCGGTGGCGGTCGTCGCGCCGTCGGGCCCAGCGGTCCAGGGCGCGGGTCGTCAGGGCGGCGACGATCAGCAGGTCCACGCCCAGGTGCAGGCCCAGCGCGGTGGCCGGCGCGGGGCGGTGGCCCCTGGCCAGTTCGGAAACGGCCTCGCGCAGGTGCGAGCTGGCCCACCACGCGATCGCCAACGCGGTGGCCGGGGCGATCCAGGCCAGCGACCGCACCGGGATGCGGCGGCCGGCCAGGTCGATCATCGTGCGGGCGGCCAGCAGGTTCAACGGCACCATCAGGAAGAGGGTCAGGGCCGGCCGGGGCCCCTCCGGCCAGGTCACCGGCAAGATCGCGGCGACGGCCAGCCAGAGCGTCCAGAAGGCGCCGCCTGCGGCGTGGCGGTCGTCGGGCTCCGAGGTCAGGGCCAGGCGGACCGCCCGCCAGGCGCCGAAAAGGCCCAGGGGCAGGGTCGCTGGCGTCAGGTCCAGCAGACCCCTCAGCAGGCCGGGCCACGCGGTGGAGCCGGGGTCGGCCGGGCCCCAGAGCGCGCGCGCCGCGGCGGTCCCGTGCGCCGCGATCATCGAGGCGTGCCAGGGGGCGGCGATGGCCAGGCCCAGGCCCAGGGCGATCGCGCCGGCCCAAAGGCTCGGGTGGCCGCGCCACCAGCGCCCCCGCCTGCCGCCGGGGGCCGGGTCGGCCCCGAGGTAGATCTGGTGCAGCAGGGCCACCGGCACGCAGAAGAGCGCCATCCCCCGCACCGACAGCAGCGAGATCCCCAGCGCCAGGCCCCCCAGCGCCGCCAGGCGCCGCCCGCGTCGTCGCGCCATGCCGGCACCGTCAAGGTGGTGGTGCTTGGCGTAGGCCAGCAGGGCGAGCAGGGCCCCGGCCAACCCCAGGGTCGTCGGCGAGGCCTGTTGCATCTGGTGCAGGAGGTCGCGGTTGAATCCGACCAGCAGGGCCGCGGTCAGGCCGAGCCCCGGCCCTCCCCAGAGCCGGCCGTGCAGATAGACCAAAATGACCGCCAGCGCCCCGGCGACGTAGCTGGGCAGGACCGTTGCCATCGGCGCGCGGTCGGGGCTGAAGAGCAGGGCCGCCGCTTCCAGCCAGGCATACAGCGGCGGCTGCATCGCCACGGCCCTGAAGGCGTTGGCCTCCGCCTCGGGCCCCATGCCAAGGGCCGCCGGCACCTGGTCCCAGGCCCTGCCCTCCAGCACGACCAGCCCTCGCAGGCCCCACCACGGCCCCGGCGGGTTCATGTCGTAGTTCCGCAGCGCATACAGCCCCGGCAGGACCGCCACCAGGACGACCAGCGGGAAGAACATCGCCGACCGCGGTGCCGGTCGCACCAGCGGCCTCGTCGGCGGAGTCCACGCCTCGGCCCGCCGCTTCGGCGCCACCCGCGCCCGATTCGCCAACCTCGGCTCCATGCGTCGCGGCCCTCCTGGCCCCGGTCGCCGCGGACCCGCGCGATCCCCATTGACGGCGGATCGCCCGGCCCGAACGCGCGCCGAACCATACCAGGAGCGGCCCCGGCGGGGAATGGCGACTTGCCCCGGCACGGCCGTTGCGACCCGCCGAGGCCCACGGTATAACCCGCCGGGGACATTCGATTTCCCGGAGACCCGAAGCAATGCCCGCGCGATGCCCGAGTTCCACCCTCCTGATCCTCGCGGCGGCCCTGGCCCTGGCCCTGGCGCAGGCCGGCTGCGGCGGGTCCGGGCCGAAGGTGGTCGTGTATTCGGCGCTCGACCGCGAGTTCGCCAAGCCGGTGCTGGACGACTACCGGAAGCGGGCCGGTGTGGCGGTCGAGGCTCTGTACGACGCGGAAAGCACCAAGACGGTCGGCCTGACGCAGCGGATCATCGCCGAGGCTGGCCGGGACCCCCAGTGCGACCTCTTCTGGAACAACGAGATCCTCCAGACCCTCCGCCTCAAGCGCAAGGGGCTGCTGCGGCCCTTTCGACCTTCCCACGCGGCCGACTTCCCCGAGGAATACCGGGCCAAGGACGGCACCTGGTACGGCTTCGCCGCCAGGGCCCGCGTCCTCCTGGTCCACACCGACCTCGTCGCGGAGGCCGACCGCCCGAAGGGGCTGAAGGACCTGGTTGACCCCCGCTGGAAGGGGAAAATTGGCCTGGCGAAACCCCTCTTCGGTACCACCGCGACTCACGCCGCCTGCCTGTTCGAGGCCTGGGGCGACGAGAAGGCCAAAGCCTTCTTCGCGGCCCTGAAGGCGAATGGAGCGCAGGTCCTCTCGGGCAACAAGGGGGTCGCCGTTGGCGTCGGCAAGGGGGACCTGGCCTTCGGGCTGACGGACACCGACGACGCGATGGAGGAGGTCGACGCCGGCCATCACGTCCTTATCGTCTACCCCGACCGCGAGCCGGGGGGCCTGGGCACCCTGTTCATCCCCAATACCCTGGCCATCCCCGGGGGCGCCCCGCGTCCGAAGGAGGCCGAGGCCCTGGCCGACCACCTGCTGAGCCCCGAGGTCGAGGCCGCCCTCGCCAGCGGGCCGGGCGCCCAGATCCCGCTCGGCTCGCGAACGTCGGTCAAGGCGAAGGTCGAGACGCCCAAGACCGTGCCCGCCATGAAGGTCGACTTCGAGGCCGCCGCCGCCCGCTGGGACGAGGTCTCCGCTTACCTGACCCGCGAGTTCGCCGGGCGCTGAACGACCCGGACGCCGGAGAATCGACCATGAGCCCGAGACTCGCCGTCGCCCTCGCCCTGCTGCTGGCCGTCGCCCCCCCGAAGCCGAGGGCCTGGAACTTCGGGGCCGCCCCCCTGGGCGCGACCCCCCCCGGCTTCACCGCCGATGGGATGGCCCGCGTCCTGGCCCAGCTCGCCACCAACCCCGACAAGACCTTCAACGTCGCCCTGTCGGACGAGATCCGCGAGGACATCGACATTTCGGTGCGATTGAAGGCTGTCGCGGGCGAATTCGACCAGGGCGGCGGCCTCGTCTGGCGGGCCAGGGACAAGGACAATTACTACGTCGCCCGCTACAACCCGCTGGAGGACAACTTCCGCGTCTACAAGGTCGAGGGGGGCAAGCGCACCCAGTTCCAGTCCGCCGACATCCCTCGCGCCGGGAGTTGGCACACCCTGCGCGTCCGGATGATCGGCGACCGGATCACCTGCGACCTCGACGGCAAGCGATACCTCGAAACGGAAGACCACACCTTCCCGGATGCCGGAAAAGTCGGCCTCTGGACCAAGTCGGACGCGCGGACGTATTTTTTCGATCTGAAGGACGTCGAACCCGTCCCCGGTCAGGATCAGCGGTAGAACCGCACCGGCTCGCGGCGGCGGGCGGTCGCCGGATATCGGAAGTAGGTCCGCGCCGGGCAGCGCTCTTCGGAAGCAGCGTCGTCTTCGACGCCATTGGTCTCGCGCTCGGGGCGGGCGAGGGACGGGGTCGCGCAGGACTTCTTATTGGATTTGCGCGCTTTCATCGGAGAGAACTCCGGGGAAGTGACGTGTGATGGGGAGTCACTGACCAGGGACGGGATTCCCCGATCAGGATTCGCAAGCCGCGTGCCGACGCCCGAGATCGCCCTGGAAAGGCGGTGCCGCGGCGATTTCGCGTGCGGATCGCCGGGGTCGTCGGGCTTGCGGTGAAATTGCCGGGTCCCCCCGATGGTCATTCTTGCAAAAGTGGTGGTCCAGGCTGGTCAATGCCTCTGCGATGCGCTGGCGATGAGGGCGACCACGATTGATCCCGTGATGAGCAGGTTGAGCAGCAGGCCGATCGTCCCGCAGACCAGGCCGATCCAGGCGTGGGCGGTGCCGTGGACCTTGGGGGTCGCCTTGGCGGCCTTCAAGCCTTTGACGCCTAGCACCAGGGCGATGACGGCCATCGGCAGGCCAAGCACGGGCAGGCAACTGAACAGGCCCAGGTAATAAGCGGTCAGCGCGGCGGCGTTCTTGTACGGGATGATGGTCGCGATCGTCTCATCCTCACCCCGACCGCCCCCGCCGCCGGTCGAGGGGCGGCGGGGGTCAGCCTGGGGAGCGGAGTAAGGATTTTCCGGGAGCGGCTCCACCTCGAACAAGGCGGATTCCTCCGGGACGGTCAGGCTCGCGCCGCAATTCTTGCAGGCGACCGCCTTGCCGGCCATCGCCCCGCCGACCTGATATTGCTGCCCGCACTTGTGGCACGAGAAGGCGATGCTCATCGCTGGCCTGCCCCGGGGAGAGGTGAGGTGAGGTGAGGTGAGAGAAATCCCGGCGGCGCGGGTCGGCCCCGCGCCGCCGCGAACCGGAAGGGTCAGGCGTCGTGGCCGTGGGTCTTCTTGATGAAGGCGTACCACTGATCGACGGCCGCCCAGTGGATGGCGTCGTAAAACGCCTTCACGTAGTCAGCGCGGACGTTCTTGTACTTCAGGTAGTAGGCATGCTCCCAGACGTCCAGGACCAGCAGCGGGATGGCCGTCCAGGCGACGTTCATCTGGTGGTTGCGCGCTTGCAGGACCAGCAGCTTGCGCGCGATCGGCTCGTACGCCAGGACGCCCCAGCCGTTGCCCTGGACCTGGGTCGACGCGGCGGAGAAGTGGGCCTTGAACTTCTCGAAGGAGCCGAATTGCTTGTCGATGTCCGAGGCCAGCGCCCCCTCGGGCGCGCCGCCCTTCTTGGGCCCCAGGTCGGCCCAGAAGATCGAGTGCAGGATGTGCCCGCTGAGGTTGAAGGCCAGCTTCTCCGTCAGGTCGGTGACGGCCGTCGGCTCGATCTTGCCCGAGCGCACGTCGGACAGCTTGGACAGGGCCTCGTTGGCCCCCTTGACGTAGGCGAGGTGGTGCTTGTCGTGGTGCAGCTTCATCGTCTCCGCGTCGATGGAGGGCTCCAGCGCGTCGTAGTCGTAGGGCAGCGGGGGCAGGGTGTATTCCCCCTCCTTGTTGACCGCGGCGGCCAGGGACTTCAGGATCGGCCCGCCGGTCTTCATCTCGCCCTCGGCCGCGCGGGCCAGCAGGTTCGGCGTCAGCAGGCCGGTCGCCCCGAGCAGGCCGGCGCCTCCGGCCAAGGCGGCCCTACGCGTTTGGATCTCGCTCATCGGTGGTGTGCTCCCTGGTGTCGAGTCGTGTCTCGGTCGATCGCATGGGCGGAAACCGCAACGGGGCTCCGCCCCCGCAACCGTCATCTCCGGTCGCCGAGGAGGCCGGGGCAGCGATCCTAAGCCCGCCGGCGCCGCCGATCAATCTCCCATCCCCCGCCTTTGCGCGGTCGCGAACGCCGAGGTCATTTGACACCTCCACAACCGTTTGCCTAGAATAAACCTCAGTCTGCCGCAAGCTTACGCACGAGACGACGGGCGCGGAGGGCCTCGGAGGTGACGAGCAAGCCCTGGGGCGGGCGTTTCGATCAGGCGACCGACCGCCGCGTGGAAGAGTTCACGGAATCGATCTCCTTGGACCGTCGGCTCTTCGAGCACGACATCCAGGGCTCGATCGCCCACGCCCGGATGCTCGCCAGTGTGAATTTGATCACTAACGCGGAATGCGGCCAAATTGTGCAGGGCTTGACGGATATCCGGGCCGAGATCGAGTCGGGCCGCTTCCCGTTCCTGCTGGAGCGCGAGGACGTGCACATGCACGTCGAGGCGGCCCTGATCGACCGTCTGGGGGACGTGGGGCGGAAGCTGCACACTGCGCGCAGTCGTAACGACCAGGTCGCCACCGATGCGAAGCTCTGGACGCGCGACGCGCTGGACGCGATCGACGCGCGGCTGGCGGCCTTGCAGCGTGCCTTCGTGGGCGCGGCCGACCGACACCGCGAGGTGGTCCTGCCCGGCTACACCCACATGCAGCGGGCGCAGCCGGTTCTGGCCCCGCATTACTTCCTCGCGTACGTGGAGAAGCTCGCGCGCGACCGCGACCGCCTGGCCGACTGCCGACGACGGCTGAACGTCCTGCCCCTGGGCGCTGCGGCGCTGGCCGGAACGACTCTCCCGATCGACCGCGCGCACGTCGCGGCGGCCTTGGGCTTCGACGGCGTGGCCGCCAACAGCCTGGACGTGTCCAGCGACCGCGACTTCGTCGTGGAATCGGTCTTCGTGCTGACGATGGTGGCCGAGCACCTCTCCGGCTGGGCCGAGGAATGGGTCCTCTGGAGCACGCGGGAGTTCGCGTTCCTGGCCTTGCCCGATGCCGTCTGCACGGGCAGTAGCATCATGCCCCAGAAGAAGAACCCCGACGTGCTGGAGTTGATCCGCGGCCGTTCCGCCCGGGTCGTCGGCGCCTTGACCACGCTGCTGGTCCTCATCAAGGGCCTGCCCTTGGCCTACAATCGCGACCTCCAGGAGGACAAGGCCCCCCTGTTCGACGCCTTCGACACCGTCGGCGCCTGCCTCGACCTGGCCGCCGTCGTCGTCGAGGGCGCGACCCTCCGCGCCGACAAGATCGCCGCGAGGCTCGAAGAGGGTTTCCTCGACGCGACGACATTGATGGAATACCTGATCCTCAAGGGCGTCCCCCAGCGCACCGGCCACGAGATCGTCGGCCGACTCGTCGGCCTCTGCGAGCGGCGCCACTGCCGCCTCGCCGACCTCGCCCCCGAAGACTTCGCCGAGGCCCATCCGCTGATCGGTGCCGACGTGAAAGACTCCCTGGGCGTCGCCAACGCGGTCAAGGCGTTCCGGTCTTATGGCTCGACGGCGCCCGCGGAAGTGGAGAAGCAGTTGGCGGGGTGGAAGGGGCGTCTCGGGGATGGTAAGACGGAATTGTGACCCCTTGGCGAGAGCGATGGAATCAAACCGATGGCGACCACACCGCGGGCAGGTCAGTTGGACTCGGACGCCGCCGCTGCCCTCGCGGAGGTGTCGTCCGAGGACCAAAGAAGAATGCAACTCCTGAGGCGTCTCGGGATCGACCATGTCCTCTCGGATCCCAATCTCTCGCTCCTCGACCTCATCAAACAGATAGGTCAAGAGGCCGAGGCACGGGGGATGACCCCCGAAATCCTCGAATCAATCCTCAATGAGCGGTGAACTGCGGTTCGTCTTCGATACCAATGTATTGCTCAGCGCCCTGTTGTTCGGACGATCCGTCCCGGCGCAGGCTTTCGAACACGCGGTCGCGTTGGGCCGGTTGTTGATCTCCGAACCTCTGGCCCTCGAACTCGACGACGTGCTCAGGCGTGGTCAATTCGGCAAGTATCTGACGTTGGAGGAACGCGTCCGCTTCCTCGCTAAATTCATCCGGGAGGCCCTTCCCGTCGAGATCACGCAGGTTATCGCGGAATGTCGCGACCCGAAAGACGACAAGATCCTGGAGCTTGCCGTGGAGGGACGATCGACGTGCGTCGTCACCGGCGATGACGACCTGCTCACGCTGAATCCGTTTCGCGGCATCCCGATCGTGACCCCTCGCGACCTCCTCTCTCGACCTTGGCCCGACCCCGCACGTTAGCGTGATGATTCGTGGAATCGCCCATTGGCCGCCCCGGATTGAGAGGTTGCGATGACGCTCACCATGTTGGAATCCGACATCGGTCGCGCGAAGCCCGTGCCATCGACCGCGATCCGCCGCGTCAGGCGGATTGCAATCGTCGTGTGCGCCGTCGCGGCCTCGCTCACGCTGGCGATCTTCCACGGTTTTTTCAGGGACAGGCCGCCCCTCCTGGAGTGTCTCTTCCTGGTCGCGGCCGTCTGCGCCCCATATCTGGCGATTCTAGGACTTGCCCGGCCGCGTTTCCATCCCGACGGTGCGGTCGCCGCCCTGGTCCTTAGCTTGGTCATCGGCGTCCCGAGCGTCCTGATCCTCGATTATGACATCAGGCCGATCTTCGGCCACGATCCCGGGATGATGAACTGCGCCGGCCCGATCGTAGAATTCCTGCTCCTAGTCGCCCAGTGGGCTGTGATCGGGATCACATGGATTGCCCTATGGATCGCCCATCCCCGACGAGGGGGAAGCGGAGCCGGCCCGTCGCCCGCTCGGTTCGTTGAATCAAGGGGGCGACAATGACGTTCACCGTGACGATTGACCGCGACGAAGATGGCATGTGGGTCGTCGAATGCCCGGCGATCCCCGGATGTTTCAGTCAGGGGAAGACGAAGGGTGAGGCGATGGAGAACGTGAAAGCGGCGATCAAGACTTGCCTCGAAGTTCGGACCGAGCAGGGCCTCCCCTTGACCATCGAGACGCAGCAGGTCGAGGTCGATGACAGCCCGGTCTCCCCGGCCCCGAGCCGGGGATGGCACGAATCGATCCAGCAGACGTGGGGGCTCTGGTGGGATCGCGACGACCTCCCCGACTTCGAAGAGATGCGACGCGGGTGGGACCGGAGCCAACGCGCATGACCGTTGCCGCCAATCAATTCCTCGTCGATACGGATGTCCTCATCGACCATCTCCGAGGTCGGGAGGAGCCCCGCGCCTACTTGCGAAGCCTGGTCGAACGGCCATTGATGTCGGCGGTGACGGTGGCCGAGTTGCACGCGGGCGTCCGCGAAGGTGCAAAGCAGGCGTCCTTGGATCGACTCGTTGCGGAATTCGAAGTCGTCCCTGTCGATCGAGAGATCGCGGTCCGGGGCGGCCTCTACCAGCGGGAATACCGCAAGAGCCACAATACCGCGCTCCCCGACGCCCTCATCGCCGCGACGGCCGAATTGAGACAGGCTATTTTGATCACGCTCAACAACAAGCATTTCCCCATGGTGGGGAATGTCGTCGTCCACTACCGAAAAGCCTGAGACCTGAAATGGACCACTTCCACTACCGGGACGGACAGCTCTTCTGCGAGGAAACCGCCGTCGCCAGCCTGGCGGAGCGGTTCGGGACGCCGCTGTACGTGTACAGCCGGGCAACCTTGCTCTATCACCTGGAGATCTTGCAGAAGGAGTTCGCGGCGGTCGACCCGCTGGTCTGCTACTCGGTGAAGGCGAATTCGAACCTGGGCGTCCTCAAGCTGCTGGGGAAGCACGGCAGCGGGTTTGACGTGGTCTCCGGCGGCGAGCTGTACCGCGTGCGGGTCGCGGGCGGCTCGCCGGGGAAGACGGTGTTCGCGGGGGTCGGGAAGACCGACGAGGAGATCGCGGCGGGGCTGAAGGCCGGCGTCCTGATGTTCAACGTCGAGAGCGAGGCGGAGTTCGACGCCGTCGCCCGCGTGGCGGGGGAGGTCGGCATCGTCGCGCCGATCGCGCTGCGGGTCAACCCGGATGTCGACCCGAAAACGCACAGGTATATCTCGACGGGGAAGAAGGAGTCGAAATTCGGGATGGACATCGACCGGAGCCTCGCCCTGGCGCAGCTCGCGGCGACGGTACCCCTCGTGAAGATGATCGGGATGCACATGCACATCGGCTCCCAGATCACCACCAGCGAGCCCTACGGCGGCGCGGTGGCGAAGGGGGTCGAGATCATCGCGCAACTACGTGCGATGGGCCACCCGATCGCCTGGTACAACATGGGCGGCGGATTCGGGATCAACTACCGGGGTCACGAGGCGCGGCCCATCGCGGAGTTCGCCAAGGTGATCGTGCCGGGGATCCAGGCGACGGGGTGCCGCCTGGCGATG
>JAABUQ010002770.1_pt1 | contig 33770 bp, 40 predicted proteins | sample 5560001 | NCBI WGS metagenome assembly JAABUQ01 (sample SAMN10711888, study PRJNA513371) | rock metagenome | isolation source: Antarctica rocks | place: Antarctica: Victoria Land, Finger Mt nord | collected 2015-12-18
CATGCTCGTCGCCGCTGACGACTGGAACAAAGCCATCTTCCATGCGCTTGAACACGCCCGTTGTCGTGCCGGTCGCCGCGCCGACATGCAGCGTCCCCGCGCCGTCAAACCACACCGCCCGCCAGCCGGTCAGGTCATGGGCGAAGTGTTCCGTCACGCATTCCACAGCCCCGCCCTCAACCCCAACCGAGTACAAGTTCTCCTGCGAGTAGGACAGGGCGGGGTTCTGGGGCTGCGTAAACAGAACATTCCGGCTGTCCGGCGTCCAAACCGGGTGAAACTTACCGCCCAGCCCCTCGGTCAACTGCCGCGTTTCCCCGGTTTCCAAACTGAGCAGCCACACGTCGGCCTTGTGATAATCGTTGACTTCGCCCGTGTAGTTGGTCACATACGCCACCCATTTGCCGTCGGGCGAGACCGCAATCTCGCCCACGCCCCAGTCGCCCGGATGCGCCAGTTTCGCCTTTTTATCGGCTCGCCCAATGCGCCATATCTGCACTCGGAACTTTTCTTCCCGCTCCACAACCGCATCGTCTTTGCGCTCCTGCTTGTCGTCCCGCGCGGCCTGCAAAGGCGCGCGGCGCGGCTCCTGCGCCAGATACACGATGCCCGACGAGTCCGGCAGCCAGTCAAATGCGGTGACGCCTTCAGGCGCATCCGTCCACTTCTCGGCTTCGCCGCCCCCGCCATCCATCGGCAGCAGGTACACCTGCTGCTTCGGCTCGTCATCCGGGTCGGCGTCGTCGCCCTCCACATCCGCATCTTCGCGGGCCGTGTAAAACGCCAGCCACTTGCCGTCCGGCGACCAGACCGGGAACGACCCGCCATTGACCCCGCGCGTGACCTGCCGCGATTCGCCATCATCCGACGTAGTCACCACATGGATATGGGACGTAATGCGCCCGTCGTCCCAATCCGTCTCGCTGAGCGTGTATGCAATCCGCGTGCTGTCCGAGGCGACCTGCACTTCGCCGGGCATTTGCAGCTCCAGCATCGCGCGCGGGGTGATCTTCTGTCGTTTTTGCCTTGCCATGAGCGACCAAAGTTATCCAGCGCGGGGTGAAAGTCCTGCCTGCATAAGGAGAATGGCTGTTTTCTGTTGCTGCGGAGGGCGGGTCTCACTTTGCAAACCTATTGCTTACGCTCTCCCACGGCTTTCCCCCGGCTCTCTGAGGGCGTACCGACGACGGAACAAACTCTTCCGTCGTCGCTCATGGCTTGGCACGCCGTAGCAGCGCCATAGGAATGCCGGTACAACGCGCCCTCGCGCCTTGACAAGCGGGGGCAAATTGACCTATAATATCTCTCCAAAAGTTTGCCCTCCAATCCCAACTTAGAAGCGAGACTTTCTGTGGACGACACCCCAATTTCTTCGGATGAACTGTATGACATCGCCATTGTCGGCGCGGGACCGGTAGGACAGTACGCGGCGTATTACGCGGGGCTGCGCGGCATGCAGACCCTGGTCATAGACAGCCTGCCGGAACTCGGCGGGCAATTGGCTGCCCTGTACCCGGAGAAATATATCTTTGATGTGGCGGGATACGCCAAAGTTTACGCCAAAGAGCTGGTCGGCAACCTGACCGAGCAGATGATGCAGTACGACCCTGCCCTGGCATTAGATGAAAAAGTGGTTGATCTCAAGTCGGAAGACGGCATTGTGACCCTGCAGACGCAGCATGGGCACATGTTCCGCGCGAAATCGGCGGTAATCGCCTGCGGGGTCGGGGCGTTTATGCCGCGCAAAATGTCGCTGGCGGGTTTGACCGAGCTGGAAGGGCGCGGCGTCCATTACTTTGTCAACAACAAGGCAAGCCTTGCGGGCAAGCGTCTGCTGGTGGTCGGCGGCGGCGACAGCGCGTTTGACTGGACCATGAACCTGTTTGATATTGCGCAGAGTATTACGCAAATCCACCGCTCCGACAGGTACAAGGCGCATGAAGACAGCGTGCAGAAAGTGATGAGCCTGCCGGTTGATTTCAAGCCGTTTTATGAAGTCAAGCAGGTGCATGGCGATGAGCACGTGGAGGGCGTGACCATTTTTGACAACCGCACCAAAGAAGAAGCGTATGTGGAGTGCGACGAGCTGTTGTTTAACCTGGGCTTCCTGACCGATCTCGGCCCGATCAAGGGATGGGGCCTGACCATCTCAGGCAACTCCATTTCGGTCAACTCGCGCATGGAGACGAGCATTCCTGCGGTTTACGCGGCAGGCGACATTGTAGACTATTCGGGAAAGCTCAAGCTTATCGCTACGGGCTTTGGGGAAGCGGCTGTGGCCGTCAACCACGCCAAAGCATTGGTAGACCCGTCTGCGAAAGTCGGGCCGGGGCATTCGTCGGAAAACGTGCCGAACAAGAAGGGCCATTAAGATTGGAACCTGCCGCCCTCGCGCCTTCGGATGGGGTTGACAATGCGCTGCTGGCCGACTATGCCCGCCGTCTTGCCGCCATCCGCTACGAGGCGACCGGCTGGGTGCAGCAGCTCGTGCTGTCCCCGGCGGAGCATGAGCATGTGTGCGTCCCGTGCCTGGAGGTGCTGCCGGAAAGCGGCCCCGTGGGGCAGTATCCGGGCAAGCAATGGTGGCAGGGAAGGCGCGTGCCGGGGCGTCAGATTTCAGTCGTCAGCGCGGACGTGCTGGACGTGCTGGAGATCGGCCACGATGTGACAGGGGACAACATCATCCTGCGGGGCATGGACTTGTCACTGCTGCGTCCCGGCGATACCCTGCGTATTGGGGATGCCTTGTTGGTAGCGACCCCCACGCCGCATCGTCCGTGCGCGAAGCTGGCGGCGCGCACGTCGGCGACCAAAAAAGCCGCCCTGACACCGGGGCGGCTGCGCGGGATATTGTTTGATGCCCTGCGCCCGGCGACCTTGTGCGTGGGCGACGCGGCGGAGTTGGTGCTGCTGCCCGGCGCTTGAGCGAAGCAGGCACATATTCGCCTCCCCTTCTTTGCTGCTTTTTTGGAGAACGGCCGACATTCCGCATGGCTGACACGCCCGCATTTGCGCCCAGCAGACCCGACCCTTCCGCGCGGCTTGCGCTCCTAGCCCTGTGCTTTGCCGGGCTGAGCATGGCTTTGGTGTTCGGGTATCTGGGGCAGCGTCGGTTTCTCCTCAACCCCGTTTGGATTTATATCACGGGGTATGCCATCGCCTTCCTCTGGTATGCCTATGCCGGCGCGCGGATCGTGCCCGCGCTTGCGCGTGTTCCCCCCCGCACCGTCGTCCCCATTGTGCTGGCCTTTGCGTGCTTGTTCCGCGTGCTGGTGCTGCCTGCCCCGCCGTCGCTGTCCACGGACATGTACCGCTACGTGTGGGACGGGCGGCTGACATTGCAGGGCATCAACCCGTATCGGTGGACGCCGAACTCGCAGACTTTGCGCGGCCTGCGCGATCCGATGTGGCAGCAGATGGAGTACAAGCCCTATCAGACCATTTACATGCCGGTCTCGCAGGGCATTTTTGCCCTGGCAAACGCGCTCTTTGGCGGCAATCTGGTTGGGTACAAGCTTCTGTATGTGCTGTTTGACCTGGGGGTCATCGCCCTGCTGCTGCGCCTGCTGGCGTGGCTGAGACGGCCCCTGACGCAGGTAATCTGGTATGCCTGGTGCCCGCTGCCGATCACGGAAGTGGCCCTGGCCGGGCATCAGGACATCGTGGGGGTGTTTTGCCTGCTTTTCGCGCTGGACCTGTTGCTGCGCCGACGGGCGCTTGTCGGCGGAGGGCTGATGCTGGCGGCGTCAGTACTGACCAAGGGGTTTGCGCTGCTGCTGCTTCCCTTGTTCGTGCGCAACTATGGGCGCAGGTTTACGGTCGTGGTCGCGCTGGCTTTGCTGTATCTGGGCCTGCCGATGTGGGTATATCTGCCGATGTTTCTGCATGGCATGACGCAGTACCTGGACAACGTGCACGCCAATGCGGGGCTTTTCTATTGGATCAATACCGCACTCGCCCATGTTTCGCACCGGCACCATTTCGCCATCACCGAGAAGATCAGCGACATGGTCATCGGCGCGGCTGCGCTGTGGGCGGCCTGGAAGCCGGTCACGAGCGATGACGCTTTGATCCGCCGGGCCTTTGTCGTTTTAGCGGTCACGCTGCTGGTGATCCCCACGCTGTTTCCGTGGTATCTGATCTGGCTGCTGGCCCTGATGCCGCTGCTGGGCAGGCGTCCTTCGTATGCCTTTGTGCTGCTGACGGGCCTGTCCGTCCTGCTGTACACCTACTATATCTCCATCAAAGCCTACTGGTGGACGCCCGTGGCTGAGTACGGGCCGTTTTATGCTGCGCTGGCGCTGGAATATCTCTGGTGGCGGCGGTCACCGCGTCCCGGCTTTGAGAAGACGCTGCGCATGAGCCGGGAGCACCCTGTCCTGCAGCCCTCTCTTCCCTCGCCGTTGTCTCACGACCCCACCCTGCCGCCGCTGATGACACAGAAGAATTAACGCCCCCATTTGTCCCAACCCCATGCGCATTATCACTTACAACATTCGCGGCGGGCTGGGGATGGATGGGCGGCGTGATACCGCCCGCATCGCAGACTTTGTCCATGCCCTCGCCCCCGATATTGTGTGTTTTCAGGAAGTGCATCAGCGCCTGCCGTGGAGCGGCTGGATCAACCAGCCCCGTATCTTAGCGAAGCGGCTGGGAATGGCGTTCGTGTTCCAGCCATGCGTGCGTCTGCCGTGGGGCGGCTATGGGTTGGGCATCGCGACGCGCTTTCCCATTCGGCATGTGATACGGTGCCAGTTAAAGAGCGTCAAAGAGCCGCGCGGCGCGCTGCGCGTGGAAGTCGCCACGCCGGATGGCCCGCTGAGCATATTCTGCACCCACTGGGGCTTAGGTGAACGCGAGCGCTCCATTCAGGCCAGGCAGATGACATTCTTGGTCGGCGCTGCCCTTGATCCCGTGGTTGTGTGCGGCGACCTCAACGACATGCCCGAAGCAAGTTATATCCAACAGTTCGTGCAGGAAGCGGGAATGCATGACGCAGGGCAGGCAGAGAACGCGCTGACCTACCCGTCCGACGCGCCGAGGGCGCGGATTGACGTAGTCCTGCACCCGGCCATGTGGCGCACGACCCGCGTGTTCACGGCGGCGTCGGCGCTGTCCGACCATCTGCCTCTGGTCGTGGATATGGATTATGGGGCTGGGGGCGGCGTGGTGGACAGAGCCGAATGGGTGCTGAAGTAAAGCTGGATGCCTTTGCCGGCCACCAGCGACCCGGCCACAGTCATCACGACGAGCAGCAGCAATTGGCGCGCGAAGTCGGCCAGTGCCACGCCGATGCTGGCGGCAGGGGGCGGGGCCGCGCCGGGAGGAACGGGCAGCGGCAGATGGGCGACCGGCGCATGAAACAGCGCCCATGCCTGCCCAAACACCAGGCACAGCAGCCCGATGCCGAGAAGAAACACAAGAAACGCGAGAACGCGGGCGGGAAGATCGTGACGGTGGGTCTGAGGCTGCATCCAATTTCCTGACGGCGAAGGCCACCGATACGTCATTCTGACACAAAGCCAGGCAGCGCGTCAAGGCTGACGGCAGCAACTCTTGGGCAAATGGAACATTGCACGCGCCGCCCAGGTATGGTAAGATAACCTATGCACGTTTCTACCCGCACCCTCACCCTGTTGATATTGGTCACGGCATTGAGCACGCGGACACTCCAATCCGCGTCGGCGCAGATTGCCGTCTTGTCGCCGGAGCCTGCCTCGGCCCAAACTCTGACTTCGTGGTACAGCCACCACATCCCTGCACGCTTTCGGGCAACATCGCGGCTGACCATCCGCGAGCTGCCCGAAGCCGAGATGGACATTTATCTGCACGGCGGCAGCGAGGATGCGTCCCATTCCGAGGGCGACGACATGGCGGACATTGACGGCGTCTACGAAAGCCGGCCCGACCGCATGGCCCTGCGCCTGCCGCCAAAGCGCGGCATTGACATGTTCACCTTCGCCCATGAGTACGGGCATTATGTCTGGTTCCATTTGCTGTCCGAGGATGACCGGCGTCGCTACGAAGTCCTCTACAAGCGACGCCGCACGACAGGCCACCTGGTCACGCGCTATGCGGAAAACGGCGTGGAAGAAGGCTTCGCCGAAGCGTTCTCGTTTTACGTGGCCCAGCCCCCCATTCTTGCCGCCCGCGACCCCGAAGCATTCCAGTTTCTGTCCCGGTGGGGCCTGCGCCCCCGCCCCTCTTTGCCATGAGGGTTCCCCCGGCTGATTGGAGCGTCCGCGCCGCTCGCCCCGATGATGCCGAGCCGCTGCTGCGCGTGCTGTGCGCCGCCTTCGGGCTGGACTGCGACACGGCCCGGCCCGTCTTTTACCAAGACCCCTACTTTGACCTTTCTCTCAAATGGGTGCTGGCAACCCCGCAGCATGGCATTGTCGCCTGCCTCACCGTGATTCCGACAACGCTGGTGGTGCGCGGCCTGCCCTTGTGCACCGGGGGGATTGCCGGAGTCGCCACCCATCCCGACCATCAGCGGCGCGGGTACGCGTCCCACTTGCTCGCCGAAACTCTGCGCGCGTTTGCCCACGATCTCCCGTTCACCACGTCCGCGCTGTTTCCTTACTCCGACACATTCTACCGACGCCTGGGCTGGGAAACAGCCGCGCGCGCACAGCGCTGGACGGGGACGCTTGCCCCCTGTCACGGCGATGCTTTGGCGGCGTTTGTCCGTCCCGCTTCCCTGCAAGCGCCCTCCGACCGGGAAACACTGGAAAAATTGCGCGCCGCCCTGCCGCCCCCCCAGACCGGCCTGTGCCGGCGTGACGGCAGGCGCTGGCGCGTGCTGGAAATGACCACAAATGCCTGGGAGTGGCATGTGTTTGAAGCCAGCGGCATTGGCAGCGGCTGCGTCGCTTTGCAGCGTCCCGCCTCCCCCGGCGATCCGATTGTGATCCACGAGATGCTCGCCGCAACTGATGATGCCCGCTGGGGTCTGCTCGCCTTTTTGTCCGGCCTGTCCGGGGGCCGCACCCCGCTGGCCTGGACGACCGGCGAGGGCCAGACTGCCGCCTTTGGCCTGCCTTCCCCAGCACAGAGCGCCCCTGTCGACCCCGCCATGATGCTGCGCCTGGTTGATCTCGCCGCCGTTCTGCGCACCCTGCATCCCGCGCTCGCCCCGGTTCTTTCCCGCGCAGGCCGCACGCTGACCGTGATGGCGTCGGACGCGCTCCGCCCCGAAAACAACGCACCCCTGCGCCTGACCCCGCACGGGGTTGCTTCGGGCACAGCCGCTGACTCGGACTGGCTGCGCGCCTCTATCAGCGCCCTTGCCCCCATCATTTCCGGCGACTGCCTGCCTTCCGACCTCGCCGCGCAGGGGCAGTTACAGGCATCGTCCCCAAGTGCGCTGTCCCTCGCGGACGCTTTGTTTCCCCTCACCCACCCGTTTGTCGCCCCCGCCGACCAGTTTTAGCAGGCGCTGCCTCCGTGTTGCTTCGGCGCTGCTGGGGCTGATAAAGCGTGTACCAACGACGGAAGAAAACGTTCCGTCGTCGGCACGCGCTGGGAAAGCAGGGGAGAAGCGTAAGCAATGAAGGGGAGAAGCGTAAGCAATGAAGGGGAGAAGCGTAAGCAATGAAGGGGAGAAGCGTAAGCAATGAGGCTGCGCCTCTTTGAGAAGCTTACCGGTCCTCAGGCCCGCCGCATGGTTGTCCGTGCCCAGGCACACAAACGACGGCTTGGTCGTGCAGGGTGGCCGCTGCGGATCGTCAGAAGTGCTGCCCGAACGGATCATCGGGCTTGTGCCCGATGCCCAGCCGCCGCAGGAGCAGAAAGATCGGGATTGCCCAGACCATGTTGCACAAAGCCTCCCCGACAACCGCAATCGCCCAGGCCCGCAGATGGTGCGTGGGGGCCATCAGCACATAAACCAGCTCAGTCACGCCGGTTGTGGCGAGGGCTGCAAGGGGTGGCACAACCAGGCTGCGCTGGATCACGCTGCCGGCCAGCCACGCGGCAAATGCTCCCCCCGCCACCCGTGACGTTAAAAACGTGCCCAGGGTCTGCGGCACCAGGGCCGCTGTCAGCAGGCCCGCCCAGAACCCAAGCCCAATCCCGCCTGTCCCGCCGACCAAAGTCGCCCCGCACGCCAAAGTCACCAGGACAAAGTCCGGCTGTGCCCCATACACGGCAATGCTGTGCGCCAGCCGCCCCTGAAGGACGCCCGCCAGCAGCAGCAAAAGGGCCGCCAGCATGTTTTGGCGCAGCCCGCTCATGGCCCGGCCTGCGTATCGGCATTGGGATCGGGAGGAGAAAGGGAAGCGGGATCGGCGGGAACAGCAGTGTCCGGGGCAGGCTTGATGCGCAGGAATGCCTGTTCCAGGTGTTCCAGGTCAACGGCAGGACGCAGCCGGGCAGTCTTCACCGTGCGGGTTTTGTCTGCCGTCACCGTTTCTATGGTGCCCAGGGGAATGCCTTTCGGATAAATGCCGCCCAGTCCCGACGTTGTGACTAAATCGCCGGCCCGCACGTCCGCGACGGCAGGAAGATACGTCAGGGTCATATGCCCAGCTCGGTCACCCTGACAGATTCCGACCGGGCCGTTGCGCACCACAATTGTTTTTGCGGCGCGTGAGGAGAAAAGCATCGCAGGCGGCGCGGCACGACGCACCACCTGCGCCCCCACGCTGCACCCGGAATCGGTGAGCATCAGCACGCTGCATGAGTGGGGAGAAACATCCAGCACCGGCCCGACCAGCGCCCCATTCGGAGCCAGCGCGACCGCGCGGAGGCGCACGCCGTCCGCAGTGCCGCGCGCCAGGATCAAGGTGTCGGCCTGCGCGCTCGGGTCGATCGCGACCACTTCGGCAGCCAGCAGCGGCATGGGGGATTTTCGCTGAAAGCCCAGTAGCGCGCGCAGCCGGGCGTTTTCGGCCTGTGCGAGGCTGAGGTTCTGGTTTTGCACAAGCAGGGCATGCACCTGCGCAGCCAGCGCCCGGTTGCGCCGTGCCAGCGCAGGCCCCTGAAAGCAGGCGGTGATCGTATCATGCCACCAGCGGCCCATGTGCGTCGCTAGGCCCTGCGCGGGGACAAGGCCCAGGTCACGCACTGCGCCGGTGACGGGGTCGGAGCCACGCGCTTTGATGCTTTGGCGATGCAGAACGCTGAGCACGGCGCAGAGCAGCAGGGCCAGAACAAATGCCAAGCCGCGCCGCGCAGGGTTAGAAGGTCGCAGCATAATGCCTCACCAAAAAGAAACAGGCGCGTGCGGGGTTAGCCCTGGCTGCTTCCCACCCCGCCGTAGCGCCCCAGGCGCGCTTCATTGAGCAGAACATGACGCAGCGCAGAGTTAGACTGCAGGCTGTCCAGGCACTTGCCTGTGCCCATCACGACGCAGGATAAAGGGTCAGGGGCGATATGCACGGGCATCATGGTTTCGCGGGATATAAGGCGGTCCAGGCCGCGCAAAAGCGCGCCCCCGCCCGCCAGCACGATGCCGCGATCAATAATATCGGCGGCCAATTCGGGCGGGGTATCTTCCAGCGTTTCCTTGACACAGGCGACGATTTGGTTGATCGGGTCTGAAATGGCCTCGCGGATTTCCACCGACGACACCATTGCCGACCGGGGCAGGCCTGAAATCAGGTCGCGCCCACGCAGCTCCATCGTGACTTCCTGCTCCAATGGGTACGCGGATCCCATGGTGATTTTGCACTCTTCGGCTGTGCGCATGCCGATGAAGAGATTGTAAACTTGGCGCATGTAAGTGATGATCGCTTCATCAATCTCATCGCCCGCTACGCGGATGGAGCGGGCGGCGACAATGTCTCCCAGCGAGATCACAGCCACTTCGCTGGTCCCGCCGCCGATGTCCACAATCATCGTGCCGATGGGTTCGGTGACCGGCAGGCCCGCGCCGATGGCGGCAGCACGCGGTTCATCTATCAAAAACGCTTCTTTGGCGCCCGCTTTCTTGGTGGCTTCAATCACGGCCATGCATTCCACTTCGGTGATCCCCGACGGAATACCGACCACGACCTGCGGATGCACAAACCCTTTGCGGCGATGCACTTTCTCAATAAAGTAGCGCAGCATGCGTTCTGTCTGATCAAAATCGGCAATGACGCCGTCTTTGAGCGGGCGAATAGCGATAATGGAACCCGGCGTGCGCCCCAGCATGCGCTTGGCTTCTTCGCCCACTTGCAGGACTTTGCCCGTGTTTTTGTCAATGGCGACCACGCTCGGCTCGCGCAGCAGGATGCCCCGCCCCTGCACATGCACCAGTGTGTTGGCTGTGCCCAAATCAATCCCCATGTCGCGGGAGAAACGTCCGGCAAACCGCCGAAAGATGTTGAACATACCTGCGCCCGACCTCTCGCCCTGCGGGGCCCCTTCGCGGTTCCCCGAAAAGCCCGCTTCAGTATAGCACATTCCTCCGCCTGGAATGCGAACTTTTCAGCCTGCCTGCCTGCTCCTGCGCTGAATGGGGTATCACACAAACATGGCTGAGCAGACACTGACCCTTCTCGCTCCCGGCGACTTTTCGTTCCCTGAAACCCTGCACGCCCACGGCTGGCGTCACCTCGCCCCGTTCCATTGGGACGAGGACACGCAAACCCTCTCCCGGCCCCAGCAGATGCGCGATGGGACTGTGCTCTTGATGACGCTCCGGCCAGGAGCTACGAACAGCGTGGAGATGATTTCCGACCCGCCCGGCGACCCCGCCGAACTGGAAATGCTCGCGCGACGCATGCTTCAGATGGACATGCCCCTGGGCTTATTTCATGCGTTTTGCGCCCAGTGCCCTGAGCTTGCCGCCATTCCCGCCGCCAAGCAGGGCCGCCTGCTGGTGTCCCCAACGATGTGGGAGGATTATGTCAAGGTGGTCTTGACGACCAACACGACGTGGGCGCAGACCATATCCATGACCGCTCGCCTTGCGAGTCTGTATGGAACTCCGCTGCCGACACACCCCACCCGCTGCGCTTTCCCCACACCCGCCCAAATCGCCGCTGTTCCCCTGGCTTTGTTTGCCGAAGCCGCGCGGCTGGGATACCGGGCCGCTTCCATCCACACAGTCGCCGTGCAGATCGCCCAGGGACTGCTGAACCTGGAAGCCTGGTGCGACCCCCACCTGCCGACCTCCGACATTTGGCGTCAGATGCTCGCGCTGCCCGGCGTCGGCCCGTATGCCGCCTCGTGCCTGCTGCTGTATGGAGGCCGCGGGGAGCGGGTCAATTCCGACTCGGTCGCGCGCGCCCTGCTGTCCCGCGAGCTGGGACGGCCCGTGTCCGACAAAGACGTCCACGCTTTTTTCGCCCCCTACGGACAGTGGCAGGGATTGGTGTATAATTTCTATCCGTGGACTGCAAACACGCGCTGAATGCATCGCGCCTGCTTTCCTCACTCTTGGGGCCGCGTTTCAAGTCCCGCGCCTCAGCCGCAATGCCGCCGGAGAACACTGGTTTATGAAACCGTCAAAGAAGATGGGGCCGACAATGCCGCTGCTGGTGTGCCTTTCGGCAGTGGCGCTTTGCCCGTGTCCTGCTCGCGCCGACGATCTGTATCAGCCCGCCGCAGCGGACTTTCGGCCCCTGTACGACCGGGACAGCGCGGACAAAAACTACCAGAATTGGGGCGGGGGCAACGGCTACTGGGACTGGGTGCGCATCTTCTACCAGGGCTACACCAAGCGGGTTCTGGGCGTGACCATCCTTCGCCAAGCCGGATGGACCGCGACAAGCCGCCGCTTGATCGCCCATGTCGTTTCGCCGCCCGTCCGGCAGGCGCTGACGGTTGAACTCAATACCCTGGGCCGCGACATCGCCGGGGAATGGGCGAGAGACGACCGCCTGGAGCGCATCCAAACCGGCGACCTGCGCCGCTGGGGCCGCATGACCGCGCATGCCGGCAGCCGTGACAACGGCAGCGGACTTGTTCTTTTAGCGACCGTGCGCGCCATTCAAGCCGAAGCAAACACCCGACTTCAAGGCCGCCCCTGACGACTCGCCTGTTTTTGCGGCGCTTGTCCCTTTTTCCACAACTTTGTGTCCGGTTTGCAGTCGTTTCGGGTAAAAGCCGCTCATGACGCCCTTCACAAAAAGACCATCGGCAGCGCCCCTTTTGCTGTGCGTCCTGGCTCTGGCGCTTTGCCCACACCTCGCCCGCGCCGAGGCTTGGTATCAGCCCGCCCCCGAAGACTTTCGGCCCATTTATGACCGGGACATCGCCAACCAGCATTACCAATCCTGGGATGGGCGCGACAGCTACTGGTACTGGGTGCAGACCTTTTACAATGGCTACAAAAAGCGCGTTTTGGGCGTCTCCGTAGTTCGGCAGCAGGGCTGGACAGCGACAAGCCAGCGCCTTGTCTCCCACATTGCTTCTGAGCCTGCCCGGCAGGCGCTGACCATGACGCTGAACACCCTGGGCCGCACCATCGTTGGGGAATGGGCCAAAAACGACCACGCCTGCCGCATCCACACCCGCGACCTGCGCCGCGGGCGCGACATGCTGGCGCAGGCCGGCAGCCAGGACAGCGGCAGCGGGCAGGTTCTTCTGGCAACGGCGCACGCTGTTCAAGCCGAAGCGGACACCCACCTCAAAGGCCGTCCCTGACATTCCGCCCCGCAAACGATTGTTCCAAGCGCCCGCCGCAGCCAATCTTCCATCAACCGGCAAAACAGTCCTCGTCCTGCGGCAGCGGCCCGGCATCAGCGCTGCAACGGCTTTTCTACGGGTGATCCACGGCAATGCGACGACGGAAGGATTTGTTCCGTCGTCGGTACACCGTGGGAATGCCCATAATATGCCGTGGCAGCGCCCACGCAATGCCCACGCCGACGCTTGGGGAGAACCTTGATTTTCAGTGGCGAATGGGAAGGCTGTTCAAGGCAGCGGCCTCGCCTCGCTTGGGACGACAGGCGGTATCGCGGCATCGGGCGGCGAACACGGATGGCGGCGAAGCTCAGGAAATGCGCGCAGGCTGTTCCACAGAAAGTTTTCCCCGGCGTGGGCGCGAATCACGGCCAGGGCGACCGCAGGCAAAGAAGACGCGCCGGGATAGATGAGATAACGGGGCGACCACTGGGGGTGAAACTTGGATTTGAAGCCGTGCAGCCCCTGGAAATTGTAGTATTTGCGGCTGCGCTCATAGATAAACCGCAGGGCGCGCTCGCCTGCCGGGTCATCCATGTCGTGGCCCACGCCGGCTAATGGGCTTAACCCCAGGTTGAATGTGTCGTAGCCATTCTCTTTCGCCCAGAAAAACAGGGACACGAAAAGAAGCTCCATGATGCCGTTTTCGCCGGCGCGCCGACGCCGCATCAGGTCAATTGTGGCTTCGTTGCGCCCGAACTCAGGGTACAAGTTGGCAAATGCGCACACGCGATTATCCGGGCCGTGCACGGCCATGACAGGGCAGTGGCGGATGTAATTGTCTTCAAACGCACCGATGAAAAACGACTTCTCGCCGCCGCGCACCAGGCTCAGCCATTCATCGCTGACAGCGCGCAGCTCGGCCAGCAGGGTATCGGGCAGGGGGGCGGGGTGCAGACGGGCCGTATAGCCCAGTTTTTGCAGGCGCGCGACCCGCCCCCGAATGTCTTTGCTGCGCCCGCCCGCCAGCGAGTAGTCGCGGAGGGGAACAATGGCCTCGTAGCCGATGCAGAGCGTGCTCAGCCCGACCGCTTCGTACTCTGCCAGGCTGTCCGGCTCGGTTGCCACAAAGGCGGGCTGCCAGTCGTTGCGGGCGCAAAGGGCGCAAAAGCCTTGCAGGGCAGGCAGGACATCGTCCGGCGGCCCGATGACATCCCCCAATGCCAGGCAGACGGTGCGGCTGACCACAAAGGCAGCCACCGACCCGCCGGGGCTGAAATAGTACGATTTGTCGGGGGACAGGGCGAACCAGGCCAGCGATGTTTTGCCCCACTGCTCGACAATGCATCGCGCCCGCGCCCTTTGCACTGCCCCTGCCGGGTGGCGAACCAGGACGGGACGGACAAGGGCCAGCAGGGCATATCCCATCGTGATGGCGGCGACAGCATAAACGGAGCCGGCGAAGTAGCGCCCGAAGGGGGTGACGGGCACGACATCTGGGGCCTCAAACTGCGTAAACATGATCGCGACTTGGCGCACGGACTGCGCGAAGTTAAAGTCAATGCTGAAGTGGCGGTCTAAAAAGTTCAGCCCCAAAACGCCGTAAACGAGGGTAAACAGCAGGGCGGCAGCGAACACGCCGACGGCACGGCGCACGGAGGGCGGGTCGGATCGGGCCGAGAAGGCGGCACGGGAATGCAGCAGCCACAAAGCAAGCCCCGCCGCGAGAAGGGCTTCTTCATAGTCCAGCCCCTTGAGCAGGTGGCTGACCCCACTCACAATCAAGAGGGCCAGGGTGAGGAGCCAGGCGGTGCGCTTGCGTCGCCACAAGCCGCGCGCGAGCAGCAGCAGGGCAAAGCCGGACAGGGCGGCGGCCAGGTGGCTGCCGAAGCGCAGGGCCAGCGGCAGCCAGTCATGGAGCAAAGCGACGCGGCTGCGCAGGGAGGGCGTGGTGGCGGACAGCAGGTTGACCAGGCCCATCAGCCCGGTCAAAATCGCGAGCAGGCGGACATGCCATGCGCCGAAGGCCGGACGCCGCGAAAGAGTTTTGCGAGCAGGAATTTGGAAGGGCGCAGAAACGCGGGAGGAACGCCGTGTTGAGTTTGGCACAACAGCATTATATCACGCAGAACAGCAGCAAGGACAACCAAAGAGCAAAAGTCCTTGCCTCTTTGCCCGGCCTGCGCACAAAGATTGGCGCTCCCGCGTTTCTTCCTCTCCCCAGCGTGTATAATAGAGTCCCGCGGCGGCACATCGGCGACGCGCCCAAGGAGAGATTTTGTTCGTTCACGTGCTGGTGCAAACCGATGCCCCCCTGACGCAGCCGCTCACGTACCGCGCGCCGGACGGCATGCCCCTGGCGATTGGGGATGCCGTTGTCGTGCCGCTGGGGGCGCAGCAGATCGTCGGCAGTGTTGTTGACCTGGATGTGGCGTGTCCACCCAGCCTGGAAGCCAAAATCCGGCCTGTGGCGGCGCGCGTGGAAAATGCCGCCCTGTTTGACGCGCGAGGGCTGGCACTGGCGCGCTGGGTGGCTTCGCAGACATTGTGCTCCCTGCGCGACGCCGTGCGCTTGATCGCGCCCGAAGTTTTGACCTCGCAGATACGCACGACCATCCGCCTGTGCGCCGAGTGGGAGCAGGCCCTGAACGGCACGCGCTCGCAGGCCCAAAGGGATGTCGCAACAGCCCTCGCATCGCTGGGCGGAGCGGCGGAACCGGCTCGTCTCGTCAAAAGCCTGGAGGGGGCGAAGATTGGCCCCGCCCTGGCCGAACTGCGCCGAAAAGGAGTCGTGCGGGAAGAGCGTACCCTGAGCCTGCCGCCGGCCCGACGCAAAGTGGTGCGTGTCCTGCGTTTGGCGATAGAAGCTGATGTTGCGGGAGCCGAGGCCGACCGGCTGGGGCGGGGCGGGTCTCCCAAGCAGGCCCGCCTTTTGCGCGCTTTGGCTCAGGAGCAGGAAGCGGGACACTCCGTGCCGGTGTCTGGCCTGGCGGTCGGCGCAAGCGCGGCCGGCGCCGCAAAAGCCCTGGCAGACAAAGGCCTGGCGACTTATGTGGAAGCGCCTGCGCGCCGCGACCCATTTGCATTTTTCGGCTTTGTGGAGCGCGCTGCCCCCGCGCTGACCGATGCGCAGGCCCTGGCGGCACAAGCGATTGGAACGCATTTGCGGGCGCAGGATGGCCGCACCCTGCTGCTGCACGGGGTCACAGGCTCAGGCAAGACCGAAGTGTATTTGGACGCCGTAGCCCAGACATTGGCGCTGGGCAAGTCTGCTCTCGTTCTGCTGCCTGAGATCGGCTTGACCGCGCAAGTCTTGGACTTGTTCAAGGCACGCTTCGGGGAAGACGAAGTCGCCGTGCTGCATTCCGCGCTGTCACTCGGCGAGCGGCATGATGAATGGCGGCGCATCAAGACCGGAGCCGCGCGCGTGGTGGTCGGGGCACGCTCCGCCGTGTTCGCGCCGGTGCCGGTTCCCGGCCTTGTCATCTTAGATGAAGAGCATGACGCCTCTTACAAGCAAGACTCCAATCCACGCTACCATGCCCGCGACGCCGCGCAGTTTCTGGCGACGCTGACCGGCGCGACTGTGGTGCTGGGGAGCGCAACACCATCACTGGAAAGCTACTACAAAGCGCAGATGGGCGAGTACGGCCTGCTGACATTGGCCGAACGGATCAGCGAACGCCCGCTGCCGCCGGTGCAGATCGTTGACCTGCGCGACGAGATGAAGCCGCCCGCCCCCGTCCGCGACCCCACGGCCCCATTGGGCACGCCCAAGCCCGAAAAGCCGCCGCCGAGCGTGCTGGGCGCGGCCTTGTTGGAAGCGATGAAGCAGCGGCTGGCGCGCCGGGAGCAGATGATCCTGTTTCTCAACCGGCGCGGGTTTGCATCGTTTCTGCTGTGCCGGGACTGCGGGTTCACGTTTCAGTGCCCACACTGCGATGTGTCATTGACCTACCATCACGCGGCAGCATTTTTGCAGTGCCACTACTGCGACTTTCGCCGCCGTGCGCCGTCTGTGTGTCCATCGTGCGGCGGCCTGCGCCTGCGCCCGTTTGGGCTGGGGACAGAGCGCGTGGAGCAGGCGGTCGCCCAGCATTTCCCCCATGCCCGCACCCTGCGCATGGACAGGGATACCATGACGCGCAAGGGGGCGCATGCCGAAACCCTGCGGGCCTTCCGGCGGCACGAAGCCGATGTTCTGGTGGGCACGCAGATGATCGCCAAGGGGCTGGACTTTCCCAATGTCACTCTGGTGGGCGTGGTCAGCGCGGACACGGCCCTCCATATCCCGGACTTCCGCGCGCCGGAGCGGGCGTTCCAGCTCCTCACTCAGGTGGCGGGCCGGGCCGGGCGCGGCGAATTGCGCGGCAATGTCATCATCCAAACCTTCACGCCTGAGCATGACAGCGTTCAGCGCGCGGCCCGGCACGACTATGAAGGATTTTTTGCCGAAGCGATAGCACAGCGCAAAGAACTGGGCTATCCGCCGTTTTCGCACATGGCGAACGCCGTCTTTGCCGACGAGGACGAGGCACTCGCCCAGGGCCGCGCGCAGGCATTGGCCGATGCCCTCGCGCGCGCTCTGGAGCAGGAGCGCGCTCAGGGGCAGATTTTAGGCCCGGTCGCGTGCCCATTCGCCTGCGCAGCAAATATCGCTGGCATCTGGCCCTGCGGTGTCCGCAAAAAGACACACTGCTGCTCCTTTTGCGCACCGCTTTGGACGCACTCTCGCCTACAGAGCGCAGCGGCCTGTCGCTTGATATTGACCCGCTGTCCATGTTATAATCAGTCTCAGACCCACCCATTCCAGCGCAGAGGATATGACCCCTATGGCGAAGCCCGCAGGCAGGCTGACCGACTTGATCCGCAAGGACGACCCGATTGTCAAATACGAGGGAGACGGCGTGCAGGTGCTGCGCCAAGTGTCCCGTCCCGTGCTGAAAGTGACGGATGACATCGCGGAACTCGTGGATCACATGGAGCGGATCATGCGTGCCGCCAACGGCGTGGGGCTTGCCGCGCCGCAGCTGGGCATTTTGCAGCGCATCTTTGTGTACGATGCAGGTGACGGCTTCCAGGCCGTTATCAATCCCAAAATCCTGCAGCGCAAAGGGTCGCAGGTCGGCGTGGAAGGCTGCCTGTCGCTGCCGGGCTTGCAGGGCGAGGTGGAGCGCGCCAATGAAGTGGTCGTGAAGGGCATGGACCAGTGGGGCAAGCCGGTGCGCATCCGAGGCGAGGGACTGACCGCGCGCGTCATGCAGCACGAGAACGACCACCTAGACGGCGTGCTGTTCATTGATGAGGGCCGGGCCGACCCCGCGACTTTGCACTGGGTCACCGCGGAAGAAGCCGAAGCGGAAGATGCGGAGGGCCTGGGGCCACAAACCCGCGAATAGCCATGCGCATTTTGTTTATGGGCACATCGCCGTTCGCTTTGCCCTCGCTGCGCGCCCTGCACGCCAATTCAGACTACCCTATTTTGGGCGTTGTCACGCAGCCGGATCGCCCGCAGGGACGCGGCGGCAAGGTCAGTCTGTCCCCGGTCAAGCAAGCAGCGCAAGAACTCGCCCTGCCGATCTATCAGCCTGAAAAGGTGCGGGCGCGGGAGTTTGTGCAGACCGTGCGCGACATGGCCCCCGACGTTCTTGTGGTCGCCGCGTTCGGGCAGATCATTCCGCAGCGCATGCTGGACATCGCCCCACTGGGCAATATCAATGTCCACGGCTCGCTGCTGCCGCGCTGGCGCGGCGCGGCCCCCATGCAGTACGCTCTGATGGCCGGAGACGCCGAAACCGGGGTCACTACCATGCAGATGGCCGCTGGCCTGGATACGGGCGACATTCTCCTGCAAGCCTCCCTTCCCCTTGCCGATGACGACAATCTCGGCACCTTGGAGCCGAAGTTGGCCGATTTGGGGGCATCGCTCCTGCTGGACACTTTGGCGCGCCTGGCTGCAGGCGCCTGCCCCCGCACCCCTCAAAACGAGCAACTCGTCACTCTCGCGCCGTCCCTCCCTGCCGACATCGGCCTGCTGGAGTGGACACGCGCAGCCCACGACCTGCACAACTTGGTACGCGGGGTCACGCCCCGCCCCGGCGCGTACACGCTCTGGCAAGGCAAGCGGCTGAAGGTTTGGCACACAACGCTCATCGCCGGAACAAGCTCCGTACGATCCGGCGTGGTTGAAAGCATTGACGCACAGGGTATATTGATAGGCACAGGCGAGGGAGCCTTGCTGCTGCGGGACGTTCAGCCCGAAAGCAAGGGCCGCATGGACGCGGCAGCCTGGGCGCGAGGGGCGCGAGTCGCCGTGGGCGCGCAATTTGACGGGGTTCAGTCCCTGGATTAGTCAGGAGCACGTGATGGAGGGCTTGGATGAGAAACTCGCGCGGGGCATTGCCTGCAAAATTGAAGGCCGCTATGATGAGGCCGTGATTGAACTGAAACAAGTTGTGCAGGACCATCCCGGCCATGCCGAGGCGCGGCATCAGCTTGGCCTGGTTTACGGCTTTATCGGCTTGTTCGACGAAAGCGTCGCGGAACTGGAACACGCCGCCCGGCTTGACCCCGACAACATCCTGGCCCGCAATGACCTGGCTTTGACTTATACCATGCTGGGCATGTACGAGGAAGCCAAGACCGAATTCGCCCGCGTGCTGGAGCGAGACCGCCAGAACGATGTCGCCCTGCGCAACCTGACCTACCTCCCCTAGATATTTGACCTACCTCCCCTGAATGTGCTGACACCCGTGTCCTATCGCCCTTCCCGACTTTCTTTTCTTGTTTTGCTTGCTCTGCTTGCTGCCCCCACATTGCTGCTGTGGCGGGTTGTTTTTTTGGGTGATGTGTTTCTGCCCGCCGCTTTGCTGCGCGATGTCGCGCCCTGGCGGGATGCCGCACGCCAAGTGCCCTGGAACCCGATCATGTGGGACGGCATGGCGGAGTTTTATCCGTGGCGTCTGTTTTACGCGCGCACGCTGCATCAGGGCTTTCTGCCGCTTTGGAACCCGTACCAGTTTTGCGGGACGCCGTTTCTGGCAAACGGCCAGTCGGCTGTGCTGTATCCCCTCAACTTGCTGTTTGTGCTGCTGCCTGTCGTGCGCGCGTTCGGCGTATCCGTCTGGCTGCATCTCGTTCTCACGGGGCTGTTGATGTATGGCTTTCTGCGGTCGGGGGCCGTGGGCGCAAGCCGGCTTGCCGCGCTGACAGGGAGCATTGTCTGGCAGATCAGCGCCTGGCAGGTGGGATGGCTGGCCCTGCCGACGTTTTTGTGCGTCTCGGCATGGCTGCCGCTGACGCTGTGGCTGACCTTCCGGCTTGTTGTGCGCCCCACCCTGGGACGCGCGACGGCTCTGGGGCTGGCTCTCGGCCTGACCATACTCGCAGGGCACTTGCAGATCGCGCTGTACGGCTTCGGGCTGACAAGCGCGTATGCGCTGTTTCTGCTTGTGCGTGCTGTGCGCGCTGACACAGCGAATTGGGTGCCGATACTGGGCTACTTTGCGCTGGCTTTGATTGTGATGGCCGCAGCGAGTGCGCCGCAGATGCTGCCGACATTGGAACTGTCGCGTGTCTCGCATCGGTCGGGCGTGGCCGCCTCATGGGAGAATTACCAGGCGTATGTGCGCCTCGCTTTGCCGGTGCCGAACCTCGTGACCCTGTATTTGCCCGGCATATTTGGCAGCCCCACCGAGGGCACATTCTGGGGCATCGGCACCAATGGCGGGCCGAGCGCGTATGTGGAGAACGGCTGCTCGGTCGGCATTCTGGGGCTGCTGCTGGCGATGGCGGGCATCGCTGCCAAGTGGCGTCAAAACCTTGCCGTGCGCTTTTTCACTCTGTCGGCCATGCTGGCCCTGCTGCTGGCCCTGGGAACTCCGCTGAATGCCCTGCTGTACTTCGGCCTGCCGGGTTTTGCGCAGTCCGGCTCGCCCGCGCGCATTTTGGAGCTGTGGACGCTGTGCGCGGCAGTTCTGGCCGCCGTGGGCGTGGATGCTTTGCCGTCGCTCACGCGCAGGCAGGGCCTCCTCACCATGGGCGTGTTTGCTCTCGGCCTGCTGCTGAGCGCGGCGTATGCGGCAGTCTGGATTGGGAAAAACGCCCCGCCTGGAACGATGGCCGCCGGTCTTGCCCAGGTGCCGGACTGGTGGCGCTTGCCAGGGGGCGTTCTGCTGGGGGCAGGGGCGTTTGGCGTGCTGTGGCAGCGCGGCACGGTGAGCGTGCGCGGGCTGCGCGTCAGCCTTGCCGCTCTTGTTCTTGTAGACCTGCTGGCGGCCAATGGAAGCTACAACCGCACGAGCCGGGCACCGGAAGTGTATCCCGTGACGCCGCTGGTCTCGTTTCTGACAACGCACGCCGGGCCTGCGCGTATCATGCCCATAAACCGCGTTTGGGGCCTGTCTCAGCCTCCGCAGGCCGTTCTGCCGCCCAACAGCGGCACCGTATATGGATTGCGTGATTTGCAGGGGTATGACTCGCTGCTGACCCGGCGCTATGTCACGTGGGCCGCGATGCTGGACGGCGGCTCGCCCGCCCCGCCTGAAAACGGCAACATGGTCTTCACGTATGGCGTTGGAACACCGCAGGCACGGGCGGCAGGCGCGGCCTGGATTGTTTCACGGCAGCCGCTGGAGCCGAACCCGAACTTCCGCCTCGCTTATCAAGGCACGGATGGGTTTGTCTACCAAGACGCGCGCGCGCAGGCCCTTGCGCGGGCTGAGGGAACAGCACAAGCCGTCTCTGTGACGGATATTGCCCCAACACGCCGGCTGATTGCAGCAGGCAATGGCAGCGCGGGAAAAGTCACGCTGGCCGAGCAATGGTATCCGGGATGGTGGTCGCGGGAAGGGGCAATGCCCTGGAAACGGATCGGGCGAACCGAAGACATCTTCCAAAGCATTGGGGGACACGCCTCCGCAGGGGCTTCGGGTCAGGTGGAAGCATGCTACCGCCCGGCTTCTCTGCAAACCGGGCTGTATGCGCTTTGTTTAACGCTGGCGTGGGCGGCGGGACTGACAGGGCGGCGCTTGCTTGCCCGGCCTAAGCAGGGGCAGCGACAGGGGCCGCGCTGACATCGGGGGCAGGCTGAGCGGGAACACGCGCGGCGGCGACCGCTTCTTCTTCAGTGGCGTAAATGCCGAAAATCGTGTTCAGCCGGGTGATTTGCAGCATGCGCGTAATGGCTTCATTGCAGCCCGTAAGGTACAGGCCCCCGTCTATGGGGCGCAGACGCTTGGTGGCCGACAGCAATGTGCCGAAGCCGCTGCTGTCCATGTAGTTCACCTTGGTCATGTTGATGATAATGCTCGGCTTGCCTTCATCGATAGCTGCGCTGACCGCGTCCTTGAACTGCGGCGTGGTGTAGATGTCTATTTCGCCGGTGACATCCAAAACCGGAACGTCGTCGTGATGGCGCAGGCTTGTCTCGATGCGGACATTCTCCATGAAATACTCCCTCTCGGCCCAGCAGGGCAATCTGCTGCCTTTTGTGCTGAAACGTTTTCATCTTACCCAAAATGCCTGAAGATAAACGGAGCCAGCAGAAACAAGTCCAGCGTGACCGAAATCCCCCAGTGCACGAGGTACCCATAAAGGAACGAGCGGGTTTTCAGGGCGAGCGCTCCCAATATCAAACCGCCGGGAAACGCGGCCAGCACTTCCAGCGACGGCTTGGCCGCGTGCGCCTTCCATGACCAGTGCAGCAAAGCGAACAAGAGCGCCTGCACGATCACCGCCCCCCCTGCCCTCAGCGCTGTCTTTTGCAGGCCAAACAGCAGAAAGCCCCGAAAGAAAAACTCCCAGCCGAACATGTAAAACCCCATCGCCAGCTCATAATACAGCAGCGCTTTGAGGTTCACTCTCACCCCGTCAAACACGACTCCCAGCCCGGCCAGCGCCCAGCAGCTCAGTCGCCCCTGAAGGTAATAACTCTGCACATCGGCGCGATGCGCAAAGTACGCCACCGGCAGCAGCATGGCGACCCAGGCCCACAAAGCCCACTTCTGCCCCAGCTTCCAGTCGCCCCGCGTCAGCCCGAACTGATCCGGCTCCTGCCGCAGCACCAGCAAAACCGTGAACAACGGCAGCCACAGGCACAGCCCCATATTGATGAAGTTGTAGGTCTCAAACGACTTCGCGTCGGCATTCGTGACAAACAAGTAGGCGACAATCAATGCCCCCAGCAGAAACACAACAATTCCCGTGGAAGAATGAGCCGGCTTTGCGCCCTTTTCGGGCGCGGCGATGGCACGTGGCGCGCGTGATTTAGTCGTCATTGCCCCGTATTTCGCCGTAGGCTCGCCAATCCCCTGCCCCTCTTTTTGCAGCGTTTCCTTTGCGGTGCGCAGAAGGCGCACCGGCTTTCCCCCGGATGACTCAGGGCGTACCGACGACGGAAGACCTTGTTCCGTCGTCGGTACGCCCTAGCAGCGCCACAGGAACGGGCATACGCCCCCGATACGGCTACGGAGCCGTGTGGCCGGGGCAGCCTTGCGGGGGTGTCAACGTGCGGTGCCAGGTATGCTGATATTGTCCCCAGTCCTGGCTGACGCAGTGACCATCGGCCATCAAAACCGTGTAGCGTCTTTGCGTATCAAAGATGTCGCCGTGCCAGGAACCGCTGCCGTCCATCAGAACGTTGACTTCGGACGGCCCATGCTCCGTGCAGGCAGGCGCGGCATCATAACTGACGATGCCCGAATACAGCTTGTGCAGAACGGCGATCTCTGTGCGCGAAAGATAGGAAGTGCCATAAGCGTCATAGGAAGTCGGCAGGGCGTTGACGGAGCAGCATTGGGCATTATCAATGACGGTGTATCCGGTGTCCGAGGGACAATGCCAAAGCTCACGGCTTTTGACATAGGAATCCATGACACCGGGCTGAGCGGGGGTATGAGGGTCATCGGCAAGCATGGGCAGGGCATCCACCTGAGCCTTCTCGCCGGCAGGCGCGAACGCCCAGATCGGGGGGGTGGAATAACGGTCTGTCGGGTCCGCGCCATTGGGGTATTGATCGTCGTAATCCTGGCTGTAGGCGCTGAGGGCGAGGCCTAGCTGACGCAGGTTGGAGAGGCAGACGGTTTGACGCGCTTTCGCCCGCGCTTTGGCAAAGACCGGGAACAGCACGGCGGCGAGCAGCGCGATGATGCCGATAACAACCAGCAATTCAATAAGAGTGAACCCGCGCCGCTTCATGTCCCTGCGCTCCTGCTGCCATTGTACCGCAATATGCCGGCGGCGCTCCATACCCTGGGACGCTGAAAAAGTGGCAGGGATGGCTCCCTGCCGCTTTTGTGTTCATTGGTTGGCGTGGCTCCGCCTTTATCGCTCAGCAACGAGGGAATGCTCACTTTCAGCGCCGGCTTCAGCGGGGGCGATAAACGACACTGTCCGCGCATCCTGTCGTTTACGGAAGTGGATCATCTCCCATTGCCGAATGTAATCCAGCACGATCAGGGCCATTTTGCGGGCTTCCCCTTCCGGCATTTGGAGGGTCAGGCTGTCGGTGACTTTGGTCATCTTGACCTGTCCTACCCCGTACACTTCGCCCTGGCCGTTGTCCACGCGAAGCACATAAGGCTGCCGATATTTGGCTTCTTTTTTCAAGGACAGCACACGCGCCTCGGTGAAGTCATCATGAACGCTGCCTTTGTGGTCTTCAAAGCTGGTGAATGTTCCAGCAAGCAGGTCGTGGCAGACGAGTTTGAGATCATCCGCATCCACATAGTGCCGAACACGCTGGGTGGCCTTATGCGCATCGTCAAACTCCACCAGCGTGAACGCCAATTTGCTGCGCTTGGGGTCAAACGCGAGCAAATCGCAAATATCAACGATTTTATCTTTAGCGACAAAGCGGTAAATCTGGATCTTACTCACTTCGCGCGCTGTGTTTGTTTCGCTCATTTGGTACTGTTCTCCTTAAACCAGTTCTGTTCTCAGTTTGCTCTTCAAGGCTGGTCTCACAGCACCTTGCGATAGGTGCAGGAAGGCTTCTCGCCCAAAGACCCCCAGCACTCCCAGCAGATCAAATAGCCGCGTCCGCCGACATAATAGCAGTTGGAAACCAAAGCATCTCCGCACTGCGGGCACTCGCCACGCACCCATTCCGGGCGCGGCTTATTGGAAACGCCATCATAAGCCTGGCGAACGCTTTCAACTGCCGCATTGGTGTCTAAAAACGTATCCATAATCCTCTCCTCTAAACCTATCCGTATCTCTCTATACAGTAATATTATGGCACAAGTAGCAGTGAGTGTTAACAAAACAGCACATGAGCGCGCGTCGATCTTCAGAAATTCTCACCAAGTGAGAATTTTGGGGCACGGAAAGTGTCCGTATCAACTCCCCTCTCTATGACAGATGTCAACAGAGAATGGCTATGTTAGCAACAAAGATTATGGATAGGAAATCCTGGTATAATTGCGATAATGAACTCGGTCATCTTTACCGAAAATAAAGCAAGAGGGGGAGTAACAACGATGATTTTATGGATGATGGCAGGATACGCGCTCACTGCAGTCGCGTTCTATTCCTATATTGTCAAAACAGCTCAGGAAGAACCGCAGGAGAGCGCGGCGACTGTGATTGACTTGCTGGAATGGCAGCGGGGCCGGGATGAAAACGTCAGAAAGGCTGCTTGAAACTCAGCATAACCTCAAGACAAACAACAACGCCCCCGCACAAGTTTGTGCGGGGGCATTTTAGTTGAGAGTTGAAACCTGGATTGATTAGTGGTAGTCACGGAAGGCGATAGCGACAATGGCGCTGATGACGAACCAAGCGATGCCCAAGCCTCTGGTAATACCTTGCAGACGCTCTTCAAGCCCTGGCTTGCCCTTGAAGTTTGCAGAAACATTACCGCCGATCGTACCAGTCAGGCCTTCGTTCTTGGTAGTCTGCGACATGACAATTAGAATGAAAGCCAAGCTAATCGCGAACTGCAATATCAAAAGCACGATCTTCAAGGTGCTCATACGTTATGTTTATCCTCTGGCTTGACAGTTCCCGGCACTCCGGTGGGTGGACGGTTGCGCACTTCCGCCTCATCCTCATCCGACGTTGCCTTCTTGAACTCTTTGATACCTTCACCTAATGATTTCCCAAAACCTGCAAGCTTAGAGCCACCAAAAAGAAGAAGCACGACTATAGCGATAATAACTAGGTCTTGTGGCCCGCCTAAACCGAATGCTAAAGGTAACATTATTCAGGTCCTTTCTTTGTAGTCTTCTGCATTTGAGCAGCTTGGTCAGGATTTGCTTCGGCAATAGGTTCCGGTTCCTGATCAAAAGGCTGCTTTCCAACAGCTTGGTCAACTGTCTCGCTGCTTCCTGTCACAACCACTGCTGGAACCGTATGCACGGGTTTATATAAAGACTCTACCTCGTTTTGCACGGAGTGCGACACACCCGAAAGCTCGTCTGTTACCTTTCGGAACTCCCGCATCGCTTGACCAATTTGCTTGCCGATTTCTGGAAGCTTTTTGGGGCCAAACACGATAAGGGCGACGACAAAGATAATTGCTAGATCAGCAGGGCTGCCAAAACCAAATGCAAGGGAAGTCATTGCTTTATTTCGTATCAGCGGGAGCGACACAGCCGTTCAGCTTTTGTTTAGCGTTTGCTGAACTGAAAACCGCGTCGTGCACGTTTGCGGCCATACTTTTTGCGTTCTTTGACTCGTGGATCTCGCGTAAGAAACCCAAGCTTGCGCAATACTGGCCGGAGGTCAGGATCAGACTCGATCAATGCTTTGCTGATGCCATGACGCATTGCACCTGCTTGTCCGGATATACCACCACCATTTGCCCGAGCCCACACATCAAACTTGCCAGCCGTGTCCGTGACTTCAAACGGTTGATTGATAAGAGCTTCTAAAGTGCGCCGGCCAAAGTAGTTTAGAGTATCTCGATTGTTAACGAGAATATTACCCTCTCCAGCCGACAGCCACACTTTGGCGGTTGCATTCTTGCGATGTCCTGTCCCATAATAGCGAGTGTTTTGTGCCATGAATATTTCCTTAGGTTGTTAATTACGAAGGTTTTTGTGCTTGGTGGGGGTGCTCGGTTCCCGTGTAAACATGCAACTTCTTAAGCATCTGTGCGCCAAGAGAGTTATGCGGCAGCATTCCTTTGACAACGCGTATCATAGCACCCACTGCATCTTTTTCTATTTCCCGGCCACGCGCAATTGAGCGAATACCACCTGGATAAAGAGTATGATGATAAATTGGCTCATCGCGTTTACTATTTCCAGTAAGCCGAACTTTAGCGGCATTGATAATTATCACATGATCGCCACAATCTACGTGAGGCGTCCACTGCGGTTTGTTTTTGCCGCGTAAGAATTTCGCTGCTTCTACGGCAAGACGCCCCATTGGTTGATTGGTGGCATCAATGACCACCCAGTTGCGGGTCTTTTCCATGTCTGCTGGTTTAGCGCTATACGTTCGCATTTCATATCTCCATTCACAATGTCGTAGTTTCAGTACTTAACACGCCACAGGAAGAGGCCCTGCGGGGCGGCGGGGGAATATGGGTTGCTAGTTCTATTGGCAGACTGAAGAATTGTTAGTGCTGTATCTGGAAGAGCATTCCCTTTTCCAACCCCCAACAGCATGCCTACAATGTTCCTTACCATAGATCGCAAAAAACCGGTGGCTGAGACCATAATCAGTATACGCCCTTCTGTCAAACGGCGAATTGAGATGTCTTCTACTTTACGAACAGTAGAAAGGGTAGCATCACCTGCTTTTCCATAAGCAGCAAAGTTATGAACCCCAAGTAAATACTGCGCCGCGAGCCGCATTGCATCAATATCCAATGGCAAGCGAATGTGCCAGCTATATCTGCCCCATATCGCCGAGCGCGTGGTTCTTGTCCAAAGCACGTAGCCATATGTACGAGAACGTGCGGAGAAGCGCGCATGAAATGACTCATGTACTTCTTCAGCATGAACTACTGAAATATCAGAGGGTAAGTTGCTGTTTAAGGCGATGGCAAAACGCTCGATTGGAACTGAACTTAAGGTTCGGAAACTAACTACTTGCCCAAGAGCATGAACGCCAGCATCGGTGCGGCCTGCGGCATAAACAGTAATTTGTTCACGAGGAAACAGCCGATTGAAGGAGTTGACAAACACAGATTGAACTGTGCGTTTACCTCGTCCTTGTGATTGATAACCGTTGAAGTCTGTCCCATCATATTCCAACGTGATTTTTAACGTACGCGTTTAGATTGCCCCGTTTTTTCTGGCTTGATGGGAAGACCAAACACCTTGTCTGTAGTCAGCGAAAGTTGAACAATAGTCGCTGCATCACCACGTCTCTGGCCAATCTTTACGGCACGAGTATATCCTCCTTGAGTATTTTTAAACTCAGGAGCTATATTGGTGAACAAGTGATGCACAAGTGTTTCGTCAGCTAAGTAGCGCCGTGTTTGCCGCCGTGCATGAACACTGTCGACGCGGGCTGTTGTGATTAACCCTTCTGCCAAAGAGCGCACTTCCTTTGCGCGAGTTTCTGTTGTCTTGATTGATTGATATGTCAACAAGGACCGTACTAAACCTTTCAGTAAAGCCTGACGCTGATCACTGGGCAAACCGAGCTTACGCCCTCCAATACGATGGTACATGAGCTGTCCCCTTTTATTCTTCTACCATAGTTGCAACTACAGGTATATCATCGTCGTCTTCGTCATCATCATATGCGCTATCATCATCAGTAGCACCTAGAATGGTTAACCCTAAAGACGCCAATTTTTCTTTAACCTCTGTAAGAGATTTCTTTCCAAAGTTACGAATCTGCATCAATTCAGATTCCGAAATTTGCAGTAAATCATTGATTGTCAAAACGCCAGCTTTTTTGAGACAGTTATATGTTCGAACCGAAAAATCTAGCTCTTCTATCCTCGCATCCAAAGCTCCAGAGTGAGAGCCGGTAGATACGCCACCGTCAGACCCTAACCTGCCACTGTACATTTTCGGGAATTCTACAAATCGATGGAAAAACTGCTCTAGCAGTGATGCAGCTTGGCTTACCGCCATATCTGGCGCAAGAGTACCATTGGTCCATACTTCAAGAATCAACCGCTCAAAATCGGTTTTGAAGCCAACACGTGTTGCTTCTACAGTGAATGATACCTTGCGAACAGGCGTAAAAGATGCCCCAATTGGAATGACACCAATCGTCTGCTTACTTTTGTCCTGCTTTTCTGGAAGAACATAACCTTTTCCTACCTCAACCGTAAGTTCCATAGAAAGGCGTGTAATTTCATCCGACAAAGTGGCAAGATAAACCTCTGGGTTGACGATTTCTACGTCACTAGGACAACTTATATCTGCTCCAGAAACTACCCCCTGTCCTTTGACATCGAGATTCACCTTCCATTCCGGTTTTGCCCCCTCAGTTTCATCTGTATCTGTTTTGTAAACTCTAACGAATAGATCCTTGAGGTTAAGAATTAGCTCTGTTGTGTCTTCTTTAACACCGGGTATTGTTGAAAATTCGTGTAAAACGCCATTAATTTTGATGGAGGTTACAGCCGCACCTTCAATTGAAGACAACAAAACACGGCGCAGGGAATTACCAAGGGTAACGCCATACCCACGTTCAAGAGGCTCAACCACAAACTTACCATAAGTGTTGGTTTGCTCTAAAATATCGATTCTAGGCGTTGCCATTTCGCTCATTGCTTCATCCTTTTGTCAGAACCTATGGCTAACAACAGGCAAAAACCCGCCAGCCACAGGCGGGTTTTCAAACCCAGTGATGCTAGTCCATACCGCAAACACTCGTCAGCGGGAGTAGTATTCAACAATCAATTGCTCTTCTACATCGGTGTCTATCATATCGCGAGTGGGCGGCGATACCACTGTTCCTGTGAGAGAGTTGGCATCTAAAGTTAGCCACTCAGGGATTCGTTGTCCTGTTCCACGCAGCGACTCGAGCATGGGAGCAAGTTTGCGGCTATTCTCATGAACCGTAATCACATCGCCCAAGCGCATATTGTACGATGGGATGTTGACACGTTTTCCGTTAACAAGAAAGTGACGGTGCGTTACAAACTGCCTCGCCTGCGCGCGGGAAGATGCTAAATTCAACCGATAAATCACGTTATCGAAACGCATTTCTATGAGTTGCAGTAAATTCTCGCCAGTAACACCCCGGCGGCGCTCGGCTTCCGCAAGATAGTTTCGGAAAGGGCGTTCGAGAACCCGATAGGTACGCTTCATTTTCTGCTTCTCACGAAGCTGCCCTGCATACTCAGTTGTTTTCTTCTGCGGACCTTGTCCGTGCATGCCAGGCGGATAGTTTCGTCGCTCAATCTGGCACTTTTTCGAATAGCAACGTGTACCTTTAAGATACAATTTTACACCTTCGCGGCGGCATTGCCGACAACGGGCATCAGCGGATTTAGGCATGACTCTATCCTTCTCCTAATGTATTAACTAAACGCGACGACGCTTTGGAGGGCGGCATCCATTGTGAGGAATAGGTGTTACGTCCTTGATAACATACACTTCCACACCAACCGCTTGCAATGCTCGTACAGCTGACTCTCTGCCTGCGCCGGGTCCTTTAACATGAACATCAACTCGGCGTAGCCCATGCTCCTGAGCCTTGCGCGCCGCGTTTTCTGCGGCAAGCTGAGCGCCAAACGGCGTACCCTTTTTTGATCCTTTAAAGCCGACACTACCAGAACTTGCCCAAGAGATAAGTTCGCCTTTGACATCCGTAATAGACACAATTGTGTTGTTAAAGGTGCTCTTGATATGAACAATGCCCTGAGCAATGTTCTTTTTCTCTTTGGCTTTTTGTCGCGTGGTAATCTTCTTCTGTGCCATTTATCCCTGATGTTTCCTATTAGCCTACCGCAATAGCAACAATGCAATATCTGCGTAAGCAGAACAACATTACTTCTTCACTTTTTTCTTGCCAGCAACTGCGCGACGTGGCCCTCGCCGAGTTCTGGCATTACTCTTTGTTTTCTGGCCCCGAACAGGCAAGCCACGACGGTGCCGAACACCTCTATAACAGCCAATTTCTTGCAGGCGGCGGATGTTAATGGAAATCTGCCGTTTCAAGTCGCCTTCAACTCGAAAATCCCGTTCAATTGTGTCACGCAACTTTGCTGTCTCAGCCTCTGTCAAGTCACGAACCCGCGTATCAAGGCTGATGTCGTTTTTAACTAGAATATCCCTGCTGCTGGTCAGCCCAATCCCGAAGATGGATAATAATGCATATTCCACTCTTTTATCGCGTGGTAGATCTACGCCTGCAATACGTGCCAAAAGATTGCCCCCTTATTGATCTTACAGGCGTCTAACCCTGTCGCTGCTTGTGCTTCTTTATAACGCAGATAACGCGAACAACGCCATCACGCTTAATTACTTTGCACTTGTCACAAATCTTTTTCACAGATGCTCTAACCTTCATGTTAATATTCTCCTCAACTAAGGCAGGTATTCTCAACGATACCGATATAAAATCCTGCCTCGAGTTAAATCATAGGGTGACAATTCACACTTGACGCGATCGCCAGGCAAGATCTTAATAAAGTGCATTCTAATCTTGCCGCTGACCTGTGCTAGGATTTGATTGCCAGTTTCTAAATCTACGCGAAACATGGCATTTGGAAGGGTTTCTGCAATAGTACCCTCCACCTCTATTGGCTTTTCCTTGGCATAAGTTTCTGCTTCTGCAGCATGTCGCTCATCACGCGCCTCGTGCTGTTTTCTTTGTCTTCGAGCCATAGATGTCTGTTTACTTTCCCCCCGAGGGCGGCAAGGTTAATATATCAGGACCAGATTCTGTAATTGCAACCGTGTGCTCAAAATGAGCGGACAGCGAACGATCTGCGCTAACAATCGTCCATTCATCACCTGGAAGATGCATAATTCCGGGATCGCCAAGGTTGATCATAGGTTCAATACAAAACGTCATCCCGATTTTTAAGCGCTCCCCAGTACCCGGACGGCCATAATTGGGCACGTCCAAACCTTTTTCATGAGGGGATGTACCTACTCCGTGACCGACAAGTTCACGCACTACTCCATAACGATTCCGCTCCGCGTGTTTTTGGATCGCAGATGAAATGTCCCCTATGCGGTTTCCCAGCTTTGCCTGGGCAATTCCTCGGAGTAAGGCTTCGCGTGTCACTGTTAACAAATTCTTAGCTGCGGCCGTTATCTCCCCAACAGAAACAGTGATCGCCGAGTCAGCGAACCATCCATCTACAGAGGCGCCCATGTCTAGCCCAACAATATCGCCATTGCGTAAGACACGAACCTCAGACGGCACGCCATGCACAATCTCATCATTGACCGAAATGCAGCTGTTATGCTGAAAGGGCACATCGCTGAAAGAAGGCTGGTAATTAAGGAACGCCGACTTTGCGCCGTGTTTCCTAAGAATTTCCTCGGCAATCGCATCTAGGTCCAAAGTGGTAGTAGTGTCAGGAACAATCGCGTTTCGCATAGCACCAAGCGCTTCGGCGACGACGTACCCAGCATGGCGCATCATCTCGACCTCGCCGGGAGTTTTGAGGCGAATCATCTGCTTATTGTACCTTAAGCCATGCATTTTTGTACCCGTCTAATGGAACACTGGGAGTATCCATTTCGGCTCGGTCTCACCCATGTTCCAAAGGGCTGTATCGGCACTCTTACGGCTGACCCACGGTATACCGACGACGGAACAATTTCTTCCGTCGTCGGTATACCGTGGCAACACGGAAGAAATGTCTCTGGAAGCCCCTCGGAGCGATCTCAATTTCGCGGCCAATGGCAATGCCGAACCGAGATCAATTAACACTCCCAACTCTAAAAGAGGGTTACCTAATAAAACCTTCATAATTGCGCATAAGCAATTGAGCTTCAATCGCCTGCATAGTTTCCAAAGCGACGCCGACAACGATAAGAAGTGATGTTCCACCAATCAAAGTGAACGATCCAGCAGTGTTAGTCAATGCAGGAATCCAGTACTGCAGCAATGCAACTAAAGCCAGAAACAATGCTCCCGCAAGTGTGATGCGTGTCATGACTTTGTCTAGGTATTCCATTGTCGCTTTGCCAGGCCGTATCCCTGGAACGAATGAGCCGTACTTCTTAAGATCATCAGAAATTTGCTCAACGTTCATTGTAACGGCCGTGTAGAAGTACGTGAAAAAGACAATGATCGCTGCGTAAAACAACCCTGTGATTGGGTTTTTACCAGGTGACATCCAATCTGAGGCTTTTCTCAGAAACTCACCCAAAGGAGTATTGGGAGAAACAAATTGGGCAAAGGTTAAAGGCAGCAATTGTATGGACAGAGCAAAAATAATCGGAATCACACCAGCCGAAGCAACACGGAACGGCAGATAGGAAGTGCCAGCTTGGCTCATTTTATTCCCCACTATTTTGCGGACATGCTGAATAGGAATCTTACGCTGGCCTAACGTAACAAAAATAATGCCGATCACGGTAGCAAAGAACGTCACCACTAAAACAAGCACTTGCCACGGAGCAACCGCTCCAGCTGCTACTGATTGTGTCACTCCCCCAATTTGGCTGGGCAAACGCACCATAATCCCGCAAAATATGATGAGAGATACTCCATTGCCAATCCCTTTATCTGTAATCAGTTCCCCTAGCCACACCAAGAACATCGTGCCGGCGACTAAAGTGAGTACAGTTTGCACAAGTACTAAAACGTTTTTATCAAGAATGCCCTGTCCTCGAAACAGCAAACTCAAACCGACAGCCTGCACTATCGCTAAGGCTACTGTCAGGTAGCGAGTGTATTGCGCAATGCGTTTGCGGCCCGACTCACCTTCCTTGGCAAGCTCTTGCCAAGAGGGGATGGCGAACGTGAGAAGCTGCATGATAATGGAAGAATTGATGTAAGGGATGATCCCCATTGCAAACACAGTAAATGTTTTTAATGCACCCCCGGAAAAAACATCCACAAGGTTCAAAATGCCTCCACCATTTGAACCGCCGCGCTTGAAGTAGTTTTCAAGCACGTCGTGATGCACATTAGCAAGGGGGATATGTAAACCAAGTACGTAAATGCCAAACATGGCGAACACAAACAACAACCGCTGGCGCAGTTCAGGAATCGCCCACGCAGACACCATTGCTTGCACAAAAGGGGTTTGGTCATCGCCCCCACCGCCACCCGCTCGACGCCGGGCTATAGGAGGAGAGGTTGAGGGAACATTTGCTGCAGGTCGCTTT
>JAABUQ010002771.1_pt1 | contig 33765 bp, 24 predicted proteins | sample 5560001 | NCBI WGS metagenome assembly JAABUQ01 (sample SAMN10711888, study PRJNA513371) | rock metagenome | isolation source: Antarctica rocks | place: Antarctica: Victoria Land, Finger Mt nord | collected 2015-12-18
GCAACTCCCGCGGGTTCTTCCAGCCCCGCGTCGCGGGCGGGCAATGGGGCAACGGCGCGATGGGCAACGCGCGCTGGACGGGGGTGCGGCTGCGCGACGTGCTGGACCGCGCGGGCGTGAAGGCGGGCGCGCAGGCGGTGCGCTTCGCCGGCCTCGACGATTCGGTGGTCGAGACCGCGCCGAAGTTCCTGAAATCCATCGGCGTGGACCATGCCCGGGACGGCGAGGTGATGCTCGCCTTCGCGATGAACGGCGAGCAGTTGCCGCTGCTGAACGGCTTCCCGCTGCGCCTGGTGGTGCCGGGGTGGTACTCGACCTATTGGGTCAAGATGCTCAACCGCATCGAGGTGCTGGACAAGCCGGACGACAATTTCTGGATGAAGACCGCCTACACCATCCCCGACACGCCCGGCGCCAACATGCAGCCCGGGGAAACCGGGGTGAAGATGGTCCCGATCAACGCGATGGTCCCGCGCGCCTTCGTCACCAACCTGCGTGACGGCGACACCGTCCACGCCGGCGCCGAGACCGGTGTCCGCGGCTTGGCGCTCGGCGGCGACGCCGGGGTGCGCGCGGTGGACGTGTCCTTCGACGGCGGCGCGACCTGGGCCGCCGCCGGTCTGGGGCGCGACGAGGGGACCTACAGCTTCCGCCAGTGGCAGGCCCGTGTGACGCCCGCGGCGGGCAACGTTTCCGTCATGATCCGCTGCACGAATGCCAAGGGGCTGGCGCAGCCGGCGGCGCCGAACTGGAACCCCAGCGGCTTCATGCGGAACCCCATTGAGACGACGGTCTTGAAGGCCGTCTGACAGCACCCGAAGGAGCATTCCATGTCGTTCCCGATCTTCAAGACGGCGTTCGCGGCCGCGGCCGCCGTGTGCGCCGCCGGGCTTGTTCCGGCTCCGGCCCGCGCTGGCGGGTCAGGCGCCAACGCGGCCCCTTTGACGCTGAAATCCGCATCCGTCGAACTGCCGGACAGCAGCCGCGCCTTTCCGTCCGGCCCCAACGTCGACACGGTGACGGCGAACTGCACCGGCTGCCATTCGTCCGGCATGATCCTCAACCAGCCGAGCCTGTCGCGAACGGCGTGGGAGGGCGAGGTCAAGAAGATGGTCAGCGTTTACAAGGCGCCGGTCGAGGCGTCCGATATCCCGGCCATCGTCGCCTACCTGGCCGCGACCAAGGGGTCGTAGCCCCGCGCCTTCCCCCTGCTGCCCGGCGTGGCTTGACAGCGCCGCGGCGCGCGTCCGAGGTTGACTACCGGCAGGCCGCACCACATGGGAAGGTAGCTATGGGCCGGCTTCGGGCCTGCTGAAGCAATTGGAGGATCGACATGATGAAGTTCGGTGCCGCGCAATCCGTCCGACGTGTCGAGGACACCCGCCTCCTGCGGGGCGATGGCCGCTACACCGACGACATCGCCCGGCCCGGCAGCCTGGTCGGCACGGTGCTGCGCAGCCCACATGCCGCCGCGCGCATCGTCTCGATCAACGCCGACACCGCCCGCGCCATGCCCGGCGTCGCCGCGGTGTTCACCGGCGCCGACCTCGTTGCGGACGGGATCGGCCATCTTCCCTGTATGGTGCCGCTGGTGAACCGCGACGGGAGCAAGTGCGAGCATACGCCGCGCCCGGCGCTGGCGGACGGGGTCACACGACATGCGGGCGACCCTGTAGCCTTCGTGGTGGCCGAAACCCATGAGGCCGCCCGGGACGCCGCCGAGGCGGTCGAGGTCGAGTACGAGATGTTGCCCTCCATCACCGACCTGCGCGCCGCCGCCGAGCCCGGCGCGCCGCTGGTTTGGCAGGACAAGGCCAGCAATGTCGGCTTCGATTGGGAAACCGGCGACAAGGCGAAGGTGGACGCGCTGTTCGACGGGGCCGCGCACGTCACGCGGGTCGAGATCGTCAACAACCGCATCGTCGTATCCAGCATGGAGGCGCGGGTCTCGCTCGCGGAGTACGACGCGGCCTCGAAGCGCTGGACGCTGCACACCAACACCCAGGGCGTCTGGCTGCTGAAGACGCAGCTTGCCGAGGCGATCTTCAAGACAGAGCCTGACCGTTTCCGCGTCGTCACCAACGACGTGGGCGGCGGCTTCGGCATGAAGATCTTCCTGTACCCGGAACACGTGCTGACCTGCTACGCCGCACAGAAGCTGGGCCGCCCGGTGAAGTGGACGTCTGAGCGCAGCGAGGCGTTCCTGTCCGACACGCATGGGCGCGACAACGTGACGGTCGGCGAGATGGCGGTGGACGGCGCCGGCAAGATCCTGGCCATGCGCTCGCGCAACATCGCCAACATGGGGGCCTACCTTTCGACCTTCGGGCCGGCGATTCCGACCGTGGCGGGGTCCAAGGTTTTGGCCAGCGTCTATGATTTCAAGGCGATCTACCTGAACGTCGTCGGCGTGTTCACCAACACGGTCCCGGTGGACGCCTACCGCGGCGCCGGGCGTCCGGAAAGCAACTACCTGGTCGAGCGGCTGATGGACGCTGCGGCGCGGGAGTTGGGCCAGAATCCCATGGCGTTCCGCCGTGCGAACATGGTGCAGCCGTCCGCTATGCCGTACCGCTCCGCCATGGGCGAGGTGTACGACAGCGGGGAGTTCGGCCGGGTGCTGGACGCCGGGCTGCAGCAGATCGACTACCAGGGCTTCACGGCGCGGCGCAGCCACGCGGCGGGTAAAGGCAAGCTGCGCGGCGTGGGGATGGCCTACTACTTGGAGGCCACGATGGGCGCCGCGACCGAGCGGGCCGAGATCCGCTTCGCCGAGGATGGCGACGTGGAGGTCCTGGTCGGCACGCAGTCGAGCGGGCAGGGACATGAGACTGCCTATATCCAGCTTACCGCCGCGCAACTCGACGTTGATCCCAGCCGCATCCGCGTTTTGCAGGGCGACAGCGACGCGATCCCGACCGGCGGCGGCACCGGTGGCGCGCGCAGCCTCTACTCCGAGGGGCAGGCCATCCTGGCGGCGGCGGATTCGGTGATCGAAAAGGGACGCCAGGCTGCGTCTGAGGCGTTAGAGGCCTCGGTGTCCGACATCGTGTTCGAGGACGGTGCCTTTTCCGTGGCCGGCACGGACAAGAGCATCGACATCTTGACCCTGGCCGCGCAGCAGCGCGCCCGGGTGGCGAAGGGCGAGGGGGCGACTTTGCTGGACGCCGCCGAGGTCGCGGACGTGAAAACGCACACCTTCCCGAACGGGTGCCACTTGGCGGAGGTCGAGGTGGACCCGGAAACTGGCACCGTCGAGGTCGTGCGCTACACGGTCACGGACGACATGGGCCGGATGATCAACCCCATGATCGTCCGCGGCCAGGTGCAGGGAGGGGTGGCGCAAGGCATCGGCCAGGCCCTGTTCGAGCACACGGCCTATGACCCCGACAGCGGCCAGTTGCTCAGCGGCAGCTTCATGGACTATGCGCTGCCGCGGGCGTCCGACCTGCCCGACATCGAGGTGGAGTTCGTGGAGGTGCCCTGCCTGTCCAACTCGCTCGGCGTGAAGGGCGCCGGGGAAGCCGGCGCGGTCGGCAGCCCGCCGGCTGTGATGAATGCCGTGCTCAATGCCCTGCTGGAGCGCGGCGTTACCCACCTGGACATGCCGGCAACGTCGGAGACGGTTTGGCGGGCGCTGTCCCTCGCGAAAGCAGCCTAATCGCGGATCAGCGCAGTAAGGGAGGCAGCATCGCGTCATCCGGCGCGTATGCTGCCCGCCCGGCCATCGTCCAGCCTGGGTCTGAAACCCGATTTAAAATAAGAGGCTTGCCTGCATGAACGTTGCTCTGAACAAGTTCGCCATCGGTCAGGCTGTTCCTCGCACGGAGGACCCGGTTCTTCTGCGCGGCGAAGGGCGCTATAGCGACGACATCAAGATTCCCGGCCAGCTTTACAGCACCGTGGTGCGCAGCCGCCACCCGCACGGCTTCCTGCGCGGCCTCGACAGCACCGAAGCGCGGTCGATGCCGGGTGTCCGGATGATCGTCACGGCCGCCGACCTCGCTGGCTGCAAGGATTTTCCTGGCAACGCCACGCTCAAGAACAGGGACGGGTCCTCCAACCCATGTCCGCCTCATCCCATCCTCGCCCGTGAGCGCGTGCGGTATGTGGGCGAGCCGGTCGCCGTGGTCGTCGCCGAGACACGCGCCCAGGCCGACGATGCGGCGGAAGCCGTGCTGCTCGACATCGACCCCTTGCCGGCCGTGGTGGACGACGACGCGGCGCTCGCGCCGGACGCGCCCCGGGTGCATGACGAGATCCCCGGCAATCTCGCGGCGGACTACCATCACGGCGATGCCGCAGCCGTTGCGGCGGCGCTCGACGCCGCCGCGCACATCTGCCGGCTGCCCCTGCGCAGCAACCGCATCGTCGTGTGCGCGATGGAGCCGCGCTCCGCCACCGGCGAGTATGGTCCCGAGACCGGGCGCTGGACCCTGCATGTCGGGTCGCAGGGCGTGTGGGGCATGCGCAATGGGATCGCGCAAATTATGAACGTCGAGCCGGAGCGGGTGCGGATCGTCACCGGGCATGTCGGCGGCTCCTTCGGCATGAAGGCGGCAGTCTATCCCGAGTACATCGCCCTGCTCCACGCGGCGAAGGCGCTCGGCCGGCCCGTGCACTGGGCGGATGACCGCAGTGGCAGCTTCGTGTCGGACACGCACGGGCGCGACCATTCGATGTCGGCGGAGCTTGGCCTGGATGCCGAGGGCCGCATCCTGGCGCTCCGCGTCAGCGGGACGGCCAACATGGGCGCCTACCTCGGCGCGTTCAACACGTTCATGCCCACCACCAACCTCGTCAAGAACGTGATCGGCGCGTATCGTACGCCGCTGCTCGAAGTCTCGACGCGGTGCGTCTACACCAACACGACGCCGATCGGCCCGTACCGCGGCGCCGGGCGTCCGGAGGGGAATTATTACATCGAGCGGCTGATGGACAACGCGGCGGCCGAGATGGAGATCGACCCGTTGGAGCTGCGCCGCCGCAACCACATCCTGCCGCACGAGATGCCGTTCGAGGCCGCGTCCGGCCTGAGCTACGACAGCGGCGACTTCCCGACTGTGCTGGACAAGGCCCTTGTTGCGGCGGATTGGGACGATTTCGATCTGCGCCGGGCCGAAAGCAGGAGACAGGGCAAGCTTCGCGGACGCGGGGTGGGCCAATACCTGGAGGTGACGGCCCCGTCAGGGCACGAGATGGGCGGCATCCGCTTCGAGCCGGACGGCACGGTGACGATCATCACCGGCACGCTGGATTACGGGCAGGGGCATGCGGCCCCCTTCGCCCAGGTGCTGGCCGACCAACTGGGGATTCCGTTCGAGCGCATACGGCTGCTGCAAGGCGACAGCGACAAGCTGATCGTGGGCGGCGGCACCGGCGGGTCGCGCTCCATCATGGCGAGCGGCAACGCGATCGTGGCCGCGAGCGGCATGGTGATCGACCGCGGCCGAGCCATCGCGGCCCATATGCTGGAAGCGGCGGTGCCGGACATCGAGTTCTCGGCCGGCCGCTTCACCATCGTCGGCACGGACCGCGGCATTGGCATCATGGAACTCGCCGCCAAGCTCCGCGACGGCCTCGACCTGTCGCCCGGGCTGGAGCCGACGCTCGATGTCCAACATGACCATCACACGCCGCCATCGGCGTTTCCCAACGGCTGCCACGTTGCCGAGGTGGAAATCGATCCGGAAACCGGCGTCGTCGGCGTCGCCCGGTATGTCATGGTCAATGACTTCGGCGTCTTGATCAACCCGATGCTGGTGGCCGGCCAGGCCCATGGCGGCGTCGCGCAGGGGATCGGCCAGGCGTTGATGGAGCGGGTCGTCTATGATGAGGACGGCCAGATCCTGACCGGCAGCTTCATGGACTATGCCCTTCCGCATGCCGACGCCTTGCCGGAGTTCACGTTCAGCAGCCATCCGGTCCCTGCCCGGACCAATGGCCTCGGCGTCAAGGGCTGTGGAGAGGCCGGCTGCGCAGGAGCCTTGCCGTCCATCATGAACGCGGTGGTGGACGCATTGCGTCCGCTCGGCATCAACCACATCGACATGCCCGCCACGCCGGAACGGGTATGGCAGGCGATCAACGCGGCATCGGAGCGTAAGCTCAGCGCCGCGTGATCTTGGATGAGGGGGCGGCGCGTCCGCCCCCCTGACTCCGGACGCTCTGCTTCTCAGCCCACGCCGAGGACACGGATCAGGGTGATGCTGATCAGGAGCAGCAGCAAGAGCGAGAGCGTGACGGCTGCCGTCACACGGCCGCCCACCCGGCCGATCACCCGCACGTCCACGCCCAGCCCGAGCGCCGCCATCGAGACCACGGTGAGCAGGCTGGCCGTCCTCGTGATCGGGGCAATCGCGGGATCGGGGACGACGCTGAGGGAGCGGAGCGCCGCGAGCAGCAGGAAGCCGAGGATGAACCAGGGCACCAGCTTGCCGATATTGAACCGGCGCGGGCCCGCCTCCGCCTGTCCGCGCAGGCGTGGGGCGAGCAGCGAGAAGCCCACCACGACAGGCCCGAGCATCAGCACGCGCACCAGCTTGACCAGCGTGCCGATCTGCGTGGCGACAAGCCCGGCGGGCACGGTCGCGGCCAGCACCTGCGGCACGGCGTAAACGGTCAGCCCGGCGAGGATGCCATACTGGGTCGCCGTGAGGCCAATGAGCGGGATCAGCAGCGGCAAGCCCAGCACCATGAGCACGCCGAGGATCGCCGTGAACGAGATGGAGGAGGCGATGTCGTCGCTGTCCGCCCCGATCACCGGCGCCACGGCCGCGATGGCGGAGTTGCCGCAGATCGAGTTGCCGCAGGCGATCAGGATCGAGATGCGCGTCGGCAGGCCGAGCGCCCGGCTGATGCCGTAGCTCGCCGCGATGGTCACGACGACGGTCGAGACGATGGCGCCCAGAAGCAGCGGCCCCGAGGCGACGATGGCGGACAGGCTGACCGAGGCCCCGAGCAGCATGACCGCGACCTCAAGAAGCTGCTTGGCGCTGAAGGCGACGCCGGTCCGCCAGCGCGGGCTCGGCTCCCATGCCGTGCGCAGCGCCATGCCGAGCAGGATCGCGACCACCAGCGCTTCGACATAGGGGTGCCCGAAGACGCGCTCCTCGATGCCCTGCGCGCCCAGGGACACGAGCGTGACCGCGACGCACAGCGCGATGCCGGGCAGCAGGGCAGGAAGGCGGCTCGGGATTGCGGCCCGGGCAGCCCCGGCTGTTGGAACCTTGGCGCTGTGCGGCACGGGACCCCCTCGTTATGGGAGAAGATATGCGGTACGAGGGAAGCTTGGGCAAATACATTCTCTTTTTAGGCCGATAGACAGGAGTTATGTCCCTCAACCTCCACCTGCTGCGCCTGTTCGCGACCGTCGCGCGCACTGGGAGCTTTTCGCGGGCAGCCGAGATCCTGCACATCAGCCAGCCCGCCATCTCGAAGAGCGTGCGCGACTTCGAGGCGCAGGTCGGTTGCCGCCTCCTGGATCGCGGTCCCAAGGGGGTTCGGCCGACCCGGGAAGGCGAGGCGCTGGCCCGGCACGCCCACACCCTGTTCGCGGCCGAGCGGGCGGCCGAGGAGGAACTCCGGGCGCTGCGCGGCCTGCACCAGGGATCGCTGCGGGTCGGCGCCAGCACGACGATTGCGACGTACATGCTTCCGGACCACCTCGGCGCTTTTCACCGGGCGCACCCGGCAATTGAGCTGCACATCGTCAGCGCGAACACGCGCGCAATCGCCGACCTCATGGCCGGGCACGAGATCGACGTGGCGCTCGTCGAGGGGCCGGTCGAGGACCACGACCTGGTGTGCGAGCCGTGGCGGACCGACGTCATGGTGCTGATCGCGGCGCCGTCGCACCCGCTTGCCGCCAAAGCCGGACGGGTGGCGCCCGAAGCGATCACCGGCGAGGTCCTGATCGTCCGTGAGCCCGGGTCCGGGTCCCGGGAAGTCGTCGCGGACGCCCTCGCGGTCCGTGGCGTCAAACCTGCGCGGACGCTGGAGGTCGGCAGCACTGAGGCGATCAAGCAGGTGGTCGCTGCCGGGCTGGGGCTGGCCATCGTCTCGGCCGCGACGATCAAGGATCAGGTTGCTCTGGGCAAGCTCAAGGCGATCCCTTGGCAGGACTTCTCGATCAAGCGCTCGCTTTGGCAACTCAAAAAGCCGGGGCGCCTGGAAACCCCGGCGGCCCGGGCTTTTGGGACACTCATTAGGGTTTCCACCGAGGGCATGGACTCTGAGGCTGGCGGTGGTTCACGAGACGAAGCCGCCTTGTGCTGATAGTGGACTTGCCTTCGAGGTGGAGGCTGCAGCCAATCAGGCGAAGATTGCTTGGAAGAACTTGGAAAGGGCGGTGACATTGCCGAACTTCTGAGCGAAATCAGGGTCGAAGTAGGCCACGCGCGCCACGACAACGCCGATCACGAGCGCCCAGAACATGCCGGTGCCCGAGCGCAGCAGAAGCCGCGAACCCGGGCCTTGCCGGCCGGCCTGAGCAAAGCTGTCGCGCAAGCTATGCGGCACCGGCTCACCAAAAGGATCGAACTGAGCGTTGTGCATGATGACCATTGAGAATGAGGGTAGATACAACAGGGATGTGACCTGCGGGGATTGAGAAATCAACGACTGCAAATTGGCTATTTTTGCCCGTTAAAGGGAAATTTATTCTCTATCTGCGCTTGATTAGGGATATTTTATATTTTTGGCGAGGTTTTCGCCTCAAGAGCCACGGCACGGCCATGGTTTGTTGCCGTCCCGCCTACTTCCCGTCCGTCACGCGCACCACCGCTTGCGCCGCGTGGCCGCCCGCGTCGAGCACGGTCACGTGGTAGAAACCTGGACCCGGCGGCGTCCAGCGCGTGTCGCGCAGCGCCGGGGTGGAGGCCAGGATGGCGCCGTCCACAAGGAACACCAACGGCCGCTCGCCGCCGGAAGCCCGCAGCAGGACTGTTCCGCCCCCCTCGATGGTGGCCGAGGGCGGCGGGAACAGCAGGTTGAGCGCGTCGCCCGGCAAGGGACCGGCCAGCGTGCCCGCGGCCGGCTGCGGCGTCGCCGGGCGCGGCGTGGGCGCCAGCAGGGCGAAAACGTGGGCGAGGATCGGCAGCGCCACGTCCGCCGCCGCCCCGCCCGGACGTGCCGTACCGTCCGGCCGCCCGACCCAGACGCCGACCAAGTGGCCGCGGTCGAAGCCCAAGGCCCAGCTATCGCGGTTGCCGGCGCTCGTCCCGGTTTTCCAAGCGATCCCGCCAGGGCCGCCACCGGGGAAAGGGCGGGTGAGAATGTCGGCCACGCTGCCCGCGGAGGCGGGGGAGAGCAGGGGCGCGCCCTCCGTCGCCGGCGCCGTGGCCAGCAGGCGCAGGGGCGCGAGCCGTCCGTCCGTGCCGAGCGCCGCGTAAAGCGCCATCAAGCGCCGCAAGCTCAGCCCGGCGCCGCCAAGCGCCACCGGCAGCGACGCTTCCGCCCCCGGCAGCACCAGCCCGGCCCCGTGCAGCGCCGAGACGAAGCGCTGCGCCCCGTAGCGCGCGAGCAGCGTCACCGCTGGGACGTTCAGGGACCGGCGCAGCGCGTCCGCGGCCGTGACCTGCCCGGAGAAGCCATGGTCCAGGTTCTCGGGCGCGTAGCCGCCGAAGCGCCGCGGCCCATCCGGAAGCGGCGTGCCGGGCGAAGCGATGCCATCCTCGAAGGCCAGCGCATACAGGAACGGCTTGAGCGCCGAGCCGGGCGAGCGCACTGCACGGGTGAGGTCGAGCCAGCCGGCCCGGTCCGCGCTGCCCGGGTCCCCCCCAGGGTCCCCTGCATCGGCGGCGAGCACGGTCCGGGAGCGCAGGTCGGCGACCATCACAGCGAGCGAAACGCGCGGGGGCAGGCGTCCCAGCTCGTCGCGCGCCCGTGCCTCCAGCGCAAGCTGGAGCGGCCGGTCGAGCGTCGTGGAAAGGTCGCCGCCGTCGTCCGCGAACAGGGTCCGCGCGGTGCCCGGCATGGTGCGCCGCCGCGTCGGCACCGGCTCTGCCAAGGCCGTCTGCGCTTCGGCCGCCGTGAGCAGGCCCTCGCGCGCCGCCTGGGCGAGGATGCGGTCGCGCAGCGCCCGGGCGCGCTCGGGATGGCGGTCGGGGCGCAGCGCCTCCGGCCGTCGCGGCAGCGCTACCAGCAGCGCGGCCTCCGCCGGATCGAGCGCCGCCGCGGGCTTGCCGAAATAGGCGCGGGACGCCGCCTCGACGCCGACGAGGTTGCCGCCGAAGGGCGCCAGCGACAGCCATAGGCCGAGCACGTCCCGCTTGTCGTAGTGCAGACTGAGCTGAACTGCGCGCAGGCTTTCCAGGATTTTCGCGCCGAGGCTGCGCGGCCGGGGGTCCAGCAGGCGCGCGACCTGCATGGTCAGCGTCGAGCCGCCGGAAACGACCCGCCCGGTCCGCACGGCCTGCGCCGCGGCGCGGGCGGCGGCGAGCGGGTCAACGCCGGGGTGTCCCCAGAAACGGCGGTCCTCCACGGACACGAGCAGGCGCACCAGGAACGGCGATACGTCCCCGGCCCCGGTGCGGAACCGCCACACGCCGCCCGGCGCCGGGCGCAGCGCCAGCACTTCGCCCGAAGCGTCGCGAATGGCCGTGCCCGGGGCGTCCAGCCGCGCGAGGCCGGGGGGACACGCCCGGTCGAGCGCGAGCAGCGCCGCCGCGGCCAGCACCCCGCACGCCAGCGCCGCGGCCGTCCGCCTCACGGCGGCAGCACGCTGACCCGGACGGTGTTCTGCCGCGCATAAACCGCCGGGCGGTACATGTCGGACAGCTCCGTGCCGGGATACTCGTACTCGCCCGGTGTTGTGGCCCGCAGCAGCACGGCGATGCGGAAGCCGGGTGTCTCGGCGGACAGGTCCAAGGCCGCGGCGAAGCGGTCGTCGGCCGCGACCTCCGTGTTCACCGCGGTCAGCTCGCCCAGCCAGTCCATGCCCGGCACCTTGCCCGCTGGCAGCCGCCCCGCGACCTCCCACCCCGCCGGCAACCCGGCGCGCAGCATGGCCTGATGGCTTTGCCCGTCCTCGGCGCGGCCCTCCAGGAGCAGGACGAAAGTTGTGTTCTGCGGCAGCTTGTCGGGGTCCACCGCTTTGCCTTGCTGGTCGAAGAAGCGGCGGTGGACCTGCATCAGGTTGCGCGATGCCGGCGCCGCCACGCTCGGCACGCCGGACACGGACACGCTCGCCCATAACGGCGCCGTCCCCGTGTTCAGCACCCGCGCCGGCTGCGTGAGCGGCAGGGTGACGAGCGGCGCGCGGGGCACGTCCCGCCCGTCCACGCGCGCCAGGACCGGCGGCGCCCCGGCGCCGAGCACGGCGGCTGCGGCGGCGGCCCAGGCTTGCTCCTGGGTGTCGAGCGTCTTGGGGTCCAGGTCGGCGCCGGGCAGCGCCGCCGTGAGCGCGGGGGCGGCGACGGCGTCCGTGCCGCTTTCCTTGATGAGCACCGCGGTCGCGAGCTGGTCGCGCAGGGCCGAGCCGTAATCCGCGGACCAGGCTTTGCGGCCGGGCGTCCGCAGGCTTGCACGGAGCAGCGCCGCCGCCGCGCCGGGCTGGGCGATGCGCGCGAGGGCGGCCCCGAGCTGGGCACGGGCGAGCGGGGTCGGCAAGTCGTCCTCCAACGCCACCATCACCCGGATCGCCCCGGCGGGCGCACGTCCAGCCAGCGCCAGCGCGTAAACGGCGTATGCCTGCGCGGCCCGGGCCACCGGGTCGTCCGGCGGGCGCGTCACTTCGTTCGCAAGCCAGGACAGCGCCCCGTCGAGCGCCGTCTGCGGCACCGCGGTGCCCGCCCGCTTGGCGCGCAGCAGGAACTCGGCGGCATAGGCGGTCAGCCACGGCTGCGCCTCGCCCTCCGACGACCAGAGGCCGAACCCGCCGTCGAAGCGTTGGCGGTCGAGCACCAGCTCCACGACCGTCTCCAGCCGCCCGGCGCGGTCCGGCCCCGCCGCGGCCCCGTCCGGCAGCATCGCGAGCGGCAGGCCGCGGCTGGTTGCCTGCTCCAGGCAGCTCAGCGGGTAGTCGGCAAGCGCCTGCACCAGCCCCGCGACCCCGTAGCGCACGGCGCCCCCGAGGGAGAGCGACGCCGTCCAGGTCCCCGGCACGAAGGCGCCGGCGGCGTCGGGCGCGATGCCTGCCTCGGCGCCGGGTGCTATCTCCGAACCCGTCACGTTGACGATCCGGCCGCGCGCCGGGTGGACAGACAGGCTCACCTCATGGCGGGCGGAGAAGCCGCCGGGACCGGTCACGTCGAGCGTGATCCGCCCCTCGCCCGCGTCGCCCGCCCGCAGCACCGTGGCCTCGACCGCTTTTTCACCTTCGCCGAGCGTCGCCCCCACCGTGTCGGCGCCGGCGAGCGAGAGGGCGCCCGCGACGGTGATCCGCACCCCGACCGGCCCCGGCGGCAGCTCCACGTTCTGCAGCAGCACGCCAAGCCGCGCCGTGTCGCCCGGCGCGAGAAAGCGCGGCAGCAGGGCCTCCGCGACCAGCGGGTCCCGCACGAACACGTCCGTGTCCGCGCTGCCGATCCGGTCGCCGGACCACGCCACCACCATCACCCGAAGCTGGCCGCTGAAGTCGGGCAGGTCGAGCGGCACGCGGGCGACGCCGTCCGGCCCGGCCTGCACGGGCGGCGCGAACAGCGCGACCACGCGCTGCGGCGGGGGCGGCGCGGGTTCGCCCTCGCTGTCGCCGCCCCCGCCTTGGTGCAGCTCGGTGGGCAGGCCCTCCGCCGGGCGCAGCAGCCGGCCCCACTCGTCGCGGATGTCCAGGCCTAAGGCGCGCTTGCCCAGGAAGTGCTCGACGGGGTTGGGCGCGGCGAAGCCGGTCAGCCGCAGCACGCCCTCGTCCACCGCGGCGAGGGTCAGCCAGGCGCCAGGCGACGTCCGCACCGCCACCGTCGCCGTGCCGCGCGGGCGAAGCACCGGCGGCGCCTCGATGGCCACTGGGAGGGTGCGCACTGCCGGGTCGGTTTGTATCCAGGTTGCCCCGATGGCACGGTCGGAGGTCGCGCCATCGCGCGCCGGGCGGTAGGCGTGGACGGCGACGTAGGCGCCCGGCCCCCAGTCCGCGCCCACGGGCACGTCCACGTCGAGGCCGCCCCCGGCGCGGTTCTCCGGCAAGTCCAGGTTGCGGACCAGGTGGACCCGGTCGGTCAGCACCAGCAGCGCCGCGGGACCCGCGAACGGCGCCTCGATGTGGACCCGCGCGGTTTCGCCGGGGTTGTAGCGTGCGCGGTCGGTGCTGACGCGGACGCGGGCGGGAACGTCGGGATCGCCCGAGTCGGACCACCCAGCGGTGAACACGCGCGACGCCGCCGCCAGCCCGCGCCCGGCCTGCACCACCTGCAGCTTGTAGCGGCCGAAGCCGAGGCGCCAACCCAGGCGCAGCGGCGTGCCGTCGGCCGGGATCGTCGCGTCGCGGCTGTCCACCGGCTCCTCGCGCCATGTGGTTTCGTAACTCGCGGTGCCTCGGCTCACGACCAGGCGCCAATCCGGGATCTGCCGCACGAGGGTGACGTGCGCGGCCATGGCGATGCGCGCGCCGCCCGGGTCCACGGCGACCACGTCGAAGGCGGCTTCCCCGCCTGGCTCGACCGCGCCCCCGTCGCCCTTCGCGGCGCGGATGCCGATGAGGGGGCCGGCCGGGCGGATCGGCACGGTGGCGGACGCGGCGACGGGGCGGCCCGCCGGGTCGTTGATCGTCGCCGTCACCCGCGCCCGGAGCGCGCCGGTGGCGTCGGGCAGCCGCGTGAGGTCGAGGGGGAGCGCCGTGTTGCCCTGGGCGTCCGTCTCGGCCAAGTCCGGCGCCGCCGGTTCGCCCGGCACCTTCTCGTCTTCCAGGCCGAAGCCGTATTCGGCGAAGTCGGCGAAGGGCAACGGGTCGGACTCGATCCGCACGCGGCCCTCGCCGCTCAGCCCCGCGCCGGGCGCGCCGTACAGGAAGCGCACGGACACCGGGACGGCGGCCGCCTGGCCCGGCGGCAGCGGTGCTATGGGCTTGGCGAGGTCCACGGCGAGCCGGGCGGGCACGAAGGCGTCCACCTGGAACGCCGCATGGCCGACCTCCGGCCCGTCCTTCGTCGTGCGCAGCCCGATGGTCCACGTCCCCGCCTGCGCGCCGTCGGACAGAGTGATGGGGACGGAGATCGAGGCGCCGTCGCCGAGCTTCGGCACGACGTCGGCGAACACCTGCCCGCCCGGACGTTTGACGACGACGTGGACCGGCACGGCCGCCGGGCGCCCGGCGGCGTCGCGCAGGAGTGCTGTCGCGTGCACCGTCTCGCCGGGGCGGTAGATGCCGCGGTCGAGCCAGACGAAACCATCGAGCGGCCCCGGCTGCGCCCGCCCGGACACCCCGCGGTCGGACAGGTCGAAGGCGGGGCGGGTCAGGCTGAGCACGGTGAAGTCGTCCCCGTCCAGCCCGGCATCCGGCCCAGAAAGGTGCAGGGCGGCGGGCGCGCTGCCGGCCTCGCCGTGCAGCAGGGCGGGAGCGAAGCGCGCCGTGCCGTCCGGCCCGGTCGTTTCGGTCGCCAGCACGTCGTTGTCGGCGGCGATCAGCGCGGCCTGCACGCCGGGCTTGGGTTCGGCGTCCGCGTAGCCCCGCACCTGCACGCCCAGCCCGTCCGCGCCCTGCCACGCCGTGGGCGCGAGGTCGGTTCGGAGCACCATCTGCACGGCTTGAGGCGCGTCGCCGCCGGCCGGCGTGCCGTCGCCGGGGCGGGCCAGGAGGAGGTAAAGGCCGGGCCGGTCGAGCGCGGCCTGCGGCAAGGGAAGGCGCGTGTGCAGCAGGGCGTTGCGCACGAAACCCGGGATGCCCGCCTGGCCCTGCCAGACCAACTCGCCCGACTGGCGCAGCGCGTCCAGGTCGGTGTCGGCCAGCCCACTGCCTGCCGGGTGCGCCGCGAGGAAGGGCTGCGCCGCGCGCTCCGTCACGCGCACGAGGTCGAGCTGCACCGCGGACAGGTTCACGCTGGCGAGCGCCACCTCGGCCGGGGCGCCGCGCGGCTGCAGGAAGCGTGTGCCGTCGAACGCCAGGCGCGGCTGGCGGTCCGGCATGGCGACGGCGAGGGTTTGCGGCGCCTTCAGGCTCACCCCGTCCGCGCCCGGCATCCCGGCGAGCAGGCCCACTCGCGTCGTCGTGCCCGGCGGCAGCCCGGTGACGCATATGTCGCCGGACTCAAGCGTGACCGCGGCACCCGGCGGCTTCGGATCAAGCCGCACCCAATCGGCCGCGTGGAAGTCCGCGGAGCCGCCGGGGCGTCCGATGAAACCGAGGCAGGCACGGGCGGGGAAGCTCTCGGGCTCCGTGCGGACGCCGCGGACAAGCAGGCCGAGCTGCTGCTTGCGGAACGCCAACTGGCGGCGCAGGTCCGCGTCGTCCGGAGCGCGGTCGGCGGCGGCGGCGAGCGTCTCGATCTCCGGCACGGGCCGGCCCAGCGCCGCGAGCGCGTCGCGCATCGCGAGCAGGGCCGGGACCTGGGCGGCGCCAGCCTCGGCCGCTTCAAAGGCCCGCCACGCGGCGGCGAGCGCGTGCGCCGGTTCGGGCTGAGGCTGGCGAAGCAGGTCGCCCGCGAGGGACAGCCAGGCCGCCGCCGGCGCGTCGCCCTGGCCGGCCCGGTCGGACCAGGCGGCCGCGGCGGCGGCCCAGTCGCGGCGGGCCTCGGCGGCTTGGGCACGGGTTTCGGCGTCCGCCCGCTGCCGCGCCGTGGCGCCCGCGGGGAAGCGTTGCCGCAGCGCGCGCGCGTAGGCGGCGGCGTCCGCCCGCAGGCCAGGGATCTCCAGCTCGTCGGCGTGTGCCGCCGGGCCAGGCAGCAGGCAGGCGAGGGCCAGCAGCAATCCCATCACCAGGCGCATCGTCCGTTTTCTCCGTGACGCCGCCGTTTCGACGGCGCTTCACTCAATCACAGAATCGATACGGCGTCCGCGCTGTTTTCGCGTCGGGGGCGCGGTGTGCGTCAGTGAAGCGCCATCGCCCCGTGCCGGCGGGAGCCGGTCAGCTTGGAACCTGGAAGAACGCCCGCCTTGGCAGTGCCGGTCATGGCGTTGCCTTCGATGACGACATCGAAGCGGAGGGTCAGCTTCATCGGCTTGGTGACGTGCTGCAGCCAGGTGAGCCGGTTGCCGTTCGCGGCCAGGTCGAGCAAGTGCGTGATTTCGGCGCCTTGCGTCGCCGTGCCGGCCGTGACCCCGTTCGCGACGGAGATGTCGTAGGTGACGGATTGCTTGCCCAAAGGGGTCGCTATGGTGACATCCCAGCGGCCTGCGACGCCGGGCGCCGATTCGGGCGGGATGCCGGGCATATCAGGCCGCTGGCTCGCGTCCGGCGGCAGCCCGGCCGCGATGGGCGCCGCGCCGCGGTTGCTCCAGACGGTGCCGCGCCGCTCGTGCTCGAACAGGGTCTCGACGGCATGGGAAATGCGCGGCCCCAAGAACCGTTCGACCAAGTGCAGCGCCACGTCCAGGCCCGAGGTCACGCCGCCCCCGGTGACGAGGTTGCCGTCATCGACCACCCGGGCCTTGACCGGGACGGCTCCCGCCGCCTCCAGAAGCGCCATGCCCATGTGATGCGTCACTGCCGGCCGGTGCTTCAGCAAGCCGGCCATGGCCAGGATCAGGGAGCCGCCGCAGATCGTCGCCACCGTAATACCCGGCCTGGACAGCGCCGCCGCCGCGATCCTGGACAGCTCGCCCCCGGCCTCGCGGGCCAGGATGGCGGGGATGGTGGCGGGGCCGTCGCCCTCCGTCGGCCCCGCCGCTCCGGGGATCAGCAGGATGCCGGCCCGGTCCAGGTCCGGGGCGCCGCAGGCCGGGATGGGCAGCCCGCCCGGCCCGCTCGGCACCGCGCGGGCGCCGGCGGTGGATACGAACTCGACGGCCATGCCGCCACCGGAGTTCATGCCGGCGGCGGTGAGCACCTCATAGGGCGCGATGGCGTCCAGTAGGTCGAAGCCGTCGAACAGGATGATTTGCACGAGCATGGGATGGGTCCTGGGATAAGTGCGGGCCGCCGGCGCTACGCCGGGCCGAGGCTCGGATAGTTGCGCAGGGTGGCGAAGACGGCGGCGGGAACGACCTGCAGGGCCGCCAAGGCCACGAGCGCGCCCACCACCCCGACCGCGTCCGAAACCGACACGAAGAGGACAGGGCCAGCCGCCGCGCCGGCGAAGAAGCCAAGCAGCAGAAGCCCGAACACGGTGGACACCGAGCGGGTGCCGAAGTAGCGGCTGGCCACATAGGGCATCAGGTCCGTCTGCCCCCCGCCGGCCGCCCCGAGCAGGAACGCGCCGGCGCGAACCACGTTGATGGAGCCGGCAAACGCGTAGCACAGGAGGCCGCAGGCGAGCAGGCCGAGAAGCAGGATGAACAGCCATCGCGCCTGCATCCGGTCCAGCAGGGCGCCGAACCCGATCCGGCCCACAAGGAACGCGGCGCCGGCCAGACTGACGACCCCGGCGATGTCGTGCGCGCCAAGCCCGGCGGTTTGGCCGAGGATGAGCACCGTGTTCGGCAGGATGGCGTAGATCGCCAGGCCTTCGAGCGAGATGCAGGCGAGGATTTTCCAGAACACCGGGTTGCGGAGGATAGCGGCCCATTGCGGCCCGGCCGGGCGCGGCGCCGGCACGCCCGGCACCGCCGGACGCTCCTCGACGAGCAGCCAAACGGCCGGCAGGCAGACCAGCAGCTCGAAGCAGCCCAGCGCGAGCAGCGGGCCGGGCCAGCCTCGCGCCTCCATCAGCCTCTGCGTGACGAGCGGGATGGTCATGAGGCCGATGGCCTGCGAACTCGCCGTCAGCCCGATGGCAAGCCCGCGGCGCCGGTCGAACCAGGTCGAGATGACGCGGGCGTAAGCGATGAAGTTGGTCGCGGCGCTCGTCAGGCCGAGGAGGGCGAACAGCGCGTAGAACACGGGGAGCGAGCCGCCCATCCGGCTCAGTCCGATGAGCAGGCCGCCGAACAGCGCGATGCTGGCGCAGGCGACCCGCCGCGACCCCAGGCGGTCGAGCAGCCAGCCAGTGACCGGGAACGCCGCCGTCTGCGCCGCGAGAAACAGCGTCGCGGCGGCCGCCAGCTCACGGGCGGACCAGCCGAACGCGGCCGTCCAGGACGCGCCGAGAAGCGCGAAGGCCGCCGAGAAGAACGGCGTGGACCCGAAGGCCACGCCGATTGCGGAGCCTCCGGCAACCCGCCAGCCTGCGAAGCCCACAGACGGGTTTGCCCCTCGCTGGCGGGCATCGCGCGTGGTCCGGGAGGTTGAGGTGTGCAGCATGGGCTGCAGAGCTACGACGGGTTGATGGGTCGCCGTGAGTGGCAAAAACGACTATCATCGCCGGATATCGGCCAACTGGGGCCTGCAAAGGAATACGACCGTGCACGACGTTGCCGTTCTCGCCTACCACGGTGTCCTGCCCTTCGACCTCGCCACGCCGTGCGAGGTGTTCGACCGGGTGACGGTGCCGGGCATCCCCAAGCCCTACGCCGTTCGGGTATGCGGAGAGGCCAGGACGGTGAGGGCCGGAATGTTCGACCTGCGCGTTCCCTACGACTTGGCGGACGCCACGCGCGCGCAGACCGTGGTGCTGCCCGGCATCGCGGACCCGGCCATGCCCATCCCTCCCGACGTGCTGTCCGCCGTCCGCGACGCGGCGCGGCGCGGCGCCCGGGTCGCCTCCATCTGCACCGGCGCTTTCGTGCTGGCAGCCGCGGGCCTGCTCGACGGCCTGCGCGCCACGACGCATTGGGCGGCGGCGGGGATGCTGGCGGCCCGCTACCCCGCCGTCGCCGTCGATGCCGATGTGCTGTTTGTGGACAACGGACAGGTCCTGACCTCGGCCGGCGCTGCGGCCGGCCTGGATCTGTGCCTGCACATGGTGCGGCGCGACTACGGGCCTGCCGCCGCGGCGCAGGCGGCCCGGCTGGCGGTGATGCCCTTGGAGCGCGACGGGGGACAGGCGCAGTTCATCGTCCACCCGGCCCCGGCCCCGGCCGCGAGCCTGGAGCCGTTGCTGCATTGGCTTTCGCAGAACCTGCACCGGACGCTGGACGTGGCGGAGGTCGCGCGCCAAGCGGCCATGACGCCGCGCACCCTGAGCCGCCGCTTCCGCCAGCAGGTCGGCACGACGCTGCTGCAATGGCTCCTGGCCGCCCGGGTGCGGCGCGCGCAGTTGCTGCTGGAAACGACGGGCCTGTCCGTGGAACAGATCGCGGCACAGGCGGGCTTCGGATCGTCCGTGACGCTGCGGGACCGCTTCGCCCGGTCCGTCGGCACGACGCCCACGGCGTATCGCCGCGCCCTGGGGAGCCGCGAAGCCGGCGTCCCGTGCGGCCTCATTCCATCACGGGCGCCAGCTTCGTGACCGCCTCGACGTCGTCGCCCAGCCAGTCGGGGTTCTTGGCGGTGCCGTCGAACGTCGCGCTGGTCTTGAACAGCTCGTACTTGCCCTCCAGGGCGTGAGGACGGCTGCGGGCCAGCAGCTCGGCGACAGCCGCCTTGTCCATGGGCTGGAAGGTGCGGACCGCCTCGAAGGCCTGGTCGAGGTCGCGTTGGCTCTCCATGCCGGTGATGACGACGGAGGTCGGCAGATTGAGGGAATAGTGCAGGTATTCGAGCGGCTTGATCGCCGCCCCGCTTTTCAGCAGCACGCTGTCGGCAAAGGACTTCATGCCCAGCACCGCGATTCCGTGCTCGACCAAATAGGGCAGCACGAGGTGCGCGAAGCTGCGGAAATGCGCGTCCATGACGTTCAGCGGCATCTGCACGGCGTCGAAATGGAACCCGCGCTCGGCCGCCACCGCCAGCATCTGCAAATGGATGCGCGGGTCCTTGTGCCCGGTGAAGCCAATGTAGCGCAGCTTGCCGGCCTGCTTCGCCTCGACGAACGCTTCCATCGCGCCGCCCTCGGCGAAGATGCGGTCGGGATCGTCGTAGCGCAAGATCTCGTGGTGCTGCACCAGGTCGATCCGGTCCGTGCGCATCCGCTTGAGGGAGGTGTCGATCTGGCTGGCCGCCTCCTTCTTCGTGCGCCCGTCCATCTTGGACATCAGGAACACCTTGTCCCGGTATCCGCCCTGGTCGAGCGCCACGCCGACGCGCAGCTCGGACCGGCCCTTGTTGTAGTCCCAGCAGTTGTCGATGAAGGTGATGCCGCGGTCCACGCCCTCGTGCACGAGGCGCACGGCCTCCTCGTCGCTCACCGCGTCCTTGCCGAGATGGAAGCCGCCCATGCCGATGGCGGAGATCATCTCGTCCGTGCGCCCGAAGCGGCGGTAAAGCATGTCGCCGCGGCGCTCGCCGGGCTTGGTCAGGAAAGGCAGGTCCGCCGGGTCCGGCACGCGCGTGGCCGGCAAGGCCGGGCTTGCCAGCGCCGCGGCGACCGGTGCGCCGCTGGTTGCCGCCGTTAAAAGACCAGATTCAGTTGCCATCGACCATCTCCTCAAACCCTTCATAAGCTCTTGGCAGGGTGCCGGTTCCTCCGACCCGGCGTGCCGAACTCCTCAATCGCGGCATCGATGAAGCTCCGCAGCTTCGGCGTTTGGCGCCGTTCCGCCACGTACAGGAGATGCATCGGCCGCGACGGCAGATCGTGGTCGGGCAGGACCCTGACCAATCGTCCGGAGGCCAGCGCGTCCTCCGCCTGGCCCTCGTTGACGCGGACGATGCCGAAGCCTTCCAGGGCAGCCGACAGCAGCCCCTTGGCGTCGTTCACCCGCAAATGGTTGCGGAAACGGACGTCGAAGACCTGACCGTCTTTGACGAAGCGCCATTCGGTCGTCGAGGCCTCCGACCAGTGCGCGTGTCCCACGCATTCGTGGTCTTGGAGGTCGGACGGCGTTGCAGGGATGCCGCGCTCGCGCAGGTAGCCGGGGGACGCGCAGGCGACGAGCGTGAAGGGGGACAACGGTTGCGCCATCAGACCGGAGTTCGGCAACGGGCCGATGCGGAACGCCACCTCATACCCTTCTTCGACCAGGTCCACGAACCGGTAGTTAAGCACGAGGTCGATCTCGACCTCCGGATGCCGGCGGAGGTAACGGGCGACCATGGGCACCAGGCTGTGTGCGCCGAAGGTCACGGGAGCGTTGACCCGAAGCGTTCCGCGCGGCGCCGACCTCACCTCCTGAGCCAGGGAGCCAGCCGCTTCCGCTTCCGCCAGCACCGATTTGCAGCGCTCGTAGTAGGTCCGGCCGACCTCCGTCAGGCTTTGCCGCCGCGTGGTCCGGTTGAGCAGCCGCGCGCCGATGCGGTCCTCCAGGAACGTGACATGCTTGGCGACCATCTGGGGCGAGATGCCCAGCGCGGCGGCGGCCGCGGCGAACGACCCGGCCTCCGACGCCTTGACGAACGCAGCCATGCTCGCCAACCGGTCCATTCCCCACTCCTGGTGTCGAGGCTCTGCCTTTCATCGCCATTTATCACCGTCCGCACACCGGTCATATGCAGGCCACGCGATGCCGGTTGGAGCCGGTAACCGGGACGATACGGACTTTTTCCTCATCCCGGTTCCGAACCGGCAAAGAACCAGGTCGCGCATCGGCAAACACGGATGGGATGCATCATGACGGAACGGCTTGCGGGCAAGGTGGCGGTGGTCACGGGCGGCACCAGCGGGATTGGCCTCGCAACGGCGCATCGGTTCGCGGCGGAGGGTGCGACGGTGTTCTTGACGGGTAGGCGGGAGGCCGAACTCGCCGCAGCGGTTGAGCAGATCGGTCGTCGCGCCGTCGGCGCGCAAGGCGAATGTCGCGCCATCGGCGTGCAGGGCGACGTGGCGAAGTTGGAGGACCTGGACCGGCTCTATGCCACGGTCAGGGAGGGTGCCGGCCGCGTGGACGTCCTGTTCGCCAACGCCGGCATCGCAGAGTTCGCCACGATTGAGCAGATCACCGAAGCGGGCTTCGACCAGACGTTCGCGGTTGACGTCAAGGCGGTGTTGTTCACGGTGCAGAAGGCGCTGCCGCTCATGCCGGATGGGGCGGCGGTCGTGCTGAACGCGTCGATGCTGACCATCAAGGGCGTGCCGGCCTTCGGCCTCTTGAGCGCAGCAAAGGCGGCCGTGCGCAGCTTCGCGCGGACCTGGGCCAACGAGCTGAAGGATCGCCGCATCCGCGTGAACGCCGTCAGTCCCGGCCCGGTCGAAACGCCGGCGATCAGCAGCCTGGCGGGCGGTCAGGAGCAGGGGCGGAAGCTCCTGTCGGAAATGGCCGCACACGTCCCCCTTGGGCGCGTGGCGCAGCCGGACGAGATCGCGAAGGCGGTTCTTTTCCTCGCCTCCGATGACGCGAGCTACGTCAACGGCGTCGAGCTGTTCGTCGATGGCGGCATGGTCGTTCCGAAGCGCCGCAGCCGGCAAGACCCGCGCGCGCTCACTCCTTCGGGAAATCCGTGGCGAGGCCCAGGTCTTGCCAGGCCTCGACCTCCGCCAAGGTCGCCCGCAGCGCCTTTGTCACCGCCTCGATGCCGAACGCGCCGAGCACCAGGTGGCGCGGCGGGTTCTCGGCCTCGGTGATCCGGATCATGGCCTCGGCCGCGCGCACCGGGTCGCCTGCCTGGCTGCCGCTGCCTCCCGCGGTGGCTTGCAAGCGGGCGCCCGCCGTCTCGGCATAGTCCGCGATCCGGCTCGGCGTTTGCCGCAGCGAGCGCCCGGCCCAATCGGTACGGAACGGTCCCGGCTCGACGCACGTCACCTTGATCCCAAGCGGCCCGGCCTCGGCTGCCAGCGCGTCCGACCAGCCCTCCACCGCATGCTTGCTCGCCGCGTAGTAGCCCGAGCCGGGGAAGCCGATGAAGCCGGCCACGGAGGACAGGTTGAGCACATGGCCCCGGCGCCGCGCGCGCATGCCGGGCAGCACGGCCCGGGTCAGGGCGAACAAGCCGAAGACGTTGGCGTCGAACTGCGCCCGGATCTCGGCTTCCTCGCCCTCTTCGACGGCGGCCTGGTAGCCGTAGCCCGCGTTGTTGACGAGCACGTCGATGCCGCCGAACTGCGCCTCGGCCGCCTGCACCGCCGCCGCGATCTGCCCGGCCTCCGTGACGTCGAGGCCGAGCGTCAGGGCGCGGTCCTCGGCACCCTGCGCCAGGTCCGCGACACGCGCGCCGTCGCGGGCCGTGGCGACGACGCGCCAGCCGCGGGCGAGCACGAGCCTGGCCAGCTCGCGGCCGAAGCCGGTCGAGCAGCCTGTGATGAACCAAACGGGGGAGTCTTGCGATGCCATGTCGGCTATCCCTGTGGCTGGGCGGGCGTGCGGCCGGGGGGGCGGCCATGCTCCGGAATGGCGATGCAACGGCGGCGTGCGGCGCCCGATCCGGTGATCACCGAAGTTTGCGCGATGGCGACCAACGTCAGCCTGCCTGGGACAGCGCCCGCCCTCAGGCGCGCTCCACCGGCAAGGTAAAGACATATCCGACGCCCCGCTCGGTCCGGATCACGCCGGGCGTGCCCGAACTGGCTTCGAGCTTGCGCCGCAGCCGCAGGACCTGCACGTCGATGCTGCGGTCGAAGATGTCCTCATGCACGTGGGTCGCCTGCAGCAGGTGCTCCCGGCTGAGCGGCCGTTGCGGCGCATCGAGGAAAGCCAGCAGCAGCGCGTATTCGCCCTTGGTCAAGGGGATCGGGTCGCCCCCCGCCACCGCGAAGCGCCGCGTCCGCCGGTCGAGGGTCCACGGGCCGAAGCGCAGCCGGGTGGACGCCTTGTCGCGCCCCGGATCGCGCGCCAGCTCGCGGGCGCCCTCGCCGGCTGCCGCCTCCACCCGGCGGAGCACCACCTTGATCCGCGCCAGCAGCTCGCGCAGCGAGAACGGCTTCACCAGGCAGTCGTCCGCGCCCAGCTCCAGGCTGACGATGCGGTCGATCTCGTCGTGCTGCTGCCCCGCGAGGGTGATCACCGGCATGTCGGAGTGCGCGCGCAGCTCCCGCAGCAGGTCGAGGCCGTCCTCCTGTCCGAGCTGCAGGTCGAGCACGACCATGCTGAACTGCTGGGCCGCCAGCAGGCGCGACATGTCCTGTTTGCCGGACGCGCCGGCAACCCGCATGTTGTTCTGCCCGAGGTAGTCCGACACCGTTCGCCGCATGCCGGGATCGTGGTCCGCGACCATGATGTTCAGCGGGCGGTCTGCCGAGTCTGACGCAGGACGCCTCATGATCTGCATGCCGGCTTCCGGGACCCTGCTTGGGCGCAGGTGGGCATGCAGTGCTTGCTGGCTCACCACTTGGTCGGGCCGATGCGCTGCGTACCTCATGGCGCGGTCCGTCGTGCGAGGCCTGCGTCCGGGCGGGCCGCGGCGGCAAGGGTCATGGCCGTCGATGGGCAGGGTGGCAGTGTTGTCATGCTCGCCTCCAGGCTTTTGCTGCACCGGATGGATGCACGCAGCGGGATGCCGTCGTCTGTGGCAAACACCACACCGGGCGCCGGGCTGCCTGGCTCCTTGCCCCGGTTGCGCGGGCGACAGGCCCAAGCGATAAGCGCACCGCCCAACAGGGTGCCTTGCGCTCCTTATGAGGCAGGCGCGCGCAAGATGCGCAAGCTGGAAGTCGTGACGGACCATGGAACGGAACATCAGGCTGGCGACCGGCCTCACCCTTTTCGCCTATGCCGCTTGCCATTTCGCCAGCCATGCGACCGGGCTGTTCCGTCTTGACGCCATGGACGCCGTGGGCCGCAACGTCCTGCTGGCGCCGTGGCAGGGCTGGGCCGGGCGCATCGCCCTGTTCGGGTCGCTGCTGGTGCATGGCGGCCTTGGGCTGCGCGCGCTGTATCGCCGGCGCCACTTGCGCATCCCGGCCGGCGAGGCGTGGCAGCTCGGCCTTGGCCTGCTGATCCCGGTCCTGCTGATCCCGCACGCGGCCAACGTGCGGCTCGGCGCCGGGCTGTACGGCCTCGACGACAGCTATTACCGCATCCTGTATCAGTATTGGATCTCGTCGCCGGCCAGCGGCCTGGCCCGGCAGTTCGCGCTGCTGTTCGCCGTGTGGGTGCACGGCTGCGTCGGCATCCATTTCTGGCTGCGGCGATACGTGTGGTACGGCCGTTGGCGGCTTCCCCTCCTGGCGGCGGCGATGCTGCTGCCGTTCCTCGCCGTGCTCGGCCTGGTCAACGCCGGCTGGGACACGGCCATGCGCGCGGCGCTGCAGCCCGGCTTCGCCGACGCGCACGGCCCGCCGCAGGCCGGCACGGCGAAGGCGGCCGCGCTTGACCAACTCAAATGGCTCTGGGAGGGGTTGCAGCTCGCCTATGTCGCGCTGGTGGCGCTGATCCTGCTGCTGCGCTTCGCGCGCAACCGCCGGGCGCGGCGGGCGGCGTTCAGGATTACCTACCCGGACGGGCGCGTCATCCGCGTGCCGTGCGGCTTTTCCGTTCTGGAGGCCAGCCGGTGGAAGCACGTGCCGCACGCCTCGGTCTGCGGCGGACGCGGGCGCTGCTCCACCTGCCGCGTGCGGGTGGCGCGCGGCCTGGACGGCTTGCCGCGGCCCTCGCCGGGCGAGCTGGAAACGCTGCGGCGCGTTGCTGCGCCGGCCTCCGTCCGCCTGGCCTGCCAATTGCGGCCCACCCATGATGTGGCCGTCGTGCCCCTCCTGTCTGCGAGCGCCACCTTGCATGGCATGGACACCGCCCTGAACGAGGGACGCGAGCTGCAAGTCACCGCCTTGTTCATCGACCTGCGCGATTCAACACGCTTGGCGGCCGGGCGTCTGCCGTTCGATGCCCTGTTCATCATCGACCGCTACGTCCAGCGTGTTGCGGCGGCCGTGCAGGCGCATGGCGGCCACGTCACGAGCGTGGCCGGGGACGGCATCATGAGCGTGTTCGGGGCCGGAGCCGTGGGCGCCGCCGCCGGGGCGGCGGGCGCGCTGCGCGCCGCGCTCGCGATCTGGGAAAGCCTGGACCAGCTTTCGGTCGAGCTGCAGGCCGAGATCGGGCGTCCGCTCGCGTTCGGGATGGGCCTTCACAGCGGCGTGTCCGCGGTCGGGTCTATCATGCTGCTGGGCCGTCCCTCGCTCCAGTTCCTCGGCGACACCGGCAACGTCGCCGCGCGCCTCGACGCCCTGACCAAGGAGATGGGCTGCACGCTGATGGTTTCCGCGCGGGTGTTCGACGTCGCCGGGCGCGAGGCGCCATGGGGCGTGCGGCAGGCCGAGGTCACCATACGCGGGCGGGACGCGGCGCCCCTGGCCGTGCTGCTGCTCGACAGCCTTGAGGAGGCGAGGCTGCTTGCGGGACGGGAGGTCTTGGGCGTGTTGGACTGAGCTGTCCAGTCCTGGCCCGTTGCGGCAGGCGGCAGAAGGGAAACACCCTTCCGGCTTTGTTTTGTTGCGTAAACAAACTGATTGGCAGCGCGGCGCGCTGCTGCCATGTTCGGCGGCCTGGAACGGATGCACATGGATGACCGGCGCACGGCTGTATTTCACTTCGATTGACGCCAACGGCCACGGCAATCTTTGGGTCACTGACGGCACGTCCGCGGGGACGCAGCAGCTCAGCGCGGCTGACGACAGCCTCTTCGGCCTTGATCCGTCGTCATTCGCGGTCCTTGGTAATTCGGTGTATTTCAAAGGGTACGACGCTGCGTTCAGGCAGAACCTGTTCACGCTCGACGCCGCGTCCGGCGCCGTGAGCGAGATCACCCCGGCGAACACCTCGGCGTACGGCCTGTTGCCGATGGACATCACAACCTATGCGGGAAAGCTCTACTTCCGGGGACATGACGCCGCAGGCGCCTACACGCTCTGGACATCCGACGGCACGGCGGCCGGCACGGTTGAGATCCCGGTCGCCGGCCAGGGCACGACGGGGCTTTATCCCGGCAACTTCGCGATCTTCGCCGGCAAGCTCGCGTTCAGCGCTTCCACGTCGACGCCCAGCAATAATGGACTTTACCTCTCCGACGGCACGGCCGCAGGCACCACACATGTTCCGGTCTATGCTGCTTCCCCTCTCGGGCTGCAGATCCATTCGATGGCCTCGCTTGGCAGCAAGCTGGTGTTCGAAGGACAGGGTGTGGCGTTGAGGAACCTGATCTGGACGATGGACAACACGGGCGCGGGCGCGAGAGAGCTCGTCAGCGGCTTGATACCCACCAGCGGCCCCACCGGGTATCCTTCGGGATTACTGTCCTTCGGATCCAAGGCCGGCTTCACGGCCGTGGATCCCAGCGGCCAGTACGGCATCTGGATCACGGACGGCACCTCCGACGCCACCATCAAGCTGCCCGGCGTGTCCGGCACCTCCGACGGCACGCCGATGGCGGCCCTGTCCGGAGGGCGCCTCGCCTTCATCGCCACTGGCGCCAACAGCGTCAGCGGCGTCAGCGGCGTCTGGATCACCGACGGCACCGCCGCCGGAACGGTTGCGCTGCAGGTCTCCGGCGCGAGCGCCGCCGGGCTGAGTCCCCATGCCGTCATGGCGATGGGCAACCTGGTCCTGTTCGACGGCGTCACGGCATCGGGGGCACGCGGCCTGTTCGCCTCGGACGGCACCGCCGCCGGGACCCGCCTGCTGCAGACCGGCGTCAACCTTAAAGCCGACATTATTGACCCGAAAGCCGGCTTTATCGACACGGACGCCGCGCTGCTGCCGGGCACGCTGACGCTGACCCCGGCCGACGCCGCGAGGGTTGCGACCGGCGGCGCCGTGGCGCTCGGCAGCGCCGTCCCGGGCATACCGGGCGACCCGTTGACCGCAGCCCTGGTCCAGGACCCGGCGTTCCCGACCGGCAGCAAGGTGCGGATCGATGCCGGGGGCAACATCCTCTACCAGCCCGGCCCCATCGGCGCCGCCCACGCCGGCGCCGACCTCGTGCGATACACCGTCACCGATGCCGTCACGCACGAGACGGTGTCGGCCACGCAGCGCGTCACGCTCACCGGCAGCGACCCGCTGTTCGACCCGGCGTATTACCTGGCGCGCAACCCGGACGTGGCCGCGGCGGGCGTCGATCCGCTGCTGCACTACTTCACCTACGGCTGGAAGGAAGGCCGCGATCCCAGCGCGTACTTCGACACGAACTACTACTTGAAGCAGAACCTCGACGTGGCCGCGGCGGGCGTCAACCCGCTGCTGCACTTCGAGGCTTATGGCTGGAAGGAGGGACGGCAGCCCAGCCTGGTGTTCGACGATGCCAAATACCTGGCCGCCAATCCCGACGTGGCCGCGGCCGGCGTCGATCCGCTGCAGCACTTCATGGCGTATGGCCAAACCGAAGGCCGGGCCAGCGTCCTGACCGGCGGCGCCGCGGCGGCGGACCCGCTGGTCAGCGCGGCCTATTACGACGGGCAGCTTGGGGCGACGCTGATCCCGGGCGGCATGGCCGGGGCGCAGCAGGCGGCCGACAGCTATCATGCGGCCGGCTGGCTCAAGGGGCTCAATCCCGACGCCTTCTTCGACACGCGATATTACCTGGCGCACAACCCGGACGTAGCGGCGGCGCACATCGACCCGCTGCTGCACTACGAGACCTACGGCTGGAAGGAGGGGCGCGACCCCTCGGGCGCGTTCAGCACGGACAAGTACCTGGCCGCCTATGCCGACGTGAAGGCCGCGGGCGTCGATCCGCTGCTGCACTACGTCGTGTACGGACAGAACGAGGGGCGGTCCCCGTTGGAGTGAGCAGACAGCACGCTCAGCATCTCGCTAAACGCCCGATCTTCCGCAGCCTGTTAAAGGGAAGCGCCGACGTTTTGAGAACGTCTTAGGACTTGCTTGGGCCTTCCCGCGCCTCAGCCTCGAAGGCATCCCAACCCGGGCCAGCCACGAGGCGGACGGTCTGCGCGTCCACCGCCTCGCCGCAGGCCTCGCAAACGACTTTGTGGCCCGCTGGGTGCCCGCAGGTGTGCTGCAGGATGGCGGGTGCCCCATGCGGCGCCTCGTGGGCGTCGCCCCAAGCCATCAGCGCATGGATGATCGGAAAGAGATCCCGGCCCTTGTCCGTGAGCCGATACGTCTTCCATTCACGGGTGTCCCCGTAAGGGGTGGTCTCCACGATGCGCGACTGGACAAGCTTGTCCAGGCGGCCGGTCAGGATGTTCTTGGACACTGAAAGCCTTCGTTCAAGCTCGGAGAACCGCCGGGGCTTGCGAAGCAGCTCACGCACGATCAGCAGCGTCCAGCGCTCGCCCACCGCTTCAAGGGCTCGGGCTATGGAGCAGTTCTGACTTGCATACTCATTGCCCAGCATGGTGCCCATCATGGGGACTGGCGGGTGTTCATACAAGAAGCAGGCCGCCATACCGCTCCGGCTGGTGCGGCCTGCTGTCCATCCCGCCTATGGTTGCATGACGAGACGAATTAAGTTGCATCACAAGACCGCCCCTCATAGCGTATCCTGCACAAGACGCGACGGTAGGTTTCGTGTTGAGAAAGGAACCAGGCTTCGGGCGCAGGTCGAGGCCGGCCCCGCCGTGCGGTTCGCCGGCGCCGGTGTCCTCGCCTGATCCGGACGAGGCCTGCGCCCGGCCGCCGCCTTGTGGCTCCCTGCGACCGAAAGAAGGAGGAAACCCATGCCGTTGTGCGACGCGTATATCCCAAAGGACGCCCTTGACCCCCATGCGGAGCGCAAGCTCGTCGCCCGGGTTTCGGACATTCTGGTCAGCCACGAGATGCGCCGCATCGCCGACCTGATGGACGACCCGGGCGACGTCGAGACGATGCGCAAGCGGGCGTCAGCGATCTCGTGGCTGTTCGTGCATCGGACGGAGTGCTACGTCGCCGGCTTGCCCGTGCAGGCGCCGATCTACCGGTTCACCGTCAACGTCCCCGAGGGGCAGATCGACGACCAGTTCGTCCCCGCCATCAACCGGGACATCATGCAGGCGGTCGTGGAGGCCGAAGGCGGGAAGCGGCCGCACCCTGAGCGGCGCCTGTGGATCACCGTCCACGAGGTTTACGACGGGCGCTGGGGCTCAGGCGGGCGTCAGCTCCATCTCAAGCAGATCATCGACGTTGTTTCCCCAGGCTGGGGCGACTTCGCCGTGAAGCGCCACGCCGAAACCCAACGCGCCCGCGCCGCCGCCTTGGTTGAGCTTGCCGCAAGCGAGAAAGCGCCAGCATGACGGAGGCGCCCGATTCCGGCGGCGCCGCGACCGCTGGCCTGCCGTCTCTCCAGCTCAAGGTCTTCACCAGCCCCACGAGGGTGATCGGAGGCGGCGGCCATCGGACCTTCTCGCCCGTCACCTCCACCCTGATCTTCGGCGACGAAGACGCGGTCCTGGTGGACGCGCAATTCATGAAGGAGGACGTGCAGGCGCTGGGCGACATGATCGAGGGAACGGGCCGGAGGCTCGTTGCCATCTTCATCACCCACGGGCACGGCGACCATTACTTCGGCGCCGGCCCCATCGCCGAACGGTTCCCGGGCGCGAAGGTCGTCGCCACGCCCGGCGTGGTGAGCTACGTCGAGTCCCATATCGGCCAGGACGTGAAGACATGGTCGGCGATGTTTGGCGACGACGCCGTGACGCCGTCGGCGGTCCCGACATCGCTCGACGGCGACGCCATCGGCCTCCAAGGGCATAAGCTGCATGTCATCGAGGTCGGCCAGGGCGACATCGCCCCCACCGCCGTGCTCCACGTCCCGCCGCTCGGCGCCGTGATCGCAGGCGACGTCGCCTACAACCAGATCCACCAGATGCTCGGCTTCGGCGGCCCGGCCGAATGGGCCAAGTGGATCGAGAGCATCGACGCCATCGAACGCCTGCGCCCGCGGATCGTCGTCGCCGGCCACAAGAAACCGGAGGCGGCCGACGATGATGTCGCGGGAATCCTGAACGGCACCCGTGCCTACATCCGAGACTTCGCGGAGGCGGCCGGTTCGGCCGGCTCGGTGGAGGACCTTGTGGGCGCCATGCGGGCCAAGTACCCCGACCACGGCAACCTGACGACGCTGCTCTTTTCGGCGTCCGCGGCCTTCAAGGGGCGTACCCGGCCCTGAGCCGCGCATCAAGGCGTGGGATGCGGGCCGGGTACGCCAGGCCTCCCGCTGCTGCACTACGAGAACGGAAGCGAGGCAGCGGGCCGCGTGGTGGCCCATCAGGCTGCATGCCGGCGCCGCGCCAGTCCGTCCCGGATGTGATGGGCAAACCCCACGGCGGCCGCGCCTACGGGATGGCGCGGCAGGTGAAGGTTGATCGCGAAGTTCGGCAGTTCCGGCAAGCCAGAACCGGCGGGCAGGATGTCCAGTTCGGCAGGCACGGTGGACGCCAGCCAGGCGGTGACGGCGAGGTCCGCCCGCACGGTTGCCGCCGTCGCCTCGATGCCGCCCTCGAACACCGTCCGCCACGCCATGCCCTGCTCGCCCAACGCCGCCAGCACGGCCGGGCGGAACGCGCAGATGTCGGCCACCATCGAAACCGGCAAGGGACGCTTAAGGTGCGCAGTCCCCGCCCTGGCCCCGACCCAGACGAGCCGCTCGACGCCGAGGCATTCGCCCGTGGACGGCCCGGCCGGCTCCTCGACCACGGCAAGGTCAATCCGCCCCATCGCCAGCGCCTCGGCCAGCTCCGGCGACGACCCGCAAACCAGGGACGCCTCGACGCGCGGAAAGGCTTCCGCATAGGCCTTCAGCACGGAGGTCAAGCGCGTGCCGACCAGGTCATGCGGCACGCCGAGCCGCACCCGGCCCTCAACGACGTCCGTGGTCATCTCGGCCCAGATCTCGTCTTGGAGAGCCAACAGCCTCCTGGCCCGGCCCAGCAGGCGTTCGCCCGGCGGGGTCAGCCGGAGGCCGCGCCGGTCGCGCTCGAACAAGCGGCGCCCGAGCGTCTCTTCCAGCCGCTTGACCTGCTGGCTGATGGCGCCCTGCGACAGGTTGAGGGCGTTCGCCGCGGCCGTCATGCTGGCCATGTCCGCGACGGCCACGAAGGTGCGGAGGAGGCTGATGTCTAAGCTGCGGGCCATGCCTAGCATTATATTTGCTAATGCTTGGCATGACGAGCATTAGCTTCACCAAAGCTCAGCGATGGATCTAGCGTGTCCCCTCCATTGGAAAGGAGCGGCGCCATGGCGCCCGATGCGATCCTGCCGCTCGCCTTGTTCGTGATCGTCGCGACGGTCACGCCGGGCGGCGCCACGACGCTGGCGACGGCCTCGGGGGCGCAGTTCGGCTTCCGGCGCTCAGTGCCCTTGATGGCAGGCATCGCCGTCGGCCTGGCCACGCTGGCCGCCGCGGCTGGGGCCGGGCTGGCCGGCATTCTGCTGGCCGTGCCCTTGCTGCAAACGGCCATGCGGCTGGCTGGGTCGGCCTACCTGCTCTGGCTCGCCTGGAGGATCGCGGGAAGCGGGCCGCCGAACCTGGAAGCGGAGGCGGGGGCGCCGACGAGCTTCCTGGGCGGGGCGTGCCTGCTTTGGCTGAACCCGAAAGGCTGGGCCATGGCGCTGGGCGCTGCGGCCTCGTTCGCCGTGCTGGCGAGCAGTCCGCTTCAGCTTGCCGTGCTGCTCGGTTCGGCCTTCGGCCTCGCGGCGGCGGTGTCGTTGTCACTCTGGTGCATGGCCGGGCTGCTGCTCGCCCGGCTGCTGCGGACCGAGCGGCAATGGCGAGTGCTCAACGCGGCGCTGGCTGTGCTGCTCGCCGTGTCGATCATCCCGATGTGGCGGGAGTGAGCGACTGTCTTTTGGGTCAAGCGGTTTTCCCCGTCCAAGGGGTGCGGTCACGCAGGGGCGCATTGAGGATGGTGAGCAGCTTTCGGGCGGTTGCGACGAGAGCGACGAGCTTGGGCTTTCCGGCGGCGACCAGTTTGTCGCGAAAGGCCTTGAGCTGCGGGTTGTGGCGTGCGGCGACCATGGCTCCCATGAACACGGCGGCTCTGACGCTTGCGCGGCCGCCGCCGATGAAGCTCTTGCCGCGCCATTGTCCGGACATACGGGTCCAGGGTGCGAGTCCGGCGAGATCTGCGATCTCGCGCCGGCCGAGCTGGCCGAGTTCGGGCAGCTCGGCGATCAGGGTGCGGTCGATGGTCTTGCCGACGCCTGGCACGGAGGCGAGCAGATCCTCGTTCTCGCGCCAGGCCGGGGCGCCACGGACGGAGACGTCGATGTCGCGGTCCATGGCGTCGAGTTCCTTCTGCCAGGCGCGGACAAGGCGGGCGATGCTCCGCTGCACGCGCTTTGGCGCCCGCAACGCCCGCTGCTGTTCAGCGCCGATCATGACGACGATCTGCCGTCTGCGGGCCGCCAGGTCGGCCAGCATCTGGGTTTGGGCATCTGGGTTTGGGCATCCGGGAAGGGTCGGATGTCCGGGTTGGTCGCGGCGACGAAGTGGGCGATGGCGCCGGCGTCGATTGGGTCCGCCTTGGCGCGTTGGCCCAGAGCGCGGGCGAAGGCCCGCACCTGGACTGGGTTGGCGACGACAATCGGCATGCCCGCGGCAGCCAGGCCAGCGCAGACGAGGGCTTCGAAGCCGCCGGCCGCTTCAAGGCCGATGGCCTTTGGTCGGAGCGGCCGCAGCAGCGAAATCGCAGAGCGATTTGCGCGGGTTCCACGAGGGCTGCGACGCCGTCCTCGGTGCGCGGCGTCACGAAATGCTCGGCAAGGGGCCGGATATGCACGTCGAGCTGGTTCTTGGAAACGTCGATGCCGACAACGATGGCGTCCATTGTGTCCCGTCCTTGCGCAAGCGGGTTTCGCTGGCGGCCCAAGCGACTGTTCGGGTTCAATGGGCTGGCCGGCGTTGGGCTGGCCTGTCCAGATCTTGACGGCTCTTGCTGGATTCCGGGGTGTTGGGCCCGGGTGTTGCCGCTGGCGGGCGTCTGGCGTGATGGCCGAAGCGCGCGAGGAGCCTTT
>JAABUQ010002772.1_pt1 | contig 33757 bp, 28 predicted proteins | sample 5560001 | NCBI WGS metagenome assembly JAABUQ01 (sample SAMN10711888, study PRJNA513371) | rock metagenome | isolation source: Antarctica rocks | place: Antarctica: Victoria Land, Finger Mt nord | collected 2015-12-18
TCGCCGTCAAGGAGCTTGAGCATCAGCGCGCGCGGTGAATTGTCGAAGAAACGGGAGACGACGTAATCGATCACGCTCGTGCGCGCTTCGTCGCGGCCGACACGGGCCGCGTAAACGAAGGCGCGTCCAGCTTCGCGATGCTTGACGTAGCCTTTCTTCTCGAGGATGCGCAAGGTCGTCAGCACCGTATTGTACGCCAGGGGCGGGTTGCCGAGCGCCCGGGCGACATCGCTGACGGTAGCGTCGGCGCGCGACCACAGAACGTCCATCAAGCGTAGTTCGGCTTCGGTTAACGTCGGTGATTTGCGCCGCGCCATCAACGGCGCTCTAAGCGAATCGTTCCGTTGACGGCGTGCGCCGAGATGCGGGCACGGCCTGAGCCGAGCGTCGCGGTCGCGGTATGCCCCACGACCTGACCGTTTTGCGTCGCGAGCGTCACGCCGTCGGCCGAGATCGCGCCGTTGAGCGTCTCGGCCCGAAACGTCGCGTCGGCGTTGCGTGGCACGACGAGATCGATCGGGCCGTTGACGGAGTTGAAGCGCGCGTCGTCGCGCCCGGCGAAATGCGCCACGATGGAACCGTTGACGGTCGATGCGTTGGCGTTGGCGCTCGTCGCGATAACCACTGCGCCGCTGACGCTTGAAGCGTCGACGGGGGCGTCCAGTCCCGTTGCGTGAATCGAACCATTGACGTTACGGGCAACGACCGGGGCCCGGTGAGGAACGCCGACGCGAAGATCGACGCGAAAACGGCCGTTGTTCATGCCATTGCCGCCGTGGTGCGAGCAGGTGCCGCTCTGATCGTCGCCGGGGAAGACGGCGCAAATCACGAGGCGATTGCCGGTCTTGACCGCGCGCACGACCGGTCCGGGATCGGCATCGTCCGTGCTGGCGTGGGCGTGGACCGTTACGTCGCCACCGGTCGTGGGCTCGGCCACGATCGTTCCGTTCACGTCGTCGATCTCGACGGTCACTCCCGCCGCCAGCGGTTCCCGCAGGTCGACGTCGCGCGTGCGGTCGGCGAGCGCCGCTCGCGGAACGGTCAGCGCCACTCCCAAAGCGAGTAATGTGAGCGGCGGAACGAGACGTTTGCACGGCATGCGGCCATCCTAGAACCTTCACGCGCCCTTGTCAACTAAAGAATTAAGGATACTCAAAGACTTTGCCGCCGTCATGCCGTATCGGTCGGCGTGGCGATGCCGAAGATCGCGCAGCTCTTGCGGCTGCTGGCAGCCATTGACGAAGGCCGCTACGCGCTGACCGCGCTCAAAACAAAATTGGACCCCGAACGGCCGCCGAGCACGCGCACGATCCGTCGATATCTGGCGACATTGGCCGATGCGGGCTTTCCGTGGCGTTACGACCGCGCCACTGGAACGTACGGCTTCGAGGCGGGGTACTCGCTACGCCGGGTCGAGCTGTCCGGCAACGAGTTGTTTGGATTGCTTGCGCTCAAAGGCATCGCGACGTCGCTCGGCGGTAACATCGGTGCCTCGATGGACGAGATGACGGAGAAGTTGGCGTCGGTTGCCGGTCCCGGCGCACAGCGCGCGGCGGCCAAACCCGCCGTTCGCGTTCATCTTGCCGATCCACAGCTCGACGGCGAACGCAGCGTTGCGTTTGAGCTTTTACAGAAGGCGCAACGCGAACACCGCAGCGTGCGCTTCGGATACGTCGACAAGACGGGGCGGCGCTCGCGCCGGCATGTCGACGTGTATGGCTTCGTCGTCTCGGGGGGGCGCGTTTACGCCGTCGCGTACGATCGCGGACGCGGCGCGAAGCGCGTGTTCGCGCTCGACAACGTCTCCGAGCCGAGCATTGCGCCGCAGCGCTATACGTTGCCCGACGATTTCGACATCGAAGCGTTCGCCGCGCGGTCGGTCAGCGGAATCTATTCGGGCGATCCCGTCGTCGTGCGCGTGCGGTATTCGGCCGTCGTGGCCCGCGCCGCTCGAGCCGATCGCGTTGTGCGGGAGCGCACGCTCGTCGACGTACCGGACGGCGGCGTAGAGATCGCCTACGTGGTCGCCGATCCGAGCGAGTTCGTACGTTGGGCGATGAAGTGGGGCGCCGAGGCGGAGATCGTCGAACCGGCCGAGGTTCGGTCGGAAGCGGTGGCGCTTGCACGCGACGTTCTGGCCCGATACGAACCCGCTCGGCTCAACAGCATGCACAACGGGAGCACTTCGTGACGTTTTTCCATCGCGCCGCCGCGGCGCTTTCTACGCCGGCGCTCGTCGCGGCGTTGCTCGCGTTAGGATCTGCAGCCCGAGCCGAACCAGCGACGGGCTCGACGGTCGACGGCATCCGTTGCGACCAAGCCGAAGGTGCGGTATTTCACATTCACCAGCATCTCACGCTGCTCGCGCACGGTAAAACCGTCCCCATCCCCGACGACGTCGGCCGGCCGCTGCTCGGCAACTGTCTGTACTGGATTCACACGCACACTCCCGACGGCATCATCCACGTCGAGTCGCCCGTGTTCCGGACTTTTACGCTCGGCAACTTCTTCGATGTCTGGGACCAGCCGCTGTCGGCCACCGCCGCCGGCCCGGCGCGCATGCGCAAAGGCACGCTGCGCGTGTACGTCAACGGTCTTCCCTATCGCGGTGATCCGCGCAAGATCGAACTGGCCCAACACACCGACATCACCTTGGAAGCCGGTCCGCCGTATCGCAAACCGGCGGCATTCAATGCTTGGCAGGGGCAGTAAGGCGTCGTTCGTAGAGGGTCGCATAGCCGGTGCTGTTGCGGACGCGATAGTGCAGCGCGAGTTGGGCGTGAACGAAAGCGACGGCGCGCCGGTCGAAGCGCGTTTCGCTGAGCGGACCCCCTACGATGACGAAACGCGGCCTACTGCGGAAGATACGCGCCAATTCACGTCGGCCGCTTTGACCGAGCATCGGCGCCATGCGCGTTTCAAGCAACAGATCGGAATCAGCGAAGCGTGTCGGGGCCGAAATGCCGACGGCGTCGTAGAGCAACGGGCTCAGTTCAATGACGTACAGCGAGGAACGCGTACCGGCAGCGTGCAGCATCGTAAGCACGCGTTCGTAGCCCGGCTCGCGCCATGAGCGATCCCCGAGTACGTCCCAGTGCTGTACGCGCACGATGGCTTGTTCTGTTTTCCAATAATCGTGTAGTGCGAACGTCGCGATGAGGGTGAGGACGGCCGCCGTGCGGGCGCGTCCGGTGAAGTCGCTCGCGATACGCAACCCAATCCCTCCGAGCAATGCGATCGGTGCTTGCAGCAAGACGAATTGCCGATTGTAGAATTCCCCGGGTGCGAGCACGGCGATCACGGCTGCGAGCAGCCAACCCCACGTGGCCGCGAACGCCGCCGAATCGCGCAAACGCAGCGTCGCCGCGACGGCGGCCAGTTCGACGGGAGGCGCCATGATGCGCAGTTGCGCAGAAAGCCACCCGACGTTTTCACTGACGAGGCCGCGGTGCAATGCGGTCAAACGGCGCCATGTGGCTCCGGCATTGGCATCCCACAGGGCGTTCACTGCACCCGCGGATGCATAGACGACCCCTTCCAGCGCGAACGGCACGAATGCTGACCCCGTAACCACGAAAAACGTCGCGAGCGGCTGCCGCGCCGTCCGCAAAAGCACGAAGACGACGGGCACGAGCAGCGGCAGCGCCGTCAACTTCATCTGCAAAGCGCCGCCGCACAGCAGGCCGCACCAGAGCGCCGTGCGCAGCGGTCCGGGACGCCGCAACGCGAGGACCAGAGCCCATATGACGAAGGGGACCACCAGCACCTCGGCGTCGCCCAAGTATCCTTCGTTCTCAACGGATAACAGCACGGCAAACACCGCGGCGTATCGTCCGCTGCGCGCGCCGCCCGTGCGATCGATGAGCGGCCCGATGCGCCACAAGCCAAGCGCCGTTGCCCAGGTCGCCAAGGTCGCAAGCGATTGCACGGCGAGCGTGGGCCGGTTATCGAACGTCCGTAACGCCAGCGCATAGAGCGCGAACAGTCCGGGGGGTTTATACTCCCAGGCGCTGACGTACGGCAGATGCCCGTGCAGCCACGCGAATGCAACGTGCAGATAAACGCCGACGTCGGGATCTTCCGCCGGTAGCAACCAGTCACTCAGGCGCACGAACGCGGCGCCGGCGAGCAACGCGGCCGCGAACCCGAGATCGCGTCGGCCGCGGTTCAGGGTTCTGGCGAGAAGGCGGTGAGCAACGGACGCAGCCCGCGAGCGAACGCTGCGAAGGCCGCATCGCTTTGCGGATCGGAAACCACATCGGTATACACGACGACCACGAACGTGCGGCCGTCGGGAAGCGTCAGGATGCCGCCGTCGTGGGAGACTTCGTCCGTATCGCCGGTCTTGTGCGCGAAGACGTCGGCCGCTTCCCAACCGCGGCTGAGCTTACCGTTGAAATACTGCGCCCGCAGCGCATCGTACACCCAGCGTTGCTCGCCGCGCGCCTCGGCCGCGACGAGTTCGAAGGCGCGAGCCGCATCGGAGGGGGGATGCGCGTTACGGCCGGAAGCCTGCGGGTCGTCGATCAGCGGCAGGTCACCGGAGAGTTTGCGATGCACGGCGGTCCGTGATAACCCGAGCTCTTGGCATGCAGTCGTCAGCGCCTGGCGCCCCAGGACATCGATCAAGACGTTGGTGGCCACGTTGTCCGAGAAGCTCAACATCGCCGTCGCTAATTCGCCCAAACGGGCGCGGTAGCCGGCGAGGAAGGGTGAAGGCGCATCGTTGGCCGTCATATTCTCGGCGGTGATGACCACCTCGTCATCGAGCCGGCAGGAGCCCCCGGCGACGAGCCGAGCGAGCACGATGGCGATCGGCGTCTTGATCATGCTGGCTGGATAGATCGAGCGGTCCGAACCCAGATCAAACGCCGCGCGGCCGTTGCCGGCGGGGAGCCGCACGGCGATGGAGGCAGCGCCTAAGCCACATTCGTCGGCTAGTCTCGCCATAAACTGCGTGGGGTCGGTCACTTGATGCAAGTAACTACTTGCACGCGCCCGGGCCCCGTGATACTCTGTGCGAGCAAGTACTTACATACCGCAAAGGTGTTGTCCCATCCACGAAACCATTACCGTGTTCTTCCCCCGGCGCTCTTCGCCGCCTGACCTTAGCGCTTTTCGGCGTGAGCTGACGCGCACGCTCGACGCCCAAAAGTGCAATCTGCGAATCGATCTCAATGAAGTCGAAACCCTAAGTTCGCCGCTTTTGGCTACTTTGATTGCCATTCTGCGGGACGCCCGCGAACGGGGCTCGAGCGTCCTGCTACGAACGGGACGGCGCCGCATCCTTGATACGCTGCGCATTACGGCGCTCGACAAAGTTTTTACCGTCGAGAACATTGAACGAGCCACGCCGCACAAAGGGCGTTACGTGCGCCACTTGGTCGCGTGATCGCCGACGTTCGCGGCGCAAGCGTCGAAGAGACGCGTTCGCGCATCTTGGCGGCCACGCGTGCGGTTTACGCGCTGCGCGGTAGCCGTGGAACGACGACGCGTGAAGTCGCTGCCCGGGCGCACGTGAACGAGGCAACACTCTTTCGGCACTTCGGAACCAAGGGGCACTTGCTCGCTGCGATGCTCGATCATTACAACGATACGAGTTCGCTTACCGAAATGCTCGACGGGCTGGGTGCCCACGCGACGCTCGAGGAGCAGTTGCGAGCGCTCGGCACTGCGGCGATCGAGTCGATGCGGCGTAAGGAAGACCTCATCAAGATCGCGATGGCCGAAGAGATCACAAATCCGCAAGCCCAGTTGTGCGCGTGGCGTGCGCCGACGGCCGCCAAGGAAAGTCTGACCAAATTTTTTGGTCAGAAGATTGAGACGGATGAGCTGCGCGGCGACGCGGGTTGGCTAGCGCGCATCTTCATGTCGTTGTTCTTTTCCTACGTCATGGCGAGCCGGCTATGGTCGGGGAACGGCGATGCGTCGTCGGACGAAGCGGTAAAAACGATGGTCAGAGTCTTTTTGGACGGAGCACGAGCGAGCTGATGGAAGGGACCCGGCCCGGGAGCGTGCCCGTCGGCACGCGTGGCGAGGTACGCGACGAGGCGCGCAGCGGCGCCAATCCGGCCTTGCGCTTGATCTTGATCGCCATCGGCATCATCGTGGTGCTTGCGGTCATCGCGCTCATGATTCCGCACATCGCGTATGCGACGACGCATGAAACGACCGACGACGCGACGATCGATTCCGATCAAGTTCAGATCACGAGCCGAATCTCCGAGCGCGTGCGCGCCATCAAGGTTGACACCAATCAATACGTACGGCGGGGCCAACTGTTGGTCGTCCTCGACGACGCGAACGAGCGCGACCGATACCAGCAAGCGCTGGCGGCCGGCAACGCTCAGAAAGCCCAAGCGCAGGCGGCCCAAGAAAACGTCACGTTGACGCGCGACACCCAGGCAGCGCAGAACTTGGCCAACACGGGTTCGATCGACCAAGCGCGCGCCGGCATCGCGAGCGCCGCCCAGAATGCGCAGTCTTCGGCAGGCCAGATCGCGGTCGCGCAGGCCGGCGTCGACGCAGCTCGGGCGCAGCTCAGGGTGGCCGAGGACGCCTTGCCCGCGGCCTTGCAGAACCTGCGTCGCGCGAACGCGGACTTGCAGCGCACGGCGTCGCTCGTTTCGACGGGCGACATTGCGGCCTCGCAACTCGACGCGCAGCGCGCTGCTTACGCTTCCGCGCGTTCCGATTATTCGCAGGCGCAAGCGAACGTTGGCGCGGCCGAAGCGATGCTCGGCGAAGCGCAGCAGCGTTTGGATGCGCAGCGGTATGCGGCTTCGAGCCAATTCTCGCAGGTTGGAGTGCAGCGCGCGCAACTGACCTCCGCACAGGGGCACTTTGCCGAGAGCAACGCACCGAGCCGCGTGCCGGCGCAGCAGGCGCAAGCCGACGCCGCCAAGGCCCAGATCAATTCGCTGTTGGCCGAACTCAAGACGGCAGCCGACAACGTCTCATACGCGCAGATCCGTTCGCCGATCGATGCGTACGTCGGACAGAAGAATGTCGAGATCGGCCAGACGGTCGGCGTCGGCGTTGCGCTGATGACGTTGATTCCGGCCACCAACGTGTACGTCACCGCGAACTACAAGGAAACGCAGATCGGTCGCATGCGCGTGGGCGATGAAGTGGACATCAACGTCGACGCCTATCGCGGGGTCAAGTTCGTCGGTCACGTATCCGACCTTGCGCCGGCTTCGCAAAACACGTTCAGCTTGGTCCCCGCGCAAAACGCGACCGGCAATTTCGTCAAGGTGACGCAGCGGTTACCGGTGCGCATCTTGTTCGACCGCGTGCAGGACGGAAACTTGACCAACTATCCCTTGCGCCCCGGCCTGTCGGTCGAAACGTCGGTCAAGGTCAAGTAACGTTGCTCCATCTCGCCGCCGCGCTGATCGGCGCCGTTTTTATGCGTGCGCCCGCGCCGCTTCCAACAGCGCGCCCGGCCGTGGCCACAGCGGCGGCAGCCGGCTTCTCGGGCGCCGTGCTACCGCCCGTGCCGGCTTTGCCCAGCGTTGCGCCCCAAACGGCGCCGTTGCCCAGCGGAAACATCGCCGGCGTCACGGGTCCCTTCGTCGGCATCTCGCGCGAAGCGGCCATCGGCATGGCGTTGCTGCGGAATACCGATCTCGCGGTAGCGCAGTCCAATCGGCGCATCGCGCGCTATCGCGTCGTTGCGGCCGAAGGTGTGTACGATCTCCAATTCCAGTTCCTCCCCGATTACGAGTTTTCGAAGCAGCCGGCCATCTCGATTTTCAACACCGGACCGGGCGGCGTGCCGGCGCAGACGATCAGCGCGGGCGCAAGCGGCGGCGTTTCGGCGCTGACGAGCACTGGCGGGTCGTTTCGCTTCACGACCTCCGCGGCGCGCGTCGACAACAACATTGCGACCAACAGCTACGAGCCGTATTATCAGACCGCCCTCGCCCTCGCGTTCTCGCAGCCGCTGGCGCGTGGTCTCGCGATCGACCCGAACCGACGTGCGATCGAACTGGCTCGCGTCAACGCGGACCTGTCGAGCGATACGGCGCTCGTGACCGCTTCCAACACGATCGATAGCGTCGCAATTGCGTACGACAACTTGGTCTCGGCCTGGAAGAACGTCGGAATCCAAGAGGCCGCGCTGCGCCAAGCGCTCGCGCAACGCCAATCCAACAATCGCCTCGTTCGCCGCGGGGCCGCAGCGCCGGTCGACGTCGTCGAATCGAACGAACAAGTCAACGAGTTTCAAGACAACGTCTATTCCGCGATCCAGAACGTGGCCAGCTTGCAGAATCAGCTCAAGATGTTGGTCCTGAGCGATCCCGCCGATCCCGCGTGGACGGCGAACCTCGTTCCGACGACTGCGCCGGACGTCCGCCAAACTGCGCCGAGCGTCAACGACATCATCGTGGCGGCGCTGCGGTTTCGTCCCGAAGTGGCGCAAGTGCGGGAGAACCTGCGCTCGGCCGACGTCGACATTGCGTATCAGCGGGATCAAAACAAACCCGAGATCGATCTGAATCTCGGCGTCACCGAAAACGGCTTCGCTGGCGTTCCAACCAACCCCGCGAACAACCCCTTCATCGGCGTCATCGGCGCCGAAGTGCTGGCGCTCAATCAATTGATCGCGCGCGCCAATGCAACGGCACCGGCGGGGACGCCGCCCTTGGCGCCGATCAATGCGGGAGCGCTGAACGCGCCGCTCTTCCCCGGCTCGGTCGGCAACGTGGGCACGTCGTACAAGAGCGCATTCGAAGGCAAATATCCCACGTATGAAGTCTCGGCGACCGTCGCTTTTCCGCTTCACAACCAAACCGCCAAGGCTGATTATGCGGCAGCGCTGGAGCAGCGCAGTCAAGTAATCACGCAAGAACTCGGGCTCGTGCAACGCGTACAAACCGAAGCACGCAACGCCGTGCAGACCTACCGCTCGGCGCAGGCCCGACTGAGTGCGGCCGGTGCCGCGCGGGCGGCGGCCGAACGTGTCGCGGCTAGCGAACTGCGCAAGTTTCGCGCCGGCGCGTCGACGACGTATCTCGTGCTGCAGCGCCAGGTCCAGCTGGCGAATGAACGCGGACGCGAGCTGCAGGCGCAGACCGACCTGCAGAACGCGCTGGTCGAACTCGACCGCGTAAGCGGCAATATTTTAGCCCGGAATGACGTTGACGTGCACGCGCTTGGGACCGCTCCGCAAGGTGCCGTGCCGAATTTGTCGCCCTCACCGGTACCTTCTCGGCGGCCTTAGCGGCTCGTTGCGCGGTTCGCCGGGACGGCTCCTACCGCGTGGCGCGAGGTGAGGGGCTGGGTGCGGCTGGGTACATTCCAGGCATGATGGACGTGATGCGCGCGACGATGATGGCGGCTCTGACGAGTGCGGCGATTGTGTTGCCGTCCGTTGCGGTTGCGGATCCGCCGGCCGCTGAGCCGCCGCACGCGCCGCCGGTGTTTCAAGGGGCGCCGACGACGACGGGGCAGCAGGGCGGTGCGTTTACCGTCAATTTCGATGACGTGGGGCGCTTCCAAGGCGTCGGACGCGCGCCCGAGCCTCGCCGCAACATCGACCTCACGCCGGGACGCGAGCGCCGACAAGCGAGTAGTCTTGCGGCGCGCGCAAATAATGCGGCAACAGATCAAGTGTTCTTGGGCTTCCTGCGGCAGTTACGAAACGTCGATAGCGCGAGCCGTTGACAATTCCGCGCTTGCGGAGCCGTCAACAAGCCAGGTCAGTTGGCCCGTGCACGATTGCAGAATTTCGATCGGGTAGCGAAGGTAGTCGCGCGTGTTCGCGGCGAGAACTGCTTGCAGCGTCGGAGCTTTCTCTGCTCCGGAGAGCGCGACGATGATCGCGCGACCGCCGCACAGTGCGCGCGGCGTCATGGTTAAGCGGTAGGCGTCGAGGTGCGCGACGAACGGCGCGCGGACCAGGGCAGCATCATCCGTACGCGGGTCGCTGCCGGGAAACAGCGAGGCGGTGTGGCCGTCGGGACCCATGCCGAGCAGGACGAGGTCGAACGTCGGCTCGGCACCGACTTCTTCGCGTAGAAGTTCCGCATAGGCCCGAGCCGCACTCTGCGGCTCATCTTCGCCGCGCATCCGAAAGACGGCGCCACCGGCTTCCATCGCTCCGCCGAAAGCGGCCTTTGCCATTTTGTAGTTCGACTGATCGTCGTCAGGTGGCACGCACCGTTCGTCTCCGAAGAAGAAGCGCACCCTGCGCCAGTCGACTTGCTCGCGAAACGGCGGCGCCCCCAGCAGTTGGTAGGCCGCTTTGGGAGTCGAACCGCCCGCCAGGACGACGTCGAAGCGCCCGTGGCGCTCGAGCGCTTCATGCGCCGCGGCGACGAACCGCTCCGCAAGCGCGCGCGCCAGTGCGGCGGCATCCTCGACGACGATCAGATCGTCGCGGTCGCGCATCAGTCCAACAGGTCGCGTACGGTAAGCAGCGACGTCTCGAAGATGTCGTCGCGAGCGTTCTCGAGGATCGCGCGCTCGATCATCGTCGTGTTTTCGATGTTCTGCAGCGGCACGCACCATTGCGGCTTGGCCTTGGCACCTTCGACGACGAGACAGACGACGTTGGGATCATCGGACAAACACGCGCGATACCGCGAGGTACCGGCATTGAGCACGACGGAGAGCACGCGACGCTGGTCGCCTTTGTCGATCTTCGTAAAGGGCAGCGTTCGGCCGCGCGTATCGCGGAAGGCGTGGCGGCCGACGGGCTCCCACGAAAGCCGGCTGCCGAGCCAGCCCGCCAAATACAGCGCTTCGGCATCCGAGCCGCTTTCGATCTCCAGACCATCGATCGAGAACAGGTCCTCGCGCAAGGTTGGATCGTCGAAGAATTGTGCGATCATGTCCTGCCACGGCGCTAGACGCATGAACGCCAAGTCTTTGAGCGTCACGTCGGTAAAGCGGCATAGGAAGAGGCCGAGCTCGCGGATTGTTTCTTCGCCGCGCGCCTTGCCCGACGAATCGACCAGTACGGTCGCGGCTCCCTCGGCCAAGCCCGAGAACGTACGGCTCTGAAGGAAACGCGCCCCACTCCACCACAGGACGGTCGGGATCTCCGGGACGGTGAGCTCTTGCACCAAGCTGATGATCGTCGCATGGCCAAGCGGTTTGACGCCGACGTCGACGCGCTCGTTGATGATCGTCGCGCCGTCGGTCGTGCGCGCGTTCGTCGCGACCTCAACGCCGCTGGCGGCGTCGGTCGAATCGAGTACGATCAAGCGCGCGGGGTGTTTCTCAACGACGGTCTGCGCTCGTTCGAGCACCCATGTGCGATGCGTCGGGTCGTCGACGAACACGACGAAGTTCATCGTCGCGATCTGCGCGGCCCCCGTTCCTTCAACCGCGGCCTCGCGGCGGGAATCGCGCAAGCGGCGCAAGGTCGTCGCCGTATCGGTTACAAGCTCTGACTGCATCGTCATATGCGCCTCCACTCCCGGCCGTCGGCAACTAAGAGCGCGTCGGCACTCTGCGGGCCTTGGCTGCCGGCGAGATAATTCGGAAAATCGACGACGGGGCTTTGTTCCCAGCGTTCCATGATGGGCGTGACGATTTTCCAAGCTTCTTCGACCGCGTCCCAACGCGTGAACAACGTTGCGTCGCCGCGCATCGCGTCACCGATTAGCCGCTCGTACGCGGGCGCCGACACGACGCCGAAGCCCGTCCCGTAGTTGAAGTCCATCGTTACGCCGCGAATGTGCATTTTCGGTCCGGGAACTTTCGCGTTGAACCGAATCGATACGCCTTCCTCGGGCTGGATTTTCATGACCAGCGTGTTGTTCTCGATCGCATCGCCCGCTTCACCGAAGATGCGGTGCGGGATGCCGCGGAAACGGACCGCGATCTCCGAGTGCTTGTGAGCCAGCCGCTTTCCACTGCGCAGGTAAAACGGAACGTCGGCCCAGCGCCAGTTGTCGATAAAAAATTTCGTGCAGGCGTACGTCTCGGTCGTCGAGTGCGGATCCACGCTCGGCTCCTCGCGGTATCCCGGCACTGGTTTGCCTTCGATCAAGCCCGGTCCGTATTGCCCGCGCGCCGTCAATTTCGGAACGTCGGCCACAGAAAAGGGCCGTATCGCGGACAATGCCTTGAACTTTTCGTCGCGAATGTGGTCGGCATTGGGCGAGATCGGCGGCTCCATCGCGACGAGCGCCAGCAGATTCATCACATGATTCTGAATCATGTCGCGCAATGCGCCCGCGCCTTCGTAATAGCCGCCACGCCCCTCAACGCCGACCGTTTCGGCTGCCGTGATCTGCACGGAGTCGACGTAGCGGCGGTTCCAGACCGGCTCGAACATGACATTGGCAAAGCGCAGCGCCATGATGTCCTGCACCGGTTCTTTGCCGAGGTAATGATCGATGCGGTAGACGTGCTTCTCATCGAAGACGCGGTTGACTTCGCTTTGGAGCGCGCGAGCTGATTCGAGGTCGGACCCGAACGGCTTCTCGATCACGATCCGCGACCACCCCGTTGCTTGGTCTTTGGGTCCGAGTCCGGCGGCCGAGAGTTGCCGGATCACTTCGGGAAACGCTGCCGGCGGCGTGGCGAGGTAGTAGAGCCGGTTGCCCGCCGTACCAAGCTTTTGATCGTTGTCTTCCAGTCGAGCGCGCAGCGCCTTGAAGGCATCGAGGTCTTCGAACGAACCGGAGATATAGGTCAGCCGGTTCGCGAAGTCGGTCCAGAGCGGGTCGCGCGCTTCCCCCGAGCGCGAAAAAGCATCGATGGCAGCCTTCATCTCGTCGCGAAAGTCGTAGTGCGATTTATCCGACCGCGAAAAGCCGATGATGCCGTAATTGGTAGGCAGCACGCCGCCGAGCCGCAAGTTGTACATCGCCGGCATCAGCATGCGTTTGGTCAAGTCGCCGCTGGCGCCGAAGAACACAACGTTGCACGGGTCGGTGATCCGGTTGGACTCGAGCCCGGCGCGCAGCGGATTGACCGCACTTGCGCTCGGGCTGACCGGCCGCTCGCCGACTTCGACGGCCACCTAATGTCCCACGGTCTGCGGGATGGCGGCTTTGTCGCCTTCGTGCTTGACCGCGTGGCCGCCGAACTGATTGCGCAGGGCCGCCACCACTTTGGCGCTGAACGATTCGTCCTGCCGCGATGCAAAACGCGAGAGCAGCGCCATCGTGATCACGGGCGCCGGAACGCTCTCATTGATCGCTTCTTCGACCGTCCAGCGCCCTTCACCCGAATCATCGACGTAGCCGCGAATCGACTCCAACTTCGGATCCGCACGGAACGCAAGCTCGGCCAATTCCAGCAGCCATGACCGCACGACCGACGCATGCAGCCAAAGATCGGCCAGGGCGTGCAGATCGTATGAAAACTCCGACTTCTCGAGGATCTCAAACCCCTCACCGTAGGCCGCGAGCATCCCATACTCGATCCCATTGTGAACCATCTTCGAAAAATGACCCGCGCCGCTCGGCCCAACATGTGCGTATCCGTCCTTCGGTGCCAGCGAAAGAAAGATCGGCTCGACGCGCTCGACCGCTTCATCGTCACCGCCCACCATCAAGCAGTAACCGTTCTTGAGTCCCCAGATTCCGCCCGACGTGCCCGCATCGATGAACGAAACGCCCTTGGTCTTGGCCTGTGCATGGCGTGCCTGCGATTCGCGAAAATTCGAATTCCCGCCGTCGATGATAATGTCGCCAGACTGCAAATGTTCGAGCAGCGCCCCAATCGTATCGTCGGTCGGCTTCCCAGCCGGCACCATGATCCACACCGCGCGCGGCGCCCGCAACTTTCCAACCAATTCTGCGACCGATCCGGAACCGACCGCGCCCTCCTCGGCCGATTTCGCGACCGCCGCCTCGTTGAAGTCAAACACGACGACCTCATGCTTGTCCAGCATCAACCGCGACGTCATATTCGCGCCCATGCGCCCCAGCCCAACCATCCCGAGTTGCATCGTGTCTCCTAACCGAAATCAACCAAACTAGAGCGGTACCTTCGGCGAAGTTGCGACGGACGCTACACCGACGTGCCGGGGCCTGTCAGCTTTTCGCGGAGCGCATGGATGCGCGGGAGCGAAACGTGACGGAGTAGCAATTTCGCTGGATGCGAAATTGCGGGCGTCCCCGGCACCTCGGTGTAGCGTCCCTCGCAACGAGCCGTAGCCTTACGCATCACGCCTTCGCCGCGACCGCATCATCGATCGCTTCCGAAAGCGCCTCCAACGCCTGCGGCAGCGGCGCAACAAGATGCAACCGCACGCCTCGCCGCTTACGCTTGTCGAGCGACTCGAAATCGCCGAGCGCCTGGGCCCGAAGAAGCGTCCCGAACGTGACCATGCCCGGGATCTGAAGATCGCGATCGGCCGGCGTATCGATGGTCAACTGTAGAAACACGCCGCTATTGGGACCACCCTTGTGCAGTTGTCCCGTCGAATGCAGGAAGCGCGGCCCGAAGCCGACGGTCGTCGCGACCTTGAGCGCGTTGCGTACTTTGAGCCGAATGTCATGCATTAGTTGCTCGTGATCGGGATTGCGCTCGAAGTATGCCGTAAACGCAATGTAATCGCCGCCACGCACCTGCGCCATAACGGCGGACAGGGCGCTCGAGAGATCGCTGCCCAGAGCAATGTCCGCGGAGCCCGTTAACGGAATGATTCGTGCAACGGCGTCGCTCGCCTTTGCGTGAGGTTCCGGCAAGCGTCCCGTCTGCTTGAACTCGCCGAGCAGCCGCTTCGTATTGTCTTTGGATTCCTGCACGTTGGGTTGGTCGAATGCGTCGATGCCGAGCACCGAGCCGGCTGTCGCCGTCGCGATTTCCCAGAGCGCGAATTGTTCCCCGATGTCCAGTCCATCGTTCATGGCTAAACGAATGACCGGATGACCGGCTTGTTCGAGCAACCCTAAGCGCGTTTCGATTGCATCGCCGTCCATGTCGCCGGACAGATGCTCGCCCGGCGGCAAACCCTCGCCGACGTACACGAAAACCCGGTCGTCTGCGTACTCGTGCGGTAGACCGAGCGGCTCGCCCTCGATCGGAATGATGCCCGTGCCGCTCTTGCCGGTCGATTCGGCAATCAATTGTTCGGCCCACGTCCCGAAGGCTTCAACCTCCGGATGCGTGATGATGGTAAGCTTGTCGCGCCCCGCACGGGCGAGCGACGCCATCGCTGCGCCGAAACGCACGCCGAGCGAATCCGCTACCTTGGTGGAACTCGAATTCGCTTGCAGCGCGCCGAGTCCGCGGTCGAGCAGGGCCGCAACATCGTAGCCCGCCAGCGCCGCCGGAACCATCCCGAAGTAGGACAGTGCGGAGTAGCGCCCTCCGATGTCGGGATCGTTTTGAAAGGTGCGCCGGAACTCCGACTGCTCGGCTTCCTTGGCCAACTGCGTTTCGGGATCCGTGATCGCGATGAAGTGATCGCCCGCGGCATCGGCACCGACCGTTTTCTGAACGCGCTCGTAGAAGTAGCGGAAAAAGGCTTCCGGTTCGGTCGTCGTTCCGCTTTTGCTCGCGACGATGAAGAGCGTCTTCGCGAGATCGAGCGACGCTTCGAGGGTTCGAATCTGTTCGGGATCGCTCGAATCGAGCACATGGAGCTGTGGATACTTTGCAACCGTACCGAACGTCGCACGCAGGACGTCTGGCGCGAGCGAACTCCCGCCCATCCCGAGCACGACGACGTGCGTGAACACCTTGGCGGCTTCGGCTGCGAAGGCGGTCAACTCGTCGAGCCGTTCGAGCACGGAACGCGGAAAGTCGAGCCAACCCAAGGCATGCCGGATAATTTCGGCATGCTGCGGATCGACCGACCACGGGGACGGATCGTGCTTCCAAAGTTTGGTGAGGAAGTCGTCCTGCGTGAGCTTGGCTACGGCATCGTCGGGCCGCGCGCCGCCGCGCCCGAGCGCAATCGAGACGCGCGATTCCCCTCCGGCCAGTTGCTGCTGCTTGTATCGAATTGCCTCGAGCAGCGCGTTGTAGGAATCAGCGAACGACTTGACGCCTTCGACTTGCAGCTTTTGGGTGACGTCGTACAACGAAATCTTATTCTGCGCCAGCGCTTCAATCGTCGCTCGGGCTTCGTCCACCCCGCTTTCGACGGTGTCGGGAACGATTTTGCCATGATCGTTCAGCGCGTCAAGCGTCGCGGGCGGCACGGTATTGACGGTGTTCTTACCGATGACGTTTTCGACGTAGAGCAGATCGGAATACGCCGGATTTTTGGTGCCCGTGCTGGCCCACAGCGGCCGCTGCACGCGCCCACCTTTCGCTTTGAGCGCCTCGAAACGCGCGCTCTCGAAGATCTTTTTGTAGCGCTGATAAATGAGCTTGAGATTTGCAATCCCGGTTTTACCGAGCAGCGCTTTGGCTTGCGGTTCGCCCCTGGCGACCTTCTCTTCGATCAGTTTGTCCGCCGCGGTATCGATGCGGCTGACGAAGACGCTCGCGACCGAGGCGATCCGCTCGATGGAACCACCCGCGGCAACCCGCTTTTCGAGGCCCGCTAGGTAGGCGTTGGCCGTGTCTTCGTAGGTTTCGAGCGAGAAGATCAACGTTACATTGACGTTGATACCCGCCGCGATCGTTTCGGTGATTGCCGGAATGCCTTGCGGCGTCGCCGGAATCTTGATCATCACGTTGGGGCGGTCGACCATCTTCCACAGGCGCTGTGCGGCCTCGGTCGTCTTCTGCGTATCGCCGGCCAAGAGCGGTGAGACTTCCAGGCTGACGAAGCCGTCGCCGCCGTTCGTACTCTCGAAGAGCGGCCGAAACGCGTCGCACGCGTGACGGATATCGTCGATCGCCAGCGCCTCGAAGAGGCGGTTGGGATCGTGCTCGGTTCCGATCAGGCCGCCGAGTTGTTCGTCGTAATCATTACCGCTGCCGATCGCCTTTTCGAAGATCGTGGGATTGGACGTCATCCCGCGCAAACCTGAATTGATCAGTTTGCGCAGTTCGCCCGATGCGAACATGCCGCGCCGGATGTTGTCAAGCCAAATGCTCTGGCCGGCATCGCCGAGTTGTTTCAGTTGCGTTCCCACGATCGTCTCCTTTGTGTTCTGTCGTTCGTCAAGCCAGAGCGCCGGCCAGCAGCCCCGCCGCCTTTTGCGCGACGGCGTCCGGCGTGAAATCGAAGGCTTGCGCAATGGCTGCCGCCGGCGCGGACGTGCCGAAGTGATCGATACCGATGGCCAGTCCCCGGTCGCCCACGAAGCGCGCCCAGCCGAAAGTGGAAGCGGCTTCGACGGAGACGCGCGCGCGCAGCGCCGCGGGCAGCACGCTTTCGCGATAGGCCTCATCCTGCTGCACGAACAGCTCCATCGACGGCATCGAAACGACGCGCGCCGGCGTACCGCGTTCGGCGAGCAGTTTGGCGGCGTCGAGCGCTAGCGAGACTTCGGAACCGGTGGCAATCAGCACGAGTTCCGGGCGCTCCTGCGGATCGTGCAGCACGTAGGCGCCGCGCGCAACTGCCGCATCGCGTGCACCGAGAAACGGTACCTTCTGACGCGACAGTACGAGCGCCGTCGGGCCGCCGTGCGCGATCGCGAATTTCCAGGCTTCGAGCGTTTCGAGCGCATCGGCCGGTCGAATCGTCGTCATGTTCGGCATCGAGCGCAGGCTTGCGAGTTGTTCGATCGGTTGATGCGTGGGCCCGTCTTCGCCCAGGAACACGGAATCGTGCGTGAACACGAAGATGGCCTTCGACTTATTGATCGCGGCCAACCGCACGGCCGGTTTCATGTAGTCGACGAAGTTGAAGAACGTTGCCGTGAACGGAACGATTCCGCTGTGTACGGAAAGCCCGTTGGTAATTGCGCCCATCGCATGTTCGCGCACGCCATAGTGCACGTTGCGTCCCGCATAGTTATCCGGCCCGAAATCACCGCAGCCTTTGAGGTACGTTTTGGTCGACGGATCGAGGTCGGCCGAGCCGCCGACGAGTTCCGGCATGTCGGCGGCAATTGCGTTCATGACCGTGCCACCCGCTTCACGGGTCGCAACGGAGCCGTTTTGGGCGTCAAAGGCCGGCCACGAAAGACGTTCGGGCAGTCGTTCGTCGCGGATCCGTTCCAACTGCGCCGCCAGAGGCGGATCGGCGCTCTTCCACTGGTCGTACGTGCGGTTCCATTCGTCTTGCCGCGAAGCGCCGCGTTTGCCGGCAGCGCGCCACCACGCAAGCACGTCGTCGGGCACGTAGAAGGGCGGTTCGGTCGGCCACCCGAGCGTCTCTTTCGTCTTCTTGACGTTATCGGCCCCGAGCGGCTCGCCGTGCGCGCCAAACGTGCCGGCCTTGGGTGAACCGAAGCCGAGCACGGTGCGCACCGCGATGAACGAGGGGCGCGGATCGGCTTTGGCCGCGGTGATCGCGGCGTCGATCGCGGCTACGTCGTTGCCGCTGTCTTGCGTGACTTCTTGCGTGTGCCACTGAAGCGCTTCATAACGCGCACAGACGTCTTCGGTGAACGTGACGTCGGTGCTGGCAGCGAGCGAGACCTTGTTGTCGTCGTAGAGCACGATCAGCTTGCCGAGCCGCAGGTGTCCGGCGAGCGAACTTGCTTCGTTAGAGACCCCTTCCATCAGGTCGCCATCGCTTGCGATGCAGTACGTGTAATGATCGACGATCGTTTGCGCGCGGTTGTACGTCGCCGCCAACTGCGCTTCGGCGATGGCGAGTCCGACGGCGTTGCCGAACCCCTGCCCGAGCGGCCCGGTCGTCACTTCGACTCCGGCCGTATGGTGCAGCTCCGGATGGCCCGGCGTCTTGCTGCCCAACTGGCGGAAGTGTTCGAGATCGTCAAGCGTCAGCGGATAGCCGGTGAGATACAGCAGCGCGTAGAGCAGCATCGAGCCGTGTCCGGCGCTGAGGACGAAGCGGTCGCGGTCGAACCAATTGGAATTCGCCGCATTGAACTTGAGGTGGCGGGTCCACAAGGTATATGCCATCGCCGCGGCCCCGAGCGGCAAACCCGGGTGGCCGGAATTCGCTTTTTGCACCGCGTCCACGGCGAGAAAGCGAATGGCGTCGATGCGCTGCTGATCGTCGGGAGTGTTCGGCACGGTCGCTCCTGGGCAGGGGACGTTGGTCATTCGCCGCCTCGGCCTTCATTCCCGGATGAGACGCCGTTTGGTAGGAGTTGCGCGGTAACGGCCCTTACATCGGATGCGGTGGTGGACATCGCGCGTCTGCGTACGCAGGTCGAAGCTCTCGATGCCCGCACCGATGGTGCGCGCGGAGCGAAGGGACGTGCCGTCGATCAGGTCATCGAAGCGCTCGACGTCGGTGCGCTGCGAGTCTGCGAGCCCCGCAACGGCGAGTGGCTGACGAATGCGTGGGTGAAGCGCGCGATCTTGCTCTATTTCAAGCGGCACGAAAGCGTGCAAGTCGGGGCTTATGGGCTCTATGGCTCCGGCGGAGCGTGGACGCGCGGCAAGCAGTGGAGCGCGTTACGCTACCCGCCGTCTTACTACGATAAGGTTCCGACGAAGCGCAACTATGCGGCGTTAGGCGCACGCTGTGTGCCGCCGGGAGTTGCCCGATACGGGTCGTTCCTAGGCCGTGGCACGATTCTGATGCCGGGTTACGTCAACGTCGGCGCGTACGTCGACGATGGTTCGATGATCGACACGTGGGCAACGGTCGGCTCGTGCGCGCAGATCGGCAAGAACGTTCACCTCTCGGGCGGCGTGGGCATCGGCGGCGTCCTCGAACCGCCGCAGGCGCAGCCGGTCATCGTCGAAGACGGCGCCTTCATCGGCTCGCGCTGCGTCGTCGTGGAAGGCGTGTTCGTCGGCCGTGAAGCGGTGCTCGGCGCCGGGGTCGTCCTGACCGCCGGAACGCCGGTCGTCGACGTGCGCCGCAACGAAGCAACCGTCACCAAAGGGCGCATCCCCGCGCGCGCCGTCGTCATCCCCGGCACCATGCCCAAGACGTTCCCCGCGGGAACATACGGGGTACCGTGCGCGCTGATCATCGGCGAACGGACGGCTTCGACCGATCGCAAAACATCGCTTGAAGCGGCGATTCATGATTACGGAGTAGCGATTTGAATCCAGCCATCGCGCAGGTCAGCGGCTCGTTGATCCGCGATCTGCACGGACGCCGTCGGCCGACCTCGATCAATCTGGGCATCGGCGAGCCGACCTTGTTGCCCGACGCTCGTTACTTCGAACGGGCGACGGCGTGGACGGCGCAGCATGGTTGCCGCTACTCGACCAACATCGGCGACCACGACCTGCGCGCAGCGATCGCGGTGCATTACGCCTATCCGCACCTCGCGCATGCTGACAATGTGTGCATCACCTGCGGTTCTCAGGAAGCGGTCTATATCACGCTGCGGACGCTGGTGGATCCGGCGTGCGAAGAAGTGCTCGTCGTCGAGCCCGCGTTTCCCGTGTACGTGAAGATCGCGCAGGCGGAAGGCCTTCCGTTGCGACGTCTCGATCTCGACGCGCGCGCAGCTGACGCTTTTCATGCCGATGCGATCTTGGAGGCGATCGGTCCTCGCACGCGGCTGGTCGTCTTGTGCTCGCCCTCCAACCCGACGGGACGCGTGATCTCACGCGCGACGGTCGCCCGCATCTCCGCCGAACTCCTTGCGCGCGGCGGCCCTCCCGTCTACATCCTGCACGACCAAATCTACCGCGAACTCGTGTATGTCGACGATGTCGGCGAGTTCGCCGACGTCTATCCCTACACGGTCACCGTCAACTCGCTTTCAAAATCGAATGCTCTACCCGGCCTACGCCTCGGCTGGCTGTCGGCGCCCAAAGACGTAATGCCGAACATCGTCAAGATGCACGGCTGGGTGACGTCGTGTGCGAGTTCCTTCGCGCAGCGCGTCGCACTCGAGATATTCGCGGCACGAGCGTTAAGCGAGCATCGTGCATGGTACACCGCGCAGCGCGCGGGGGTTCTTTCCGCGCTGCGCGAAACGGCGCTCGAGTTTATCGAACCGGAGGGCGCATTCTATGTCTGCGTGCGCGTCGGCGGCGTCGACACGCTTGCGTTCGCCGAAGCGTTGTTGGAGGAACGGGACGTTGTCGCCATACCGGGCGACGTCTTCGCGCCGTCGCTCGCGGGATGGCTACGCACGAGCTACGTCGGTTCCTTGCCCGACGTCGTGGAAGGCTTGCAACGTATTGCGGCCTTCGCGCGAGCGCAGCGCAACGGTCGTTCGGCGGTCGACCGGCCCGTCAATCGAAAGCGCGCAGACAGTCGGTTGACCGGTAAGCAACCGCCCGCACCATAGCCAAGTAGGTTCTGTATCCCGAGTTTCGGGGGTATTCGACCGTATGCGGAAATGTACGGCGCGTCCCAAACGTTAGTAAGCTATGCGGTTGGTACTGGCCTTGTTGCTTGCGCTCTCGCTCGGGACGACGGGCCGCGCGCAAACCGCCGTGCCCGGCAACTCGTCGGACGTGGCGACCGCCGATGTGAGCCGGCTGTTGGGAACGTGGAACTGCGACGGCGGTACTGGCGGCGGCTCGACCACCGAGACGTACACGCGCGCCGGCCAGACGAGCGTTGCACTCGGCAACGCGGTGCGAACCTCCAGCGGAGCGAACGGCTTCGTGAGCGAGACGTTCGTGTACGCGCCCAGTAGCGCTACGTGGACGGTTACCGCATTACCCAACCGCTTTTTCGACGGCTTGCGGGCAAGCGGACCGGTGTGGGCTCGCGGCAGCCAGTGGATACTCGCCGGTACGGAGACTTTCCGTAAAGTGACGATGCCGGTGCGCATCGTCTATACCGATCTCGGCGGAAACTCGTTCCGGCGCGAACATCAGGTGCAGGGCGGCGGCATGTGGCGTGACGATGCGGCTTACTTGTGTCGGCGGGACACCGTGGCCACAACGCCGTCCGGCGTGGCGACGCCCGTCGCATTTACGCCGGCGATCGGAATCGCGAGGCCTTCCCCCGCGCCGGCTCCGGCCATCGTCCGCTCCACGAGGGCTACGGTGAGCACCCGCTCCACGACGCCCCCGGTGATTGTGCGATCCACGACGGCTTCCCCGGTCGTTCGTTCCACGACGGCTCGGGTGATCGCGTCGTCCGCCACGGCACCGGCGGTCGCCCGCTCCACGATGGCTCCCGCGGTCAGCCGCTCCACGACGGCTCCAGCAGTCACGTACTCTACGGCAGCTCCTGTGGTCGCGCTGTCCACGACGGCTCCCGCGGTCACTCGCTCCACCACGGCTCCCGCGATCATTCGTTCTACGGCGACTCCCGTGATCGCCCAATCCACGACGGCCCCCGCGGTGGCCCGCTCCACGACGGCTACACCGCAGCCGTGGCGCTTTGCGCCGTGGCGCTTCGCCCCCGCGCCGACGGCAACGCCACGGGCCGTCGCTGCAACCGAAGGACGCGATGGAAGCCAGCGTCTGGCGCCCGCCCCGGCCCCGACGCCAAAGCCGACGCCGCAGCCGACGCCGCTGCCCAAGTCGACGACGATGCCGCGAGCGAAGGCGACGGAGGCGACCGCGTCCATGAACCGACGCAGCGCGCCGGCCCCTAAGCCGACGTCGCCGCCGGCGAAGCGCGTCGCCCTGCTGCCTCCCGCGGCTGCCCGCGATGACCGGCCGTACGGTCTGATCGGCTCGTGGGCATGCCGGACCACAAATGGAGAGGCGAGTACGCAAACCTATACGCTCGGCGATGATGGTGCCATTGCGTTGCGCAATGCGCTGACGCTTGACGGCCGACGGTATGAGATCGACGAGACGTACCGCTTCGACCCGACCCGCGGCCAGTGGCAAAACGTGACGGCCGGGGGCGCCTATCGCGGTACGGCCGCACCGTGGCGCGGGCAAACGTGGGTCTTCGACGGGATCGAAACCGAGGGCACGCCATCGGAAGTGCACATGACGTACACGACCCTTGGCTCGACGACATTCCGGCGGCAGTTTGCCCGCAGCCGCAGCGGCTCGTGGGTTCCGTACCTCTCCGAAGTGTGCCGACGCAGTTAAGCCAGAGCCGTCGTTATTCCGAGGGCGTCGCGCCACGATTCTCATCGCGCGCTGGGCCGATCCAGACGGTTTGCACGTTGACGAATTCACGCATTCCGTACGCGCTCAGCTCGCGTCCGTAACCGCTCTTTTTGACGCCGCCGAACGGTAAGCGCGGATCGGAGGCGGTCATGCCGTTGATGAAAACCGCGCCCGACTCGAGTCGGGCCGCCAGGCGCTCGGCTCGTTCGATGTCGCGCGACCAGAGGTTCCCTCCCAAGCCGTACTGCGATGCGTTGGCCAGCGTCACGCACTCGTCGAGACCCCGCGCCCGGATGACGGCCGCGGCCGGCCCGAACGTCTCTTCGTCGAAGACCGCCATGCCCGGGACTACGTCGGCAAGGATCGTCGGCGCGTAGTAGTAACCGGCCCGCTCGCTCCGCGCCCCTCCCGTTGCCAAGCGCGCGCCGCGTTCTCGCGAGCGTGTTACTTGCGCCTCGAGCGACTCGCGTAGGTCTTCCCGCGCAAGCGGGCCCAGTTGCGTCGCGCGATCGGACGGATCGCCGATCTGCAGTTCACGCGTACGAGCGACGAACGCTTCGAGGAACGCGTCGTACACCGGCGCTTCGGCGATGAACCGTTTGGCGGCGATGCAGCTTTGCCCGTTATTCTGAAAGCGTGCTTTGACCGCCATCGCGGCCGCCGCGGCGACATCGGCGTCGGCGAGCACGATGAATGCGTCGGAACCCCCGAGTTCGAGAACCGTTTTCTTGAGGTGCCGGCCGGCCGTCGCAGCGACGGCACTGCCCGCAGCTTCGCTGCCCGTCAGCGTCACCGCGGCGATGCGCGGATCGGCGACGATCCTCTTCATGTCGCGCGAAGCAACGACCAGCGTCGTGAACGTGCCGTTCGGGAAACCCGCCTCGCGAACGACGCGCTCGATTTCGAGCGCGCAGCCCGTCACGTTGGCGGCATGCTTGAGCACGACGACGTTGCCCGCGAGCATGGCGGGCACGAGCGCGCGAAACGCTTGCCAATACGGGAAATTCCAGGGCATGATCGCGAGCAATACGCCGAGCGGTCTGAAGGCGACGTAACTTTCGCTCGCGCTCGTGGTAACGCGTTCGTCGGCAAGCGCAGCGGCGCCATGGGCGGCGTAGTAGTCGCAGCAAACCGCGCACTTTTCGACCTCCGCTTCTGCTTCGACGATCGTCTTGCCCATCTCGTGCGTCGCCAGTAGCGCTAGTTCGGACTTGCGGGCGCGCAGCGAAGCGGCAAGTGCCGACATCAGAGCGGCGCGTTCATCGAGGTGCGTGAAGCGCCAGGTGCGGAACGCTTCGCCGGCGTGGTTGAGCGCCGCATCGACCGCAGCGGGATCGTGCGGGGTATAGTCGGCCAGTTTCGTTCCGGTCGCAGGATCGACCGTCGTAATGGTGTTTGAAGCGGCCAGTGCTGTCATGGTTCGTTCCTTTCGAGAACCCGCGCCGCTACTGCTGCGAGTGCTGCGCGCGGAAGCAAGCCGATCACCTCGCAGCCCGACACGGTCACGCCCTCGCGCGCCGCGAGCGTGCGCACGAGGCCGACGAGACGATCGAGCGGTAGCGCAGTTACGTCGGTAAGATTGCACGAGACTTGCACGCGACCGTCGCCGAGCGCGATGCCGAGCGCGCGCAAGGTCTGCAACCCGCCGTTGCACTCCCGCAGCGTGCGCGCGATACGCTTGGCAAGCATGACGTCGGCACTCGCAAGCACGATGTTGAATGCGATCAAGACGTGGCGTGCCCCGATCGCGATCGCGCCGGCACTCGGATGGGACGCGGCGTCGCCGATGTCGGGCCGGTCGGTGCGTTTTGCAAGACCTTCGAACTCGCCGCGCCGCACGTCGGCAAGCAGCCTGCGTTGCGGCAGCACCGCGGCTTCTCCGTAGAGATAACTGGGGACCTCCAGTTCAGACCAGATACGCTCCCCGGCAGTCCGAGCCAGGTGCACGGCCTCGTCCATCGTTGCATCCTCGAGCGGCACGAATGGCAGCACGTCAAGCGCACCGATGCGGGGATGAGCGCCGGCGTGCGAACGAAGATCGATGCCGAACGTCGTTACTCGTGCGAGCGCCAACGCTGCTTCGAGCACGTCCTCGCCCTCTCCAAAGAACGTCAATACACTGCGATTGTGAACGGAGTCACTCGTTTGGTGCGCGAGTGTTGCGCCCGTGTGCTCGATCGCATGCGCGCACGCATGGAGAAGGCCCGCGTCACGGCCATCCGAGATGTTGGGCACGCATTCGAAAAACTTCACAACCTTACGATAAGGTGGCGGCGATTGCTTGCGTTACGTCGTTGACGGCAATGGTGCGGTCCTCGCCGCGTTCGCGCCCACCATGGGCCGGGGCGATCACCGTCGTGAAGCCGAGCCTGCGCGCCTCGTTCGCGCGGCGGCCGCGCTGTGAGGTGGCGCGAACCTCGCCCGAGAGGCCCAGTTCACCAAAGGCAGCCGTCGCTGCGGGCAGCGGCACGCCGCGAAAGGCTGACGCAACGGCGAGCGCGATGCCGAGGTCGGCGGCCGGCTCAGCGACGCGCAGGCCGCCTGCGACCGAAACGTACACGTCCTGGGAGCCGAGCGCGAGTCCAGCGCGCCGCTCGAGCACCGCCAGGATCATCGCAAGCCGAGCGCGATCGACGTTGGCGGCCAGGCGCTGCGGCGTACCGTAATTCGTTTCACCCACGAGTGCTTGAATCTCGACGAGCACCGGTCGCGATCCGACGATGCTCGATACCACGCACGATCCGCTTGGCCGCACGAGCGACCCGCCGCGTCCCAAAAATAACTGCGAGGGGTTCGCGATCTCGTGCAGACCGTGCGCGTCCATCGCGAACACGCAGATTTCATCGGCGCTGCCGAAACGATTCTTGTGTGCGCGCAGGATGCGGTACTCTGCGCCGCCGTCACCTTCGAAGTACAAGACCGTATCGACGAGATGCTCGAGCAGCCGCGGCCCCGCGATCGCGCCGTCTTTGGTGACGTGGCCGACGATCAGCGTTGCGCAGTCGGAACGCTTGGCGAACTCCATGAGCGCCGTGGCGCAATCGCGTACTTGCGCGACGCTGCCGGCGAACGATTCGACCTCAGGAAGTGCCATTGTTTGGATCGAATCGATTACGAGCACGCGTGGTCCGATGTCTTCAAGCGTGTCGAGGATCGCCCGCAGGTTCGTTTCGGCGAAGATCAGGAGGTCGCCGCCGGCGTCTAGTCGATCGGCACGCAGCTTGGTCTGGGCCGCCGATTCTTCGCCGCAAACGTACACGACCGGACCACCCCGGCTGCCGGCGAGGCGTGCCGCAAGTTGCAAGACGAGGGTCGATTTTCCGGCACCGGGCGGACCCCCGATCAAGACGAGACTGCCGGGCACGATGCCGCCGCCGAGCAAGGTATCGAATTCCGGCATGCCGCTCGAGATGCGGGCGGTGCTGCCGCTTGGGATATCGGCGAGGCGCACGGGCGCGGCGGCCGTCAGTGCACCGCGGCGCGGCATCGTCGTTCCGCGATGAGCCGGCGCCGCGGGCGCGTCGGCGAACGTGTTCCACGCCTCGCAAGCCGGACAGCGCCCGAGCCAGCGCAGCGATTCATGGCCGCACGCCGTACAGAAGAAGACCGAACGCGCTTTTGCCATAGGGTGCTCGTTACGAATTCCGCCACCAGAGAAGGGTGGCCTCGTCGCGAACGTGGCGAGATCATGCGTAAGGTCAATACGAATGCGATCGAAGAGCTCTCATGGTCATCGCCGCGCGGCAAATTTTCCGGCTTCGGTAGGGAGATATCCGAAGCGCTCGGGCGCAAGCCGCACTCGCCCGATCTACGTGAACGCCATCCCTTCGACGTCGAGATCATGCGCCTTGCGCCGGGCGCGACCCCGTACCCGTACCACTCCCACAGCGCGCAGTGGGAATTCTATCACGTCATTTCAGGCAACGGTATCGTGCGGCACGCGGACGGGACGACGCCGGTCGGCAGCGGTGATGCCTTCATCTTTGCGCCGAACGAGCCTCATCAACTCTCGAATAACGGTGCTGTCGACCTCGTAGTGTATGTCGTTGCCGACAATCCGATAAGCGAATCCAACTATTATCCCGATAGTGGAAAGTGGGCGGTCCGCTCACCCGAGTACCGCCTCGTCCGCTCGGATGCTCTCGATTATTATGACGGCGAGGAATAAGACGTTTGCCTGCCCCTACGTCGGACGCTGACCCCACCCCGGCGGCGCGACCGGTTGTCGCCTTGGCGATCGTGGCGATCTTGCTCGGCGCCGGCTTTCGCTACGCGAATGCGGTGCACAAGATCTACTATCAGGACGAGGCGGTGACGTCGCTGCGGCTCGCCGGGTTCACGCTGCACGACTTCGATCAGCTTTTCAATCGAGAAGCGCACACGTTCGGCCAGATCCATCGTTTGGTGTCGCCCGCGCCCGGCCGCGGAGTCGTCGATACGGTACGCTCGCTTGCGAGCGAGGATCCGCAACATCCGCCGGCGTTCTATGCACTTGCGGCGCTGTGGGTGCGGGCTTTCGGGAGTACGCCACTGTGGACGCGCCTGTTGGCCGTCGGCTTGAGCCTCACCGCGTTGCCGTTGATGTACGCGTTGGCCTTCGAACTCTTCGGATCGCGTTCGGTCGGCTGGATCGCGACCGCCATGCTTGCCGTTTCGCCTTTCTTCGTCTTATACGCCTATCAAGCGCGCGAATACGGGCTGTTGTCGAGCGCGATTCTGCTGTCGAGCGTGCTCTTTTTGCGCGCCGTCCGTCTGCGCGGCTGGCGTCGCTGGGGATGGTACGCGCTGTCGCTTGCGTTCGGTATGTACACGTATCTCTTGTTCGTCCCGGTAATCGCCGCGCACGCAATCGCGGTTATCGCGCGCGCACGACGAGACCTGCGCTCGTTGGCCGCATTCGCGGCAGCGTCATGCAGCGGGTTGATTCTCGCAGCGCCGTGGCTTTGGATATTTCTGCGCAATCGTAGCGTCGCAAACGAAGACGTCAGCTGGGCAACGAGCGCATACCCGCTGCCCTTCATGATCGCAAAATGGGGCTTCTACGCGATGGCGACGTTTTTCGATCTCGAGTATGCCTTTGCGCGTACTGCCGTCTTCGTCGCGATGGTAGCGGTGATCGTTGTCATCGCCTTCGTGCATCTCATACGCCGTGAAAATACCGGTGCCGCGATCTTCGTCGTCTCGCTCGGGGGAGTGGCGTTCCTGGCGCTCGCGCTGCCTGATATTATGTTGCACCACCGTTTCTCGACGATCGCACGCTATCTCGTGCCGACGTGGACGGCGCTGCTGCTAGCCGTTGCTGCTTTCCTCGGCCACGCGGGTCACAAGAGGATTGCCGTCGCTACGCTCGTGCTGTTGTTGGGCGGTGGAATAATCTCCGACGCCGTGAGCGCGCGTTCGACGTCATGGTGGGAAAACAACGGTAATAAAGCGGTTCCGCGCGTTGCTGCGCAACTGCGCGAACATCCGGGACTGCTGCTCGTCAGTACGCAGGACGAAGCGCCCTTACTCGATCTGGCGCCGCTCGTTGCGGCCGACGCGCCGTGGGTGGGATATCAGTCCGGTACGATGCCTCCTCGCTGGTCCCTAACGGCAGCCCGTCGGATATATCTTCTCTCCCCGTCGACGTGGGTGCACGACCGTCTGCGCACGGATCCCAGTCTTAGGCTCCGGCTGGTATACGACTCGCACGATTTCTCCACGAATCTGACGCGCTTTCGCGCCGCGTCGACCGGCGCCACCGCCGGAGCGAACGACTGGGGTGAAATGGTCCTGTGGACGATCGAGCCTCGAGCGCTGTCGCCCAAGCCCAACCGTCCCCAAGCGTCTGCGAATCCGAAAGCGGCCACGTAGCGCGTGGTGGGCCGCTTAAGCATCCTTGTCTGGCATGTTCACGGCTCATGGATGGATGCGTTCGTCCGTGGAAAGCACCGCTATCTGATTCCCGTGGAGGACGGCTCACACTCCGGCGGCCGCCGCGCGTCATGGCCCGCGACCGTCAGCAACGTTACTCCCGTGCAAGCCGCAGGGGAACACGTCGATGTGATCGTCGTGCAACATCCGGAGGAGCTGGACCTGGCGCCCCGCTGGCTCGGTTCCCGTAAACCGATCGCGCAAGTCCCGGTCGTCTATCTCGAGCACAACGCGCCGCAGGGTCGCATCAACGAGATGCGCCATCCCTTCGCCGATCGCGACGACCTCACGGTCGTACACGTAACGCATTTCAACGCGCTGTTCTGGGATTGCGGAACGACGCGCACGCGCGTCATCGAGCATGGTATCCCGGATCCGGGCTACCTTTACACGGGCGAACTAGAACGTGCCGCGGTGGTCATCAATGAAGCGCAGCGACGCGGCCGCGTCACCGGTACGGACCTCTTGCCGTACTTCGAACGCGAGGCAGGGCCGCTCGACCGCTACGGCATCGGCACCCCACGCGACCTGCCTGTCGACGAACTCCACGCCGAAATCGCGCGCCGCCGCGTCTACTTGCATCCGTTTCGCTGGACTTCGCTCGGTCTCGCGTTGCTGGAAGCAATGGCCTGCGGCATGCCGGTCGCCGCTCTCGGAACGACCGAAGTTCCCTACGCCGTCCCTCCCGGCACCGGCATCGTTTCCAACGATCCAGCCGTCCTCGTCGACGCGATGCAGCGACTCATGCGCGATCGAGAAGCGGCGCGTTCTATCGGCATGCGCGGCCGCGCACACGTGCTGCAGCACTACGGCCTCGGCCGTTTTCTTCAGGAGTGGGACGATCTGCTTGCCGACGTCTGCACGACCCGCGGTGCGCGCAACCTATCTCGATGAGTGCACGAAGCGGCGAACATAATTATCGAGTAGACGCGGCCGCTGAGCGGAGGGCCGTCGGGGCTCAGCCCGAACGCTGGCGCTTCGAGATGGCTCTGCACGTCGCGATCGACGGGCCCGCCGCGAGCGGGAAGACGACGGTCGCGCGGGCACTTGCGCGGAGGCTGAGCGTCCCGTATCTCGACACCGGCGCGATGTATCGCGCGCTCGCGTGGCGTGCGCTGGCAACGGGGGCTGAACCGATCGACGAAGCGGCGCTCTTGACGTTGGAGGCTCGCGAACCGATCGAAGCGTTGCCGGGTCCCGCCGACGATTGTGGGTTTTGCATCACGATCGGCGGTCGGGATCCCGGCGATGCCTTGTACGGCCCGGACGTGAGCGCCGCCGTTTCCGCCGTAGCCGCACACCCGAACGTGCGCCGGGCGATGGTCGAGCGTCAGCGCGAGATCGCCGCTGCCGGCCCTGTGGTCATGGCTGGGCGCGATATCGGCACGATCGTGCTGCCGGATGCCCCATTCAAATTCTTTCTGACGGCCAGCCTCGACGAACGGGTGGCCCGGCGTGCCGCCGAGTTGGCCGCGGCCGGTTCGGCCGTCGCCGCCAGCAATCTGCGGCGCGATCTCGAGCGGCGCGATCGGCTCGATGCGACCCGGGCCGTCGCGCCGCTACGGGCCGCGCCTGACGCCGTCTGGATCGATTCTACGGGCCGGTCGGCGGCGGACGTGCTCGAACGGATGCTGGCCCTGGTCCGTAATGAGGCACGCCGCTGAACCGAGGCGTTTATTCATTCTCTCGATTCGTCTGCTGGCTGGTGCTGCGCAGCTTCTGGCGCCTGCGGGTCGCCGGCACCGAGCATATCCCGCCGAACGGCCCTCTCATCGTGGCGTGCAACCACGTCTCCTATTTCGATCCACCGGCGCTCGGGGCGGCGGCGACTCGGCCGCTAGCTTATATGGCCAAGCGGCAGCTCTTTCGCATTCCCCTCCTTGGCCCGCTCATCTCGGCCCTCGGCGCCTTTCCGGTCGACCGTAGCCGCGGTGACGTGGCCGCGATCAAAGCCGCGGTCGGCCTTCTTTCAAAAAGCGCGGCCTTGGGAATCTTCCCGGAGGGGACACGCAATCTGAAACGAGACATCCAACCGCAAATGGGCGTTGCGCTGCTGGCGGCTCGCACCGGCGCGGCCGTCGTGCCGGCCTACGTTTCCGGAACGGCACAGGTGCGCCGCTTGGCGCGAATCGGCGTCGCTTTCGGAGAACCGTTGCGATTCGAGACCACGGGGAAAGCGACGCGCGACGACTTGGCGAAGTGGACGGCGGAACTCATGCGGCGCATCGACGCCCTCGGGGAGACATTCGGTGGAAATTAGGAAGGCAAAAACGCAAGGCTTCTGCTTCGGGGTGGCGATCACGCTGAAGAAGGCCGAGGAGACGGTCGCGGCGCGCGGCGACGATACCGTCACGACCTTGGGTCACATCGTCCACAATCCGCAAATGGTGCAGTCCTTCGAAGACAAAGGCTTGCGCAACGCGCACTCCGTGGACGAAGTCGATGCCGGCACGCTGTTCGTGCGGGCGCATGGCTTGCCGGTCGAAGTCTTCGACAAAGCCGAACAGAAGGGTCTCACGATCGTCGACGCCACCTGTCCGATGGTCACCAAGATCCACGTGCAGGCCGAAAAATTGCGCGCCGACGGTTACAAGATCGTCGTCGTCGGCGACCCGAATCACCCCGAAGTCAAGGGAACGCTCTCGCACGTGCCGGGGGCCTGGATCGTCCAGGAGCCGGCCGACGTCGATCTGCTGCCGCGGGCCAGCAAAGTGGGTGTCGTCGTGCAGTCGACGTGGTCCGGCGCCGGGTTCACCGAGATCGTCCAAAAGCTCAGCTCGAAGTACTACGAAGTCCGCGCGGTCAACACGATCTGCACCGACACGCACAACCGCCAATCGCAGGCCGAAGATCTCTCGACGCAAGTCGAAGTGATGGTCGTTGTCGGCGGTAAGACCTCCGCCAACACGAAGCACCTAGCGGAACTCGCCGCGATGCGCGGCGCCCGTTCGTACCACATCGAAGGCGCCGACGAATTGGAGGCGCCGTGGTTCGACGGCGTGCAGGTGGCGGGCCTCATGTCGGGCGCCTCGACGCCGGGGTGGTTGGTCGATCAAGTCGAGGCGCGCATGCGGGCGCTGACGGCAGCCGAGGCACCGGCCACAGGGGGAGCGTAGCCGTCGAGCTGGTCAGCCTGATCGAAGCGCACCTCGCGCGGACGCTCGAACGTCATCGCGGAGCATCGCCGGTCTACGAGATGCTGCGCTTCCATTTCGGATACGACGAGCCCGGGAAGTTTCAGTCCGGGAAGCGTCTGCGTCCGCAGTTGCTCTTGCGCACAGCGCTCGAGGAAGGCGGCCGCGTCGAAGATGCGCTCGATGCCGCGGTGGCCATCGAGATTCTGCACAACTATTCGCTCGTTCACGACGACATCGAAGACGGTGACGAACTGCGCCACGGACGTACGACGATCTGGAAGCGCTTCGGCGTGCCGCACGGCATCAATACGGGCGATGCCCTGTGCGCGATCAGCTATCTGACGTTGCTGCACGAACATTCGAGCACGCCGGCCCAGCGCGTCGTCCAGATGCTGCACGTCCTGCACGAGGCGAACCTGCACATGTGCGAGGGACAGGGCCTCGATATCGGCTTCGAGACGCGCTCGATCGTAACGATGGCGCAGTACCGCGACATGATCGCGGGTAAAACGGGTGCGCTCTTTTCCGCGTCGTGCGAACTGGGTGCGCTCGCAGCCGGCTGCACGCGGGACCGCGCACGGCAGTACGCGCGGCTAGGGCGCGCGTACGGCCTCGCCTTTCAGATCCGCGACGACGTGCTTGGCACGTGGGGCGCGACCGACGTGACGGGAAAGCCGAGCGGGGCGGACATCGCGCGGCGCAAGTGGAGCTTTCCGATCGTGTGGGCACTCGGGACGCCGCCCTCGCGCGACCGCGAGATCGTGGCGCGCGCGTACGATACCAACGCGTGCATCGCACGGGAGCATGTCGGCGACGTGATCGCCGCACTCGACCGCCTCGGGGCACGCGCCGCAGCCGACGCGGTTCACGACCGTGCTCTCGACGACGCCGACGCGCTAGCCGCCGAAGCGCACGTCGATGCCAACGCGTCGATTCGAAGCTTCCTCGCACTTGGTGCCCGCCGTGTTGCGTAGCGGCGTCTCAGGAATCCAGGCGGCGGGTGGAACGCGCGAACGCATCACGGTCGTTTCCACGCCGCTCATGCTCGGCGGGATGTTGCTGCTCGCGCTGATCGTGCGCTTGTTACTGATTGGGGGCGCCGGATTTACCAACGACATAGCGACGTTCGAAGCATGGACGTTGACCTTGGCCGCGGACCCGCTACGCAATTTCTACGGCGCTGCCAAGTTCGTCGATTATCCGCCGGGCTATTTCTTCGTGCTGGCATTCGTCGGCCACGTTTACAAAGCGCTCGTCCACAACGATCCCACCTGGAGCGCGCTCAAGATCGCGGTCAAATTGCCCGCGATCATCATGGACCTCGTCGACACCGTCCTGATCTTTGTGCTCGTGCGCAGGTTCGCGTCCAAGACATGGGCGTTCGTTGCGGCGACGCTGTTTGCGTTCAATCCGGCAATCATCTTCGTCTCGGCGTATTGGGGACAAGTCGACTCGGTCGCGGGCGGTTTGGCGCTGGGATCGCTCGTCTTGATGGTGGCGGCTGACGACCACACGGGCCGCCGGCAATCGCTTCTCATCATCAACGCGTGGCTGCTGCTCGCATTTTCGGTGCTGATGAAGCCGCCGGCGATCGTGCTCGTCCCGCTCTATCTCGCCTACATTTTCACGACGCACGATGGGGCGTTACGCGCACGGCGGGCGGTGGCGACGGGCTACGGCATCGTCGCGGCTTTGGTGCTCGCATATCTTTCGGCGTTTGCGTTTCACGCCGGGACAAATCCAATCGAACA
>JAABUQ010002776.1_pt1 | contig 33709 bp, 34 predicted proteins | sample 5560001 | NCBI WGS metagenome assembly JAABUQ01 (sample SAMN10711888, study PRJNA513371) | rock metagenome | isolation source: Antarctica rocks | place: Antarctica: Victoria Land, Finger Mt nord | collected 2015-12-18
ATTCGGCGGTGGAGAGGCTCTCGTCGGAGGGTGATGCGCTGGTGGATATGTTGTAGGGATGTGGATGGGGGGTCGTATTCTTGGAGAGGAGGGGGTGGAGGTTGATGGGAGGGAGGGGAGGCGGGTATAGGCGTTGGTGGGGATGGGAGGCTGTTGGGGAGGGTGATTTGTGAGGATGGTTCAATCATTCTGGGTATGTGTTAGGGATGTGAGACTGGGAAGGGAGATGTGGTAGGATTTTGTGGCCAGAGCGGGTGGGGTGGGGCGGGGCCTAAGTACTGTAGATTACTTCGTGGGTAGATTGCTTAGGAAAATGTGGGCTCTGAGGGAGAAGGACACGGTTTGGGAGTTCATGAGTGGTGGGAGAAAGATAGTGGGTGAAGGATAGTGGGTGAAGGATAGTGGGAGAAGGATAGTGGGAGAAGGATAGTGGGAGAAGGATATGTGAATGATACATTCATCCAGCGCAGTCGACAGGGAACACTATTTCGCATGTAGGAAGAGATTCTCAAGCTTATGGGAGGATTGAGTACACTACACTGGTGTCCGATGCTATGGTAAGGTACCATGGACCAGGTGTTTACGCCGCGGACAGGGTCTTTGACAAAGTGACGATCGATTGCTTCGCGAGCGAGGATCCATAGAGAAAGGGGGGCCGTCCATCAGACTGAGCAGCGAGGCCAAAGTAGGAGCAGGCAGGATCCGATGATCTCAATCAGACCGTCTTGGTAGGTGCTATGTTATGAAGCTGCTCGGTCTAGTCCTCATCATAAACACCAGCCCGGTACGTATCCCACATCTGATACATCCTGGTGGCCTGGCCAGGAGTGAACTCGGTATAGCTGGACATCGATCGTCAACGGACATGTTCGTTTTGGAAGCAACAAATGGATTGGACTCACCACCCATCGAAGCTGTAATCCATGAAGTTGTGGATGCTATCCACTCCAACGCTGTCAGGACAGGTATCTTTAGTGTCAGGGCACCCTGAGGTAGCCGACTTTTGCTGCGGTGTATCATCAACCGAATCGCCGTCACCAGTGCAGCTTTCTCCCTGAAAGACATGGATCAAACCGAACCAATGCCCAACCTCATGTACTGCCGATCCTCCCCGGTTGTAGTATGTCATCTGACCACCGGGTACGGTCTCAGCCTGGATGCTGCATCCATCCGTGGAGAATGCTTTATCAGCCGTGTCGAAGTTTCCCGGGAACTGACAATAGCCAAGTACGCCACCGCCAAGGTCGGATAGGAAATAGAGGTTGAGGTCGGCGTAGGTGCCTTTTCGAAGCTGAGATTTCATCTCGTAGTCGAGGCTTCCCTTGGCCCACGCGTCGTTCACCGTGTAGTCCGAGTTGACGAGGTTGAAGTAGATGCCATGGGGAAAATAATAGTGGTTCAAGACGGCAAGCTGAAGGGATCGTGTCAGTGGATTTGAGCATACAGCGACGAACCGTTGTGTTTTCCAGATTCTCGAGATTTGGGGGCTTCCGACTCCGGCAAACCGCGAATGAAACCAAGTCTAATCCGTTGACGAACCTGATCCGTGAGCATCTGATCCGTTACCCCCCCCTTGTTCGCCTCTGTGGATACGACATGAAAGAAAACATCAACTCCGAGGGTTCGATCAACCGCAATGGTCGTCTCTCGGGCCATAGACTTGGAGACTTGGAGCATCTCCGTTGGAAGATCGCCATTCCCGCATCGAAGGATGTCTGAACTATTGAGGGCCAGAGCACCTCCAACGCTCAGAGCGAGGAGAGCTGTGAATAAAGGATAGTACATGATGAAATTATAGTATAATAAAGTGAGGAGAAAACGTAGGTGTACGTCGGCAAGGAAGTCCGAGAAGATATCAAACAATAGCTGCAAACTTCTTCTATGAGTTCTTATAATGTTGAGTGTGGCGTCCGCTGAGCCTGGATTAAACCACTTCAACGAAAGAAATGTCAATCTGTTCACAAGCCATCACTATGTATGGAGGGCTCTCCATAAAGTAAGAATAAGATAAGCTTCGAAGGCAACATCCTAATCTACAGACTTAGACCTGCCAAAGATACCGAAGACTCGAGCAACGAATTTTGAGAGTAGGCCTGTAGAGCGTGGAATTTTAAGCTAGATCTCGAACATCCAGCTCATTGTGTTCGTAGACCGAAGAAGAAGGCAAAGCGTCTCAAGCACTTGCTGACGACCAGACATAATTGGAGTAAGGATAAGTAGGATCCCGTCGGATCTGTCAAGAAGGTTGATTGCTTACTTTATATAAGGTTCGATTCCTAATGGCGCTGGTGGAGTTTTTCCGGCCGACCACCGCCGAATAAAGTATGTGCTTGGCGCTAGTCTGGAAGTCTAATTTGACCTTAAACCCGGATATTATCTACACCGTCCTGGTTGACGCTGCGTGTGATGCCGTCAAGACCACTTCCAGATTATCTGAAGTAAGTCACCGCAGCTGGTTTGCCCCTGCACGACAAACAATTCATCACGGGACTTGCGATCTTGGCCTATTCCCTCGCTTTGTGCTTCTTCGGACGTTCTCACTCTTCTCTCATCTCTTGCTACTTAGTCCACACACTAAGTGTCTCTCCTGCTCTCTGGTAATAGCGCGTCGTCGCTGTTATCAGAGACGAGCGCTGGGTCAGCCTTGATCGAAAGACCGAGCAGGTGGCACGATTGTGCGGCTTGCCGCCCGACGCGCAGCTGACCTAGTATCATATCCCTCGTCCACTATAGTACTTACATTACTATCGGGTAAGCTGCAGTAGCATATATTCGTGGACCTCAACGTTATAGTCTACGAACCGCCATGGCGGACCCAATGGAACCAGACCCTACAAACGTCCTCGCAGCCTTCAGACAGCTTCGATCATCCGATCAGCAACGGCAAGCGTGTGTGTCTCGCGAGCCATCTTTGCATGTGCCTGCTAATCAATCTGCACTAGACTCCACTACTTGTACGGCTCATTTTCAAAACAACACATCCGGGAGCTCAAGGCTCTGATCGGAGAGACCGAGTTCCGCTTCGATGTTATGGGTAATTTGCCTGCTGAGTTGGTTCAGCTAGTCGTCCAGCATCTAAGCCTTTGCCAAATTTTCCAGTGTCGTCGTGTGTCCCACAAATGGTCACATATTTTGTGCGATGGATCTCTGATAAAGACTGTCCTAGAGCCATGGCGATCGAAAGGAGATTTCCGATTAGATATTCGGAGAGGAACAACCTCGAAACAGGCTCTGGACCTCATCGCAGAACACCAGGAGGCTTTTCGAACAGGGATTGCTTTTAGCACGATGACTATGACGATAAATTCCGAAGTGGCGATCAGGGGCCACGTTTCTTATTCCGAGGGCTATTTGGCATGGGGGGAGAACGAGGAGAGCGGTACCGAAATCGCAGTTCATAACATAAAAACTGGAAAACGTTTGAGCCGTGTAATGCCTAGCAGAGAAGCCATACACTGTCTGGCAGTATCTTCTACCCTGCTCGCCGCAGTCTCGTTTAGGGCGAGATGCTACGTTTGGGCTCATTCCTCCGACGGCAAGCCATGCTCTGTGCGTCTACCATCAGGTCGTATAACCTCCGTTCGCGTTTTCTCAAATACAGTGATATTACATTTGCATACTCTCAACGACTCGGAGACGGAAAGCTGCCAAGATTCTTTCGTAGTGATTCGGTGTTCAATGGAGACACAATGGAGAACCTCTCTCAGCCCGTCTCATGATGAGCCGTTAAGTGCTAAGACCAGCGAAATTTCCGTCAACAATCCCTACAGGGACTCGGCACCTCACTTCGTCATCGACAGTACGGGGACAAATGTCATTGTAATTTGTCGCCTTAGAGGCACCAAAGACGCTGGCCTATTTCTCAGTTATTATGATCTCGAAGGAAAACTGGAGTTTGAAGGGCTTATTCCGGGTCTGCGAAATGGAACCCTAGGGGACTCTACCCTGAATATCATTGAGAGTTCAAGTACCAAGTCAGAAAATCTCTTCCATATCTGGTCCCTCTCGAGAATCACAAATAGCCTTGCAGGTAAATACTGGGAACCATTAGAGTACACGCACGCGGTGTACTATCCCAGTCGAAGAACGATAAAAATACAAAGTCAGTCACTGCTCGATGGTGAGACCAAAATGATGTACGATGAGCCGGCGCTTTTGTGGAAAGGCATACTGTACAGCAATATGAGTGGCGCCTATCTGAATGCGGAAACCGCGATGCGGATCGTCGATTTAGAGAGAAGGATAGAAGGATACCATGACTCTTACACATTGCCTGCAGCCGATCGGGGTAGGGACAGGGTGTACCAAATATTCGGCGATGAGATATTCATAGTGCAGCTTTGCGACCAGTTTGCCGATGTCTGTTGCTTCGACAGGAATGTTAAAATGATTGGCGAGTATTCAGAATCTTGAGGATACCAGCCGACCGCCGTGAGTCACAACGAAGCCAATCTGGATTCTGGAGTCTGACAATTATGAAGACTACAACCAGTGGGCTCACAATTGAGTTGGATACCGATTGCCCGGTCTAGCGGTCATCACAGTTTCCCTCTTATTGACAAAAGACTCTAAGCTTTGGGGATCGGCCTCTCACCAGCCAGTGTCTGACAGAGCCTCATTTGCTAAAGGCGTCCTCCTTTGGGGTCGAATTTGCCCTCAGCCTCCTCGATAGGTGCAACGCCGTTCTTTATGAGCTCATTGATCTCTGTTCTCTGGCCTTGGTCGCGCATCAGTGGCGCGACCAGAAAAGCGTGGCTCTACTTCCTGTCAGATCCTTGGAACCGGAGACTTCGAATCTGTGGGCGTACGCTTAGACATCACACACGAGATAAGCATTGTAAAATGCTTGAAGCTCTGTGTAGATCGCACTCTGCTGTCCGTAGGGTCGAGAACGTCCCTCTGGGATACAAAATTGTCCACCAGCTTAGCCAGAGCGTCCGTGAAATATGGTAGATTCTCTCTTAGCCGCAGGACTCTTTGCGATCCGTGCAAAGTCCGACTTGAACGAACGAATCCGTCGCGGCGTCTTCGGTACCGGTGTCCGATGTCCCTGAAATACTCTTATCATCGTTGGAGAACCCGTTGATGTCGCCAACGAGACCTTGAGGTCTTCTGCAACTCTCTTTATGGCACTTCACTCTATCATCCTATTATCGGCAGCAAGGAGGCACGGATGTGTACCAGAGCTTTCAACAAGCCGTTGACAAAATACACAGCGTTCACGTCTTGCTCTGCTTGGTTGGCATCGTCTTCGCAGACTCCATTGGCGGAGACTACTTGCGCGATGGGTGACGCTGAGAGGACAAGAGGGAGGAGCAGCGTGGAGAAAAACACCTATAATGATGCTCATCTTCATTCTCGCGAATACTGAGTTTCTTCACGAGATTGAGAAGCCTAGAACGGCAGATCTAAGATTGAACGAACAAGATAACCAGAGAAGAGTTCAGACGAGCTGTAGATACACTGGGTTCACACCTTGCTTGATCCGAAAACTGCTATGACCATCACCTTACGATCAGCCAATGCGCGATCCCAAGGCTTGCCACAGTGGATTACACCTACCCTCAGTTTCACCACGCCCGAATGTCCCAACAAGCGGAACCTTACGTTCCAGGAACAACAGTGGCTGCAGAAGGCAAATCTCTACGGTGATTCCGTCATGGCGTCTTTCAGATAGAACGTATTTCGCAGCTAATCGCAAGCTGTCTAACATATGATACATCAAAGGCATAAAGCCGAGTGCCCAGCAAGATCTGCGAAAGCCCACCTCCCACATCGACATGGTATTGCGGGGAAACCTGATACAGGCGTGTTCTGAAAAAGGAACCCATTTTGTTCATCCGAGATGGAGGTAGAGTTTGGTGTGATATTTGAGTACTTTGCAGGATATAGAGGAGCCTGGCAAATACGGGAGGTTAGAGTTCACGAAGTGACTGGAATGAAAGGTGCGAGGAGAAGTAAGGTCCCTAAGTTCCGTGGGTACGGAATGTCTCATCCTGCTTTTGGGGCTCGGTTCTGAGAATCGACAATGTAGGAAAGAGATACTCGACAAGAAGGAGAGTAGCCAGCCGCGCTAGGGCAGTGTATCAATGTTGCTACAAAATCCGATTCTAGTGGCCCACCCACACAGGATGATTTTACAACTCCCATCTCTGGCAGTATCGAGCGACTTTGACACGGGGAACCGGGAACGTAGTGTAATTCGGGGCACGAGTTCTGCATGCTCGTAACTGCCGTCAGCGGCTCAAACGCATATGAGTCGTTCTAAAAATCGTGATATAAACAAGTTGAGCGCTATCTATACGAGTGGCATCATCCGAAACGAGACGAGCCCTCAAATCTCAATCTAATAACTTTTTATCTCGTCAAAAACACACAGCCAGACTTCCTTCCACACACCGACCCCTAGCCTAGATACCCAGATCACTGGGACGCCCCCGGATCCGCATTCGCCGCCGCACTAGCGCACGCCTCCGCATTATACCCAACATTCTCACCGCTCGCCGAATACCCTCCCTGGCCCGTATACACCCCCGCCAGCGCCGCCGGCGCCGCCCCCGCCATCGGAGCAAACAGCGTCGCATTGCCCGACCTGAGCACAGGATCAGAAAACGTCTGGTTGAAGTAGTAGGTGTTGCGCTGGCAGAGACCGTTGTTGAGGATCTCGGGCTGGTTGATCAGCGCGTGGAAGGTGTGTTCGGTGTACAGCGGCGAGGTGGCGGTGATGAAGTCGAGGTCGAAGACTTCGGGCTCGACGGCGGGGCCGGAGATGGGGTTGGGGAGGATGATTTGCTTGATTTCGGTGCTTTATTCGTTGGGGTTGGAGGTTAGGGGGGCGTAGGCGTCGTTGCTGGGGGTGATGGAGGCGATGAATATGTTGGTGCCTTCGGCGGAGCCGACGAGCGCTGGGAGGAGGTGGTGGGTCAGGATTCGCAGCTCTTGTGGTGTTTCTAGACGAAGGGTAGGGGCACAACTTACAGGGCACGACAGCTTGCAGGAAAGAGATGTCGCTCTGGCTAGCGCCGCCATCCACGCCTCCTATGTAATTGGAAAGTGGCTTCGAAAATTAGTACCTCGTCAGTGGGCTTAGTAGAGAAAGGCTTGAGAATATCCTTCGCACCAGAAGTGGCGATTGAAGTACTTGGGCCGCGAAGGACGTGACGGAGACACTCACATAGTTGAAGGCAGTCTTGCCATCCCCCAGGCGATCTGTGTATGGTACATAGATGGAAGCCGACTTCAAGGCAGGAACCTGCAGACTCGCCATCCGGATATCATTGTCGTAACCAGAGCTCACGAGCACTGGATGCGCATTGGGAGGGAAGCCCTGTGGGAAAAGGGTCGTGTCCGAATAGGGCGGCGTGAGGAGTGGGTAAGGGACGACGGACTGGACGGAGGCCGTGGCGATCGGGAGGACAAACCACGCTGTGACAGTCGTTTCCATCAGTGATACTAGGTTATGGAAATGCCGAGGCGTGAGTGCTTACTGGCGTTGAGGCACATCGTCCTCAGATTTGGGTTGTAGACCGCAAGTGTGTTCTGGCATGCTGGATCTGCGTGTACGAGGGAGGCGATGCTGGCAGCAAACGCAACAGCATTGACAGTGGAGAGCTTCATGATATCAAGTGATAGCTGACGAAGAGAAGGGAGCTACTTGTGATGCTGGGGAAGGCCTTGAAGAGGAGAGACAATGGTTATAAGCTGAATGAATCAAAGAACAAGATCTACCAATTGATGTCATTATTACCTCTCAGTCCGCCGCCGCCCCCCCATTCACTTCTACACCGTCAGCGGCTTCAATGCCGATTCAGGGCTCCACTGACGACCTTTGGCGCCGGAGATTCATTGCGGGTAGAAGTCAACATAGTGAGGCAGGAACTGCAGAAGACTCGGACTTGAACGCATCTAGCGAAGATGTCGCAAGAGACAAAGCTTAGAGCCAGAGCGGAGAACAACATATGTCCGATTGCATGCTACCGAGAATGTCCGAGAAAGGTAGAGACGGAGACTTGACTGAATTAGTCAACCTACGAAAACGCACTACAGAAGCGTAAGACAAGCCAAGGTCGGACATGCTCGGTCGTACCAAACCTGTACGCGGTAAACACCCACAGTCGCAATTGATAGGCCACTGGAGAAAGGAGAGCCAACGCCATGGAGGTACACCCCAATCGTCAGGATGTACTTTAGTATATTTCTCCATGGGGTGTAGTCTCGGGGGCGCCGGGGTGCTCCTCATGGCATAAAGTATGTAGCGGAACTAAGCGGAACTATTGAGATGATCACATAGAAGGTGGGATACTTTGACCTCTGCATGTTCCAGGTCCACGAGACTAGAACAACTTCTCCGATTCCAAGCTGTCCCTTCGTACCTTATGGAGCCACTCCACTTACTGCAAAGTAAGGTACGGTTTTTGACAGGTGGCCACCCATTCGTATGAGCTTGGCGCCAAGGACCCGCTCGGGGCGGGTCCTTTAATCAAGAATTCGACCCGGGACGGATCCTGCAACCTACTTAGAGGACCCACCCGGGTTGGAGGGGTAAAACCCGCCCTAACCCGACCCGTTCCGCTGCAAGCCGTGAGCAAGCAAGCAATGCGCTAGCAAGCAGTGCACTCGTACAAGAGAACTCCAATTAGGAGTATAATATAAGATATCTCTTAGTTTTCTAACAATACAAAGTGATAACAATAGGTTTAATATCTACAAGATTGAACAAAGAAGCCCGTCGCAAAAGTTGGCAAAACGGGAGATGGCAGGTTACCTACTTGGCACGTAATGTAACGACAACTCGTGAGCGGATGCGACCCCATCATATGAAGCAATGTGTTCTATGGTCTTCGCTCCTGAAATTGGTCATCCTCTTTAAGTAATATGTAGCATGTCTATTGGATTACGTCGACAATTGTGTTCATCTAGCAATCCTTAGCAATCTTTCTCGTGCTGGAGGCTTGCTTCCTTCACCTTGAAACCATCTGGTCTACCAAATTGCGACATGCTGTTGTCGCAAAGCTGGTGATTCTGAAAAGGGCTTTCGCTCTCCCTCAGTCATCACACGGATGCAGCGCTGGTTGTGAGGCTCGGTAGGCTATCAACAGCATGCGGCAGAAGTAGTGGACAGATGCCTCCTGGAAGGATTAGAGCCATATGCTTCAACCAGAAGACGAATCTTCAGGAAATTGCAGTGCCCTAGCCAGGAGCAGGAACGGCTGGACCTTCCTCCTACTGTAGGAGTGTCTTGGAGCGTGGATTCCATGAAACGGTGATGAATACGTCCTGCACTTGAACCGAGTCTGTTTCATGGGAGGCTGATCTCTCTCCTGTCATCGAATGCTAGTATATTGGGACGCAGTTGAATTGATGGGCTCTTGCGGTGCAGTGTTTCGTCGTTGATCCTGTGTGAGAGCATTGTGTCTGGAATATTCCCCCCCACCTTCTGTCCTCACCTATTCCTGGATGGGATTCTGCTAGGCTGTTGGTAGACCCCAAAGGCTGGGCTCATTGCCATCAGATACAGGTTCTCGACATCCTTTGCATGGATCTTAAAACGTGCTGTAGGCTATGCCTACCTGTCTATTTGCTATCTTCGAGATCCGGACGCAGTAGCTTGTCTACTGATCCTTCCGCAAGCCATTTGTGTCATCTTCGATCTCATTGTGAAGGATCAAAGTCGCTTTTTATATCTTCGCGTTCTGGCTGTACTGGATCTAAAGTGTATATAATCGATGTTCCGACCCTTTTATTCAAGCATAATCAACATCGCACAGCCCATCTTCTTTGAGATAAAAACATCAAAAGGACGTCTCATTCTCATCTATTTGACTCATCAATCCATTCATCATCTAAAACCTAGGAAAGCTTCTACCGAAACACCAACAGGCCTACAAAACCACCGCAACCCAAATTCAACAATGATCGCCTACACTACAACCCTAGTTGCTGCTCTGGCTAGCCTGAGCAGCGTCTATGCAGTCACCCTAGTGAGTTCTTTAGACCTGGTAGCCTCTTGCTTCACTCTAACACTATATTCCAGCACGTCAATACAGGGTGTATCACCTACTATGATGCCGACGCAGCCGAACAACCCCTCTGCAAAGGTCACACAGCGGACATGCCCGCCGACAAAATCTTCATCTCCGCGTGCGTGGACCGCGACACACACAAATCTAGTTGCTCCCTTTCGACCAGCGTCGACGCCACCTGGCAAGATGTCTATTGGGGTGCAGACGACTGTCTGTACAGTGCCGGCAACCCTGGTATGTAGATCTCGCATCCACTTTTACAAGATACCTTTACACGATTACCGCATTTCGATGCTCGAGGAAGCTAGATAGTACATGCTGACAGAGCCCGCCTAGCCATTCAGGTCGATTGCGCGAAGACGTCAGACCCCCCGATCATAGTCCCTTTCAACCCCTACTTGAGCGAGCGTCGCAGCATGCGCATCACACGTGATGACAAGTAGATGCATTAGGAATGTGTATCCGAAGCAAGTGGAGTCGAGCGTTGCGATACTCTAGTCTACGATACTGGGAGATTTTTTTATTCCTTGCTAAGTGCCATGTCGTTCTTTACTCACGCATTGTATGGAACTTTGCTACGCGCCATGTCGCTCGTTACTCACGCACTGTATGGGGTTGGATGAGAATAATTGGAAATAGAATAGATATCTATTCATTGTCTTCAATTATGCTGCCTCCCATTCTTTCCTTCTTCTTGCTTAACCGACTACTTCAGACGTTTTCTTGGCTATGTCATTGACTTAATGAGAGGATTGGCGTGTAGGGTAGGTTGTTGTGTAAAACAATCCACAAAGCAAGATCAAGAACTAGCTACCTGATGCCGAAGCTAGCCTAGGTGTCATATATTGCAATTGTAAGTTAGGAGCAACGAGTCGAGGCACTGCGACGTGCACCTGGGTTCTCACTTTGGTTATCTCGATAGCCCTGTCTTATACTGTCAATGTCTCAGCGAAAGATCAGTCCATTGCGAGGGCGATTCTGCAAGGATTCAATGTCATTAGCGACAGCCCCAATCTGGAAGCTCCCTATCACTTTCTCTAAAGGTCGTCGCAACTGTTCAGCAATTCCTCTGACCTGTTAGTATGAACTCAATAGTCTACATCGCCAGATAACCTGTTGCAGTAGAATATCGCGACTCAGTTAAGCTTGAGGGACATATCCCAGATCTTCACAAGAAGTGTGATTACCTCTGCCATGAGATGCGTTTTTGCCCGTCTATCGGAGTCGTGAGACTGAGCATTGTTTGCGGACTGATGCAGCTTTTCTATTCAACGGAAATTAATCCGATTAAATATTGCCAGTTTTGTACGATAAATCGTAGGATGTAAATGTGAGGCATCACATGAAAGTGGCGGAGGTTGAATCAAGTTCATAGATCCAGCAAACTCCGAGCCCCTGAACCCCCTTTTTCTCGGCATGTATTTGGGCTAGCAGCCGGATTGATGTCATGCGGAGCTCCCCACCCATTGACCATCGCAAGTCAATGAAAGAGATCTGTGACTGTATGTATGGACGGCGTAGACCACTTGCAGCTATCGCTTCACAACAGTCACTATCATTCTCTTACCTCGCTTTCGATCCAGGCTGAAGCATAATGACTGCCGCAGCAGCTGCAAAGCGCATCGTCTTCACGGGCGGCTCTGGCAAAGGTGCCTTTCCTCTCATCGATTTTCGCGGCCACAAAGGCTGACGCATCGCTCAGCTGGCCGTCATTGTATACCTTATCTCTTGGATCAAGGCCACCAAGTCCTCAACGTCGACCTCGTACCCTTACCGCATCCGACAGTCCACACTCTGAAAGCCGATCTCACCGATTCTGGCCAAGCCTTCAATGCGCTCTCATCTCTTTTCCATCTGAGCCATTACGAAAATCCTAGGCGCCCAGATGGCTCAGGTGTGCAAACGCCGGATGCGGTCATTCATTTCGCGGCCTGTAGGTTATCATTTCCCAGCACCTTTTACCCACTTTTAAGTGTTTCAAGAACTTTGAAACATGTCTAGCGAGCATTCGCTCGGAAGACATGCGTTATGGCTCCATCCACTAGCTTCAAGAGGGAATACTGACTCCGAAATCATTTAGATGCGCGCAACATGCTCGTACCGGACAGCGAATGCTTCCGAGGCAACGTCCTGAGCACATACAATGTCATCGAAGCGGCCTGCAAGCTCGGGATAAAAAAGGTAATCATAGCGAGCTCAGAGACAACGTATGGTGTATGCTTTGCGCAGGGCGATGTGGACTACCATTGTTTCCCCTTGGAAGAGGACTATGACAATGATCCTGAAGATACGTACGCGACATCGAAGCTTTGCGGAGAACGCTGCGCCAGGAGTTTCGCACGACGGTTTCCAGGAACAGACATCTATGCTCTGCGAATCGGCAATGTGATCGAGCCGCACGAGTACGAGACTGACTTCCCAGAGTATGTCAATAAGCCCGAGACGAGGAAAAGGAATGCTTGGAGCTATATCGATGCGAGAGACTTAGGCCAGATCTGTGATCTTTGCGTGAAGAAGGATGGTCTAGGCTTCCAAGTCTTTAATGCTACGAATGATACGATAACGACGAAAACACCTACGACAGAGTTTCTGAAGCAAATGTGCCCTAACACGCCACATACTCGTGAAATGGGCCAGTGGGAAGCACCACTTAGCAATAAGAAAATCAGAAAGGTTCTGGGTTTCAGAGACAAGTGGAACTGGAGGGACCTAGTCAGCGTCTAGTCGTAAGTAAAGCAGATTCTCGTAGGTGCAATCAATCGATACATTCAGTGATTGCCGAACGATATTGCATCTCCTTAAATGCTGGCGCTTGTCGGTAGATTCAACTGAGCCATCGTCGTGTGTGCCAATTTCCATAGCTTTCAAGCCCATGCAATCATGTATTTCCATCAAGAAAAAGCGACAAGAACCCCATCTAAGGCCATAGAATCTACAGTAGCACCACACAGACAGCACCCAAAATCCTTCAGCCCACATCCTCCCAGTTCTCACCCTTTACAACCATAAACACTCGCCTTCCCCAACCACCCCCTTCCCTCACTCCTGATCGCCTCCAACCCCTCCTCCAAGAACTTCACCGCATTGCACTCCACATCCCCATGTCTCACCAGAAGCACCTCCTTCTTCGGCCTCTCCCCCTTCTCACCCATCAGTACATAATCCAATATCTCCGCCTCCTGCGCCTCCGTCGAAAACCACCCACAGCAACCCCCCTCGCAAGCTCTCTTACCCCCAAACACCGGTGTTGTCAGAGGTCCACAATCCCGCTCATAGCCCTTCAGCAAGGCGTAGCTCGGCAACTTGTACAGCTCGCCATTAGGATGTAAGAAGACGACAGTGCGGCCCAGGCCTTTGCGAGCGAGGCGGACAAACTGTGGGGCTTCCGCGGGATCGGGAGGGATGTAGAGGACGTGGAGGGCGGGAGGCATCTTCTGGTGTTCGCGGATTTTGTGGAGCTTGGAGGCGACTTTGTGGATGGTTGAGGAGACGTGGGTGGAGATGGCTGTGCAGAGACGGGATTCTTTGAGGGGTTTGTGTTTGTAGGTCGGTCGCTGCTGGTGGTGGTGGTGGTGGGGGGGTTTATAGGGATAGGAATTGCTTTTGGAGCGTTGGAATTCGTTGATGGCGAGGAAGAGGAAGGCGGTGCCTTCCATGGTTGGTGTTCACTAAAAGTGTTGAGTCACAGGGACTGTGGTTTTCGGGTGTTCGGGCGTTGGCTGGGACATGGGGAACAATGGAGTGATTCCGAAACTTCGGGGGAATATATCGGGTGCACTGGGCAAGCTTCTAAGATTTCTTCATGGAAGAAGGAACGGTCTGAGATCAGGTTGAAATTGGAAGGTAGGCCTCCAGTTCCCAAATTCTTGTCAAGGCAATGACGCTTTCTTCATAAGGTAACGTCGATCCTGTCTACTTCTGCTTCCCTGATGCCCTGTTACACGTCGTGTAACCTACGACTTCTTTCTTGATCAGCTGTTCACATGCTACTGCACCTTGGTTCCAGTGGAGCATCATCAAGATTTCCGGGGGGCCGGTGATGATGTTAGTCGAACAAGAAGACCCCTCGTCAGATTGTAGTGTTACGTCCTTGAGTCATGGATGAGTTTCGACTGTCCAAAGTCCAATCAACAATACTAGGCCACATGTTATCATCTTTGCGAAGGCCCAGGGGAGGCTCCGTCAAGGCAGAGCGGAACTGTCTTTAACTTATGCTATCACGGACATTCACACAGGTGGGACCCTGTGGAAGTCCCACGAAGCAGGACAGCCCTCTACTCGTAGACGAAAGCACATCTTGGACAGCCTAGACATCTGACGGTCCACGATGGGAAAGACGTATCACCCAATAGCGTTAGACCGACATCGCTTGTCGATTTTCGAAGCTCACTTTCCTCTGCTCCACTGCACCTGTGCAAAAAAGTCTTCAAGTACACGGGGCTCATCATCTTCACATGCAATGGCATTGATTAATCCTATTGGGCTTGGCATAGCGGTCTTTTCTGCATCGATACTTCGTGATACAGGCGATTTACAAGATTCGGTATTTCGATACATCAAAAATTCAATTTGATCCTCGTGGTCTCTACCTCAACACGGTCAGATTAGTGTTCCAGTATGGGCTTCGAAAGCATCTTTTGAAGCTCGATCTGAATGGTCAAGTCAAATACCGGCTTTCAGTCGGAGTGCTCAGCCTGAGCACGGCAGCAACAGTACTCTACTGGAATCGTGTAAGGCCATTGAGGAATATCAATTCAAACTATGCTGGGTTATAACCTGTTATAGAATACTGTGCATGCGAACATTACCGTCGACAGAAACATTATGCCCGCTATCCCAAGGCGTTCCAGCGCTCTCCAACTTACAATCCTGCTGTTTGTGACATGCTCAAATGCAGCAGCCTGAGGCATGCTATCCTATAGCTTCTTCGTAGCTATTTTAGGCGTATACTGCGCGTACAAGCTGATAAGATGTGCAGTAGACGTGCTGTCCAGATATCCCTCACAAACGACTGGCAATGAATAGCTCCTCGAGACAGGGTACGTCAATTTTGCTGCGGACCTAGGGTCATATGCATGAATCGTTGGGGCGATGTATTTCGTCATGAGCGCGCCACGACCGGACAATGGAACGAACGGACCCGGATTTCTGTAGTCGAAAACGCTAACGAACTCGTCCGGGTTGCGTTTGTGAAGCAACCCGTTCCCGTTGTGAGAATATAAGGGGATGGCAATATAGTTCTCTTGGTGAACAGAGATAATGACCATCTTTCGGACCTTAGTGTGGATTTTGCCAAAGCGGCTATCGGTGATGTTGCTGTTCATCGTCTTATTCGTGGTGCCTAGTGGTGCTCCAAAGTCCTGTTATGGAGGCACGCTCTAACGATGCCGCCCACGAAGAACATGTCCCTGGGAAGTCTTCGTGGGCGGTTGTCGTTCCCGCTATTGGCAGCAGTCGCTGATAGAACCTGAGAGGGGTTAGGATAAGATGCTACAGCTTGCTTGAGGTCCGCACGCTCAGACCTTGAGGGATATACGCTAGCTTCCCCTGATACAACTGTGCCTAATTTGGGTACGGCCGCGCAACTCCTTTGCCGGGATGATGAGACGCGTTTAAGATTCGCAGCAGTCAAGCCTGGACCCGCAGGCTTCACTGATGTAGTGTTATTTGGAGCAGTAGAAGTACTACTTCGCTGTGACAAGCTCTTAGAGAATGCGGCTGCAGACTTCGTAAGGCCTCTGTTGCTTCCCACTGTCGCATAGCCGTCTTGATGAACACCTGGTCTAGGCTCCAAGCTCTGGGGGTTCCCGGTTCTTTGCTCACTGGACACCCTTAGCTTTTGGAAATCTGCAGCCAACGAGGACTTTCTACTCCGCGTGATCGTGTTCGTCGACATTCTAATAACTCGAATTGTCTTTCACTCGTACTGTCGTCGTGATGCAGTATATTGGGTTTAGAAGTCCACTTTCGGTGATCTTGACCGGTTCGGGCGAAACTCGATCTTGCAGTATCAGGATATTAGGAGACGGGCAACGCCTTATAGCTTCAAGACCGGGACTCTTAGCCACAAGGACATTGTCATTACGACGACAAGTACAGGCCAATAAGGTCGCAGCATACAAAGGGTGGCTTACGATGCAGGCTTCGTCGCCAACGTACAATGACATTGTCGAAAGTGCTTCGGCCATCATAGGAGAGAAACATGCACCATTGCATCCTACGGTCAGAATTTCAATGCCTTTGTTCATGTTTCCCCTGGATGAGAGCATTCTTTGTCTGGAACGCAAACAATGGAAGAGTCAAAGACAACAGTACTAGTTATAAGACCAATATAGGTCTTGGAGTTGCCGGATCAGGGCCCGGAACCAGGAGAAGCAACAGGTAACACATACCTCATCACACTTTAGATCTCCATACGCGCAACCCTCAAGATGGAAAGACGCGTCTTTGACTTTTTCGAGAAACTCGTCCACGGAATCAATTCAATGTTTGTATTCGGACATCATCGAGCACATGAATTTGATATACCGCTTCTCTCCCAAGCAGAGAGCGGGCGTTGCCAGCCAGCCTGGGGCTTGGATGCGCAGGGACAGGCGACTGCTCGGGACGTACAAAACTCAGAACTGACAACTTCGGACGCACAAACCCAGACAATCGACCAAGTCCAGAGTGAAGCGTACTCTTACAGGAGGTCAGACGTCATGGCGAACAGTGACAGCGGCCTAGCGGTGGTACTGACGGACTCGATGGTAGCACAGATAAGCACAGTCCTCCAAGCTACTAAACAGATTGAGCTGCTTGAACAGTCCTGTACGAACGCGAGCCGGGTCGCAAAATCTGGTCGAGACTTTCTCAATCACGCTTCATTCGTGATCACAGATGGAATCGTCGACGAAGAGCGCGCGCACTACGCTCGAAGCCTGCAAGAGCAAGAACCGGCCATCTTGCAAGATATCCAACATGAAAGCGATCTGAAAGATCAACTTCAGTCATGGACACTGAGCCGCGACTTCTTGAGAGCAAGTCTGGAGAACAGTCTTGCGCACATGTTCCATGCCAACCAGTTGGATGAAGCTCCTGAGATAGAACAACCCGAGGTGATGCCTGAGTCAGCAGTTGACGTGTACATGCACGACACCATCTCCGAGAGGACAGTCTCTGTCGACTCGGCTAACGACATTTTTCTTGCTGACCCTACGGCAAAGAACCCCGAGCAGGCGTCAGCGCAGTACGATTACGCCGTCAATAGGATGCGTGAACTTCAAGAGCTCTCTAACCGTCGGGAGCAGGACAACGAAGAGGATATGATGCGCTACCGCGAAGCGCTCCGCAACGGGGAAGTTGACTTTCCTGAAAGCGAATTGCGTGAGCTACATCGCGAGCAGAAGCGGGAGCTGACGCTCAATCTCATCGAGGCAGATCTTATGCTCGAGCGGGCTTTAGCTAACGCCAAGATGTGGGGCCTTGTCATGGATGACGATGATAAGTCTGACTTCCGTAACCGCGAGTCCTGCAACCATTACGACAGTGGCGCGGATGTTGAAGACTTGCCGAGTCCCAGAACCATAGGTGACCATGCTAGGATCGAAGCTTGGGTAGAGATGGTAAGTGAATCTCCGGATGAGATTTCATCGATACCGGAGATTGACGAGTGGGATACTCGTTCCGTGGACATCTCTAGCACGGTCAGTATGCGGGATACCAGCAATAGGATCCGAATAGAGCGCTGGCGGTCCTACTGTGCATCGTGTCCGTTGCCGACGGAGCAGCGAGAACAAGAGGACCTCCCTGCAGCCACTTTGGTCTCTGAGGTAAGCTCAGGACTTTGAACCCGGCAGGACCAGAATCCCAAAAATAACTGTCGTTTATATGGTTTTTGACTGCACTCAATACACTACCATACTTGCGACCTACATCTTGTAGTTACTCGACTATTTGGATTATAAGTTGTTGAGTTGGTAGAGCTTAGAAAACCTCGAATGGTCTTCCACAAATCTAAGAAACCTATTTCCCTGTCGATCCAGATCTTAATATTGAAGGTGAAGAAAGTAAAGAGGCATTCATCTACTTACAGCTACCGTAAGGTAGTACTTTAATCTACTACGTAGTGCTAGACTCTTGATTGGCTGAGCCATATAACAATCTATACCCGATTCGGGTGCGCCAAGAATACCCGACTTATGGAGCTCGCAAAGCGTTAGAGAAAGGACAACCAAGAGAATGGAAATCATGCGTACCGCGAAGCACTCCGCGAACGCAAAAGTCGCTACGATTTAACTCCTACCAGCCGGTGAGTTCAAGACAGAGGACAGCTCTGATCGGTATGTTGAATCGTCCTGCTGGCTCTTCCTTCCAACCCAGCTTTATAGGTAATTGCAGCCTCGACTGGGACTTGTGATAATGACCCATGGGGGGCAATGCCGTAGTACGTTATGCAACCCGCATTGCCATCGAAGAATCATTCAGCGTTCCAATCCTTAATTTGACCCAACTTCAACTCTCGCATACTAATACCTGGAATGTACAATTCCGTCGGGGCATCAAGGTCCAAGTCCTGCTCCCGGCCCTGCCACAGCCTACTGGGTCATTTCCAGGATATCCCACTCCTTCGCCGTCTTTTCGCTCCGGCCTGAGTCGTCTGCAATCGACCCTGTATCAACGCTTCCCTTTTCCCTGACGACAATCACAACAGCCTCCAACGTGTCATCCGTCAATATGTACCTCCTCCCAACCGAATGGAGTCGCCTAATACATGGACTTAACAGGGCACGCGAACCTCAAGCACAAGAGACTTAAAAGGAAGATGAGCGATACAATAGGATTCTCTTGACATACCATCCATAGCAGGGCCCACCAATTGAAAGCGTTTGAGACAAAACATGGAGCACCCCTGGAAGGTAGGCTGTCTCGCAGATGTTCTTGACTGCTGAGCCGATGTGGGTCGATGAGAGAGGAATACAACCTGCAAAGCGCCATGTCTTGTGGTCTGCAGATTGTATGTGAAGAAGTTGAGCCTCCATTGTTAAATCAGGATACTCTGGTAAGAGGCTTCGACCTGGTATAGCTTTTACAATCATAGTATAGTGATGATGTGGGTTTCACTTCTAAGCTTTGATATCAGGTAAAGGTGGTGAGGAAAGCGTGTTGACCTGAGGATACACAACACCTATGAATATGGCGCAAAATTGCTCAACGTACCATGGTTCGACAGTGGGTGGCAACCCAACAGAATTCGATGATAGCCTGCAGGAAATATAACCCTCAGCAACCACGATTGCTATTTAGTGGCTTCTGACTCTCTTTCGATGTCTTTCAATGTCCTTCAATGACTTCTCACATTACTCTGACTTGAGTTTAGCTGGTTCGAATCGTGGTCTTACGGCTCATGACAAATGCTTACCTGTTAACTCTTACTTTATATATATTTGCTGGATCACATGCCTCAACATCCAATCCATCAGATCTCCAGCATGTCAGCCCAAGATCGATGCCAGCGATACTCGCCCCTCGCACTTTCTGTCTCACCGACCAAAAATACTCGGCCCGCATCGCTAGGAACTTTACCAATCGAAATAATCACAAAAATTATCGAACAAGCTCTACCGAAGAATATTCCCAACGAATTCAATATCGACGTAGAGTCGTGCTTCGAATGTGTGGAAGCGCTCAAGACGACGGCTCCACATCCTGACCAACGACCGAGAATTCAAACGCAGCATCGCTATGCAACCCTGTACATCAACAAGAAAATCTACGCGGAGACGTTGCGAATTTTAAGAGCCCGCAACTTTCGTATCAAGATTGGACAAGGGAATTTCTTATGTATGGCATCCACGACCGAGAAGGAGTGGGGCCCCGTATTCCCCGGCCTTGATCTTGGAAAGATACGCGAGCTGGCTATCGACATCGCACCAACTCACTTCCACAGCGATTGGTATCACGCCCGCAACGCCTTGAGCGCGCTCTGCGAGGGGCAGCTCTTCCCTCGAGGGCCAATCAAGAAGCTTTGTATCAAAGTCGAAGACATGAAACGCAGCGAGAATGATCCTCTATGGTTTTTCCAAAAAGAATTTCTTGACTTCGAAGACTACAAAAACGTACTTCAGCCTTGTGAACGAGTCGTAGCTGCGGCAGATCAGTGCGAGATACGTCTGCCCTACTGGATGGAACGGCATGAAGCGAAGGATCGCCTCATCGAACAATGGGGTAAGCTGGGTGCTTCGATCGTTTTCGTGCCGGCTTCTTTCTCGTGTCTCTCGAGTGAAGAGGAAGAATTGTTTCGGCGACTGGAAGGATTGGCGCTTCTTCCGAAGGGTCTTTTGGTTTCTCGGGGGTCCGGTGCTGTTTGAGCAAGCATTGCATGGAACAATATGCATGTTTCCCCATGGGTCCGAGGCTATTCGAGAAGGCATCGCATGAAGTAGCATGCCTATCAGCATCGGTACCAGATACTGGGGCCTTTCTACCTTTGGCATGCCAAGAGGAAAGTCAAATCTTCATCGTTCACAAATCAACAACAATCCATGCCAATGACTATGTGGCCAGTAGAAGTCTATACCCTACACAGACGCATCGAAGGATTGCTTTCCATGTCTGCTGATATACCATAGATTCAGCTCGCCGTGAGCACTGCTGACTGTATTAGCAACAGAAGCGCGTAAGCCCGCCGTTCGAACTCAGTTGCTGCAACACCCTTCAAATGCACCCACTTACAACAAACACGTAGATTATCTTGCTATTACGAGAGCTTCCTATTCTCGGAACTGCCGCATTTGGTAACGCTCAGGAAAGACAAAGAGAAAATGAGTGATAAGTAAATTTTGGTGTATATCCGCATCTGGACAAAGAGCGCCATCCAGTAGCCTCAACATGGGTAATCAACATAGCAAAACCTAAGAGCCACAGGACTGAGTGCAAGAGGAAACCAAACGTGAAAGTATCGAAAGAAAGTGGGTATTGATAAAGCATGTGAGTGTGACAATAATCCAAACATATATTGAAAGATAGAATTGCGTACGAGTATGTATATTGAACCCACGGGACACTCCAGGTCGGGGTAAGAAAACACAGCAAGGCTGACTTACTTAGTCGGCTTTGAATGGATCTCGAGTCCACTCTAATCTCGTCTTTGATAAGCGTGAAGAACATTGGTTTACTGAGCACAGCATTGGATCAATAAATGCCCGTATTCAGCTCAAATGGTGCGCTTGAATATTGTTCCCGCGCTGGCCTTTGATCAACTCATGTTCGCACATACGCCAGTACAGACCTATTGTCAGTTTTCGAAAGCTATAAGTAGGTAGTACCTGCCGACAGATTTTCTCTTCACTACGTTCCTACTTGGGCGCATATCGATTATAAAGGCCAACGAGCAGTTGAGTCGATGTTGGCGCTAGATTGCCCTGCACGATACATGCATATCAGTAAAAACATCTAGGGCAAAAGACAGGGACCCATAAAATTGCCTTCAAGGCCTGTATTCTGGGCAACCCTTTTTGACAAGCCACGAGGGGGCCATATAGCAAAGGAGAACTCACCTCGTGAACTACAGGAAGGTCGTAAACCCGTGAAAGCGGGTAAGTGAAGTGCGCTGTACTCTTCGGTTCGTAAAGGTAGAGGCCCTCATGGAGCTTTTCCGTTTTGAGCTGTCCATGTGCTGACAGTTCCACGAATTCGGCTGGGTCCCTGTGCTGCATCATGAAGGTGGGTCAGCGTCTTCTTTTTTTTTATCCCGAATTGGACGGTTACTTACGTCTCGGACCGAGATGTATTCATTGGCATTCTTGTTGATGAGACCGCGGTTGTTGTGTGTGAATAAGGGCACGGATACGTAATGCTATCAAACGCAGGAAGTCAGTATAAGCCTTTCTCTCTGCGTCTTTTGCTCATTTAGGAATAAGTATTTTGTTTGGTTCTGTGCGTATGAGTCATATGGAGTTCTTACACGATCGTGACAAGCCACCACGATCATCTTCCGATACTTGGTATGAATGTTTCCGTGACGGCTTGGAGTGATATTAGGATCTGAGGGTGTCACGGCCGTATTTCCTCTCGTCATCACTGAGTTGCCAGACACGCCTTTGTAATCCTCTGTACACGATTCAAAGTCAGCGTTGGCTTCCTGGGTCCAGAACTTGAGCTGGACATTATTCTTGTAGCAAGCTTCCCGCATGCGGTAGTTGAGAAAAACTAAATGCGTACGTACGTTCTACAAAAGAAGAGTCAGCATCTGCCTGAGAATCGGGAGTCTGAGCCTTGGGAGATGACTTGAGAGCGGACACTACTTCGACTTGTCTCGAAACGAGAAACACACGCTCAATTGGGGTACAGAATTCTTAGAAACTATAGCTTACCATGAAGAGCAGCGCGAACAATCATACCAGGCCGAAACAGCGACCTCGCATACAGCTGGGACCGAGGCTGATCTGGCTTCGTGTATGTATTCCCACGGCTTCCAGCGGGATTGCCAGCGGACCCAAGCCTGTCAACGTCTCTATGCCGAGGCGCAACATACGAATCAGGATACATGTTCGAAGCCGAGTAATTGCTAGCTCTACTGGTTGCAGCTGCGCTTGGCATGGAGCGTGTGTACGGGCCACTGGACTTTTGATAATTGTCTTTGTTTGCGGTTGCAAAAGAGGGCCTTGCCCGAGACGAATCTTGGCTACATGTCAGCACTTGAACGATCGCCGGCGCTGTGTGGATGAAGGAAGAGACAGCGTACGAACCTTGGACGTTCATCTTGAAAGAACCCATGCCTCCCTGCGTTGGCGTACGGCTCTGATCGCTGGCAAAGCTACCGTGTTCGCTAGCTGCGGCGTTACAGTATGGAGTCGCTATATTCAACTCTTGTAGCTTTCTTGCGGTGTGCGACTTTTCAGTATCGCCTGGGCGCTGGTAAGCTACACGGGTTGACGTAGTTCTTACTGGAGGCATAACGGATGATTTCATGGTCTTTCGAGGACGAAAAACGGGTATTATTGTTCGAATGTATGATCGCAAGACTTGAATGAGCAGACTTTGGACTACCAGGTACATAGATTGTGGAGGACTTAGTAGAAGGTACTTCCTACTTTCCAGGAGGAGAGTGCGACGAAGGTGGTTCACTCCATGGGCAAGAAGAAACAAAGACTCGAGGGTCCTTGTCCAGGAAATGACCAACTTCGGAATTCGTATTCTTTGAAGGCCAACACAAAGCAGAAGACGAACAAAGAAAATCAGACAGCACGTACTGAGGGGACAGCCACTTCGAAACCTGACATACGAATCCACATCTACAGATCCACGCACTCAAACACCTTTTCCCAGCGGAACCGTTGTTTGACACTGACCGTTCGATTTCCCTGCTCCTACACCAACGATTCTCCGCGCTACTCTCACCCTTGGATCGTGGCCATGGAGACACGTGTGCGAGGCTTTCTAGGGAAAACATTCAGGGCAATCAGCACCCCGTTTGAGGCGATTTATCATGACCTTGAACGACATCAGGATGTCCGTATCCCTGGACCCTCAGCAACACCAGCGACCCAGTCACCTGTCGAAGACAGACATACACAAGAGGTACATGATTATCCGGATTTTCAGACGCAGACTTCGGCTTGCGGACCGCCGCACGTGGGTAGGAACGGAGGAGCATCAGCTATGGATGCGATTGGTGGCGAGGCAATGAGCGCCCCAGATGATCCAACAACGAGAGAGCCACGTTTCGTAGACCCGCCTAACAGACTCATCGCTATACATGAAGAGGGTTCGAGCTCGTTGTTATTCGGTTTGACAGAGGAAACGGTTACGCATATACTAAAGACAATTCAAGCGAGCAGGGCATTCGCACCGATCGAAGAACAATTGGAGGGGTTACGCAGAAGTGTCGATATTAACAAAACACGCATAGAATTGATGAGAAGCAATTTGGACGATCCCGAGATTCTAGATTCGAACAAGCGTCAAATCGCAGAAATGTTGGAGGAGCGAGAGTTACTCCTTCAAAGGGACGTCGAGCGCAAGGAGAACTTGGAAAGAGGCTTTGACCTTGAAGGCTTCAAGCTGAAACTTCTGAAAGACGAACTCCTGGAAGTTTTTGAGCACATACTGAAGGAGGCTGGCTACCTCGAAGGCCCAGCTACCAAGACACCGGAAAATGAGGTCTCAAGGACACCGACGGATTCTGCGGCCGGACAATACCCACCTGACTCAGCCATGGTAGACCCTGAGGAGCTATACATAGCTGACTCGGTCAGGTTAGAGCCTGATGAGGCAGCTCTTGGTGCGGAAGACGCTGAAGCCATGGCCTCAAACGAATCCCAGATGGCAGAGGCAGTGGCCGCTAGGGAAGAATACGATGAAGCGTGCAACAGAGCTCGGGAAGCAGAGCTAGCTTTTGCCGAACGGCAGCAGATTTACGAACAAGATCTGCGTGAGTATGGTGACAGTGCTCCTCGGAGCGAGATTGATCTTTTCCATGTTCAGAGGAACCGGGATCTGGCCAGAGACCTCACAGAGGCCGAAGCAGTGTGGGAGAGGGCTCGTGATCGCGCCAAAGCTCTGGGGGTCCTTTCGAACAACTCATATCAAACCTCCAATTTCATTGATGACGTCGACGATGGCTATCGCCTCAGTCAGGATCCAAGTTCCAGGGCGATGAAGCTAAGCCGGGGGACCATCGAGGCATGGGCGGACAGAATCCCGGAAGAAGAAATCGGAGATTACGATGAGCCGGTGCCAGATATTGACGATTGGGAAACAGGAAGCTTAGGACCTTCCGATTCCTTATCTGTTGTTGCTTCGGGTAGACAAAGGTTGCATATTGATCGCTGGCGGTCTGTTTGTGAAGCAATTCCAGAGGGTTGACCTTGACTACTTCGGCGTCCATAGCAGTATCAGAAATTTGTAGGTAACCTGGGATCATCCAAGACAGACCAAAAGTGCAATAGTCTGTAATGATGCGATAACTCAAAAAGGCGCGTGTCGTGGTCAACGTAGTGTGCCCTTTTGGCGTGGCACTTTCCTGACAATAGAATTGAGTAAGCTAGTATTATTACTCATAGGCCTTAGCTATTAATTCAAAGTCATGCCATCAACAAGCACCATAGCTCTTACAGCCGTCCGCGCAGTATTCTTCATTTCCTCGGCCGCATCAGTCGATTCCACGGCCGCGAAACTGCGCTTCCAGAAGCCCCATCGTTCGCAACTTAGGCCTGCGGCGCCAGTCCAACTTCTGCCGCGCGAGGTGAAGTCTTGCCCAAGTCTGCGAAGACGTGTTAGCCGAGATGGGGGCCTCGCTATTCAGAGGATGTGACTGGAGAAAACGTAAGAAGAGAGCAACGTACCCCTTCACACAAGCGTCGAAGATTGGCGCTGCAGCATGAATGACGTACTGCGCCGCGGCGGGAACGTCGATATCTGGGGCTTCATGGGAGTGGCTGTAGTCTTCCAATCCCACGCATAGCATGTACATGGCGTCGTCTATTTCGACCAGACCTCCAAGGGGTAGGAGCCGCGCGAGGAAACGATGTAAGTTGATGTGGTCATCGATGAGGTCTTTGGTCCTTTGTTTCTCGTCGAATAGATGCCCGTAGTTCGACTTTGTCGTGTCGCTGATGTCTGTTATCATCCCTGAGCTGAATTGATCCTTTGACTCTTCGGGGAAGCTGGGATTTGATAGAATAGTATTGATTAGATCTACGAGCTGAGGTTGTAGGAATGGATACTCGGAGGCGAGGAAGAGAGCCTGAATGCTAAGCCTTGATAGATAGGTATTCAAGTCTTTAGTATTGGTATTGGAGGAAAGCATCTCCTCGGTGGCAAGGGTTGTGCTGGTGTAACCGTAGACGACGCTGTAGAGGAGTCTCGTTACTGGGTCATCCTCGCTGCCTTCGAGTATAGCTTGGCGGAGGTTGCTGTTGACTTTCCAGCGGAGGGAATCATTGCTGTTGACGTGGGCCATGCCTTTGAATGTGTGGTTATCTCTCTCAGAAAACGTCTCGACCAAAGAGAAGGAAGGCTGTTTTCCACGTGTTGATGCTAGGAAGTGTCTTCTTAGAAAGATAGTCGAGCGACTAGATGAACGGCATCCAGCAATATTAATAGGTGCAAGCAGTGTACTTTGAGACTCTGAGAATGTGATCTGCTTTCTTGTGGGAAACGTGAATAACCAATAATAAAAGTTCGCAGTTATTTTCCCTCGGATATAGACTATGGGACGATGACAGGACTCTTTTTCGATGTTTGTCACAACAGGGCGCAATTACAGTACGTGGGTGGCGCAGAGGGACGCCAGGACAAGTAGAGAGAGGCGCACGGAAGGAGGGTACTTATCACATCGCGTTGGTGAGACTTCGGTTGGCTCGGAGGCATCCATGAGGGCTCCGGTGATGTCCATCCTGCGTCAGGCAAGCGCCAAGAGATCCATGACTTCCAGTAGGTTCAGCCTCAACGTGTACCTGTGAGGCTGTGGATGGGAAACTCGGGCTTTTTTCCGAGATTTCCAACACAAATTTGGCACGTGGAGTAGTGACACTCGTTCTTAGCAAATGGGGTGAAATTCGAAACAATGGGGCAAACTGCTGCCTGCGCTCCTGTCTGTTTCAAGGAGCGTGCTGTTCTCGTGCACACGGCTCTTGCATGTGTCGAAGCGACAAACCAATCGGCATCTTCGCTGAGTCATCTGTCTTGTGCCTTCTTGGCACTTGGACGGGGTCACAATAACCGCGCGTCAGCCTCGCTCATACAACAACTTCCACTCTCGTCCGGCACATTTCATCCTTCCTCTGACAGCCGCTACTTCATTCACATCCTTACGAGAACGTGATTAGCGTCAATGTCAACATCAGCTGCTGTTCTGGCTTACCCACATCCTGTGCCAAATCTTTGAAGCTGTTGGGCTGTATATTCCCTAATCTTCTTTTTTACTGCAATTTCCTACTAGCCCACGCTTCTCCTCGACGTCAGAACATCCTTTCAATACTGAGCCTCTTATTTTTCGTGTTTTACTTTGCGCAGCATTTACACATTGGAGCTTTTGAAACATCACAAGTGATAATGGTGTTCGCCGTCGAGCCTCTACAGCCGAATTGGAAGCCGGACTGGGCTACCGACGCTTTCTTCTTTTGGAATCTCCATCGATGCCTTCGAGACTCAGACACCCGTAACTCTATCGCTAAGTTGCTTTTCGTGTTACAAGTCGTTCTTATTAGTCATAATATTAGTAATGCAGAATACATGTCTGCCAGCAAAGTGCTCTATTTTACAATCGCAAATACCACGGGCTTTTGATCTATGCAAGGCTACCAGAAATATTGGCACGTGAAGGCACAAGCGTTGATCGGAGATCCACTTGATGGCCTTCAAGGCAGTCCTATCCTCTGAGCTCAGCTCGTTTCATCTCTCAGTTGTAGACTGCCAGTTTCCGGCAAAGGATCAAGACGGATTTGAATCTGTACCACATCGAATTAATCGAGGCGGGAGAGGCAAAGAGCTTGGCAGTAATTCTGGGAGCTGGAAGAGTCTTTGGGCCCTCATTGAGAGCTATAAAGAGAACAGGTGCTGCACGTTCTCAATTGTTTTCGTATCGTACTTATCTTCTCTCGCTACCATCGGTTCTATTCCTCCTTCACCTCTCAAGTCTTCGAAGACTTCTATTACACACTATCATCGTTATCATCATCATGAAGTACGCACTTGCTGGCGCGGCGCTACTCTTCTCGAGTGTGCTCGCTACTCCTGCACCCCTAATCCATCTCTTCGTCCGCGACCCGGACACTACCAACAACATACCTGACAAGAACAAGAATTGCAATGGCAACAAGTACACTCCTGACGGAATCAAGACAGCCGTCAACTTTGCATGGCAAGCGAACAAAGATGGCAAGAAATACCGTATGTCTTCTTGTTGAGAACCCATCCACTCTTCGCAATCCACATTTCCAGAAACACGTCCATGGGACTGAAATATCTTGCCACAGAATGGAACGGAAAGGGCGGCAAAGCATCGTACCCCCACCAAAACACCCCCGCAGATCCTTTGAGTTTCACCGACTTTAACCTCGCCGGCTGCGCTCAAGAGGGTGACGACAAGGCTAAACTAGAAGGATTCCAGGAATTCCCAATCATCCCTGGCGGCGACGCATGGCAAGGCGGTGACGTGAAACCAGGCAACGACCGAATCGTCTTCCAGCAGATTGACGACACGACCGCCGCCTACTGCGGCATAATGACGCACGCCAAAACCGACAAAGGCAAGCCGACTGGCAAATTCCGACTTTGTGACGACGCAGAAGACGCGCAGGCCCAGCCCCCCTACGCACCGGGGACCTGCAGCCTGCACCTGACGCAGTGGGATTTCACCGCAGCAGCCGAAGCCAACGGCCAGCCGCGCTACGACGTCGAAGTCCACATATTCGACAACGACAAGACCGAGATCGGGACGCTCGACCGCACGGGCTGCGACGGCAAGAACCCAGTTATAGTCTCCAGCGCGCTGGAAGATGATCTGGTGGTTAAGGCTGAGAGCCAGAATGATTATGTTGCGTTCACGCTCGCGAATCAGCTCTGGCCCAGCAATGGCGAATTTGGAAATGGCGATATGCATAATCAGTGCAGTGTCGGTGGGTGGGATGGTACTGACTTCCCTGCTTATAGGCAGATGGACTGTTCTTTTCCATGCGCGTGGGGCGGAGGCGAATCTTCGGCTAATTTGGAGAGTGATGAGGGCTGAGCGAGCTGTGGGAGTTTGAATATTTGAGGTACATCGCGGTGTTTGTGATTAATAGGGCGTGTAGGTGGGTGGATGGTATGCTGGTCATGCCTCAACTCTGTTCGGACATTTGCTGCATTTGCTGGCGTTCTGGTCCACCAGCATTAATGATATTCTTTTGAATTAAAGTTGAACCTCTGTCCTAGTTAAATGATATTTTTTGCGCCCTTTTTCCCTTCATCCAAATCCTGCATTGATTCCTATCCAATATTCATACGCCGCTCTTATGTATCGAAGCCAACAATCAACCAGAAACTCTCCTCGCCAGCAAGGAATAATTTAAAACTTACCTATCCCACAATTAGGTTGATGCGACTTTCAGGAAGCTCTGAATCAGCCTCTGGAGTCTGGTGTCCGCAGAGATGTTCGACATGACACAGCAAAGAACCAATGCAGTCGAAACAGAGTGGACGAAGTAATCACTGGCGTTGTAGAGTCTTCATCTTCGAACGAAGTTATCGGGGCTGTAGGGTAGCTAAGATACATCATGTTAAGTAAAATCCAATAGTGTTCATGTTTGCGCACCTTTCCACACAATGCGGATAAGGATGGTATTGCAAACGCTAAAGATTCGAATGAGACGAGATATCTAAGCTAATTTGTATCTATTTTCTCAACCTAGACATAATAACTAGGATCTTGATGGTTATATCTCTGTAGCCAACAGCCACGAATCCTGCAATCAATGAATCGAACGCTAATACCCAAAACAATGAAGAATGCCTATTCCTTATACTTCACAGCCGTTGCCAAAAGATCACCATACAGCATTCTTCCAATTATATGAAGTTATGACAACCAAGCAGAATACACACGGTCACACCAAACTGAGAATTGGCGATCCCGTCCGATCTCGCATACACATACAGTCTAGGGATCAGCTAGTAGTTGGGTGGGTGACCACCAGCGAATCCTGATTGCTGTGTGTAACAATCCTTTTGCATCGGCAACACAGCGACTCTAGGCGGGCACAGCAGCAGTCTGCTTCGATAAAGTCTAGCCACAGGAGAACTAATGGGACTGTTACCATGCCGCCAAAACTCCTTCTACCTGAGCGGCTGGGAAAAGAGTGGGTAAGTAGATCAAAGAGATGCAGAAGAATGAGGGTAAGATGTGGGGCACGTGTTAGCAGAAGATGGAATCGATATTGGGAAACTTAGTAGAACTATGGCGACCATTCTGGACAACAGATATTCTAGTTACTGTACATCATTGAAATCCGTCCGATTTCCCCCTGTCCTCTCCATTATCCTTGAACTGTACCTACTTGGGTGAGAAGAGCTTGTATAGCTCTAGCAAACGATTAGTCGCTTGGGCGCTCAAGTTCCCGTGATGGACAACTGGGAGGTCATACCTGCGAGCCAGGCAATAGGTGACGTGAGCGGTGCTCTTTGGATCGAGAACATGAATGCCCGGTTTGATGTGTCCCGTAGTCAAGTAACCATGATTGGATTGGGCAGTGAATTGTCCCTCAGTCCGGTGATCCTTGATGCTCACGTACTCTTTGCGCTCGTCGGCGGTTTTGCGCAAAAGACCGACGCCATTATGGGTGTATAGGGGAACTGCGACGTAATGACTCTGAAAACGAGCGATTATAATCATGACCCGCATTTTTGAGAAGACTGCTCCGTAATGACTCTGTGACGCAAACTTACTTGCGGCAGTAACCTCCGATTCTCTTGAGGTTCCCATGTTCTCGTGCAGCGGGCAACGTACGATAGTCCCCACCTGAAACAAGTCTTTCGGGTACCTTCTTGGCTTTTGGACGTCCTCATCGATACCCATTGCCAAGGAGACATGCTTTAAAGAGCCTTGAGCAGAAGCCCTTCTGCTGAAAGTCCGGTTTTCAGCACTGGATGCACCCGTTGTACCTGCTCCATACAATGCTGCTGGAGATTGGATAGCGTAAGCTTTTTCGTATATCTCTACAGGCGCCTCTCGCATCCTCTTAGGCTTCACGGTGGTAAAGCTATCGTCCTCGTCAATGGTGGGCATTTTGCTTATGAAGGTATTGCCTCGATTGCGTCGTGGCTGGTTTACACTCAAGGACTTGAGAGTCTGGCCGACCTTGTTGATTTCGCTCGTCAGAGGGCCCTGGGGCTGTCTCCAGTTGTTCGAGTTGATTGATGACTGCTGGCGCGGCATCTTGACGATTTGCAAGCTTGGTCTTCAAGCTTCTCTCGGATAGGGATTGAGTGAATGTGAAAAATGAAGGATTGTAATGCCTCTGCTCGCTCGGTGAACAGCAATGAGAAGGGGTTGTAGGAGAGATCTTTACCTATGTAACATCTGCGATGGAGACCAAATATTAGATCTCCTGTCTGATATTCACAATGTCATTGTACAAACCCTGATCGCATCGAGTATGTGCGGGACAGAGCCATTGTACCTGCGACAGTCGTACGATTGCCAGACTCGTCTCTTTGTACCCACCCTATTCCAGATTAGGTGACATGCTCAAATTTGGATGGTTCTTTGTCCTTTTTCTAGTTAGCCTTTGTATCATGCAGGCGGAGGGCGGGGACCCGCGTGAACAAAGATGTCCGATTCGCTTGAAAATTCCACTCTTAAGACTTAAGATCCCTTCAGAGTGTATAGAGGCGGAAGGATCTACAGACCACGCCCACCCAATAGCAAGATTTACTACACTGCTGCGATCTGGAACCTTTCTGCTTCGCAACGACCATGGAGAACCTAGTCAGAGCAGTCCTGGACGGTGCACTTTACTGGGTTTGCCGTCCCTTTGGGTTGACTGTTGACCCTGTACCTTCGACTTCATGTGTGCCCGCTGAACAGTCAGCCGAAGAGGTACCAGTACATAGATACAAGGATGGCTTCCCTTGTCAAATGCCTTCGTTTTCGGATGCGCGGATGCATAGAATTTCAGCAAAGTCCATCGCCCAGTCACCCACGAAATCGAACATCGAAGACCACGCCGCCCCGGAAACAGCATTTGGTAAGTTGGGAGATTTGTCGAAAAGACGCATCGCAAGCGAGGTTCATGATCCAGAAAACGAAACTGGCTCAGAAGCAAGGTTGATTCAGTACACAGATGGTCCAGACAGGGCTATCACTGTGAATGACGGTGCAAAAGAATGCATTGCTTTCTTGCTCACAAAGGAAACAGTCTTACACCTGGCAGAGATTGCCCAAAAAGGTAAAGACATTAAGGAGATCTCACAGATGTATCAAGAGGCTAGCCAGGATGCGGATATCGGTCAAGGCTTCCTGGACTACTTCCCCAAGATGCTTGAAGATGCAACAACCCAGGAGGAGCATGACCAGCTCAACCGAGACCTGGAGGAGCGAAAACCTGACATCTTGAAGGATATCGAACGCAAAGAGTACCTCGAGAGCGAGTTGCAGTCGCAGAACGAAGCTTTGGCATATACGAGAAATGTTGCAGAAGGTGCGTTCGAGCAGATACTGCTGGACGCTCAACTGCTTCCCGAAGGCCACGAAGAGTACGCGAAGAACCTGGGTGAAGACAGCTCTGACATGGATGTAGCGGCCATCCCTAGTACGCCAAAAGAGGAACAGATCTTCGTCAACGAGAACCATTCTGAAAATCTAGATCCTATTGAGGAACTAGATTTAGCTCGCCAATTGGTCTTCGAGCTGCAAGATAAATTTGATCACGAAAGAGAATTTCAGGAACAAAAAGTTATTGAGTACCGCCAATTGCAGCAACAAGGTTTGGTTAATTTTCCAGAAAGCGAGCTGGACTTGTTCAACTTCAACAACGTGCAGAAACGACCCGGGCTCTGATCGAAGCCGAAGAGGCATTTGAGCAGGCGCGTGCGAGAGCTCGCAGCCTTGGTTTGCTACAGAATGAACCGGATCAAGAGTCAGGCTTCATTGACGGTACTGATGACGGATCCAGCGTATGCGATGATTTCGCGGCCGACGTCTCGGGTCTCAATCCTACCTCTGTTCAAGCCTGGGTCACTAGAGTGGCAGAGGCGCAAGACGAACATTGGGTCGAACCGGATGTCGACGAGTGGGATTCGAGAAGTGTGTCAATGAGTGACAGCGTTTCGGTTGTCGCGGATGGGAAATGGAGAAAAAGGATAGATCATTGGCATTATATCGAGGACTCTACTCGAGATGGCGCATTTGATGGTGACGCGGGGGCCATGGGCCTGGCAGTACTGTCTGGAGAGCTTCAGCTAGTTAGATAATGAGTCATCAAGGCCTCTTCAGATCCAACATTGAGAACCAGGTTTTCAAATCTAGGTCCCTAAGATGGTGACGCGAACATGTGTCCAAAGTGCCTTGAGACTCGCAGTAGAGCATAGAACCGCAAGATTATATATAGTAGGCCATATTTACTAAGTCGGTCTCCTGAGTCTGGCCGCCACAGGGTTCTTCCACCATAGGATGCGTGAAGATACTGAGACCATTCTGAAGGTGCAATTGGTTGTCAAAACGCTTGCACATCCTCGGTTTTATGTCAAAATCGACTTGGAGTGAAAGTTGGGGGGTAGGGGTTTCAGCAAGCAACGCTAAGTTTCCAAAAACACCGAAATTTACCCGCCGCATTCAGAAGTCACCGTGCAGGCGACCCCAGCTTCACCCAACTTGACCATGACCCTTTAAACCCTCACTCTCTCCCTACTGCCAACCACCCCTCCTCAACCAACACCCATCATCCCCTCAGCACACCATGTCCGAAGCCTACACCCGCGAACAGTACTCCCCCCTTCCCCTTCCCCACAAAAACCTCACTAACCCCCCCTCCCCCCCCCTGCAGACAAAACAACACCCGCCTCTCCGAGCTCTCCTCCAAAGTCTCCGCATTGCGCGGCGTCACAGTCGACATCTACGACAACGCGCGCAGCCAGGATGTCATCGAGAACAGCGTACCTCTTCCCCCCGCGCCGGCCCCCCCCCCCCCCCGGCGCGGCCCCCCCCCCCGCGCCCCGCCGCCCCGCCC